>Ga0265338_10004323_pt1 | contig 19273 bp, 15 predicted proteins | sample 42126metaG_FD_193579 | JGI IMG/M metagenome (GOLD analysis project Ga0265338, IMG submission 193579) | Rhizosphere microbial communities from Carex aquatilis grown in University of Washington, Seatle, WA, United States - 4-21-26 metaG | ecosystem: Host-associated > Plants > Roots > Rhizosphere...
GTGGTGTTCACGGCCGTCGGCCACAACATGCACGCGATGTGGAACCCGCAATATCGAGAGGTCCAGAAGCGTTCGGTCCGCTGGCTGCTGCGGCAGATCTAGGGCTCGGCTCGATGGCGCGACAGGGCCCCGCGCCGCGAAGCGGCGCAAAAAAATACGTTCAATCCCTGTCGCGATGAATGAAAGATGCCGTTGGAGCTCGGACACCATTTATTCGACCCGCATCGCGGGTCGAATAAATGGTGGGCGCGACAGGGATTGAACCTGTGACCCCTCCCGTGTGAAGGGAGTGCTCTCCCGCTGAGCTACGCGCCCGCCTGCCACCTCTTAAAACAGAAGTCTGGCGGAGGGGCAGGGCTATAAGGTGGCCCTCTTGACCCGTCAAGCCGCTCCCACCGCGGCCAGCGGAAAATCCCAGAACTACAGCAGCTTGAGCCGGGCCAGTGCCTCAGGCAAGGCGGCGAAATCGTCCAGAACCAGATCCGCGCCCAGCTCCGCCGCAGGCACCGGGGTAAAGCCATAAGAGAAGAGGATGCAAGGCGCGCCCGCCGCCCGGGCGGTATTCAGATCCGTGACCGAGTCTCCGATCATCACTCCCGGCGCGCCCCCGCAATCCTCCACCACCTCGTGGAAGATGCGCGGGTCGGGTTTGGTGTAGGGCTTGCGCCCCGCGCCATAGACGGCAGCGAACAGCCCATCCAATCCCAAGAGCGGCAGCAACCGGTCAGTCAGTTCCTGCGGCTTGTTGGTCAAGACGCCCAGCCGCGCGCCGCGCTGCTTCAGTGCCGCCAGGGTTTCGGGCACGCCGGGAAACAGCCTTGTGCCGTCGGCGATATGGGCGCGGTAATGGTCGAGAAAAATCTCCACCAGCGCCGGCATCTGGTCTTCGGTCACTGGGGTGCCGGACGCCTCCATCGCCTGGGCGATCAGGGCGCGGGCGCCGAACCCCACCATGTGGCGCAGATGGGCCAGATCCAGCAGCGGCCGCCCCTTGGCCGCCAGCACGGCATTGGTCGCCCCCAGCAGGTCGGGCGCGGTGTCGGCCAGGGTGCCGTCCAGGTCGAAAATCAGGGCGGGAAAGTTTGTCATCAACTAAGAATCGCCGAATTGTCCGGGGCAATATACCGTCGCAAATCGTCACTTCCTCTTTTTTGACCAAGGTTCTACCGCAAGCATCATGTCCAAAGCCGCTATTATTCTTGCCGCAGGCCAGGGCACGCGGATGAAGTCGGCCCTGCCCAAGGTGCTGCACAAGGTGGCAGGGTTGCCGCTGCTGGGCCATGTCATCGCCGCGCTGAAAGGCGCGGGGGTGGACCGGGTGGTGGTCGTGACCTCGGCCGCGGGCGATGCGGTACGCGCCTATGCCAAGTCTGCCGGCGCTGACACCGCCATCCAGCAGGAACAGCTTGGGACCGGCCATGCCGCGGCCTGCGCGCGGGAAGCGCTGGCCGGTTTCGATGGCACCCTGCTGGTGGTCAATGGCGACATGCCGCTGATCACTGCCGACACGATTTCCGAATGCCTGACGGCGCAGGAGCGCACCGGCCTTTCGCTGCTGGCCTTCGAGGCCGCCGACCCGGGCGCTTATGGCCGGGTGCTGATGACGCCGGAGGGATATCTGGACCGCATCGTGGAGTTCAAGGATGCGAGCCCCGAGGAACGCGCCACCATCTTGTGCAATGCCGGCTGCTATGCCGCAGACGCAAAGAAGTTTTTCGGCTGGGCCGCCGCGCTTAAGAACGACAATGCCCAGAGGGAATATTACCTGACCGATGTGCCCGCCCTGGCCAGGCAGGACGGTGTGCAATGCGCGGTCGCCATCACCGATGAGCTTTCGGTCACCGGCGTCAACAGCCGTGCCGAACTGGCGGAGGCGGAGCGGAAATTCCAGACGCGGATGCGCGCGCGCTTCTTGGCCGATGGCGTCACCATGACCGCGCCGGAAACGGTTTTCTTCGCTCATGACACCAGAATCGAAAACGACGTGGAGATCGAACCCTTTGTGGTCTTCGCCGGCGGCGTGACGGTGCGAAACGGCGCGCGGCTGCGCAGCCATTCGCATCTGGAAGGCGCCACCATCGCCTCCGGCGCCATCATCGGGCCCTTTGCGCGGCTGCGCCCCGGCGCTGAGATCGGCGAGAACGCCCATATCGGCAATTTCGTGGAAGTGAAGAACACCAAGATCGGCGCGGGCGCCAAGGCCAATCACCTGACCTATCTGGGTGACGCCAGTGTGGGCGAAGGCGCCAATATCGGCGCGGGCACCATCACCTGCAACTATGACGGCTTCACCAAGGCGCATACCGAGATCGGCGCGGGCGCCTTCATCGGCTCCAACACCGCGCTGGTGGCGCCCGTGAAAGTGGGCCATGGCGCCGTCACCGCGGCGGGGTCGGTGATCACCGACGATGTCTGTCCCGACGCGCTGGCGATCGCGCGTGGTGTGCAGGCCGAAAAGCCGGGTTGGGCCAAGGCGTTCCGCGAACGGAAAAAATCGGAGAAGAAGTAATGTGCGGCATTGTCGGCATCGCGGGCACGCGTGACGTGGCGCCCGTCATCGTGGAAGCGCTGAAGCGGCTGGAATATCGCGGCTATGATTCCGCCGGCGTCGCTACTCTGGTGGACGGCGAAATCGAGCGCCGCCGCGCCCCCGGCAAGCTGACCAATCTGGAAGCCGTGCTGCGCCAGGCCCCGCTCACCGGCCATACCGGCATCGGCCATACCCGCTGGGCCACCCATGGCGCGCCGACCGAGGCCAACGCCCATCCCCATGCCAGCGCGCGCGTGGCGATCGTGCATAACGGCATCATCGAGAATTTCCGCGAACTGAAGGCCGAGCTGATCGCCAAGGGCCACAAGTTCCAGTCCGAGACCGACAGCGAGACCGCCGCCCATCTGGTCACCGACTATATGGATCAGGGCCTGCCGCCAGATGAGGCGGCGAAGAAGGCCATCGCCCGGCTGATCGGCGCCTATTCCATCGCCATGATCTTCCGCGATCACGAAGGCCTCTTGGTCGGCGCGCGCAAGGGCCCGCCGCTGGCCGTGGGTTATGCCGAACACGAATCCTATCTAGGCTCGGACGCCTTCGCGCTGGCGCCTTTCACCAACCGCGTCGCGTATCTGCAGGATGGCGATGTCGCGGTGGTGAACGGCACCCAGGTCACGATCTTCGATGCCGAGGGCCGGCGCGCCAACCGCGAGATCCAGATCACTTCCGCTTCCGCCGCGCTGGTGGACAAGGCCGGCCACAGCCATTTCATGGCCAAGGAAATCCATGAGCAGCCGGAAGTGGTGGGACATACGCTTGCCCACTATCTCGATCCGGCGGGGCCGGATGTGCGCCGCCAGGGCAAGGGCCTGCGCGATGCCATGGTCAAGGCCTCGCGCCTGACCATCTCGGCTTGCGGCACCGCCTATTATGCGGGCCTGGTCGGCAAATACTGGTTCGAGAAGCTGGCGCGCATGGCGGTGGAAACCGATGTGGCGTCCGAACTGCGCTATCGCGATGCGGTCTATCCCGACAATGGCGCGGCGCTGTTTGTCTCCCAGTCGGGCGAGACCGCCGATACGCTCGCGGCCCTGCGCGATGCCAAGGCCAAGGGCCAGACCACCATCGCGGTGGTGAACGTCGCCGAGTCCAGCATCGCGCGCGAGGCCGACATCGTGCTGCCGACCTATGCGGGGCCGGAGATCGGCGTTGCTTCGACCAAGGCCTTCACCTGTCAGCTTGCAGCACTGGCCTCCTTCGCCATCGCGGCAGGCGAGGCGCGCCGCACGATCAGCAAGGGCGAGGAGCAACGGCTTTGCGAAGCCTTGCTGGAAGCGCCGCGCCACATCGCGGAGTTCCTCAAGCAGGAAAAGGCGGTGAAGGCGGTGGCCGAGGAAATCGCCAAGGCACGCGACGTTCTCTACATGGGCCGCGGCGCCAGCTATCCGCTGGCGCTGGAAGGCGCGCTGAAGCTGAAGGAGATCAGCTATATTCACGCCGAGGGCTATGCCGCCGGCGAGATGAAGCATGGCCCCATCGCGCTGATCGACGAGGCGGTGCCGATCATCGTGATCGCGCCCCATGACGCCCATTTCGAGAAGACCATCTCCAACATGCAGGAGGTGATGGCGCGGGGCGGCAAGGTGCTGCTGATCTCCGACAAGGAAGGGATCGAGAAGGCCGGCAAGGTCTGGGCCTCGATCGAGGTGCCGACCACCAACAGCTTCATCACCCCGCTGGTCTATGCCATTCCGGTGCAGCTCCTGGCCTATTACGCCGCCATCGCGAAAGGCACGGATGTCGATCAGCCTCGCAACCTTGCCAAGTCGGTAACCGTCGAGTAGCGCGCCGGAAAATTCCTCGCCGCGACCCTTGGCCCTGTCATATGGGGCCGGTAAGGTCTTGGCCATGACCGACCAGAACGCCCTCAAGCGCGCCGTGGCCGCTAAGGCCCTCGACTATGTGAAAGACGGCATGAAGCTGGGCCTGGGCTCCGGCTCCACCGCAGAGATTTTCGTGGAGATGCTGGCGCCGCGCATCCGGGGCGGGGAAAAGCTGCTCTGCGTGCCCACATCCGAGAAGACCGCCGCGCTGGCCCGCAAGCTGGGTTTCACCCTGGCGGCGCTGGACGATCTGGCGCCGCTCGACCTGACGGTGGATGGCGCCGACGAAGCCGACCGCAACCTTGACCTGATCAAAGGCGGCGGCGGCATGCTGCTCAGGGAAAAGATCGTGGCGGCAGCCTCGCGCCAGATGGTTGTGATCGCCGATGAATCCAAGCTGGTGCCGCGGCTGGGCCGCTATCCCCTGCCGGTCGAGGTGGTGGAGTTCGGCCACAAATCCATTGCCACCCGTCTGGCGGCGGCGCTGGCCGCGGCTGGCTATGCCAACGTGCCCATGACCTTGCGCCAGCGCGACGGCGTCTTCAAGACCGACAGCGGCAATGTGATCTATGACTGCGCCTTTGGCGCCATCCAGAACGCGTCCAAGCTGGCCGCCGCCATCTCTGCCGTGCCCGGCGTGGTAGAGCATGGCCTTTTCATCGGCATGGCCACCACTTTGCTGATCGCGGTCGGTGGCGAGATCGAAGTCATCCAGCGATAATTCCTCATGCTTCGACAAGCTCAGCATGAGGAATTTTCTCAGAGCCTCACCCTGAGCTTGTCGAAGGGTGAGGGAGGCAAGTCATGAAATACGACTACGATTTGTTCGTTATCGGCGGCGGTTCTGGCGGAGTGCGCGCCAGCCGCATGGCGGCGCTGGCGGGCTTCAAGGTAGCGCTGGCCGAGGAATGGCGGATGGGCGGCACCTGCGTCATCCGCGGCTGCATTCCCAAGAAGCTGTTCGTCTATGCCAGCCAGTTCCGCGAGAACATCCTGGATTCGGCCGGCTATGGCTGGTCGTTCGGCGAGTGCAAATTCGACTGGCCGACCCTGATCGCCAACAAGGACAAGGAAATTACCCGGCTCGAAGGGCTCTACACGACCAATGTCGAGAAGGCCGGTGTCACCATCATCCACGACCGCGCGGTGTTCGAAGACCCACACACTTTGTTGCTGGTCAATTCGGGCAAGCGCGTCACGGCAGCCAAGATCCTGATCGCCACCGGCAACCGGCCGACGCGCGACATGGGCAGTGACAGGATCGTGCCGGGCGCGGAGCTCTGTATCACCTCCGATGAAGCTTTTCATCTGGAGAAATTGCCGGGCTGCATCGTCATTGGCGGCGGCGGCTATATTGCGGTGGAGTTCGCCCATATCTTCCAGGGCCTGGGGAGCGAGGTGACTCTAGTCTGCCGCCGCGACAAGCCGCTGTATGGCTTTGACGATGACATGCGTGAGGCGCTGTTCGCCAACATGCAGGAGCGCGGCATCCGCCTTCTCAGCCATAACCAATTCACCAAAGTTGAAAAAAGAGGCGCCGGCCTGAAAGTCGAAACCGACAAGGGCGCCTCCATCACTTGCGACCAGATCATGCTGGCGATTGGGCGTGCGCCCAACACCAAGGCCCTGCATGTGGAGAAGGCCGGTGTGGAACTGGGACGGCGCGGCGAGGTGAAGGTGGATGACTATTCCCGCACCACGGCGCCGCACATTTATGCCATCGGCGATGTCACCGACCGGGTGCAGCTCACGCCCGTCGCGATCCATGAAGCCATGTGCTTTGTCGAAACCGCTTTCAAGGACAATCCGACCGCACCCGACCATATCCATGTCCCCAGCGCGGTGTTTTCGACGCCGGAATTGGCGGGCGTGGGCCTGACCGAGATGAAAGCCCTGCTTCAGGGCCATTCCATTGACGTCTACAAATCCACCTTCAAGCCGCTGCTGCACACCCTGGGCGGCCGGCCGGTGCGGACCCACATGAAACTCATTGTGGACAGCAAGACCGACAAGGTGCTGGGCTGCCATATCTTCGGCGACCACGCCGCCGAGGTCATTCAGATCGTGGCCGTGGCGCTGAAGATGGGCGCCACCAAAAAGGATTTCGACAGCACCATTGCCCTGCACCCGACCGCGGCAGAGGAATTGGTGACCATGCGCACCAAAAGCTATAGCAAGACGCCTGAAGACCTGCCGCGTTAGAATTCCATGCGCGCTGCCACCAGCGCGAAGACCGCGGCTGCCAGTGCGGCAAGCCATAGCGCATTCATGCCCAGCCATGGATGCAACAACGCGCCTGCCACGGCACCCGCGGCCAGGCCCAGCCACAGCAGGAAATAGGATCGCCAGCTGTTGCTGGCATCGCCGCTCAGCGCGCGGACCAGGTGCTGACCCAGTTTGACCAAAGTGCCGGTCATGTAGGTGAGGCCGATATGGACCTCGCCCTCCCGTTCGAAGACGGCATTTTCCGCCCCCATGGCCAGCGCCATGGCGACACCGGCTTCCAGCATCAGGCCCTGCATGCCGCAAAGCGCCGCGATCGCCAGCAGCGCGGCAACCAGCGCGAGTATCCAGGCCGCCGGCTTTGCTGGTGCGCGCCGCCGGGTCCAGGTCCCGCCCATCACGCCCAACACGAAGGCAGCAATCAGTCCTGCCGCTGTGGCGGCCGCGACCGTCCCCTGCGCCAGGCCCACCGCCAGCCGTGTGGTATTGCCGCTCATGAAGGAGACGAAAAACCCGCCCAGGCCGATAAAGCCCGTCGCGTCCACAAAGCCGGCCAGCGCCGACAGGCCGCCCGCCAAGACCCGAACGCGGCGCTGGTAGGATTTCATCTTTAGAACCCAATGCGTGGTTTGGTTAGTGGCAAACCCTTGGAACCAGAGCCTTTTTGCACCGCCTGCTTGCCAGCCATTCGCCCACAGCGCTAGCAAATTGTTCCCCCATCGCCTATATCCCCGGCTTGTTTTTGATGGAGTAGACGGTGGCCCAGACCTGGACCCCGCAAGGCTGGCAGGACAAGCCCGCGCGCCAGATGCCGGATTACCCGGACAAGCCGGCGCTGGATCGGGTTCTGGCCCAGCTGAAGACCCACCCGCCGCTGGTTTTCGCCGGCGAGGCGCGCAACCTGATGGCCGGGCTCGGCCAGGTGGCGGAAGGCAAGGCTTTCCTGCTGCAGGGCGGGGACTGCGCCGAAAGCTTCGCCGAATTCCATCCCGACAATATCCGCGACACCTTCCGCGTGCTGCTGCAGATGGCGGTGGTGCTGACCTTTGCCGCGGGCGTGCCGGTTATCAAAGTGGGCCGCATCGCCGGCCAGTTCGCCAAGCCGCGTTCCGACGATTTTGAAACGAAAGATGGCGTCACCCTGCCGTCCTATCGTGGCGACAATATCAATGGCGGGGAGTTCACGGCCGCGGCGCGCATTCCCGATCCTCAGCGCCTGCTGCAGGCCACGGCCCAGTCGGCGGCCACGCTCAACCTGCTGCGCGCCTTTGCGCAAGGCGGTTATGCCGACCTGCACAATGTGCATCGTTGGATGCTGGGCTTCATAGCGGACTCGCCGGCCAGCGAAAAATACAAAGGTCTCGCACAGCGTATTTCCGAAACGCTCAATTTCATGGCGGCATGCGGCATTACGTCGGATTCCGTGCCCCAGCTGCGCGCCACCGATTTCTACACCAGCCATGAGGCGCTGCTGCTGCCCTATGAGCAGGCGATGACCCGCGTCGACTCCACCAGCGGCGACTGGTACGACACCAGCGCCCACATGCTGTGGGTCGGCGACCGCACCCGCCAGCCCGATGGCGCCCATGTCGAGTTCATGCGCGGCATCAAGAATCCGATCGGGCTGAAATGCGGCCCGTCGCTGGATCCTGAGGAATTGCTGAAGCTGATCGACATCCTCAATCCGCAGAACATCCCGGGCCGCCTGACCCTGATCGCCCGTTTCGGCGCCGACAAGATCGCCGACAAGCTGCCGCCCATGCTCCGCGCCGTGAAGCGCGAAGGCAAGAAGGTGGTGTGGTCGTCCGATCCCATGCATGGAAACACCATCAAGCTGCAGTCGGGCTACAAGACGCGTCCTGTGGAGCGCGTTCTGGAAGAAGTGCGCAGCTTCTTTGCCATTCACCGGGCCGAAGGCACCCATGCCGGCGGCGTGCATTTCGAAATGACGGGCCAGAACGTCACCGAGTGCCTGGGCGGGGCGCAGGGCCTGAAGGAAATCGACCTGCATGACCGTTACCAGACCGCCTGCGATCCGCGGCTCAATGCCAGCCAGGCGCTGGAGCTTGCCTTCCTGATTGCCGAAGGCATCCGCGACGAGCGTATCAAGCATTCGCAGTTGGCCGCCTCAGCCTGATATGGGCATAGCGCGGCTGCTCGCCAAAGGCTGGATCATTTTCTGCCTGTTTGCGGGCGCGCATGCGCTGCGCTTTGCGATCAAGAGCGGCGTGCCGCTGCAATCCAGTATTCTCGCGATCGGCATCTGCGCGCTGTTGTTCATGGCCATGGGCCTGTTGTTCGTGGGCGGCTTTGGCGTCTCCGCATCCCATGCCGCGGGCACGCCCCGGATCGAAGGCTTCAGAGCCGATCGTCTGATCCCGGGCTTCAACGAAGCGGTTTTCCTGCTCTTTGTCGTGCTGAGCTTCTTTGCCCAGGCCTTTGTCGCGCCGCTGACCCTGGGGCAGGGCCCCGCGAGCGCGCTGCAGAACGCGATCTATTTCGTGGTGCCGGGACAGCGGACCCTGGTTACCTCGCTCGAGGCCTGCACCATGGATGGAGGCCGTGTTTTCGCCGCCGCCTTCGCCTGGCTGCTGGCCATCATCTATCTGGCCAGCGCCACATCGCGTCTCAGGCTTCAGGCCGGCCTGATCCGGCTGGAAGCCGGTGACCGGCCCCAGCCGCTGGGTCCGACCTTGCGCGCCTTTCTATTCGGCATCGTGGCGGTGGTGGGCATCCAGTTCCTGTTTGTGGGTTCGGCCTATCCCTGGCTGAATTGCAGCGCCTTTGCCGACGTCACCGGGGCCCTTCTGATCGGGCTGGCCCCCCTGATGCTGGCGTATCTGATTGTCGCGGCCTTGGCCTCGCTACTGGCCTCGGCGCCGGAAAAACAGAAATAAATACAAATGCTTATATAAGTAACAAGCCGCAATATTTGTTTGCTGGCGGGGGCTGGGGCCCCGAACGCTTAATAGGTGTCAAAATACAGTTGGGGACCAGTCTTTGTTTCTTCGCCGCCGGGTGCCGGAAAATGGACCGCTGAAGGCTGCCGTCATCGGCGCCGGAGTGTTCGGCCATCACCACGCCACCAAGTACAAAGCCTTCGCGCAGGCGGGAAAAGGCGTCGAGCTGTTTGCCGTGGCCGATCCCAATCCCGACATGCGCGCCAAGGCCAAGGCGCATCATGGCTGCCAGGTCGTCGCTGATTGGCGTGAGCTTCTGGGTAAGGTTGATCTGGTGAGCGTCTGCTCGCCCGCCGTCACCCATGCCGAGATCGTGCGCAGTTTCCTCAAGGCCGGCGCCCATGTGCTGGTGGAAAAGCCCATCGCCACCAGCATGGAGGAAGCCTCCGAACTGGTTGCGCTTTCGCGCCAGGAGGGCCGGGTCCTGTCCGTCGGCCATCAGGAGCGTTTCGTGTTTGCGCGCACCGGTCTTCTGGATCTGCCGCAGGCGCCGTTGGAAATCAGCTGCTGGCGCCAGGGGCCCTGGACCGGCCGCGGCGACGATGTCTCCGTAGTGCTGGATCTGATGATCCATGACCTGGACCTGGTGCATGCGCTGGTGCCCGGCGAGGTGACGGAAGTGCGCGCCGAAAGCCTGGTTGAATATGGTCCCCACGCGGACGAGGTTTTCGCCCTGCTGCGCTTTGAGGGCGGCACCATCGCCAAGCTGGAAACCAGCCGCGTCGCCAATGAACGCAAGCGCGGCCTGCGCGCGATTTATGCCGACGGCATCGTCGAGATCGATTTCCTCTCTCGCACCGTCCGCAACACCACGCCGCACAGGCTGGGGGCGCTGGAACTGGGCGATCCGCTGGGGGAATCCGTGGCCGGCTTTGTCGCCGCCGCCCAGGCCGGGGTGGACGCGCTGGTGACGCCGGAACAGGCCGCCCAGGCGCTGGCAACGGCGCTGTGGGTTGAGGAAGCGTCCGGCATGGCGATGTCGCACGCGGTCCGCGCCGCCGGCGGCCGCTAGCTGCTCTCCCCTTCCGCCTGTTAGAACCCGGTCATGCCGGATCATTTTCGCATTGCCTTGGCCCAGCTCAATCCCGTGATGGGCGACATCGCGGGCAATCTGAAACGCGCCCGCGAGGCCCGTGCTAAGGCGCGGAGTTCCGACGTCATTCTTTTCTCCGAACTCTTCATTGTCGGCTATTCGCCGGAAGATCTGGTGCTCAAGCCGGCCTTGCAGGACGACGCGCGCGCCGCGGTGGAAGAGCTGGCGCGCGACACCGCCGATGGCGGCCCGGCCATTCTGATGGGCGCACCGTGGGTGGAAGACGGCAAGCTCTATAACGCCATGTTGCTGCTGGATGGCGGCAGGATCGCAGGGACAACCTTCAAGGTGGACCTGCCCAACTACGGCGTGTTCGATGAGAAGCGCGTCTTTGTGGCCGGGCCGGCCCCGCGCCCCCTGGCGGTGCGCGGTATCCCGCTTGGCGTGCCGGTCTGCGAGGACATCTGGAAACAGGGTGTCTGTGCCGCGCTGGAAGCGAGTGGCGCGGAAATTCTCTGCGTGCCCAACGGCTCGCCCTTCGAGGCAGGCAAGGAGGATGTGCGCCTGAAGCTGGCCGCCGCCCGGGTGAATGAAACCGGCCTGCCGCTGATCTATCTCAACCAGCTCGGCGGCCAGGACGAGGTGGTCTATGACGGCGCCAGCTTTGTGCTGAATGGCGATGGCACAATTCCAGTGGCGCTGCCGGGCTGGGTCGAACAGGTCACGGTCACCGAATGGCAGCGCGATGCGGGCGGCAAGTGGATTTGCGCGGCCGGCGACAGGTTCGTGGCCGAAGACCGCTCGTCCCAGGTCTATCACGCCATGATGCTTGCGCTGCGTGACTATGTGAACAAGAACCGCTTTCCCGGCGTGGTGCTGGGGCTTTCCGGCGGCATCGATTCAGCCATCTCGGCAGCGGTGGCGGTGGATGCGCTGGGGCCGGAGCGGGTGCGCTGCGTGATGCTGCCGTCGCGCTATACATCCCGGATGAGCCTGGAAGACGCCGATGCCTGCGCCCGGATGCTGGGCGTGAAATACGAGACCATCGAGATCGAGCGCGCGGTTGCGGCGATGGGCGAGACCCTTGCGGCGCCATTCGCCGGCACAAAGACTGACACCACGGAAGAAAATCTCCAGTCGCGCCTGCGCGGTGTGATCCTGATGGCTATCTCCAACAAGTTCGGGCCGATGGTGTTGACCACGGGCAACAAGAGCGAGATGAGCGTGGGCTATGCCACTCTCTATGGCGATATGTGCGGCGGCTATAATGTGCTGAAGGATATCTACAAGACCGAGGTGTTCCGGCTTTCCCATTGGCGCAACCAGAATTCACCGGCCGGCGCCCTGGGGCCGAGAGGCCGCGTGATCCCCGAGCGTATCATCACCAAGCCGCCGAGCGCCGAGCTGAAGCCCAACCAGACCGACCAGGACAGTCTGCCGCCTTACGACATTCTGGACGGCATCCTGGAATGCCTGGTGGAGCGGGAATGCAGCTTCGATGAGACGGTGGCCGCGGGTTACGATCCGGCGACGGTCAAGCGGGTGGAGCACTTGCTCTATATTTCAGAATACAAGCGCCGCCAGGCGCCGCCCGGCGTGAAGATCAGCAATCGCAATTTCGGCCGCGACCGGCGCTATCCGATCACCAACGCTTTCCGGGATGCGCGGTAATGTCGGTCATTGTTCGTTTCGCGCCATCGCCCACCGGTCTGCTGCATGTCGGCAATGCCCGCACTGCCCTCTTGAACTGGTTGTTTGCAAAAAAACTGGGCGGCAGATTCCTGTTGCGGATCGACGACACCGATCAGGCGCGTTCGACCAAGGCTTTTGAGGAAGCCATCTTTCGCGATCTGGATTGGCTGGGCCTTCGCCACGATCTGGCCGACCGGCAGATCAACCGCCTCGCCGTCTATTCGGTGGCTTTCTACAAACTGCAGGCCACGGGCCGGATCTATCCCTGTTACGAGACTGAAGCCGAGCTGGAGCGGCAGCGCTCGCTGCTGGCGGCGCGCAAGCTGCCGCCCATCTACAACCGCGCTTCGTTGGAGCCGGCGAACAAGAAGAAGTGGGAAGGCGAGGGCCGCAAGCCCCATTGGCGTTTCCTGCTTTCGCGCCAGAAGGTCGCGTGGACCGATCTGGTGCGTGGGGCCGTCGAGATCGATACCGCCACCATGTCCGATCCCGTGGTCGTGCGCGAAGACGGCGCCTTTCTCTATACCCTGCCATCGGTGGCTGATGATGTGGACTTCGCCATCAGCCATGTCGTCCGCGGCGAGGACCATGTCACCAACACGGCAGCCCAGATCGAGATCTTCGAGGCGCTGGGCGCCAAGGTGCCGGCCTTCGCGCATTTTCCCCTGCTGGTCGGTGCGGGCGGCGAAGCCCTGTCCAAACGGTTGGGTTCGTTGTCGCTGCAGCAGCTGCGCGAGGAAGGCATTGAGCCGCTCGCGGTCGCCTCCTATCTGGCCAAGATCGGCACCTCTGATCCGGTCGAGCCGCGCCTGTCACTGGACGAACTGGCGGCCGAGTTCGACTTTGCCAAAATCGGCCGGGCGCCGGCCCACTTTGTTCCGGAAGAACTGACGGCGCTGAACGCCAAGCTGCTCCACATCACGCCTTATAGCGCGGTGAAAACCCGCGTACCCGAAGGCGAATCCTTCTGGGATGCCATCAAGCCCAACATCGCCAAAGTGTCGGATGTTCCGGAGATGGCGCGGCTGATCCATGGTCCCGTCACCCCGGTGATCGAGGATGCGGGCCTGGCCGCCAAAGCCGCCACCCTTTTGCCACCCGAGCCCTGGAATGAAGAAACCTGGGGCGCCTGGACCAAGTCTGTCGCCGCCGAGACCGGAGCCAAGGGCCGTGGCCTGTTCCATCCCCTGCGCCTGGCGTTAACCGGGCTGGAGCATGGACCCGAACTCAAAAAGCTGTTACCCCTGATCGGGCGCGACCGGTCTCTGGCGCGGCTCAAAGGGCAGACGGCGTGATCACCAAGTGTCAGACCGGAATTCGAATTAGCGGCTGAAATTGCCGTTCGTTTCCGTTTGCCTGATCCCGTTTTTCCTTTTTCGAGCCTTTAGCCATGTCCAAGCCCACATCCCTGCGCCTCTTCAACACCCTGACCAAGGCCAAGGACGTCTTCGCGCCGCTCGATCCGAAGAATGTGCGCCTGTATGTCTGCGGCCCCACCGTCTATGACCTGGCCCATATCGGCAATGCGCGGCCCGTTATCGTCTTCGACGTGCTCTATCGGTTGCTGCGCCACGTGTACGGCGACGCCCATGTCACCTACGTCCGCAACATCACCGACGTGGACGACAAGATCAACGCGCGCGCGGCCGAGCGCGGCATCTCCATCCGCGAGCTGACCGAAGAGACGGCGCGCATTTACGAGGAAGATGTGGCGGCGCTCGGCAATCTGCCGCCGTCCGTGACCCCGCGCGCCACCGAGCATGTGGGCGAGATGATCGCCATGATCGAGCAGCTGATCGCCGCAGGTCACGCCTATGAGGCCGAAGGCCATGTGCTGTTCGATGTGTCCTCCAAACCCGACTACGGCAAGCTGGCGCGCCGGTCGCTGGACGAGATGCTGGCCGGCGCACGGGTGGAAGTGGCGCCTTACAAGAAAAGCGCCATGGATTTCGTGCTGTGGAAGCCGTCGGACGTCGCGCTTCCGGGCTGGGACAGCCCTTGGGGCCGCGGCCGCCCCGGCTGGCATATCGAATGCTCGGCCATGGCCGGCAAATATCTGGGCGAAACCTTCGATATTCACGGCGGCGGCATCGACCTGGTTTTCCCGCACCATGAAAACGAAATCGCGCAAAGCGAGGGCGCCCATCACAATCATACCCTTGCGAAAGTCTGGATGCATAACGGCTTCCTGCAGGTGGAAGGCGAGAAGATGGCCAAGAGCGCCGGAAACTTCTTTACCATCCGCGACCTGCTGGCCGATTGGCCGGGCGAGGTGCTGCGCTTCACCATGCTGCGCACCCATTACCGCCAGCCGATCGACTTCACGCTTTCGGGTCTGAAGGAAAGCTGGAAGACCCTGGAGCGCTGCTATGCCACCACCGAACCGCTGGTGGATCCGGCGCCGGATGCCGACTTCTTCGAGGCCCTGTCGGACGATCTGAACACGCCCGCGGCGATCGCCAGCCTGCACCAGACCGATGAAATGGGTCTGGCCGGCGGGTTGGGTTTTCTGGGTTTCTCCAATGTGCAGCTCAAGATCGCGGCCAAGGCCAGGATGGATACCGCCGCTATCGCCGCCGCCATCGCCGCGCGCAATGACGCGCGCAAGGCCAAGAACTTCGCGGAAAGCGACCGCATCCGCGATGAGTTGCTGGGCAAGGGCATTGTGCTCAAGGACGGGCCGCAGGGCACGACCTGGGAAGTCCAAAAATGAGCCGCGAAAGACTCTTTATCTTCGATACCACCCTGCGCGACGGAGCGCAGACGCAAGGGGTGGATTTTTCGGTGGAAGACAAGCGCCAGATCGCGCTGGCGCTCGATGGCTTGGGCGTCGACTACATCGAGGGCGGCTGGCCGGGCGCCAACCCCACCGACACCGCCTTCTTTGCCGAACGCCCATCACTAAAACACGCCCGCTTCACCGCCTTCGGCATGACCAAGCGGGCGGGGCGCAGCGCCGCCAATGATCCTTCGCTGGCGCCGGTGCTGGAAGCGGCCACCGACGCGGTCTGTCTGGTCGGCAAATCCAGCGCCTTCCAGGTGAAGGTTGCCCTGGAAATTTCGCTGGAAGACAATCTCGACAATATCGCCCGCTCCATGGAAGCGATCGTGGCACGCGGCCGCGAGCCGCTGTTCGATGCCGAGCATTTCTTCGACGGCTATAAGCTCGATCCTGAATATGCGCTGGCGGCTATCCGCACCGCGTATGAAGCAGGCGCCAAATGGCTGGTGCTGTGCGACACCAATGGCGGGGTGATGCCGGAAGAAGCCTATCGCATCGTCAGCGAGGTCAAGGCGGCGCTGCCGGACGCGAGGCTGGGCATCCATGCCCATAATGACACCGAACAGGCGGTGGCCGTGTCGCTGGCGGCGATCCGCGCCGGCGCCCGCCAGGTGCAGGGCACCTTGAACGGACTGGGGGAGCGCTGCGGCAATGCCAATCTCTGCTCACTGCTGCCCAACCTGATGCTGAAGGAGCCATATGCATCCCAGTTCGAGACCGGCGTTTCTTTCGACAAGCTGAAGCAGCTCACCCATGTCTCGCGGCTGCTGGATGAAATCCTCAACCGGGCGCCAAACCGCTATCAGCCCTATGTCGGCGCCTCCGCCTTCACCCACAAGGGCGGCTTGCATGTCTCGGCGGTGATGAAAGACCCGCAGACCTATGAGCATGTGCCGCCGGAATCGGTGGGCAACAAGCGCATCCTGCCGGTTTCTTCCCAGTCGGGCCGCGCGAATGTCGCGGCAAATCTGGCCATGGATGGCGACAAGCCCGATCTGGCGCGCCTGTTGCAGGATGTGAAGCACCGGGAGTTCCAGGGCTATTCCTATGACGATGCCGCGGCCTCTTTCGAGCTTCTGGCCCTGCGCCAGCAGAAGAAGCTGCCGCGCTATTTCTCGGTCGAAAAGTTCAGCGTCACGGTGGAAAGCCGCAGCGACAGCGAGCAGTTGGCATCGAAATCCCGCGCCACGGTCGAGTTGATGGTGGCGGGCGAGAAGATCACCAGCAGCGGCAGCGGTAATGGTCCGGTCAATGCGCTGGACGCGGCGCTGCGCAAGGACCTGGGCAAATATTCGCCCTTCCTGGCCGACTTGAGACTGGTGGACTACAAGGTGCGTATCCTCACCAGCGGCACCGAGGCCGTCACTCGCGTGACGGTGGAATCGGCCGACGGCAAGGGTAATCGCTGGTCCACGGTGGGGGTGTCCGAAAATATCGTGGACGCCTCTTTCGAGGCGCTCACCGACTCCATCATCTACAAGCTGTATCGCGACCGGGCTCCGGTTTAGGAGCGTGCGGGGGCGTTCAACGCGCCTTCCAAAATTTCCAGCGCCGCTTCCGCCCCATCGGCCAGGTAATAGAGCTTCAGCACCTTCTCCTTGGCGAAGCCCTTTTTGACGGCCGCATGCATCAAGGCATCCAGGCCGTCGAAGTAGCCGCTGACATTGACCACGATGATCGGCTTGGCATGCACGCCAAGCTGGGCTTCCGTCGCCACTTCGAAAAATTCATCGAAGGTGCCGAGCCCGCCCGGCAAGATCAGGAAGGCGTCCGACATCTGCAGCATCAGATTCTTGCGCTCCTGCAGATGCGGGGTGACGATCAGCTTTTCCTGGGGAGAAACCCCCGGCTCCAGCGCCTGCAGGAAGCCCGGCATGATTCCCTGGATCTCGCTGCCGCCGTCCAGCGCCGCTTTGGCCACCACGCCCATCAGCCCCAGCCCGCCGCCGCCGAACACCAGCGAATAGCCCATCCGCGCGATGCCGCTGCCGATGGCCTCAGCCGCCTCACGGAATGCCGGATCGTCGCCGAAGGAGGAACCGCAGAAGACGCACACCGCTGCGCCGGTTTTTTGGGGTGAAGGCTTGTCCATGTTGAGAGCAGGGTTGCGCAAGTTTGTGGTAGTTCTTTAAACCCTTTCTTCCTAAACAGGTTTCATCGCCCTTTCCAACGGAGAATTCTTTTGCCGCGCTGGGTATGGATTTTGGCAGCGGTGGCCGTCCTGGCCATGATCGCGGGCTTTGTCACATTTGGCGGCGGCGATATGGGGCGGTAGGAGAAAGAGCCTTTCATGCCCCATCCGGTCGAAGACGGCAGCGGCGCACCATCCTTCCGCCCTCTGTGGCGGCTCATGCCTTACCTCTGGCCCAAGGGCCGGCCCGACCTGAAGGCGCGGGTGGTGATTTCCATCGTCTTCCTGATCCTGGCCACCGGCTTCACCAGCATCTCGCCCCTGATACTGAAATGGGTGACGGACAGCCTTGACCCCAAATCCGGCATGATCGTGCCGGTCACGGTGATGTCGCTCATCGCCGCCTATGTCATTTCCCGCATCCTGCTGCAGGCCTTCGCTCAGTTGCGCGACGGGGTTTTCGCCAAGGTTCAGTACCTCGCCATGCGCGAAGTTGCGGTGCAGACCTTCGCGCATGTCCATACCCTCTCCATGCGCTTCCATCTGGAGCGCAAGACCGGCGGGCTCTCCCGCGTGATCGAGCGCGGCACCAAGGGCATCGACACATTTTTGTCCTTTGCCCTGTTCAGCATTTTCCCGACCATCCTGCTGCTGGTGTTCTACAGCACCATCCTTGTGGTGGAGCTGAATATCTGGGTGGCACTGTCCACTATCGCCATGGTTATCGCCTATACCTGGTTCACCTTCGCCATCACCCGCTGGCGAATCGGCTTCCGCCGCGAGATGAATCAATCCGACACCGACGCCAACACCAAGGCGGTGGACAGTTTGTTGAACTTTGAGACGGTGAAGTATTTCAACAACGAAAAACATGAGACGCGGCGCTACGATGTCTCGATGGAGAAATATGCCAAAGCCTCCATCCAGTCGGACATTTCCCTGTACATTCTGAACACCGGCCAGGCCACCATCATGGCGCTGGGTCTGGGCGCAGTGATGGCGCTGACCGCCTGGGGCATCGCCCATGGCCAGTTCTCCATCGGCCTGTTCGTTGCCGGCAATGCGATCCTGATTCAGCTTTATCAGCCGCTGAACCTCTTGGGCACCGTCTATCGCGAGATCACGCAAGGGCTAGTGGATATGGAGGCCATGTTCCGCCTCCTCAACCAGCCGCGGGAGGTGCAGGACAAGCCGGACGCCAAACCGCTTGTCGTGATGGGCGGCGAAATCCGTTTTGACGATGTGGTGTTCGCCTATGATCCCGAGCGCATTGTCCTGAAAGGCATCAGCTTCACCGTGCCGGCCGGAAAGACGGTGGCCATCGTGGGCCCGTCCGGCGCCGGCAAGTCCACCATCAGCCGCATTCTCTACCGCTTCTACGACATCAAAAGCGGCCAGGTGACGATCGACGGCCAGGACATCCGCGACGTGACCCAGGAATCCCTGCGCGCCGTGATCGGCATCGTTCCGCAGGACACGGTGCTATTCAACGACACGGTCAAATACAACATCGCCTATGGCCGGATCGGCGCCAACGAAGCCGAGATCAAGGAGGCGGCGCGCCTGGCCCAGATCGACAAATTCATCGTCGAATTGCCGATGGGCTATGACGCCATGGTGGGCGAGCGCGGCCTGAAGCTGTCCGGCGGTGAGAAGCAGCGGGTCGCCATCGCCCGCACCATTCTCAAAAATCCGCCCATCCTGCTGTTGGACGAGGCGACCAGCGCGCTGGATACCGGCACGGAGCGGGAAATCCAGAGCGCCCTCAATGAAGTCTCGCGCAATCGCACCACCCTGGTGATCGCCCACCGGCTTTCCACCGTGGTGGATGCTGATGAGATCCTAGTGCTGGACCATGGCCGCATCATCGAGCGCGGCCGCCATTCCGAACTTCTGGCGCTTGGCGGCCATTACGCCGCCATGTGGAACAAGCAGCGTGAAGCCGCCGCCGCCCGCGAGAAGCTCAAGGAAGTCGAGAACGATCCCGACGTCGCGCCGGGCGTGGCCAAAGCCACGCCTGTTTAGCGCGCAGGATTTTGGGGCCTGGCCAGGAGCGAGGAGCGATGTGGGCTAATAGC
>Ga0265338_10004324_pt1 | contig 19273 bp, 25 predicted proteins | sample 42126metaG_FD_193579 | JGI IMG/M metagenome (GOLD analysis project Ga0265338, IMG submission 193579) | Rhizosphere microbial communities from Carex aquatilis grown in University of Washington, Seatle, WA, United States - 4-21-26 metaG | ecosystem: Host-associated > Plants > Roots > Rhizosphere...
AGTTTTAATCGGAAATCATTTTGCCGATGATCGGCGTGTCGATGGGCCCAGGCGACACGCAGTTGACGCGAATCTCACGAGGAAGCAGCTCAGTGGCAAGAACCCGAGCGAAGGATCGCACCGCGGCCTTGGCACCCGAGTATGCGGCGTTGCCGGGCATTCCCTTGACGTTGGCGAGCGAAGTCGTGAAGACGATAGAGCCGCCCCGATTGATCAGCGGCGCAAGCTTTTGCACCGCGAAAATTGGCCCTTTGGCGTTCAGGTTGAACATCTCGTCATAGAGAGCCTCGGTCATGCTTTCGACAGGCGCCTTGGTGCTGAACCCGGCATTGACGAAGAGGAGGTCGAAGGTGTCAAACTCGGCCTTCACCCGAGCGGCGAGGGCGTCGATGTCCGTCAACGACCGAGCGTCGCTCGAAACCACGAGGGCTTCCTTTCCAAGCTCTTTCTGCGCCGATTCCAGGCCGGCCTGCGACCGCCCCGTCACCAGAACACGCGCACCCCCATCTAGGAGCATCTTCGCCGTGGCGAGCCCCATGCCGCTGGTGCCGCCGATAATAACGGCAATTTTATTTTTTAATGTGTTCATATTAATTATTTCCTGCCATTTGTTTTTGTAGCAGTCGCAACAATATAGCGGGAGAAGAGCGCCCGTCAAACAATTCTTTTGCACTCGCTACAAAATCTGGTAAATTGGCGGTATGGCGCGAACATTGGAATTTGATTACCCAAAAGCCCTGGAGAAGGCCACGCGCCTCTTCTGGAAATTGGGTTATTCCGGAACATCCCTGCGTCCCCTGTTGAAAGCCATGGGCATCGGGGAAGGCTCTTTCTACAACAAGCTCAAGAGCATGGATTCCGCTTATTTGGAATGCCTGAAGCACTACAACGCTACCGTCGGAGAACGACGCGGGAAGGCCTTTTTTTCGGCAACGACGGGACGAGCAGGAGTGCGAGCGCTTTTCAATGAGATACTCAATTGTTTGGACAATCCCGGGGCGCCGTCGAAAGTTTGTCTCATGGCGGCCAGCGTGACTGGCGAAGTCCTGGCGGAACCCAGCTTAAAAAAGTTCATTCAGCAAGAAATATCAAAGATGTCTGAAGCCATGATTGCGCGGTTGAAAGCTGACCAGCAAGCGGGCCTGCTGCCTCACGACTTTGATCCAGCAACGGTCGTCCCGATTATCATAACTTACATACAAGGACAGTGGCGAATGGCTCTGCTGTCCTACAACCGCCCCCAATTTGAAAAACAGATCGACGTTTTTCTGACCGGCCTGGGACTCTGATGGGTGACCCCCTTGATGGCATTTTGTTTTACCCAATGGCAGCACAAAAAATCCAAAGTCCACAATGTCGCAACATTTAAGATTCTTCGAGAACCGGTCCTGATTCGTAGCGAACGTCAAGGTGTTAAACTTAAGAACTCGACGCGATGCCCTGAGTTGAAGAAAAAGTATGGACCTAGGATTACGGCCATTTTTCGGGCTTGCGCAAACCAGAACAAATAATCCGCGCGCTGAGACCGCCCGGTTGAGTTAACATGGCAGTGTTCCTTCCAATATGAATGCATTGCGTCTTCCAAAAATCGCTGTTATCGCCGGTGTCGGCACTGGATTAGGTGCTGCTTTGGCGCGGCGGTTCGTGCGTGAGGGTTGCCGTGTCGTGTTATTTGCTCGGTCCAGCCAATATATCGAGGCTCTTGCCTCAGAGTTAAATGCCAAATCTAAATCCGATGTCGCTTTTGCAATCCGATGCGATCTTGCTGATCCAGAACAGATCAGCGCCACTTTTGCGAAGATTCGCAAAGAAATGGGTCTGGTTGACGTGCTCGTCAATAACGCCAGCGACGGTGGCGGACCGATGGGGTCAAGCCTGGTTAACTTGGACCCCGCCAAATTTGAACAGGCTTGGCGCGTCGGCGTGTATGGAGCATTACTTTGCTCTCGTGAAGCCGTGCGGGACATGCTTTCGCCCGATCGCGACGTTGCGAACGGATCGATCATATTTACTGGTGCCACTTCGTCTGTAAGAGGGGCCAGCATCGCTTTTTCCAGCGCCAAATTCGCCTCCCGTGGATTGGCACAGGGCATGGCCCGTGAACTGTGGCCGCAAGGCATCCATGTCGCTCATGTCATTATCGACGGCATCATTCGCGAAGCTGATAGCAAAAGCCCAATGGAAGACTCGAATCACGAACCGGAAATGCATCCTGATGCTATCGCTGAAGTCTACTGGCAGCTTGTTCTGCAAGATCGCAGTGCCTGGACATTGGAACTCGATTTGCGGCCGAACCGGGAAAAGTTTTTTGAATAGCTAAGAACTGGTTTTGTTTTGGTCATTCCGAAAACACCTCGTGGCTGGAGTGCCTTGCCAATTTGTTGCAGCAGTTTGTAGCGGCCAATCCGGTCGCCTGGTTTCTCGGCAGGCAGCATAGGAATGCGAGCGGTTTCCTCTGTCGGAGCGGCCGGCGGGCATTCAAGAAAATCACCGGCTTCATTGCTGGCTTGAAGAAGTTCCTCAACGCGCTGTCGTAAGGCGGCGTCGCCCACGCAGGCTTTATCGAGATAATTTGGGCGCTCCTCCTTCGGCAGCTTCCGCGCCGCGCTGAAGATTTCCAATTCGGGATCAGGAGGGTCAATCATGAAATGACAACGTTATTCTCCGGTTACCAATGCGAAAAACCAGAACAAAAGGCGCAAACAATTTCCAAGGCGATTCCGGGTATATTCCCATGCAGCAACCAATGCATGGCTTTGAGTTGATTCGTTGGCGCAATCGGATCACAATCAGGAACTCATTACAAAAACCGAAAGGACAGGCACGTATGGACGGACAATTTCAAGGTGTAAATCGATTTGTGGTTCTCATGCTGGAAAACCGCTCATTCGACCATTTATTTGGTTATCTCAAGAGCAGTAATCCAAAAGTCGCCGGCTTGAACGGCGACGAATCGAACCAAAAGGACCCGAACTCCCCGGCAAGCCCAGCCATCCAAGTAAGCCGGGCCTCGTCTTTCGTAATGCGGTTCGATCCTGGCCACGAGTTTTACGACGTTCAAATCCAGCTTTATGGGACGCTTCCGAACACCGCTTCCGACCTTCCTCCAATCGCGAACCCGCCACACCAACCGGCACCAATGACCGGATTCGTTGCCAGCGCCACCCAAGCGGTCGATTACAGCGGAGATGAAACCCAGGTGATGGAATGCTTTCGGCCCGACCAACTGCCGATTCTTACCACCCTCGCCAACGAGTTCTCTTTGTTCAATTTCTGGTACTCGTCGCTGCCCGGACCCACCTGGCCCAATCGATTCTTCATCCATGCCGCGACCTCCGGAGGACTCTCGGACAGCCCCACCAATACTCAAATCTTGGCCGGTTTTTCGTTTAAGGGCGGCACCATTTACGATCGGTTGGAGGACGCCGGAAAGGACTGGCGCATTTATCATGACGGTTTACCCCAGACGGCGGGAATTTCTGATCTGCGGGATGAATACGTAAATCCCTTCACCAAGAATTTTCAGGGCATCGACGATTTCTTTGAGGACGTGAAAAACGGCGACTTGGGCGATTACAATTTTATCGAGCCGCGCTACGACACCGGAAACAATTACCTGGACGGGAATTCGATGCACCCGTTAAACGATATTCGAAAGGGAGAGCAATTGGTGAAGCGCGTTTACGAATCCATCCGCAATTCCAAATATTGGCAGGATACCATGTTCATCATCACGTTCGACGAACACGGTGGCTTCTATGATCACCAATCGCCACCCGCCACGGTCCCCACCGGAGACGACTCCAATTACGCCAACGCAGCGGAAGCGTTCCTTTTTAATAAGCTCGGAATTCGCGTGCCCGGGATTGTGGTTTCGGCATACACGGCCAAAGGTACTATCATTGGGGCGAGCGCCGACGATCCGTCTACGATCTTTGATCACACTTCTGTGTTGGCGACGGTCGAAAAGAGGTTTGGCTTGAAACCCTTGACAAAACGGGATGCGGCGGCGAATACGCTCGAAGTTGCACTCAACGCGACATCGCCTCGCTTGTCGTCTGATGTCTCTCCCATCCAGCTTCCTGAACCAGCTGCTGATGCGACAGCGGCAAAGGCGGTTGACCCGGGCGGGATTTTTGCGGCCGACCCCCACGCGCCGCTCTCGGCAAATCAAAAGACCATGGCCGCCCTGGCTCTCGCCTGCGACATGAAAATAACTGAGTCCAAATATCACGCAGCCCTCATCAGCAATCACCAGAAGCTAGTCGAGCAAAAGGACACTGCGGATTATATCCAGACCGTGGAACAAAAAGTCGTTGCGCTACGAAAGACGAATGCCCCCAAATGAACAAATGTCGAAGACAATTCTTTCAATTAACCTGCGAAAGAATGTGAACATCTTGGCCTCTGGGGACCCCACCGGCCACGGGCTGTGCCTGAGGATTGTCTTTACTTCATGACATCGCAAATTCCCGACGCTGATCTCGCGATATACGCCCTCCACGGAGGCTTTTGGGCCGCAATGATGATTGGACGGTGGGCAGGTCGCAAAAGGAAGCGGAGCGAAAATATTGGCATTATTGCCAAAGAAAAGAAAACGGCAAAGAATTCCCGTATGCTTGTCGGAGTCCATTTTCTGGCTTTTGGATTTATGTATTCTGGAATTGATGCGGCAGTGTTTCGGGGGCAAACGCCCACCTTATTTACAGGCCAGCGCTTAGTCGGCGGAATTATTATTGGGGTGGGAGCGGCATTGGCCGCGTCCGCGATGTTCTATTTCCAATCGTGGAGATTTCGAGCCGAGATAAGTTCAGGCCATCAGTTAGCAACAGACGGCCCATTTTCGGTTTTGCGCCACCCGATTTATGTAGGGTTGAACCTTCTTGCGCTAGGAAGCGCTGTCTGGATTCCAACCCCCTTGGTTGGGATCGGCTTTGGCATAATGGCGGTTGGCAGCGAACTTCGGGGTCGAGCTGAAGAGAAGCTTCTGCTTGATTCTTTCGGCAAAGACTATGCTGATTACAAAGCACGGTCTTGGAGATGTGTTCCCGGAATTTATTGATCTGACAGACCAGGTCGTTGGAACCGCGCCCCCGTTGCGTCTTGCAGTATCGCGGTCACGAATCACTTCATTGCTGGACGACTGATAGGGTATTAGGCAAGGGAATCGGTTGGCCTACATAGGATTATTTTTTTAACCGGTAAAACCGAAGGGCGTTCGTCATGCTGTTCGTAACTGTATATCGCCCCTTCACAATTATCGGAGAAATAGGATTAAGAGGCCACCCTGACGGTGAAGGTGAACGAATTCACGCTTCGCGGACGCAATGATCCAGTTGAGAATGGCAAGATTTCCACTTGGCCCATTAATTTATTTGGAAACAGGATGGAGTCCGAGCCATGATTCAATCTGGCTGCAAAGCATGGCCGCTAATTTGTCAGTCCGCGCAGGTTTCTGGAGAGCCATGAAACTCAGGCCAATTAGTTGCGTTTTCAGAACCGCAGCGGTCAAATCGAGGTCAATATCCGGGCGGAAAACTTTTTCGTTAATTCCTTGGGATAACAGACTGACCAGCAGTGAGTGAAAAACGCGATCCTGCTTCTCCAATATCGTTGCTATCGCCGGTTGCCTCAAGGCGTGCACTCGCAAATCGATCAAAACACGAAATTGCTTCGGTGATTGCTGCACCCGCAGGGCAACATCATGTATTTCATTGCGCAACCACTCAAGGGCATTGGCAGGTTTGGAATGGGTCGCAACCCGGTTGATTTGGAAGTCAGTCACCAAGTGGTTAACCACCCCCTGAATTATGGCCTCTTTTGAAGGGAAATGATAGTGCAGTGTCCCAGTATCAATTCCCGCTGCCTCCGCAATCTGGCGTGTTCGGAAGCCTTCCAAACCGTTACTTGCAATCAAGCCGTAGGCGATTCTCACCAAATCCGCCCGCCGCTGTTCGGAATGTTGCCGTTTCCGCAAAGGTTTTTCGCTTTCATTCGGCTTTCGCATTTGACTCATGACCAAACGATAGAGGAAACCAAAAAAAGATTCAATCTGCTATTCGGTCAACTGGATGATTGACAGGCTTTCCAACTTGTGCAAAGCTGATCCCGACATGGATTACCCGGTCAGCAGAGTCGACGGCAGAAGTGTTGGCAGCGCAGGAGTCTCATTCTACGGGACACTTGTCATTGTCAGCCATTCGTTGGTTGTCGCCTGGCATTTGATGGTGTTGTCTTATTTACATGGTTTTTCATTAAGGGAGGCAATTGTTTTGAGCGTTCTCGCCAATGCCATTCCTTTACTAGCTTTGATGCTTCTCTGGACCCGTTTTGTCCGGGTTGGGGGATTGATTCTTCTCATTTCACTCGGACCGGCCCTTGTTTTTGGTGGCGGCTCTCACTTTTTAAGCAATGGTTCGGATAATGTTTTCCGGATTTTGGCGGGAGAGTGGACTTTCCAATACCAAACAAGCTCAATACTCCTTTTTTTCTTGGAACTCTTTGGATTTTGGGTCGGGATTGCGGCTTTAAGAAATCGACCACACAGCATTAAGGAAGGAATAGCCTGAAACGTGAAAACAATACCAACATACACCGCCATGAGATGGGTACTCGGATTGACCGTGACCGCCGCATTCCTTAATGGCTTTCTCGCTGGCGGCAACGTGGATCGTCTGCTCGTGGCGACCCCCGCGTGGAATCGCGTGGGGTTGAATGCGTGGGCTGATTTCAGTCGAAACGCGGATCTTGGCAGCGGCCAGATTGTCTATCCGTTCATGGCGATTGGGAGCACCGTTTTAACGATTCTCGCGGCCGTTATGTTCATTTTGAAAGGTCGTTCGTGGCAAGGTGTGCTCTTGCCAATCGCCTTTTCCGCCGCATTCATGGTTATTGCGTTGCCGTTCTCGCTCAAAGCGGTCCCTTTCATGACAAGCTTGGGTCATATTCAAGATGGCGACGCTGTTGCACTCGGACAAGCCTTTGCGGGCGCACATTATTGGGGACGCTTTCAAGGTTATTTTCATGTGGCCGCTTTTTGCGCTCAACTTTGGGCCATTATCGCTTTGGCTCGCTGCAGCGTTGAACGCTTGCCGTTCAATCCTTCCCTGAAATGTTGCTGAGTTATGGAGGATTTGTGATGATTTCTACGAGGACTAGATTACTGCTCCTGTCTGCGACGTTACTTGGTGGGTTGCTTGCTGGCAGCAATCTTGATCGGGCAGTTGTGGCGATGCCAGCATGGAGCCAGATGGAAACCTTTTCTTGGGCAGCCTTCAGTCGTCGTGCCGACCTTGGCAACGGTCTCGTGCTATATCCTATTGAAGCCCTGCTGGGCGCTGCTTTGGCGTTGTCTGCCGCCATAAGCTACGGATACGAACGTGCCGCCAATCATTCGGTGTCACGTGTGTTATGGTCCGCTGTTATCTTTGTAGTAGGCGGATTACTTATAACTCTCAAAGCCGCACCCATAATGTTGAACCTTTCGCACACGGTTGATCTGGCGACACTTCACCAGGACTTCGGCCAATTTTATTTCTGGGGAGATATTCGCGGCATGTTTGAGGTTCTTGCTTTTATTGCCGAACTTTGGGCGTTATCGGCTTTATAGATACATCGTTCACGTGATGATCGCTTTGCTATAGACAAACGCCGGAGTCTTAATAAATGCCACCAGTCACTCATTGCCGAAACACGTTCAAGAAGTGATCAGTTCGATGGCGAGCGGCTCTTAGATATTGATGCTCGCCATCACGAGGGCAACCGACGCTTACAAATAGATATTGAGGCGAAAGAATAGGGTCTTGGCATTCCTCGGCTTTCCCAATCGAGTGTTAGTTACCAAATAGTGGCTACTTGTCTCAATCCAGTTGTTGCCACATAATGCACACGAATTGGTAAAATTGGAGAAGGATGAAACAAAACAGAATTCATTGTCATGTGGAACTCGCCATTGCCGTAATCGGCGGGAAATGGAAGCCGTGGATTCTTTGGCATCTCTACGATGGCGTGCGGCGCTACGGCGAATTGCGGCGGCTCACCCCCGGCATCACGGGCAAAATGCTGACACAGCATTTGCGCGAACTGGAGCGCGACGGCGTCGTCCAACGCAAGGTTTACATCCAGGAAATACCCAAAGTGGAATATTCATTCACGAAATACGGCGAGACTCTCCGCCCGGCGCTAAAGGAACTTTGCGTCTGGGGCGGCAAACACGCCGAGCATCTGGCAAGAGGCAGTCAGCGAAGAAAACCTTCCAGCAAGCAAACTAAATTTGATAAACAAAGTCCGGAATAAATATGAGCCTCAAAAATCCGAACGTCTTGAATCCGAAACGTCCTAAACGCGTGGCGATTGTCATCGCCAATCCCGCCGTCTCCACCACATCCGGCTGGCCGGTCGGCTTCTGGTGGAGCGAACTGACGCACCCTTACTACATTTTCAACGACGCCGGTTACGAAGTGGAAATCTTCAGCCCGGACGGCGGAAAATGCGAGGCGGATGGCATGTCCGACCCGCGCGATGCCTCCGGCTATTCCGCCAGCGATCTCATCAGTATGGGCTTCATTGCCACTCCCAAACTTGCCGCTCTAGTTACGAACACGCGCAAGGTTTCAGAAATTGCGGCGAAGGATTTTGACGCTTTGATCGTCGCGGGAGGACAGGCGCCGATGTTCACATTCGACAAAGCGTCCGGCTTGATCGCGAAGTTTGTCGAATTTTATGAAATGGGAAAAATCGCTAGTGCTCTGTGTCATGGCGTGGCACTGCTGCGTTACGCAAAGCTGTCGAATGGAGAATACCTGGCCCGGGGCAAAACTGTCACTGGCTTTGCCAACGTCGAGGAGGATTTCGCCGACAACGCGGTGTGGAACATGAACTTGCTGCCGCGCGACCAGCACATCATGCCGTGGCGCATCGAGGATGAATTGAGAAAACTGGGTGCGAACTACGTCCAAGCCGGACTCTGGCGCGGTTTCGCCATCCGCGACGGCAATCTGATCACCGGCCAGCAGAATTTCTCCGGGGAGGATACGGCGCGGCTCGTGGTTGAAGCCCTGGGCCGATAAACACTTTTATGAAATACTATGTTTTCAAGCTCAAGGGTCCGCGCGCGGACTTCGCCTCCACCATGACGCCGGCGGAACTGGCATTGATGCAAACCCACGGAGCATATCTGAAGAGTTTGATGGCCAAGGGCCAGGTCGTGGTCTTCGGGCCAGTGTTGGATCCGGCAGGTGTCTACGGCTTGGCGGTCGTTCGGCTCGATGATGACGTTGAGCCGGACACGATCTGGCGGGAAGACCCCGTGATCAAGGCGGGAAAGGGCTTCAGCTATCACGTCGCGCCGATGTTAAACGCAGTCGTTTCTCAACAATAAACTTAAACAAATTATGATTCTTGGGATCATCGGCGCAGGAAATGTTGGCGGTGCGCTTGGCAAAAGCTGGGCCAAGGCCGGACACAAAATAAAATTCGGAGTACGCAATCCCGATGATCCGAAACATCGTGGTTTGCTCGACGCCTGCGGCCCCAATGCAAGTGCCTGCACGAATTCCGAAGCGGCCGTTTTCGGTGAAGTAATTGTCCTCGCAACCCCTTGGGACGCGACGGAAGCCGCCATTCTGGAATGCGGCAATCTGGCAGGCAAGGTTCTGGTGGATTGCACCAATCCGCTCAAGTTCACGCCCGGCACCGGGCTCGAACTGGCCGTGGGCCACACCACGTCTGGGGGAGAAATGGTCGCGCAAAGGGCGCCAGGCGCGCGGGTGGTTAAATGTTTCAACACCTACGGGTTCGAGAATTTTGCCAACGCAAGTTATCCAAAATACAATGGCCTCAAGCCGGTGATGTTCCTGGCCGGCGATGATGCGGACGCGAAGCGGAAGGTTGCTCAACTCGCCGCCGACATCGGATTCCAACCACTGGACACGGGCGATTTGAAAATCGCAAGATTGCTGGAACCCACGGGAATGCTGTGGATTCATCAGGCGGTCATCCAAAAAAGGGGAACCGGTTTTACTTGGGGAATGCTGGAGCGAGACGCTTCTGCCCGGTCACCGAACAACTGAATCGCAAAGGAAATTATGGCAGCCAACACACGAAGGAGTTGGAGACACTTTGATTGATCATCGCGGCAACGATCATCAATGGGCTACTTGCCGGAGCGAATGTTGCTCGAGCTCTCGTCGCCATGCCGGCGTGGCACCGGACTGGCCTTGCCGGTTGGGCAGACTTTAATCGGAACGCTGATTTAGGGAATGGGCGGGCTGTTTATCCAGTGATGCCGATCAGCGGAACTACCCTTTCCATAGCTGTTTTCGTGCTCTTTTTGTGGGCCGGTCGTTTGCCCCTCTCCCTCGCGGCGGCACTGATGCTGGTTTCCCTGCCGGTCTCATTTAAGCCGCACGATTTATGTTAAGCCTGCTTCATATGAGCAATGAGGATTTAGCCGCACTTGGGCACGCCTTTGAAGATTTCGAGTTTTGGGGACGACTGCAGGGGATTCTCCACGTCCCCGCTTTTTGTGCCAATATATCGTCGGCGGCAGCCTTTGGAAATTATGAAAGTAGTAATCATAGGAGCGAATAACGTGGCCGCCAGCCGCACCAAACTGCTGATCCCGAAAGGTCACGAGATCATGCTGTCGTTCAGCAAAGATGCCACAAAACGACCCAAACGGCCCAAACATTCGCCGCCAAATCTGGCAGCGTCGTTCAGGCCGTCGCGCACGTCGATATCGTCGTCATCGAGAGGCACCGGGTTCACACCCGTGACACCATCGCGCAAGCGAGCAATTCCACCGCTAGGAATCTGGCCTACCGGAAAGGCCCGGGCCCAAGAATCGGATTAACCCTCGAATGAAAATTATTATGAACAAGTCCCCTACCGTCCCCCCAAAATCCGCCCCAGGTTTCACACTGGAGGAAATGAAAAACTTTGTGCGCAAACATTTTGACGATTTCGTTAATCACAAGCTGTCCGACGTGGCGCTCAAAAATTTCAGCGAAGATTTTCTAGATCACGACGAACCCGGCGGCGCAGTTGTCGGTCCCTTGGCGGCAAAAGCAATGATGGAGAACGCCTATCAGCGTTGGCCGGACTTGTCTGTCACCGTCGAGGACATCATTGCTGAAGCCGACAAAGTAATGGTGCGCAACGTCTGGACGGCCACTGAGAAATCTGACGGCAAAAGGATCTCCTTTCGCGGCTTCGTACTGTGGCGGTTCGCCAACGGAAAAATTGTCGAACGCTGGGCCACGCTCACGCCGCCGCAAGAGTTGAAAACCTGAGGAAAATTTTCAGTGAAAGCACGATGGACAGCCAGAATTGAGCGTGGGTTGTATTTCAGGGTGAATTTTTCAAAATGAGTTTTTGTCGCAATTCGTCGTTGTTAAGTTGCAGAATAATTCTCGGCTCAAAGAAGAAACGAAGGCAAGTCACTATGAAATACGATTTCAAGACTTTTTCAAATCAGGACGACCAAAATTCCTGGGGCAAGTTGACGCCGCAACCGTGTGTGTCTGCGAAGAGCTTGGCTTGTCAGTTCATCATTGTCCCAGTTCCCTTGAAAGTGGTGCGCCAATTCTAAGAGGTAATGACGATCACCCCCCGCATGGTCTTCTTCGCGAGTTGGCGAAGAGCCTCCGCACGGAATGTCAGATACGGGACGTCACACCTTAAGTTCTGCATGACAACTGGAGCCTTGTGTCGCAACTTCACGGCCATAGACCGAATAGGTATGGAAGACCTCCCCATTGGCCCACTTCTTTGGTCATGAATTGGCGGCGGATCTGGCCCGGCAGCGCAGATTGCGGAGCCGTATAGCCGGTGGCGGTCTCAAAATCTTTTTTCCAAAATTTTGTCCTTTCGTGTCCTCCGCGGGAAAGTTCGTTTGTCGTCTTATTGAACGGGCTGCTACGGCAGGTCGTAAAAACTGAACAAAACAACAATAAAACAGCACATTCAATGAAAACGAAAACAAATCACAGTATTGTCTCCCCATCCGAGTGGCTTGCTGCCCGGAAGGAACTTCTCGTAGAGGAAAAACGCCTCACCCGTCAGATGGACGCGGTCAGCGCCAGGCGCCGCGCACTGCCGTGGGTGAAGATGGAAAAGAACTACCAGTTCGATAGCCAGCAGGGCCGTGTCTCGCTCGCCGATCTGTTCGGGTGCAAAAGCCAGTTGGTCATCCAGCATTTCATGCTTGGGCCGGATTGGGGCGAAGGCTGCCAGAGCTGCTCTTTCATGGCGGACCACACGGACGGAATGCTCCCGCATCTGGCCGCCCGCGACGTGACGATGATGGCCGTTTCCCGCGCACCGCTGGCGGAGATCGAGGCTTTCAAGAAGCGCATGAGCTGGCAATTCCCGTGGGCGTCATCGCATGGCAGCGACTTCAACCATGACTTTCACGTGTCATTCACGGAGAAAGAAGTGGAAAGCGGCAAGGTGGACTACAATTACACCAAGCAGGAGTTTCCAAAGACGGAAGCGCCAGGCCTCAGCGTCTTTCACAAGACGGCCAATGGGTATATCTTCCATACCTATTCGGTTTATGGCCGTGGAGTTGAATTGATGATGGGAGCATATCGCATTCTTGACCTCACGCCCAAAGGCCGGGATGAAGAAGATTTGGACTGGCCCCAGATGTGGGTCCGGTATCACGACAGCTATGAAACCGGCGCCGAGGAATGCGGCTGCCTGTCGAAGGAGGCCGTAGCATGAACTCGTCCGGCTGCTGTCATCGGAAGCCGCACACCGGCCGCGAGGCCCGTCAGCAAACGTCCTGGCTGGGTCGCGTCAGAGGAGTCGCCGGTTGGATCTTGCCCAGCGCGCTGCTTGCGCTCATGCCCAAGTGTCCGATCTGCCTCGCGGCGTATGTGGCCCTGTTCACCGGGTTCACGATGTCGGCTGCTTCGGCCCATATTCTCATGCGCACGCTCATTGTGCTCTGCATAGGCACGCTGGGATTGTGCGTGGTTCGGCTCGTGGTAAACTACCGTCACAACAAACAAAATCTTAACGCTCAGTTAAATTAAACACGCCCATGAAAAAATCACTCACGAATCAATACCTTTTTCTCGTCCGTGGTGCCTCCTGCGACGGCGGCGATCTCTCGCCCGAACAAATGCAGGCACACATGCGGGAGACCTACGCCTGGATTGACGGACTCACCAAGAAAGGCGTCATGACTGCGGCACAGCCTTTGACGCCCGAAACGAAAGTCCTTTCGGGAAAGAATGGCAGTGTCATTTCTGACAGCATCGCGGCGGAATCCAAGGAAGCCGTCGGCGGTTTCTTCATCGTGAACGCGGCCACGATGGACGAAGCGGTGAGCATCGCCCGCACCTGTCCGGCGTTCAATTACGGCACGAGGTTGGAAGTGCGGCAGATCGCCAGCCTGGACCGCAATTAAGAACGTATGAGCCAGTCCGGTGACAGCGCGGGTGAGGTGGCTGACCATTTTTTCCGTCACGAAGGTGCGAAAGTGGTCGCCACGCTCACCGCGCATCTCGGCACACGCCGGTTGCAACTCGCCGAGGATGTGGTGCAGGAGGCGCTGCTGCGCGCGCTGCAAACGTGGTCGTATCGGGGAGTGCCGGACAATCCCGCCGCGTGGCTGACACAGGTCGCAAAAAACCTCGCCCTCAACTCTCTTCGACGTGAGCAAAGCTGGAACGAAAAACAGGACGGGATAGCCACCGAACACGCACGGTGGCTGGCCGCGTCAACGGAAGACATGAAGCACGAAACTTTTGAGGACGATACGTTGCGGATGATGTTCGTCTGCTTTCATCCCGAACTTGCCACCGATTCGCAAACTGCGCTTGCGCTCCGCACGTTGTGCGGATTCAGTCCGGCGGAAATCGCTGCGGCATTTCTCACGAGCGAAGCGGCCATCGCCAAGAGGCTCGTGCGCGCACGACAACGCATCCGCGAACTTGCGCTGCCGTTTGCCCTGCCGGACACCGCCGAACTTTCCGCGCGGCTCGACGGCGTGTTACACACGCTCTATTTGCTTTTCAACGAAGGCTACAAAGCGTCGGTGGGCGACCGCCTCGTTCGTGAGGAACTTTGCCAGGAAGCCATCCGGCTCGTCACGCTGGTCACGCAGCATCGCGCCACGCAAGAGCCGCGGGCCTACGCGTTGCTCGCACTGATGCTGCTGAACGCAGCCCGCTTGGACGCCCGCACGGACGATGCCGGAAATCTCCTGCGATTGCATGAGCAGGACAGAAGCGGTTGGGATCAAACGATGATTCAGAGTGGCATCCTTTGTCTCCGCAACGCATCGCAAGGCGGCGCCCTGAGTGTTTATCACGTCGAGGCCAGCATCGCAGCGACACATTGCCTTGCAACTGATGCGGCAGCGACCGACTGGCCGCGCATCTTGCATCTTTACGATCACCTGCTCGACTTCACTGGCTCGCCAGTCACCGCAATGAACCGCGCCGTGGCCGTCGCGCGCGTTCACGGCGCACAGGCGGGGTTGGCTGCGCTCGACACGATCCGGCAGCGTTCCGTGCTGGAAGGCAACCATCTTTATCACGCCATGCGCGGCACATTTGCCGCAGAACTCGGGCAGACGGCCGCTGCAGTGATGCATTTTCGTCAGGCGGCAAAGCTGGCGTTGCTGCCGGTCGAGCGCGAGTTCATTTCCCGCCGGATCGAAGAGTGTGAGGCGGTGAAAGACATTTAGGAATTTTCGCCACGTTCATGGACGATTTCGACCCAAGTTGCATTTAAAGGCTTTTGCCCATCGAGTTGTATCTTTTCCACGGTCGCGCTGGCCTGGGTTGCGTCTCGACCAGCCACGCTCGCGTGCTTTCGCCGGACGTTGTCATGTTCCCGGAGCCTGCGCATCACACGAGAAAAGTCTGGGCTCCACATTTCGATCCGAACCAGGCTAAAGCCTACCGCCAAATGCATCTTCGGCAAACCCTGATTCCAAACTGGCCGCCAATTTTCAGTCGATTGAAAATCTTTTGCCCCATTCACCCGCCGGTGTTTTGATGGAATCATGTTAATAGAACGTATCCAACAGTTGGTGCCGACTGCAAAAATCCGGCTGGGCAACGGTGTCCAAAACGGTGTCCAAAATGATAGAATCGGATTAAATCGGGTAGAGTCGGATACGCTCGGATTGCCTGTAAAATCTATGGTTTTGACCCCAGAAAAAGGGCTGGAATTGTCCGATTCCGACCCTCGCCTCCAGATCTGCAAGTTCTTCTTCATCAAGAGGCGGCCCTCCGGATTTCAGCCCGAAGTACCCCCAATTTTACCAAAACCTATACCAAACAGGTGAACCGCAGTTTCCTGTCACTTGCGGTCAATTCCCGTCATCTGCGGTCTCACGCCTCTAAACCTCAACTTGTTACGATGTTTGTGGCGATGAAAAACCGTTTTCGCTTGGTCAAGTATGGAAGTTGCGGTGGGATGTATTATTGGCACGACACAACCACTGGCCATCGTGCGTCGCTCGGCACAAAGGACAAAAACAAAGCGGCGGAACTTCTGGTGGCAAAGAATGAATCGGTCCGGGATCCCTCTCTGAATCTCCAAAAATCCCGCATTTATGCCATGGCCGCCGATCCCAATTCCGACTCCCGCACGTGGAGAAATTCGATTGCCGCCCTGATCGCCAGCAAGCCTAGGGCCAGCGAGAATCGAGCCCGGTTGGAACGGTTTTCAAAAGAAAAGGCGCTCGTTCCCATCCTCGACGTGAAGCTTTTGGAAACTCGGGCAACCGATCACGGTGACAGCCAGCGCAGGCGTGGTGGGTGTCCTGGGCGTCTCGGTCTCGGACAGTCGAGTCCGTCCAGTCCACATCCTCGGCGTTGAGCCCGGCGACATCGCTTTGAGAACCGCCCAGGTGCCAGCAAAGTTCGTAAAAAGCCCGACGCTCAGGGTTGCGCTCCCGCTTGACGATGCGCTGGTGTTCTTCCCACATAATGGCGCACCCCTATTACGGCGGCAGCTCGTATTACAGTTGTCCGGTGGTGATAGGAGGCGGAGTCGGTTGCTATCCCGGGTGGGGCTGGGGCGCCGGCTGGGGCTGGGGCCGCGGGGGAGTCAGAGGCGGATATGCCGGCTTTCGAGGCGGCTACGGTGGTTACCGAGGCGGGTTCGCTCGGAGTGGATTTCATGGCGGACTCGGCGGCGGAGTCCACACTGGCTTCGGCGGTGGGTTCCACGGTGGTTTTGCCGGGGGTGGATTCCATGGCGGAGGATTTCATGGAGGTGGCGGCTCCCGTGGTGGCTTTGGCGGCGGCCACGGCGGCGGCGGCGGGCATCGGTAACACCAGGGCATTTGGAGCAACCTCGAGCGCCAATTTAACGATGTTATCCCCCGCGGAAATCCAGGAGCTTCCAGACTGTCAGGAACCAAACAGCGCGGTGGCTTGCTTGGCGTCCTTCTCCATTTTGCCGCACACCAAATTGCAGAGCGAAAAGATCATTGGGTCGGCGATCTCATAGCGGATCGACGAGCCTTCGCGCTCGCGCTTGACCAGGCGATGATCGAACAGCACCCCGAGGTGCTTGGAAACATTCGCCTGCTTCATGCCGCACGCCTCGACCAATTCGCCGACGGTCAGCGGGCCGTCGTGCAAGGCCTGCAAGATCGATAAACGGCTGGCCTCGGAAAGGACGGCAAAGAGGCGGGAAACAGCCTGGAGCTGGGCCAGGGACATCTTTCTTTTTTTCGCGGTTGACATATTACTAATTGGTAATATAGTAATCCAAGAATACGCGACGGTTGCATCGTTCGCAAGACAGAATCTGCACCTTATGAAATCAATCTCTCCCCTTGAACTGAGCCGCAAGCTCGCCGGCGGCGAGCCAGCCCTCCTGCTGGACGTCCGCACGCCCTGCGAGCACCAAGCCCTTCACGCCCGGGGCGTGGTATTGGAGCCGTTGGAATCGCTTGATCCGGAGCGCGTCGCCAGGCAATTGGCGGGCTCACCCAAAACTGTTTACATTTTTTGCCAAACCGGCGGCCGGGCCAAGCAAGCCATCGGGAGGTTGGAAGCGTCCGGCGTGATGGATTGTGTTTCAGTCGAAGGCGGCACCCTGGCGTGGGAGCGAGCCGGATTGGGTGTCGAGCGTGGCGAAACGAAAGTGATGAGCTTGGAACGGCAGGTTCGCATTGCCGCGGGGGTTCTCGTTTTGACTGGCGTTCTCCTTGGAGCATTCCTGCATCCGGGTTTCCTTGCCCTTTCCGGCTTTGTCGGAGCCGGGTTGATCTTCGCCGGGGTTACGGATCGGTGCGGCATGGCCCTGCTCCTGGCGCGCATGCCTTGGAACCATGTTGCCGCGGCCTGCTGTGTTTCAAAATCCGCCTAACACTATGTCAAAACGAATTCTTATTGTGGGAGGCGTCGCCGGTGGGGCGTCTTGCGCGGCGCGCGCCCGGCGCCTCGACGAAAATGCCGAGATCATTTTATTTGACCGCGGACCGCATGTCTCCTTTGCCAACTGCGGTCTCCCCTACTACATCGGCAACGTCATTCCCGAGGAGTCGAAATTGATTGTTGCCGATCCGAAGCTGTTCCAGGAGCGCTTTAACATTCAAACACGGGTTAAGAGCGATGTAATTGCCATCCACCGCGAGACGTCAGAAATCGAAGTGCGCGATCTCGAGACCGGGCGGCTTTACCGCGAAAAATATGACGCTCTCGTGCTGTCCCCCGGCGCCGCCCCAGTGCGCCCACCGTTGCCGGGCATTGATCTTCCGGGCATCTACACTTTGCGCAATATTCCCGACAGCCAAAAGATCCGTCAGGCTTTGGAACGCAAGGATGTCACCCGGGCGGTGATTGTGGGCGGTGGATTCATCGGATTGGAGATGGCGGAGAATCTGGTTCGGCGCGGTCTCCACGTGACCATCGTTGAGATGCTTGGTCAATTGCTGCCGCCGCTCGACCCGGAAATGGCTTATCCCATTCAAAAGAGGCTGTGCGACGGGGGCGTTAACGTGTCACTGGGCGACGGCGTGGCTGGGTTTGAACCAATCACGGGCGGACGCATCGCGGTCCAGACAAAATCCGGAGCGCTCCACGAAGGAGACGTGGTGATCCTTTCCATCGGCGTTCGACCTGAGACCAGTCTTGCGAAAAGCGCGGGCCTCGAAATCGGCGAACGCGGCGGCATCCGGGTTAATCCTCAGATGCAGACATCCGATGCAAAAATCTGGGCGGTCGGGGACGCAGTCGAAGTTCGCGATGCGATCACAGGCCAGTGGGCGTTGATTCCGTTGGCCGGTCCGGCCAATCGCCAGGGGCGTGCGGCCGCCGACGCCATCTGCGGGCGGGATTCGACGTTTCGCGGAGTGCAAGGCACCGCCATTTGCGGTGTATTGGGATTAACCGTGGCGATGACAGGCGCGAGCGAAAAAGCCCTCAAACGAGCTGGGATTTCAGATTACGAGAAAGTCCACCTGCATCCCAACCAGCACGCCGGCTATTTTCCCGGCGTCAAGTCCATCGGTTTGAAACTCCTTTTTCGCAAATCGGACGGGAGAATCCTGGGCGCGCAGGCCTACGGCGAAGAGGGAGTCGATAAGCGCATCGATGTCATCGCCATGGCCATTCAAAAGGAATCAACCGTCTTCGATCTGGAGGAGGCCGAACTGTGTTATGCGCCGCAATATGGCGCGGCCAAAGATCCGATCAATCTCGCCGGCATGATCGCCGCCAACATTCTGCGCGGCGAAATGGAGCCGGCCTCCTGGGAAGCTCTTGAAGGGAATGGATTCCAACTCTTGGACGTCCGAGACGCCGAGGATTTCGCGCAAGGGCATATCCCACGCGCCCAGAACATCCCGCTCCCTGAACTGCGTCAGCGGCTCGGTGAAATAGCGAAGGACAAAGACGTTTGCGTTTGCTGCGGTATTGGCCAACGCGCCTATTATGCGTGCCGCATCTTGAGACAACGGGGCTTCCGCGCGTTGCACCTGTCCGGCGGATACAAGACATTCTTGAGTTATCGGGATGCAGGATGCCTTAAGCTAAAAACAGGCCAATAAACTGCGGCCTGCGCTTCGCTTGGTCAGCGTGAACCTGAAGTGAGGCGACAGACCTCTTCACACCACTCTTCGATGCGTCGCTTGATGGAGTCGCGCACTTCGCGCGTTTTCTGGAGAATTTCTTCGGGGCTGCCGCGAAAACTCGACGGGTCTGGAAAGCCCCAGTGGAGACGCTTGGTGATGCCTGGAAAAATCGGGCAACGTTCGGCGCTGGCTTCGTCGCACACGGTGATGGCGTAAGCGAAC
>Ga0265338_10004326_pt1 | contig 19260 bp, 16 predicted proteins | sample 42126metaG_FD_193579 | JGI IMG/M metagenome (GOLD analysis project Ga0265338, IMG submission 193579) | Rhizosphere microbial communities from Carex aquatilis grown in University of Washington, Seatle, WA, United States - 4-21-26 metaG | ecosystem: Host-associated > Plants > Roots > Rhizosphere...
GATGCGCGTCAATATATATCGCTATATGTGCCGATGACGCAGACTGTCGTCAAGGCGATGGACTTAGCCCAGCAGGTGTTGAAGCCGTGGGACGTCCAGGGGTTTGTCGTGACAGGGGTATCGAAGCGCGGCTGGGATAGCTGGCTTACGGCGTTGGTCGATCCGCGTGTCGACGCGATCGTCCCGTTCGTGATGGATATGCTGAACACACGCGCCGCCCTGACACATACGGCGGCAGCCTATGGCAACAATTGGCCGCTGGCGTTCGAACCGTACTATGCGGAAGGCATCGACCGGCAACTGGGCACGCCGAATTTCGAGAAGCTGATGAAATTGCAGGATCCCATGCAATATCTCGACACCGCTTCGGCGCCTAGGCTGCAGATACCCAAATACGTGGTGAACGCCAGCGGCGACGATTTCTTCGTGCCCGATAACGCACGGCTGTATTTTGACCAATTGCCTGGTATGAAAGCGCTGCGTGTAGCGCCGAACTCCAGCCACGACGGCATTTTGCGCTATACGCAGCAATCGCTGACGGCCTTTCTCGGGCGATTTCAGACATCGACGCCACTGCCCACCGTGCAAACCGATGTCGCGCAAGCCAACGGCGCCACGACCCTGCAGGCGCAGTTCGCGGAAGCGCCCGCGGGCGTCAAGCTCTGGACCGCCCTGGATAGGCACGCTCGCGATTTTCGTTACGCTTGCGGGATACGCTACAAGGCCAAGCCGCTGACCGTCAACGCAAACGGTTTAGTCCAGGTGTCGCTGCGGGACCCGAGCGTCGGATGGGCCGCCTCGTTTATCGAAGCGACGTTCTCCGACGGTTTCGTCGCCACAAGCCGCGTGTACGTGTACCCCGATTCGCGTTACCCGAATGCCGCGCCACCTAGCAAGGCACCGTATTGCCAAACTCTGCCGGCGCGATAAAGCGCTCTGGCGAGAAGGGACCCGGACTCAGTGCAATTGACCCTCGGTGGCAACCGCGCCGAAGATCTCGCTACGGTTGGCCACGCGCATGCGATGAGCAAACCCACGTGCAGTGAACAGTGCGACGACGATCGCGACCGCGCCCGCACCCAGTAGGGCCGGTTCACCGTACGCGACGTACGCCGATTTGGACGACTCCACGCCTAACGCCATCAACAGCATGAACAGCGTGTTGATCGCGGCGGCCACCGCGCCTTTGGCGCCATCCGAGGCGAATAAGGCCTGACGATAGAGCGACGCATAAAAAGGCCCCAGGCCCAGCGCGTAAATGGCGAAACCGGTCACGGCGCCGGTGAATGCACCCGTTAGCACGTAGCCCAGATATGCCGCGAAAACACCGGCCACCATCACGATCATGCCCGCGCGCATCAATCGCTCGAGCGACCAACGCCCGGCCACCCGCGCCACGATGACATGCCCGAGTATCATCGCGCCAAACACCGGCAGTTGCCACCAGCCATAGCTTAGCGGTGTCAGATGATGCTGGTCGATCAGGATGACGGGGGCCAATGCGATCCAGTTCATCAGCGGCACGCAGGCAAATCCGAGCGCCGTGGCCCCCAGGAGAATACGGCGATTGCGCAGCACCGGCACGTAGTCGCGCACCAATTGGCGCAAGGTGAAGCGTGGCGCGCTTCCCGACTCGCTTCCCGGCGCAGTTCCCCGATGAGCAAGCGCTCCGGCGGTCTCGGGCATGTTCACCCACAGTCCGCAGAATCCGATCGAGGCAATCGCGGCAATCACGCCGAACACCATGCGCCACGACCATACAGTCACGACCCATGCGCCCAGCAACGGCCCGAGCAGCGGCGCCAGCAACGCCACGCTCGCCATCAGCGCCACCGTGCGTACGGCAGTGGCTTCATCGAACGCCTCCTGCACCGACGGATAACCGACCGCCGCGACGAATGCGCAGCCCATGCCTTGCAAGCCACGCAGCACGACAAACTGCGTCATCGTCTGCGCGAAAAACATACCGAGACAGCTCGCGATGAAAAATGCCACCCCCACCAGTAGGACTGGGCGCCGCCCTTTGTAATCGGACAAGGGCCCCAGCAACCATTGCAGCGCCACATTGCCCAGCAAAGCCGCCGTCAGCGCGAGCGAAGCGCTGCCGATACCGACGTGAAACTCATGCACAACGCGGGGCATCCCCGGCATGATCATGTCGTTGGAGATGTACGTGGAAAATTCAAACAGCACCAGAAACGCGGGAAACCAAAATCTCATTGCACACTATCCACTTCAAATATACGGAGGCGAGGAGCGCTGCCTGGAACGCATGGGTATGGCAACACGGGGCAACGGCAGGTCGTCGCCCGAAAAAAGGCCACCCCACACGCTATGCTAACCGCGGCGCGGGAACGCAGATTCTTGAAAAATCAGACGCCCCGCTCGACATGGCTTGCGCGACGCGTAGATCTGAAAACCTGGAGTCTGGCCTTGGCATCTGATGACCCACGGTCAACGGATGCTGCCGCGTAGCACTATGCGAGCATCAAGCAGCGGGTCAGGATGGCCTGCGTCAAATCCGCCGAGCCGGAAAGCAGAGAAGAGCGACTGGAACGAATTGCGGCGCGGATCGGAGTCTGGTGCCGGGGGCCGAGAGCCAGAATGCGCTGGCATTATCGTTTATCGAATTCTGGTGGAGGTGATCGGGATCGAACCGACGACCTCAACGTTGCGAACGTTGCGCTCTCCCAACTGAGCTACACCCCCCATGCATTCTTTTGCACATCGGTAAAACGCATGGCGCCCGAATTTCATCGCCGAATTCCCTCACGATCGGACGCCGTTCGAAAATACTAGCATAAACGCCTGCGGTTTGGCCTTTTGCCGCATCCTCCAGGTTGCACCGTGCGCGTGGCACAATGCCGAAACCGAAGCGCGTCTTCCACACGCGCCAACATTGCATTTTCCAAAGGTTTTCAGTTGGCCGATCTTCTCTCGTTCGCCGCGACACAGCAGTATCCAGCCGCCACCCTCTATGTGGTGGCCACCCCCATCGGCAATTTGGCAGACATCACATTGCGCGCGATCCATTTGCTTAACCTGGTGGATCGTATTGCGGCCGAAGATACGCGTACCACGGGCCAGATGTTGTCGCGTTACGGCATCGGCAAGCCGTTGATTCCGGCCCATCAGCACAACGAGCACGAAGCAGCGGCGCGGATCATCGAGCACTTGCGTGCGGGCGAACGGATAGCCTACGTCTCGGATGCCGGCACGCCCGGCATTTCCGACCCGGGCGCCAAGATTGTGGACGCCGTGCGAGCGGCAGGTCTGACAGTGGTGCCGCTACCCGGTTGCAGCGCGCTGGCAACCGCGCTAAGCGCCGCGGGCGCGTGGGTCGATACCTTCACGTTTATTGGTTTTCTGCCGACCAAAGCCCGGCAACGCGCGCAGTACCTGGAGAGCTGGCTCACCCACGTACCGGCCCTGGTGCTGTACGAGGCGCCGCATCGTATCCTCGAGACAGTGGCCGCGCTTGCCCTGGCTTTGGGCGGCGACCGCCGCATCTTGATCGGGCGCGAGCTGACCAAGCTGCACGAGTCGCTGCATGTGTGCCCATTGGCAGAGGCATCGGCGTGGCTCGAAGCCGACGCCAATCGCCAACGCGGCGAATTCGTGCTGGTGGTGCAAGGCGCGGCGCCGCCCACGGAAATGGGCGCGACCGATCACGATGCCATGCTCAAGATTCTGCTGGAAGAAGTGTCGGCCAGCACCGCCGTCAAGCTGGCGGCGGCCCTGACCGGCGCCTCGCGCAAGGTCTTGTATGCGCGCGCGCTTGAACTCAAGCAGGACTAGGCCCTCCGTTTATTTGGGGGCACCCGCCAAAATCCACTGAGCCACCGTCTTGAGGTCGGCGTCGTTCATATTCGGATGCGACGGCATCGGAAGCATGCCCCAGACACCGGATCCGCCCTGCTTGATCTTTTGCATCAGCTTGAGCTCGGCAGCCGGATCGTCCCGGTATTTGCTCGCAATCTGCTGGAACGAAGGCCCAACTACGGCACGGTTCACCTGATGACAGCCGAAGCAGGCGTTTTTGGTCGCGATCTGCGTGGCCGCGGCAGGATCGACTGTGGAGCCGCTCGCGGCGTGAGCCATCGAGACGACGCAGCTCGCGGCCAGCGCGACTATCGTAAGAGCAAGTTTCATCGGGAAGGTGCGGTAAAAACGGTGAGAACGGATAAGACCGATAGGTGACGGCGCGTCGCCGATGAGGCGTCGCTTAAGCGCGGGTTCTGCGCTGATGACGCCCCGGTTACGCCCTGGCGCGGCGACATCCCCGCGGCAATGTCGATCACCGCTGCCGATCGACATCGTCCGCGCGAGCGGCACACCCGCGTTATTTCAACTCGACCGGCTTGGGCGCCGAATCGACGATCGGTGCGGAGTTTTGCAGATCGACCGGGGAAGTGGTCGCCGGCGCATAGGCCGCGGTATTGCCCGCAGACGCGTTGCCATTCGCCACGCCACCGGCACTCGATATCGGCGCCGAACTCGAGTTCGAATTCTGATTTGAACTCGAGTCGAATTGCGTATCGAGCGACAAGGAGCGAGCCTCTTCCGGTGTGATGTAGCGATACACTTTGACAACCCGCATGACGCCCGGCACCTGGCTTGCGACCAGCGCGCCCTGATCGCCTTCAGCCTTGGTGACGAGCCCCATCAAGTAAATATTGCCGCGCGAACCGACCACTTTGAAATCGTTGGCTGAAATGCCCTTCTCGGCAATTAGCGCGCTTTTCACGCGACCTTCAAGATACAAGTCGTTCGAGCGATCGGTAAAGGACGCCTCGGGCATGACAGCCAGTTCGTTGATCACGCCCTGGACGTTGTCGACGCCACGCGCGATGTCTTCGGCTTGCTTCTTGGCGCGATCGGTAGGTACCTCACCGGTCAACAACACCCGTCGGTTGATTACGGTCGCACTTGCATGAGCCTCGTCGGGCAAATCGTGATTCATCTGCACTTGCGTCTTGACCTGGATTTCGCGATCCTCGGTCTGCGTGCCGACCGTGCGCCGGTCGCTCGCAACCAGGGCGCCACCGCCGGCCGCGCCTACTACCAGCAACGGACAACCCTGCAACGACGCCATGACGCCGATTCCAAAAACGGCCTTAACCAGTGTATTCGTGAAGCGAGTCGAAATCGTCAAAATCGGGTTCTCCTTGAATTGCGTTCGGCGTGGGCGGTGGTGACCAGATCGTAATCCCCTTCCTTGAACCCCGTCGCTCAATCGGCATCGCCGAGTAACATCGCATCGATGCCGTCGCACAAACAATGCAGCGTCAGCAGGTGCACTTCCTGAATTCGTGCCGTGCGTTCGTTCGGCACACAGATCTGCAGGTCGGTATCGAACAACGCTTCGTTCATTTTGCCGCCGCCTTTGCCCGTCAATGCAATCACGATCATTTCGCGATCATGTGCCGCTTCGATCGCTTCGAGTACGTTCGCTGAATTGCCCGACGTGCTGATAGCCAATAGGATATCGCCCGGTTGGCCCAGCGCGCGCACTTGCTTGGAGAAAATTTGATTGAAATCGTAGTCGTTGCCGATGGCGGTCATGATCGACGAATCGGTGGTCAGCGCAATGGCGGGCAAACCGGGACGCTCCCGCTCGAAACGACCGATGAGCTCCGCCGCAAAATGCTGCGAGTCGGCGGCCGAGCCGCCGTTGCCGCACGCAAGGACTTTGCCGTTGTTGGTCAGCGCGCCAAAAAGGGTATCGATGGCCGCGGCGATCGGTGCAGCCAAATGATCGAGAGCGTCGAGTTTGGCGGCCGCGCTGTCGCGGAATTGTTGTTGAATGCGCTCGATAGACATAGAGATTTCCAGTAGCTCACATAAATCGGCTACGAGTGTACCGCACTCGACGCATCGCGCTGATCAAAAGCCGTCGAACACGTGCGGCAACCACTCGCAGCGCCCACCATCGAACGCCACCACGTCGAAGCGGCACGGCGGACTAGGGCCGCGCCAACGCGCCAGTACTTGCCGCGCGGCGCACCGCAACCGAGCGCGCTTGGCGATGCCTATGCTGGCCGCCGCCCCGCCAAAACGCGCGTCTGCGCGAGCGCGCACTTCCACAAACACGAGCACGCCAGCCGGACCGCGCATCAAAAGGTCGATCTCGCCGCAGCGAAAATTGAGGTTGCGCTCGATCAATTCGAGCCCCTCATGTTCGAGCAGAGCCAACGCCCTGTTCTCAAAGGTCTTGCCGATCGATTTCGACATGCTGGCTGCAAAAAAGTTGTGAGTCGTATGTGCCTATCGCACTAGCGCCGACAGACACGCATGCGGACCGTCACTATTTTGAGCTGAGTCGCAAGATTGCACACCCTGGCCCAATGGCCAGGAATGTGGGAAGCAGGCGAGCGGAAAGCCGCCTGGCGAGGGTCAGAGGTCGTTATTGAGAGGATTATTTGCCCGATGCCAGTACCGCGCCCCGGGCTTCCTGAGCTTCGTCCGCGGACAAGCCCTGGATTTCAACCCGTGCCGTGCCGCTGTGTTGCAGGTCGAGCGCGCTGGCCGCCGCTACCGACAAGTCGATGATACGGTTGCCGAGATAAGGGCCACGATCGTTGATGCGCACCACGACCGATTTGCCCGAACTCTTGTTGGTCACGCGCACGTAACTCGACATGGGCAATGAGCGATGTGCCGCCGTCATCGCGTACATATCGTAGCGCTCGCCGCTGGCAGTGCGGCGCCCGGCGAATTTATGCCCGTACCACGATGCTCGGCCTTCTTGGTGAAATTTCGATACATCGGGTGCGGTAAGCGGCTGCGCGTTGGCCAACGAAGAGCCCGAGGTGGCGCCGTGGTTTTCGCCTTGACCGGAGAAAACGTCGCCCGGATGGTCGCCCGCTTGCGCGGTGCTATTTAGAGTGCCGGAAGGGCTGGTTGCTGCATGCTCGCCCGGCTGGGTGGCACAGCCGGCGAGCAAAAGTGCCACGACCAGGCTGCTAAACGCATGAGAAATAGTGAAATGAAATGACCTCAAAACTTATCCTTTTTTAAAGCAGGGGCTATCAGCCGCCCTGGGTTAAAAATCCGGACGCAATGGAAGATCACCTCCGACAGAAATCACTGTCTGATCCGGATGTGTCTAACGGGTACGCCAATTCCCGGCCGCAGCGAATGTCGCAGTGCTGCATGCCCGCCAGACTGGGTTTCCCCGCGTCTGCGCGTGCCGACTTGAAACTTGAACCGACCGCTAACGAAGTTCTCGCGCTTGAGGCAAGCGTGCTAGCGGGGCTAACTCTTTGCACCCGGCGTGTGCTCGACGGTTCTGCTGTCGGACGGCGGGTACTAAAACGTGCGCCACGTTAAATTGGGGCGCCATTGATGCAGATCACTAGTGGTAGTAATTGCATTATACAGCCTGCCCGGATTCTCGCCGGAACCGCCATTTTTTGGCATCCGGCGAGGGCTTCGCAAGGATCGAAGGCGGGTACGAGACATACACGAACTGCAACTCAGGCGCGCACGCAGCGCTGGGGCGCTCGTACCCTTGACCAAAGCGCGGGCAAGGCGGCGCGCCCGGCAACGCGACACCTGCGTTTCGCGCGGGCCGATACAATGGGGGCTTTGGTCGATCCGATCGACCGCCCTTTCTGCCGGTTCGAATGAACATACCGTGTCGTTCGGGCGCCACCCGGTCGCGGCCCTGCGCGCAGGATGCACAGCGCACCCGCATGCAACCCACGGAGTCAGCTTATGAGTCAGGAAATTTACGTCAGCACCGATATCGAGGCCGATGGCCCGATTCCCGGCCCTCACTCCATGCTCAGCTTTGCATCGGCTGCCTACACCGCGGACAAGCAGTTGATCGCGACATTTTCGGCCAATCTCGAAACTTTACCGGGGTCGGCCCCGCACCCGATCCAGGCCGCCTGGTGGAAAACGCAACCGGATGCATGGGCCGCCTGTCGCAAAGATTTGCAAACGCCCGAAAAAGCGCTGCCCGATTATGTGAAATGGGTCGAAGCCCTGCCGGGCAAACCTGTGTTCGTCGCGTTTCCAGCCGGCTTCGACTTCACCTATATGTTTTGGTACATGATGCGATTTGCGCAGCGCTGCCCGTTTTCGTGGTCGGCGCTCGATATCAAAACGCTCGCGTTCGCGATAACCGGCATGCCGTACCGCAAGTGCATCAAACCGCGCTTTCCGCAGCACTGGTTCGACCCGCATCCGCACACGCACGTGGCACTCGACGATGCGATCGAGCAAGGCGCGTTGTTTTGCAACATGCTGGCCGAATTGCGTGCTTCACAGGCAAACTCGGCAAACTCGGCAAACTCGGCAACCCCGGCCGCCATCGACTCGCAGCCGCCCAAGGATGCCGCGGCCTGAGCCATCGGTTGGCCGGACTCGCTTCGAGCGCGTTCAGCGCACCGTAACGACCGGAATTCCCTTAAGCATGTTCGCGCTCGACGCGAGCTCCGCCATTGCTTGCTTGACGATCGGCGCGGTTGCCGCGTCGACCCCGAGCTGGCGGCTCAGCGCTTGCTCGCGCTTCTTGATCGCGACAAGATTGGCCAACTTGACGGGACCGTAGCCGCGAATCTTGGCGTGCAAGCCTGCCAGTTCGACGGCCGCGTCGAGGTTGCCGGGTTCGAGTCTGCTCAACAATTGCGTTAGCGTCGTCTCGTAGTCACCGGGCAACGCGCGCTCCATTTTGCGCTCCAGCGTACGGCCGAATGGGTCGATGAACGAGCCGCGCAGGAACTTGGCGCGCGCCATCAAGCCGAGTACCGGCCACAGCCAACTGCCGATGGTCAGTTTGCGGGGTCGCCCGCCAGCGGTGGTGGCGCGCGCCAATCCCGGCGGCGCCATATGAAACTTGACCTTCAATGCGCGGCCATCGATGGCTTCAAACTGGCTTTCGACCTGTGCACGGAAATTGCCATCGGTATAAAGACGCGCCACCTCATATTCATCCTTGACCGCAAGCAGACGATAAAAGGTCTGAGCCACGGCGGCGGTCAAGGGACCCTCGGTGCCGCTGACCCCGATTTCGGCCTGACGCGCCTGCTCGACCAAGGCTTGGTACCGCGCCGCGTAACGTGCACCTTGCGCACCGCCCCCGTAAGCGAGCAACCGGCCATGGCGATCCGCCACGAGATTCGCGTTATCGCGTTGGGTATAGGCCTCCACATCGACGCCCACACCGGCCGTTGCGCCGACGGGCGCCGCGCCATGCAGCAAAGCCTCCAGCCCCGCCGGATCAGCGGCGGCAAGCCGTCCCAAGCTGAGCGCGAGGCGGTTCATCGGGACCGCGACGTTGTTCAGTTCGATCGCGCGCAGCAAGGCGGCTAGCGATACCGGAATCAGTCCGAGCTGCCAGGTGTAGCCGAGCATCACGATGTTGGCGCCCATCGTATCGCCGAGGAAGCGTGTCGCCAGTGCTTGGGCATCGCAAGCGTCCAAATGCTGATCGCCGGCCGCGGCGCGCATTTTCTCCAGCAATGCGTCGCCGTGCAGATCCGCGTCGGGATTTTGCACGAAGCTGGCGTTCGGAATAGCGTGGGTGTTGACCACGATCCGCGTGCGCCCGCGCCTGACCGTCTGCAGTGCATCGGCGCCCGCGCCCACCACCATGTCGCAAGCGAGCAATACGTCGGCCTGTTGCGTGTCGATACGAACCTGATTGAGGAACTCGGCACGCGCAGCGAAGCGCACAAACGACAAGACCGCACCGCCCTTTTGCGCAAAACCCATGAAGTCGAGCACCGAAGCGCTTTTGCCTTCAAGATGCGCGGCCATGCTGATCAGCGCGCCGACCGTCACGACACCGGTGCCGCCCACACCCGTCACCAGGATGTCGTAAGGCGCATCGTTGAGTTGCACGTGCGGCTGGGGCAGCGCGTCGACGCGCGCCGCCAGCGCTGCCGGATCGAACACGGCGCCGGCCGGCTTCTTCACGCGCGCGCCTTCCAAGGTCACGAAGCTCGGACAGAAGCCGTTCACGCACGAGAAGTCCTTGTTGCACGAAGATTGATCGATGCGGCGTTTGCGCCCCAACTCGGTTTCCACCGGCTCGACCGCGAGGCAGTTCGATTGCACGCCGCAATCGCCACACCCCTCGCACACTTCCGTGTTGATGAACAAGCGCTTGTCCGGATCTGGAAACTCGTTTTTCTTGCGGCGCCGGCGCTTTTCCGCGGCGCAAGTCTGGTCGTAGATCAGCGCGGTAACGCCCGCGATCTCGCGCAATTCGCGCTGGACGGCGTCGAGATCGTCGCGGTGATGGAACGTGGTTTGCGACGGGAATTGCTGTTTGTGGCCGTCGAATTTCTCCGGCTCATCGCTGACCACGGCGAGGCGTACCACCCCTTCCGCCTCGACCTGCCGCGCCATCTGCGGTACCGAGATACTGCCGTCGACGGGCTGGCCGCCTGTCATCGCCACGGCATCGTTATAGAGAATCTTGTAGGTGATGTTGGCGCGCGCCGCCACAGCTTGGCGAATGGCCAGAATGCCCGAGTGGAAGTACGTGCCGTCGCCGAGATTCTGGAAAATATGCGGGGTCTTGGTAAACATGCCGTGTGCGGCCCAGTCGACGCCTTCGCCGCCCATCTGGATCAGTCCGGTGGTTTCGGCGCTATCGGCGCGCGTCATCCAGGATGCCATGAAGTGGCAACCTATCCCGGCATGCGCCACCGATCCTTCCGGCACACGCGTGGAGGTGTTATGCGGGCAGCCCGGGCAAAAATACGGTAGCCGTTTCACGCCATCTGCGGCGTTCGAGAGTATCTGTGGCGCCACCAGATCGACCACGCGGTCGCATCGATCGAGTTCGGGCTTGTGCCGTGCCAGCCACTGCGCAAACACCGGCAAGATTCGCCCCGGACGCAGCTCGCCCAGCGCGGAAAGCAGATGCGCGCCATCGGCGTCGGTCTTGCCCAGCACCAGCGGGCGCGTGCCGCTGGTCCGGTTATACAGGTACTCCTTGATCTGCTGCTCGACGATCGGGCCTTTTTCCTCGACGACGAGAATTTCGCTCAGCCCCGCGACCAGCGCGTCGATGCGCGACATTTCAAGCGGAAACGAAAGACCGACCTTGTAGATCCGCACGCCGGCACGCTCGAGGTCGTCTACCGTCAGATCCAGGCGGCGCATGGCCTCCATCAAATCGAGGTGGGCTTTGCCGCACGTGACGATGCCGACGTTGGCATGCGGACTGGGCGCAATCCATCGATCGATGCTGTGCAGACGGGCAAAGTGCCGGGCTGCGTCAAGCTTGGCTGCAAGCCGCGCTTCGATATCGAGGCTGGGCAAATCGGGCCAGCGGTTATGCAGGCCGCCGGGTCTTGCCGCCAAACCGTCGGCATCATGATTGCCGGGCGCGGGGCCCCAGTCGAGCTGCAGCGCATCGAGATTGACCGTCGCGCCCGACTCGACCGTTTCCGAGATCGCCTTGAAGCCTACCCATGCGCCGCAAAAGCGCGACAACGCCCAGCCGTACAAACCGAATTCCAGCATGTCGGCCAGGTTGGCAGGGTTCACGATGGGCATCTGCCAGGCCATCAAGGCATGGTCGCTTTGGTGCGGCATCGACGACGATACGCAGCCATGATCGTCGCCCGCTACCACCAGGACGCCGCCATGCGGCGAAGAACCGAACGCGTTGCCGTGCTTGAGCGCATCGCCGGCGCGATCGACACCGGGACCTTTGCCATACCACATCGAAAACACCCCATCGACGGTGCGTTCGGGATCGGACTCCACCCGCTGGCTGCCCAGCACGGCCGTCCCGCCGAGCTCTTCGTTGATCGCCGGCAAGAACCGGATCTGGTTCGCCTCGAGCAGTTTCTTGGCCTTCCATAGTTGCTGATCGACCATGCCCAGCGGCGAACCGCGATATCCACTGATGAAACCCGCCGTATTCCAGCCACGTTGCACATCCAACGCCCGCTGCATGAGTGGCAAGCGTACGAGCGCCTGGGTTCCCGTGAGAAAGATCTGCCCATGGCGAGCGACCAGATTGTCGGTGAGTTGATATTGCGCAAGCGTGACGTTTTCGCTTGTTTTCGAATGGTCGGTCAAGGCTGTCTCCGGGTAACGATGCACGTTGGCGCGCATGAGGGCGCGCACGAGCGTCCATCCCGTTATTTTCAGCCTCTACTTAAGAAATACTTTACTTGGTTTTGCGGAGAAACCGGCTATGATTGAGTATAAATGACCCGAGAGTATTGCATTTTGGGATATTCCTTCTTGTTGACCCCACTAACCGTCGACCGGGCCTCGTGAAGCCAACAGCCCCATGAAGCTGCCGCGCTCGACGTGCAAGATCGACTGACAGACAGGCCCACAGCGCTGCGCCATCGGGACGCCCTCAGCGCAACGCAACCGGTCCGGGGGAATAGCGAATGAATTTGCTTTCGCTTCCCGGCGCTTCTAACATCAATCAAGGGCGATCCGCCGCGGGAGTCACGCTTTGAGCCTCGACGCTTTTTCCCAGAAGATCCTGCGGCTGCTGCAACTCGACGCACGCCGATCAGTGCAAGAGATATCCGATCAGGTCGGACTCTCCAGTACGCCGTGCTGGCGGCGTATCAAGGATATGGAACAATCGGGCGTGATTCAGCGCTATACCGCCTTGCTGGATCGCGAGAAACTCGGTTTGCATATTTGCGCGCTCGCGCACATCCATCTCGCCCGTCATACCGAGGGCGGCGTCGAGCAGTTCGAACGCGAGATCGCGCTGTGTCCGCAGGTGACCGAGTGCTACAGCACGACGGGCGAAGCCGACTATATTCTCAAGATCGTCGCGCCAGACATCAAGGCTTACGACGCATTCCTGCATGAGCGGATTTTCAAAATTCCGGCGGTCGCGCAGGTCCGTACCAGCATGGTATTACGCGAGATCAAATTCGATACGCAGTTGCCGCTCTGACGCTCGCGCTGGTTTCCGGACTGGCGATCGCGCTGGCCCGCCATGCACGAGGCTGCGTGTTTAGACGCGCTCGGGCTCCACGGCCACTTCGCACGCGACCCTGATCTGTCGCACACCGAGCTTCTTGCGCAATTGTTGAAGCTGCGTCGATGCCGGCATGCCCGAGCCTTCGGGCAAGGTAATCTCGATGTCGATGCCGCGGCGCAAGTAGTGGATGTTGATGTCCAGCACGCGAATGCTTGACGACGCGAATGCGCTGGTGATCTCTGCGGTAAGTTCTTCGCGCGAAGGAAGTCCGGGCGCCGGATTGCCCACCAGGTCGTTTTCCGGGTCGACGTGTATCAGCGCATCGAGCACGCTGGGTGCCTCCAGCACCTTGAGCCGCGCCGATTCGGCGATATAGTGGCCCTCCGAGACGCTGATCAACGGGTCGACCAGAATATGCGCATCGACGAGCGCCAAGTCACCCATCTTGCGGGTCCGTAATTCGTGCACGCCACGCACGCCTGAAGTCGCCATCAGCAATGCGTAGATATTGTCGGCGGCGTTCTCGTCGAGTGCCCGGTCCGATAAATCCTGCACCGCATCCCAGCCAAACGTCCAGCCCATGCGTGCAACCATGAAGCCGACCAGCGCTGCCGCAATCGGGTCCAGCAGGCGCACGCCGCAGACGCTGCCGATGATGCCCAGCGCCACCACCAGCGACGACGCCGCATCCGAACGCGCATGCCAGGCGTTGGCGATCAGCATGGCCGAGCGCACGCGGCGCGCCTCGCGCAGCATGTAGCGAAACAGCAGTTCCTTCGACAGCAGCACGACAAGCGCTACGCCGAACGCGCTGATGTGCACCGCCGGCAAGGTGCTCAGTTCCGTGAGGCGCATGCCGGCTCGCACCAGCATGCCGGCGCCCACTGTCACCAACAGTGCGCCCAGGAACAGGGACGCGACGGTTTCGTAGCGGCTATGCCCGTAGTTATGATCTTGATCGGGTTCGGCATGACTGTGAAGATTCGCAAGCAAAACGATGCCGTCGGAAGCAAGGTCCGCGAGCGAATGCACGCCGTCGGCTATCAATGCTTGCGAATGCGCAAACGTGCCGACCGCGATTTGCAACGTCATTAATACCAAATTGAGTACCACGCTGACCAGCGTGGTCTTTTTTGCGACCGATTGCTTGCGGCTCATCGGCAAGCGCGGCGCAATGGCTGGCTGAGCCATATAAAACTCCGGGGTGCTGCGGTGAGCGGGCATTCGAATGTACCCGCGACGCAATTGTAGGCGCAAGCACACCTGCACCGCGCAATTCCCACAATAAATACATTTAAATCAAATGCTTACGATAACACGACGCATTCGCGTTCAATCAATTGGGGAATGGCCGGGGGTGCGGCGGTTCGGGAGGAAGCGAACCGCGACTGCGATAGCGACAAAGGCAGCGGTCTTGTGGCTGCAACCCGTGGCAACGACAGTTCGAAGAAGAGCCGAGTATGAAGCGAGGAATGAAGCGACGCCAGAAACGAGGCGACGCGAGGCAGGACAACGATGGCAGGTGTCGAGGAATAACTGGCCTGCGGTCATTGACTTAACATCGTTGACCTACCATCGCCGACCTACCGTCGAATCATTTCTGAATCAGGAATTCGTCGCGGTTTTTACCAGCGATCCATTTTGGCGGTTTTCCCCGACCCGACCACGAACTGCCGGATAGCGGGTCGCGAAATTTAGGCGGCACTCCAGCACGCGGGCGGCCCTTCACACCCTTGCCGGCGCGCGCCAAACCCAAATCGACCGCCGAAATACCGTAGTCCAACATCTTTTGCTTGATGTCTGCGACAACGGCGTTGAATTCTTTTTCCTTCGCTTGCTCGATTTGCTTTTCGAGATGTTCACGCTGAATCAGAAGATCTTTATAAGATGACATGGTCTAATTTAACTCCTTCATATCAAAACGGCATTCTCGCTGGACGGGAATCGACTGCCCCTTCCATTGCGATCGCGAGCGTACTCTAACATATGATTCAAATATCATAAAGATGGTATAGATCGATTTTTGGATGGCGCAAAATAGGTTTTGTCATTCACTGACATTTGTCAAAACGATTCATTTTCATTTTGAGAAAACAGTTAGATTTTGGGGGCGGAACGCTGCGGAGCCGCGTTTTGCGCGCGTCTCACTCATGGGTGTTTGACAGGCATCGAGTATGGTTGCGCTAACTTATTCTATTTCCCTTACACGAGCCTATTCAATTTCATTAAGATTTATTACGGAAAACCCACGTCGATAATGTCAACTAGACCGAACCGACAAAATCCCCGCTTATTAAATGTTTAATTAAAATAATTGCTCGGCATGCGGACGGAACGGTATGCGGCATGACTGAATTTGTCAGACTAATTATTTCGGGACCGAACGCGTTCAGCGTTATTGATAGTAATCCGCCAGTAACGCCTTCAGCACCTGGATCAATAAATCGCCATTGTCGACAAGCTCGTCCAACGCGACTCGCACACGCTTGCCATCGACCCGCAAATCCGCGCCAAAATAGTCCACTCCCAGCAATGCAACTTCGGTCCCCAGACCGATCGCGAGCCGCTGCGTAATCGCCGCTTCGTCTTCTTCGTCGAGCAGCGCTAGCGACGCCCAATCGGTTGCTGTCAGCCAACCCATCGTGGCGAAACCGCCGATATACCGCATGCGTTCCAGCTCTAATCTGTAGAAGGCGAAATCGCCCAGATCCAGATAGCGCTGCGCGTCAGGTTGATAACGCAGATAGCGTGCGAGCGTCTTCGCGCTTGGCTCGCAGGGTAGAAATTCACCCACCAACGTCAAGCGCGCACCACTCAACACATCCTCGTCAGGCCCGGCAAAGACCACGAGACCCGCCCTGGAATCTGCATGCAGATTGCGTGCGTGCTCAGATAACGCGCTCACCAGGATCAGCGGCACGTGCGCTGTATCGCATGCAAATGGCAGGACCGTCGGGTAGGGATATCCGGCAGGTTCTCGTGCATGCGTTGCCAGAGCGCAATACGCGCTTTGATGCAGGAGGTGGAGCGCACGGTCAGGGGCGATGAGCATGGCGTAATGTCATATTTAAGCGTGGCCACCCATTCGGTAGGCGAGCACGACAGGATCGAAAAATCCTAGGATAGCAATTTGCAGCGCTTATGCTTGGTCACACTTCGGCCATGGACCTGGCGACGCGCCGGGGGAGCCGGCTCAAGAAAAGGTGCGTGGGCTCAAAGCCAGCCGCGCTTGCAGGCCGCCGCGACACGGTTTGATACCCTGGATATCGGACGAACGCATTGCATGTGCCGCACTGCATGTGCCATTGGGCAGCCGGATTATCGGCTCCGCTTTGGCTACTGCCTGGTCGGATCCAGGCACCCACGGCGGCGCGTGGAAGTGCCCGTGTGCGGCAAAAAGACGCAACTCAAAGAAAAACGGCGCGTACCCGGAAGGCACGCGCCGTTCGATCAACTTAAGCCGCTATTACATCTTCACGATGTCGAGCAGTTTTTGCTTGCCGCCAACATAGTTGTACAGCGAGATCACGCCTTGCTTGAGGTCACCCTTGGAGTCGAATTGGGTTTCGCCCAGCACGCCGTGGTAGTCCGTGGACGGCATTTCCGCCAGGATCTTCGCCGGATCGGTCGAGTTGGCACGCTTCATCGCATCGACGATGATGTACACAGCGTCATAGGTGAACGGTGCGTAGATCTGGATCGGTTGGTTGAAACGCGCGACATAGCGCTTCTGGAACGCAGCGCCACCGGCCATCTTCTCCAGCGGCATGCCGGCGATCGAGCAAATGATGTTGTCGGTCGCGTCGCCTGCCAGGTCCGACAACTTGTCGGTACACACGCCATCGCCAGCCAGCACCTTCGAGGTGATCGCCAGTTGCTTGGCTTGCTTGGCGAACGGGCCGCCGGTGGCGTCCATGCCGCCGTACATGATCACGTCCGGATGCTCACCCTTGATCTTGGTCAGAATCGCGCGGAAGTCCACGGCCTTGTCGTTGGTCGCGTCGTGCGAGAGCACGTTCACGCCATTGGCTTTGGCTTGCTTTTCGAACTCGTTGGCCAGACCTTGACCGTAGGCGGTGGCATCGTCAACGATGGCCACCGACTTGGCCTTCAGGCCTTTGGATGCGTAGTTGGCCAGCGCCGGACCTTGCTGAGCATCGGTCGCCACAACCCGGTAGGTCGTCTTGAAGCCTTGCAGCGTGTAGGTCGGGTTGGTTGCCGACGGCGAAATCTGAACGATGCCGGCATCGCTATAGATCTTCGAGGCGGGGATCGACGTACCCGAGTTCAAGTGACCGACCACGGCGACGACCTTGTCGTCCACCAGCTTTTGCGCGACTTGCGTAGCTTGACGCGGGTCGGCCGCATCGTCTTGTGCGTCCAGTTCCAGCGTGATCTTCTGGCCGCCGATTGTCAGACCTTTCTTGTTGATCTCTTCAATTGCCAGGCGAGCGCCGTTTTCGTTGTCTTTGCCCAGGTGAGCGATACCGCCCGTCAAAGGAGCAACGTGACCAATCTTGACCACTTGGTCCGCCAATGCCTGCGATGCAAAACCAGCGCAGAGCATAGCTGCAGCGGCGATCGGCAGAAGTTTGTGAAGCTTGCTATTCATGTAACTCTCCAGTTTCGGTTCCAAAGTTCGTGCGCAAAGTTTTTGGGTCACGCCCCAGCGGATACTTTCCTTCTACTGCAATCGGGATTACATCCGCAGCCGTACACCATGATGTACTGCCTTTTCGACAACCGCGGTCTCGCGTTTTTGACGGACGCCGCGAACATCTGCGCGAAGTGTACGGCGTCAAATAAAGTTGTGGTGAGGAATTTTGAAAGCCGTTACTCCACTCGATTTGATAGCCGCAAGCATGTGTGCCGAACCTTACAAACGTCAATCAGGGTTTGCGAGCGCTTCCTTTTACCCCGTTCAAGGGCGCCGCCGACAAAGTTCACTGAACAATGGCACACTAACTGACCCCCTAACCCTTCGCGAGGAAATTGGAATGACCGTACGTTCAAGCTGGATCGATATTGCTGCCGATGGCGGTACCATGCCGGCCTACCTGTCGTTGCCGCCGACCGGCAAAGGTCCCGGTATCCTGTTGTTTCAGGAGATTTTCGGCGTCAACAGCCATATTCGCGGTGTTGCGGATCAATACGCACAGGCCGGTTACGTAGTGCTGGCGCCCGATGTCTTCTGGCGCGCCGAACCGCACATCGAGCTGGGCTATGCCGGCGACGACATGAGCCGTGCCATCGAACTCATGCAACAACTCGATCCCGCACACACACTGAGCGACGCCGCGGCGGCCGCCAAAGCGCTGCGCAGCATGCCCGAGGTCACTGGCAAAATCGCGGCAGTCGGATATTGCTTCGGCGGCCGCATGTCTTATTTATCTGCGGCGCAAGGGCTGGTGGACGCCGCAGTGCCTTATTACGGCGGCGGCATTCAGGACAAGCTCGATGTTGCGAGCAAGATCAAGGTACCGATGCTGTTCCACTACGCCGAGAACGACGGCCATATCCCCGCATCTGCCGTGGAGCAGGTCAAGGCCGCCTTCAAGGACCATGGCAACGCCGAATTCCACGTCTATCCCGGCGCGGACCACGGTTTTAACTGCTGGGATCGCGGCGCTTATCAGCAAAAAGCTTCGGCTCTCGCGCTGGGCCGTACGCTGCAATTCCTCGCGCAAAATCTTTGATCGCAGCGCGCGGCTATCGGCCTGATTGAGTACATAACGCCACACCTCGAGTACGCGACGCCGCGGTTCATGTGAGCCGTGCCGCCGCGTATTCGGCCAGCGCCAAGGAAGCCGTCAAGCCGGGCGACTCGATGCCGAAAAAATTGAGCAAGCCCTTCACGCCATGCTCGCGCTCGCCCTGCACCATGAAATCCGCTGCGGGCTGCCCAGGTCCGACCAATTTCGGCCGGATCCCCGCATAGGCCGGTTGCAACGCGCCATCGGCCAGATCGGGCCAGTAAGTGCGTATCGCCGCGTAAAAGCTGTCGGCGCGATGCGGATCTACCTGGTAATCAAGCGTATCGACCCATTCCACATCCGGGCCAAATTTGGCCTGACCACCGAGATCTACGGTCAGATGCACCCCTAGCCCCGCCTCGTCGGGCATGGGATAGATCAGACGGTCGAACGGCGAGCGGCCTGACAAGCTGAAATAATTGCCCCGCGCCATGTAAAGCGGCGGCACATGCCGTGCAGCTAGCCCTTGGATCCGACTGGCCACCGCCTGCGCCTGCAGGCCCGCGCAATTTACCACCCGCTGCGCGCGCAGCATGAAGGGCTGTGGCTCAGGCTCTGCGCCAGGCTCGGCCTCGCCGC
>Ga0265338_10004329_pt1 | contig 19254 bp, 21 predicted proteins | sample 42126metaG_FD_193579 | JGI IMG/M metagenome (GOLD analysis project Ga0265338, IMG submission 193579) | Rhizosphere microbial communities from Carex aquatilis grown in University of Washington, Seatle, WA, United States - 4-21-26 metaG | ecosystem: Host-associated > Plants > Roots > Rhizosphere...
GCAGCGAGCGCGGCGGCGGCCTCGTCCGCGTTGCGCCCGGCCCGGACGCGCGCAGTGCGCTCGAGCTGGCGCTGCTCGGCCGCCGGGTCGATGTGGAGGAGCTCGATCCGCTCCTCCTCGTCCTCGTGGAACGTGTTGACGCCGACGATGACGCGCTCGCCCGTCTCGACCTGCTGCTGCCACTCGAACGCGGCCTGGTCGATCTCGCCCTGAACGAAGCCGGACTCGACCGCCGCGACCGCGCCGCCCTGCTCGTCGACGCGCTCGATGAGCTCCCAGGCGCGGGCCTCGAGCTCGTCGGTCAGCGACTCGATGAAGTACGAGCCGCCGAGCGGGTCGGCGGTGTCGGTCGTCCCGCCCTCCGCCGCGAGGATCTGCTGCGTGCGGAGCGCGATGTGCGCCGCATGCTCGCTCGGCAGCGCGAGCGCCTCGTCGAACGAGTTCGTGTGGAGGGACTGCGCGCCGCCGGCTACCGCGGAGAGCGCCTGGATTGCGACGCGGACGATGTTGTTCTCCGGCTGCTGCGCCGTGAGCGTCGAGCCGCCGGTCTGCGCGTGGAAGCGGAGCGCGAGCGCCTTCGGGTTCGTCGCGCCGAAGCGCTCGCGCATGATCCGCGCCCACAGCCGCCGCGCCGCGCGGAACTTCGCGACCTCCTGGAAGAAGTGATTGTGCGCGTTGAAGAAGAAGGAGAGCCGCGCGCCGAACTCGTCGGGCGACAGTCCCGCGTCGACCGCGGCCTGGCAGTACGCGATGCCGTTCGCGAGCGTGAACGCGAGCTCCTGCACCGCCGTCGAGCCCGCCTCGCGGATGTGGTACCCGCTAATTGAAATCGTGTTCCAGCTCGGGATCCGCTCGGCGCAGTACGCGAACAGATCCGTCGTCAGGCGCATCGACGGGCGCGGCGGGAAGATGTAGTTCCCGCGCGCGATGTACTCCTTGAGGATGTCGTTCTGAACGGTGCCGCGCAGCGCGGCCGGCTCGACTCCCTGCTGCTCGGCGACGAGCTCATACAGGAGGAGCAGGAGCGACGCCGGCGCGTTGATCGTCATCGAGGTCGAGACCTCCCCGAGCGGGATGCCGGCGAGAAGGATCTCCATGTCCGCGAGCGAGTCGATCGCGACGCCGGTGCGGCCGACCTCGCCGAGCGCGCGCGGGTCATCGGAGTCGTAGCCGAGCTGCGTCGGCAGGTCGAACGCGATCGAGAGGCCGGTCTGGCCGCGCTCGAGGAGGTAGCGGTAGCGCGCGTTCGACTCCTCCGCGGAAGCGAAGCCCGCGTACTGGCGGATCGTCCACGGACGGCCGCGGTACATGTCCGGATAGGGGCCGCGCGTGAACGGGAACTCGCCCGGCGGCTCGAGCTCGCGCGGCGCGTCGGCGGCCGAGTAGACCGGCTTCACGTCGATGCCGGACTCCGTGCGGCGGTCGTCGGTGGTTGCCACACGTAGATCGTACGGCGCGACGTTTCCGAACGGCGGGCGGGGGTATGCTTGACTCGCTGTTCAAGCGACCGTGGCTCCGAGTGTGCGGTTGGGATTTCTCCTTGGTAGCGAGAGGCCGGCATTGCCGGCCTCTCGCGTTTCCCCAGCCAGGTGAGACTGGACAGGCAAGATCCATGCGTGCATGTGACCGTCCGCCTCTTCGCGGGCCTGCGCGAGCTCGCGGGCCGCTCGAGCCTCGAGCTCGACGACGTGGCGACTGTGGCCGACGTCTGGCCGCGGCTCGCACTCGGCGGCGAGCCGGCCGGTCTTCTCTACGCCGTCAACCGTGAGTACGTCGAACGCGACGCGGAACTCGCGGACGGGGACGAGGTCGCGCTCATCCCGCCCGTCAGCGGAGGGGCCTTCCGGCTCGCGGCAGAGCCGCTCGACGTCGCCGCGGTGCTGCGCGAGGTCGAGTCCGCCGACGCCGGCGCGAGCGCGAGCTTCGTCGGGACGGTGCGACGGCGCTCGCGCGGCCGCGACGTGCTCCATCTCGACTACGAGGCGTACGAGGAGATGGCGGAAGAGATGCTCGCGCGGCTCGGCGCCGAGTTGACCGAGCGCCACGGGCTGACCGCGGTCGCGATCCACCACCGGCTCGGCCTGGTCGAGATCGGCGAGCCGAGCGTCGTGATCGCGGTCTCCGCTCCCCATCGCGCGGCCGCGCTCGACGCGTGTCGCGAGGCGATCGAGACGCTGAAGACGTCGATCCCGCTCTGGAAGAAAGAGGTGTACTCCGGCGGCGAGGAATGGATCGGGCGAGGCTCGTGAGCGTCAACCCTGTCCAGGACGAGCGCGGCAGCCTTCGGCGCTCGCTCCAGCGGGCGGCCGGCTCAGCGGTTGTTCTCGGCGCGACGGCGCTCAAGTGGGCGTTCCTCTTCGGGAAGTTCTTCGCCTTCTTCGTCTCGTTCGCGCTCTACTCGTACCTCTTCGGTAGCTGGGAGTTCGGGCTCGGGCTCGTCCTTCTCATCCTCGTGCACGAGATGGGGCATTTCGTGGAGGCGAAGCGGCAGCACATCCACGTCACGCTGCCGACGTTCATCCCGTTCGTCGGGGCCTACGTCATGACGCGCCGGGAGCACGTCTCCCCGTGGGGCAGTGCGCTCGTCTCGCTCGCCGGGCCGCTCGTCGGCAGCGTCGGCGCCGCGGCGGCGTGGGCAGCGTCGTCATTCGGGGACGCCCAGCTGCTCGTCGGCCTCGCCAACATCGGCTTCTTCCTCAACGCGTTCAACCTCCTGCCGATCGGCTTCCTCGACGGCGGCTCGGTCGCGCGCGCGTTCGGCCAGGAGCGGCACGGCTGGATCCGCTACGAGAACGGCGTGCCGGTCGAGGCGGTTCACCCGAACCACGAGCGCGCCCGGGCGATCGTGTTGCTCTACGTTCTCCTCGCGGCCGCGGTCGTGATCGGCCTCATTGCGACGAAACCGAACGGAGCTCTCTGATGCAGCAGGACCGCGATCTCCTCCAGACCCACCACGCCGAGGAGGATCTGCGCCGGCACTCGGAGAAGATCGGCGACGAGTTCCTCACCGGCTTCGAGGCGGTGGAGAAGATCGACCGCCCGGCCGTCTCGTGCTTCGGATCGGCGCGGACGCCGGAGGGCTCGCGGCCGTACGAGCTCGCGCGCGAGGTTGGGAAGCTGTTCGCGCAGGCGGGCTGGGCGGTCGTGACCGGCGGCGGGCCCGGCGTGATGGAGGCGGCGAACCGCGGCTGCCAGGAGGGCGGCGGGCTGTCGGTCGGGTTCGGGATCCAGCTCCCGCACGAGCAAGGGATGAATCCGTATCTCGACCTCTCGATGGTCTTCGACCACTTCTACGCCCGCAAGACGATGTTCGTGAAGGCGGCGGAGGGGTTCGTCGTCTGCCCCGGCGGCTTCGGTACGGCCGACGAGCTGTTCGAGTCGCTGACGTTGATCCAGACGGGGAAGGTGATGCACTTCCCGGTCGTCCTGCTCGGCGAGTCGTACTGGACGCCGCTGCTCGACTGGGTGCGCCGAAGCGCGCTCGCCGACGGGATGGTCTCGCCGAACGACATCTCGCTGCTCACGGTGACGGACGAGCCGCATGTCGCCGTCTCGACGGTGCTCGACGCCTACGCGAAGAACGGCGGGGCGAGCCCGCACGAGCCGGAGAAGGCGGACGCGCAGTAGCCGAGCGGCCGAAAATGCACGCCGACGAGCTCGAGTTCGACGACGAGCTCATCCGGGGCCTACTGGCCGAGCAGTTCCCGCAGTGGGCGAACCTTCCGCTCGAGCGCGTCCGCTTCGAAGGCACCGACAACGCGATCTTCCGGCTCGGCGAGGAGATGGCGGTGCGGCTGCCGCGGACCGCAGAAGGGGGCGACGGCCCGGCCCGCGAGAACGACACGCTGGCGCGGCTGGGCCCGCATCTGCCGTTGGCAACCCCGCGCCCGATCGCGCTCGGCCGTCCGGGCGCCGGCTATCCCTGTGCGTGGGCGATCCACTCCTGGGTGCCGGGCGAGACGGCCGAGGGAGAGATTCCCGGAGCCGGCCCCGCGCTCGCCGAGCTCCTCATGGCGCTCCAGGCCGTCGACACAGCCGGAGCGCCGCCGGCCTCGCGCGGCGTCCCGCTCACGAGCAGTGAAGCGTTCGTGGAGCGCCTGCTGGGCTGCCGCGGCCTGTTTGACGTCGATGCCGCGCTCGAGCTCTGGAAGGAGGCCGTCGCGGCGCGGCCGTGGCACCGGCCTCCGGTCTGGCTCCATTCCGACCTCGATCCGCGCAATCTCGTCCTCACCGAGGACGCCAGAGTGACAGGCGTCCTCGACTTCGGCGGCGCGGGGATCGGCGATCCCGCTTTCGACTTCGCCGCCGCGTACAAGGTTCTCCCGGCCGACGAGCGGGACGCCTTTCGCGCCGCGCTCGACGTCGACGACGCGACCTGGCTGCGCGGGCGCGGCTGGATCGTGCAGCAGTGCACGATGGCGTTGCCGTACTACACGCTCGAGAACAACCCGGCTCTCGTCCGCGGCGCCTCGCGCTGGATCGCGGAGGTGCTCTAACGTCCTGGGTGTGGAACTCCGCGATCTGCCTTCGGTGGACGAGCTCGCGCGCGAGGCCGGCGACCCGCTCGCCGTCGACGCCGCTCGCGTCGTGCTCGAGCGCGCGCGGGAGGAGATCCGGGCCGGGACGGACCCCGGTGACCTCGCAGCGCGCTTGCGCGACGAGCTCGGCGACGCCCGCCGCCCACGGCTGCGGGGCGTCCTCAATGCGACCGGTGTCGTGGTCCACACGAATCTCGGCCGCGCGCCACTCGCGGAGGAGGCGCTCGCGCGCGTCGTCGAGGCGGGGCGCGGCTACTCGAACCTCGAGTACGACCTGGCCGCGGGCGAGCGCGGCTCGCGGCAGGACCACTGCGCGGAGATCTTCCGGCGACTGACCGGCGCCGAAGCCGCGCTCGTCGTCAACAACAACGCCGGCGCGGTGCTGCTGGCGCTCGCCGCGCTCGCGGAGGGACGCGAGGTCGTCGTCTCCCGTGGCGAGCTGATCGAGATCGGCGACGGCTTCCGGATCCCCGACGTCCTCGCGCGCTCGGGAGCGCGGCTCGTCGAGGTCGGGACGACGAACCGGACCCGCGCCGCCGACTACGAGAAGGCGATCGGACCGGACACTGCCGTGCTCCTGCGCGTCCATCAGTCGAACTTCCGCGTCGTCGGCTTCGAGGAGCGGCCGCGGCTCGCGGACGTAGCGGAGGTCGCGCGGAAGCACGGGCTCCCGCTCGTCGACGACCTCGGCTCGGGACATGTCTTTCCAAGTAACAGTCTGTTACTAAGTCAGAGGGAGCCGACGGTGCGCGAGGCGCTCGAAGGAGGCGCCGATCTCGTGTGCTTTTCCGGCGACAAGCTCCTCGGCGGGCCGCAGGCGGGGATCGTGCTCGGCCGCGCGGAGCTCGTCGAGAAGCTGCGGCGCCATCCGCTGCAGCGGGCGCTGCGGATCGACAAGCTCTCGCTCGCCGCGCTCGAGGGGACGCTCCTCCTCCATCTCGAAGCGCCCGAGCGGATCCCCGTGTTGCGGACGCTCGCGCAGGATGCGGCGACGGTGCGAGCGCGGGCGGAGCGGCTCGCGGCGGCGACGGGCGGAGAGGTCGAGGAGACGGTCGGCCGCGTCGGCGGCGGCGCGCTGCCGCTTGCCGAGATCCCGAGCTTCGCGTGCGCGCTCGAGGAGTCGCTCGCCGAGCCGCTCCGCGCCGGCGAGCCGCCGGTCGTGGGTGTCGTTCGCGACGGCCGTCTCCTGCTCGACTGCCTCACGCTGACGGACGAGGAAGCCGGGCAGGCCGCGGCCGCGGTCGCCGCCGTGCGGGCATGAGGATCCGGCGCGTCGTTCCCGACATCCACGGCGACCCCGCCGCGAGTCGCGCGTTCTACGAGGACGTGATCGGCCTGGAGCTGGGCATGGATCTCGGCTGGATCGTCACCTTCGGCTCCCCGTCAAACGAGACCGCTCAACTCTCGGTGATGAGCTCCGACGCGACCGCCCCGGTGACCCCAGATGTGTCGATCGAGGTCGAGGATGTCGACGCCGTGTACGCCACGGCTGTCGAGCGCGGTTGCGAAGTCGTCCATCCGCTCACGGACGAGCCGTGGGGCGTGCGCCGCTTCTTCGTCTGTGACCCGAACGGCGCCGTGATCAACGTCATGCGTCACCTCTGATGCCGCTGACGGTCGGCACTGCGGGGCACATCGACCACGGCAAGACCTCGCTCGTCGAGGCATTGACCGGGAAGAACACCGACCGGCTGCCGGAGGAGCACGCGCGCGGGATCTCGATCGACCTCGGCTACGCGCCGCTCGAGCTGCCCGACGGGACGCAGTTGTCGGTCGTCGACGTCCCCGGCCACGAGCGCTTCGTCCGCACGATGGTCGCCGGCGCGAGCGGCATCAACCTCTTCCTCCTCGTGATCGACGCCGGCGAGGGAGCGCGGCCACAGACGCACGAGCACCTCGCGATCCTCCGGCTCCTCGGCATCGACCGCGGCGTCGTCGCGCTGACGAAGGCCGATCTCGTCGACGCCGACACGCTCGAGCTCGCGCGGCTCGAAGTGGAGGAGCTCGTGCCGGGCGCGCCCGTCGTCGCGACGAGCGCGCGCACGGGCGCCGGGCTCGACGAGCTGCGCCAGGCGCTCGCCGGGGTCGCGGCGCAGGTCGAGCAGCACCCCGCGGGCGGGCCGACGCGCCTCCACGTCGATCGCTCCTTCTCGCTGCGCGGGATCGGCACCGTCGTGACCGGGACGCTGTGGTCGGGGACGATCGGCGAGGGAGATGAGCTGCGCGTCGAGCCGCATGGCCGGATGGTTCGGGTACGCAGCGTCCAGGTGCACGACCGGCCGGTCGAGCGGGCGGAGGCGGGCCAGCGCGTCGCGGCCTCGCTGCCGGGCGTCGAGCGGCACGAGGTCGACCGCGGCGACGTGCTCGTCACGCCCGGCGCGTTCCGGCCGGGCTTCCGCCTCGACGTCGCGCTCGACGGCGCCGGCGACGACCTGCCGGGACGTGTCCAGCTCCACCACGGCACGGCGGAGACGGTCGCGCGCATCGTGCGTGCCGGCGAGCGGTTCGCGCAGCTGCGGCTCGCACGCCCGGTCGTCGCGGCGCGCGGCGACAGGTTCGTGCTGCGGACGGACACGACCGTCGGAGGCGGAGTCGTGCTCGACCCGGCGCCGGCCCGTCATGCCGATCTCTCACGCTTCGAAGCCGCCGAGCGCGGCGAGCTCGTCGTCCACGCCCCCGCGCTCGTCGACGGCGAGTGGCGCTGGTCGCACGAGTGGCTCGAGGAGCTGCGCGCCCGTCTCGAGGGAGCGATCGACGCCGCCGACCCGCTCGACCCGGGCGTCTCCCCTCCTTCCGAGCCGTGGCTGAAGGCGGTCGAGCCGCATCTCGGGCTGGAACGCCGCGGCGCGAAGCTCTACCGGCCGGGAGCCGCCGCTGACCTCGGCAACCGCGCCGACGCGGCCGCGGCAGTCGAGGCCGAGCTCGGCGTCGAGCCGGTGCATGTCGGCGACGCGCGGCTGGCGCGCTTCCTCGAGGAGAACGGGCGTCTCGTCCGCGTCGGCGACGGCTTCGCCGTCTCGCGCGAGGCGTTCGACCGCGCGCGCGCGATCCTTCACGACGGCATCACGCTCGCGCAATTCCGCGACGCGCTCGGCGTCGGCCGCAAGACGGCGCAGCTCTACCTCGAGCGGTTCGACGCGGACGGCGTGACGCGGCGCGTCGGGGACGCGCGCGTTCTGCGCCGGCGCTAGACGTCCCAGGCGATCGGGAGCGCGACGAGGCTGCGGAAGAGCGGGACCGGCCGCCAGCGAAACTCGGCCGGCGTAACCGCGAGGCGTACGCCGGGAAGACGGCGCAGCAGCGTCTCGAGCGCGATCTCGGCCTCGAGCCGCGCGAGGGGCGCACCAAGGCAGAAGTGGCTGCCGCGACCGAAGCCGAGGTGCCGAGCGTCCCGCTCCGCCGTGATATCGAGGTCGTCCGGCGCCTCGAACCGCTGAGGGTCGCGGTCGGCGGCGCCGAGGATGACGATCACCGACTCGCCGCGACGGATCGTCTGGCCGCCGAGCTCGACGTCCTCTGCAGCCCAGCGGTTCAGCGTTCGCTCGACCGGACCGTCGTAGCGGATCAGCTCCTCGACCGCACCTGGGAGCAACGACGGGTCGCGCTCGAGCAAGGCCCGCTGCTCTGGATGTGTGAGGAGCGCGACCATCGCGTTCCCGATCAGGCTCACTGTCGTCTCGTGCCCGGCGACGATCAGGAGCGAGACCATGCTCGTGAGCTCCTTCTCGGAGAGCGTGTCGCCTCCGTCCTCCACCGCGACGAGAGCGCTGACGAGGTCTTCGCCAGGCTCGCCGCGGCGCGTCTCGAAGAGCGCGTGGAGGTAGGCGACGAACTGCGCCATCGACTCCATGACGCGCGCCTGCTCGTCGGGATCGAGCGCCGGGCGCACAAACGCGTCCGACCACTCGCGGAACTGGTCGCGATCGGCGGCCGGAACACCCAGCAGCTCCGCGATGACCGTGATCGGCAGCGGGAAGGCAAACGTCGAGACGAGCTCCATCTCCCCGGCGGCGACAACCGGGTCGAGGAGCCCGTCCGCGATCTCCTGGATCCGCGGCCGCAGGCGCTCGATCATCTTCGGCGTGAAGGCCTTCGAGACGAGCCGACGGAGTCGCCGGTGGTCTCCACCGTCGCGGTTGAGCATGTGGCTCTCGACCCACTCGATCGCCTCCGGGAACTCCGCTTCGAATTGGGCAAGCCGGTCCGGCGGAAGAGCCAGGCGCGGGTCGCGCACGAAGCGCTCGTCGTCGAGGAGCACCGCCTCCGCCTCCTCGTAGCGCGTCACGAACCAGATCGGCGTCTCGCCGTCGAGGCCCGGCTGACACAAGACCGGGTCGTTCTCCCGCATCTGCGCGAACGTCGCGTGCGCGTTCGCGAAGAAGTCCTCGCTGTACAGGTCGTACTTGCGGGAGACGCTCGCCACGCGCCGATGCTATGCGAGAGTGCCGCGATGCAAATGGGTGTCCGCGAGCTGATCGAGCGGTACAACGACGCGTGGAACGCCCACGATGTCGACGCGATCTGTGCCCTCCACGCCGACGGGATGGTCTTCGAAAACCACACGGCGGACGAGCGCGCCGAAGGAGACGCCGTCCGCGCACACATCGCCGGCATCTTCGCCGCCTATCCCGACCTCCACTTCACGACGCGGGGCCTGCGTACCGGCGACGACTTCGCCGTCTGCGAGTGGACGGCGCGGACCGGCGACCGCGAGTGGGACGGCGTCGACGTCTTTCCGCTCAGGGACGGGCTGATTCTTCGGAAGGACGTGTACTCGGCTTCGCATCGCCCGCGCGCGCCGAAGGATTGACCGCGAGCCGAAGGACGTCGGGCCGGCTGTAGTGCCCGACCGCGTCGAAGCGCTGCCGCTCCTCAAGGAGCCGCGCCGGCTCGAGTTCCGCGTAGAGGATGCCCTCCTCGTCATACAGCGGCCCCGCGAGATAGGAGCCGTCGGGCGCGAGGATCGCGCTGCCGCCGCGTCCGATCGTGCCGGCTCCGTCGATCTCCGCGCGCAGCGGAAAATCGGCGGGATACGCCGACTCGCGCTGGAAGTGCGACGGCGCGACGACGTAGGCGCGGCTTTCGCGCGCGATGTGGACGAGCGTCGCCTGCCAGCCGTCGCTGTCATCGGCCGTCGAGGCGACATAGATCTCGACGCCGGCCTCGTAGAGCGCGGTGCGGGCCAGCGGCATGTAGTTCTCCCAGCAGATGAGGCCGCCGATGCGACCGAACCCCGTATCGACGGCGTTGAGGCCGCGCCCGTCCCCCTGACCCCAGATGAGGCGCTCGTGGTTCGTCGGTACGAGCTTGCGATGGTGGAGGACGAGCTCCCCCGACGGCGAGTGGTAGAGGAGTGAGTTGTAGATCGTGCCGGGCCGCTCCTGATCGACTTCGTTGACGCCCGTCACGAGCCACACGCCGAGCTCTCGAGCTGCGGCCGCGATGCGCAACTCTGCGGGCGAGCCGACCGCCACCGACTCCTGCGCGAGCCGTGCGAACGTCTCCTTCGCGCCGTGGTTCTCCCAGCCGGCGAACGCCTTCGCCCAGCGTGAGGATGGGTAAACGGGGATGAAGGTCTCGGGGAAGACGACGAGCTCGGCGCCGTTGCCGGCCGCTTCAGCGGCCACGCGCTCGAGCTTGTCGAGCGTCGCCTCGCGATCGAGGACGACCGGCTCGACCTGAGCGCACGCGACCTTGACCGCGCGATCCATGCACCGGAGCCTAGCCCGCCCCTACTCTGCATCGCCGTGGCCATCCGCGCCTTCCTCTTCGACTTCGACGGGCTGATCCTCGACACGGAGCTCGCCTCGCGCGCCGGGTGGCAGATGCTCTACCGCGAGCACGGCCACGAGCTCCCGGAGGATCTGTGGGCGACGCTCGTCGGCACGACGCACGCGCCGTGGAGCCCGATGGAGCACCTCGAGGAGCTCGTCGGCGCACCGCTCGAGCGGGAAGCCCTGAACGAGCGCCGCTACGCGTACGAGCTCTCGCTCATCGAGGCGGAGGAGCTGCGGCCCGGGATCGTCGAGTACATCGCCGCCGCGCGCCGTCACGGCTTGAAGCGCGCGATCGTCTCCAGCTCGTCCCGCCGCTGGGTCGACATGCACATCGAGCGGTTCGAGGAGACCGTCGGCTGGGACGCGATCTGCACTGCCGACGGCGACCCGGCGCGCGCGAAGCCGTCGCCGACGCTCTATCTCGAGGCGCTTCGCCTGCTCGAGGTCGACGCGGGGGAAGCCGTCGCCTTCGAGGATTCTCCGCACGGCGTCCGCGCCGCGAAAGCGGCCGGGATCTTCACCGTCGCCGTCCCGAACGAGGTCACGCGCGACCTGGGCCTCGACGCCGCCGGAGCCGATCTCCTCCTCGACTCGCTCGCCGACCTCCCGCCCGAGGAGTTGCTCGGCCGCTTCGCCACCGCGTAGGGTCGCGGCATGGCTTCCTATACAAAGGCACACCTCGACGAGCTCGCGTCGAAGAACTACCCGCACTGGATCCCGATCCGGCACGGCCTCGGGATCGAGACGTTCGGTATGAACGCGTACCGCCGCAACGCCGGCGAAGGCGTCGTGCCCGAGCACGACGAGTCGGCGAGCGGCGCGCCCGAGCTCTTCTACGTCGCCGCCGGGCATGCGACGTTCTCGATCGGCGGCGAGGAGGTCGACGCGCCCACGGGCACGTGCCTCTGGGTCACCGACGCCGAGGCCGTCCGCACCGCGACGGCGAACGCCGACGGCACGCTCGTGCTCGCGATCGGCGCCGCCAAGCCGGGCGAGGCGTACACGCCCGAGGGCTGGGAAGCGCAGTATCTCGACTAGCGGCGGCTAGCCTCAGCAGCGGAGCGGCCGGGCCTGGTGGCCCAGCGGGTCTTCAAAACCCGTACGGTCGTGCAACCCACGGCTAGGTCGGTTCGACTCCGGCGCCGCTCCGTTAGTCAGAAACCCGCATGTTTAGCGGGATTGCGGCGTCGCAGAACTCAAGGCGAGAATCCCACCGCATCCCGTCGAATCCCGTGGTTTCGCGTAGCGACTGTCCCGCAACTGTCCCGCAGGCGCTCGCCGAGTCGTAGACGGGGGACTGGATACGTCATTAGGCTCGTAGGGCATGAAGCGGCTCCGTGGACTGGTTCCGATTCCGCCCTGGTTTAGCTACTGGCTTGTCGGCCTTGCGATCGCGTGGCTCTTCTTCGGCTGGGTGGGTGGAGCCGGGTTCTGGCTCGCCGTGGTCGTGCTCGCAGGCGTGTGGGGCTTTCTAGTCGGCCGCAAGTACACGCGGGTGACCCTCGAACCGTGGTCGAAGGAACGAGGGATCGTCATTTGGTCATACCGCCGGAGACAGCGACCCGACGTCAAGCCCAGGCTGGTCTGGGATGACACGCAGGCGGAGCCGAGCTCGGTGGCGCCGAGCGCTCCCGAGGTGACGCCCCATCCCGAGCTCGAGCCCGAGCTCGAAACCGAACCGTCGAGTCCGGCCGTGAATGAAGGCACGATTCGTCCTCGGCGCCTGCCGTTTCCGCCGCCCTCGGATTCCCCGGCCGCTCCGCCTCTAGAGGAGGGCGGCCACAAGACCTGCCCGGACTGCGCGGAGACGGTCCTCGCTGCCGCGCGCGTCTGCCGCTACTGCGGCTATCGGTTTGAGCAGGCTCCCGACTCCGAGACGTCCGTAGCCTAGGCCGGAGACAGGAGCCTGCACACTTTGAGCCGACCGACCGCGACTGATCTCCTGCTCGCAGATGTCGAACAACTCCGCGCCATGATCGACGATCTCATCGGCCGATCCGAAGTGACCCACTTCAACCCGCGAAGCGGGGGCACGCTCTGGCTCGGACCCACCGGCAAGTGGAACGAACTCGACGTCGAGGGGTCCCGGCTCCAGTCACGCCTACTTGAGGAGTACGCGCGCTTCCATGAGACGCTGACTGTCCTCCTCCGTGCTCAGCCCGCGGACGCGCTCTCCGAACTTGCGGACGCTGACAAGGAAATCCGGGAGCTGATCGAGCGCGAGACGACCTTTAGACGGACAGCAGAAGAGGCGGGTGCCCAGGCTATCGGTGCCCTCGACAAGCAGGCTGACTTGCTGCAGCGTCTCCACGACGCTGGGAGTGGCACCGACGTCTTCTTGCCTGATACGAACGCGCTACTTCACAACCCCGCGCTCGAAGATTGGACATTCGCCGAATCGACTACGTTCGAACTCGTCCTCGGCCCTTCGATTCTCGCCGAGCTCGACGAGCTGAAGATCAACCATCGCAATCCCGATGTCCGCGAGAAGGCTGAGGGGCTGATCACGCGGATTAAGGGCTATCGCGCTCGCGGGCAACTCACTGCCGGCGTGCCTCTCCGCAAGCCAACCACGATCCGCGCGATCGCAGTCGAGCCGCGTATGGATCAGTCGCTCTCATGGCTAGACGCGGAGAACCGCGACGACCGCTTCATCGCCTCAACGATCGAGGTCATCCGGCAGTACCCCCGCTCGGCGGTCACGATCGTGACGCGCGACATCAACCTTCAGAACAAGGCCGAGCTCGCCCGGCTGCCAGTCGTCGAGCCGCCAGACCCAGTCCCGAAGCCCTCGTCCTCATGAGTTTCTTCGATCTCCCGGCGAGCGCGATCGACTCGGCAAAGCTGGATGCCTTTCTCAACGAACTCATGCCGGAGGGCCTGAATCTCGACTACAAGGGCGAGCTCACTGCAACTGTCTACGAGACGGTTGCAGCAATGGCCAACACTTATGGGGGGATCGTCCTCGTCGGAGTTGACGAGGACAAGAGCCATGATCCTCCGCTCCCGCTGCTGCCGGCTCGAGGCGTGAACGCTGGCGACCGAGAGCGACTCGTGAACCAGGCGTACACGCTGCTTCACCCGAATTTCGCGCTCGACGTCGTCCCTGTGACGGCAGCAGGTGGGGGCCAGGTGCTTGTCGTGCGGGTCGATCCGGCCCGTGCCGACCGCCCGATCGTGTTCACGAGAAAGGACAGCCATCGCGTCTTCATCCGGCTTGAAGGCCGAAACGCCGAAGCGGACAGGTCGCGCCTGGCGGCTCTGTTTGCCGAGCCTCCGGGCGCGGCGGCGGCTGTGGCCGTTCCGTCCAACTTCAATCTTCTCAATTCGGGCCAGCGACCCATAGACAACTTCGACGGCCCCGCTGTCGCGCTGCGGGTCGCCGTGGAAGCGGCGATCCCGTTCGAACGGATCGACCAGGCAGTGATCGACACGGAGCTGAGGAATCGCCTCGACGCTGTGCTGCCAGCCGCGCCGATCGACGAATGGATCAACGCCATTACTGCTCGCGTACCCCTCCCGACGAGTGGGCGATGGGAGCCGCCTCGCACGGGATACACAACGTCGCACAGCGGACTTGCCGTGCGGCGCTGGCGAGGCGCTTACGCACTCGGCGGAGAGCGGACCGTCGAGGCGCCGACGGGCGCCCAAGTAGCAGTTCAGTGTCCGTGGCTGTATTCGGGCGGTCGCGTCTCAGTCGTCGTCGATGCGACCTTCGAGCCAGGGCCAGTCTTAAGCGTGATCGACGACCGGACCGTGCCCGGCGAGTTGAGGCTCCGATTCAAGGACAAGCTGACCTTGGAGGACGTATACCGCGGATTCCTCGCGCTCATCGAGACGGCGCTAGACGTCGTGGCGCCGACCGTCTTTCCCGAGATCCTCGGCATTCCCGCGTGGGAGCGCATCGGCCCAACCGGCTACCTGTACGCGTTCAGACATTCCCCAATGACTGACCAACTGACGGGCATCGGCCGTTTCGTCGACTTGGCGACCTATGTCAGCGACAAAGTCGAACCGAACCTCGACATCCAGGGAGTGAATCCCTTCTACCTGCCACGTACGGCTGTGTTCGAGACCCACGAAGAGCGCGCGGAGGTCGTGAAGGCTTGGCTGACTCGGCTCCTCCTGGACATGGGGCTAGAGGGATTCGAGCCAGACCTCGCGGCGATGTAAACGAGACGCCCCGGTTTCGCAGGTACCGCCCTCCGGGAGTTAGCCGTCGCGCCGGTCGATCGTCCGGCCCAGGATTCGCCGGACGTGCGTGTGACTGACGCCGGCCGCGTCGGCGACTTCGCGCAGCGTCAGGAACTCCGCCCCGGCGCGAATCGTCTCCCGCCAGATGCGATCCGCCTCCTCGCGATAGCCCGTCCACAGCCGAATCTCCGCAAGCAAGCCCTCGCGGTCCGGCGCCGCGAGGGACCGGGCCTCGCGAAGAGCCTGACGGAGGTCCTTCGCGCTCCAGCCGGATCGCCGCGCGGCCTCGAGCCATTGCTGTTGGTCGGCGGGGTCGAGGCCGGCGACCTCCTCGTGGTGCGCAGGTGTGAGTTTCGTCGCGTCTGAGAACTCGATGCTGGAACAATAAGTTCCATGTCGGAAGGCCCGTCGCACACTGGCGGGCATGAAAGAGCACCACGAAGCCCCCGTCAGACGGGAGACGCTTTCGGTCACGGAGGCGGGCGCGATGCTTGGCGTCGGGCGTGCTCTCGCCTACCGGCTCGCGCGGAGCGGCGACCTCCCCACGCTCCGCCTGGGCCACCGCGTCGTCGTCCCGCGGCGCCAGCTCGAGCGCCTCCTCGACGGCCGCGGCGAGTGAACTGGCAGGCCATCAACCTCGCGGCACCCGAGTTTGCCAGGCCGAGCGAGCCGCCCGTCACGCTCGGACTCTTCTACGCCGGCAAGCGCCACGCGCTCTCCGGACCTCCCGAGGCCGCCAAGACGCTGCTCGCGCACATCAGTCTCCTCGAGCACATGCGAGGCGGACAGGTCCGCGGCGCCTTCGTCGATTTTGAGGCCGACGAGCCGACGACGAGGCTCATGCTCCTTGAGCTCGGCGGAAGTCTCGACGAGCTCGCCAGCATCCACTACTTCAACCCGAGCGAGCCGCCCGAACCCGAGGACGTCGATTCGCTCGTCGCCGCCGGCGTTACGTTCGTCGTCCTCGACTCCGTCGCCGGCGCCTTCGACATCAGCGACCTCGACGACAACCGGCGAGGTGATGCCGAGCGGTTCGCCCGCGTCTGGATCCGCCCGTTTTTCGACCGCGGCGTCGGAACCGTCGTCATCGACCATGTCGTCAAAGACCCCGAGCGACGCGGCCGCTTCCAGATCGGCAGCGAACGAAAGCTCGGCACCGTCGATGTCCACTTCGGCCTCGAGCCGATCAAACACCTCCACCGCGGCGGCAGCGGACTCGTCCGCATCGCCACCCACAAGGACCGGCCCGGCCACCTCGCCCGTCCTTTCGTCGCCGACGTCGAGCTCACGAGCCACCCGGAGACGCACGCGATCAGCTGGCGATTCGTCGAGGCGAGTTCGACGGCCGATGCGGCCGACGACGACTGGCAGCCGACGAACTTGATGAGACGAGTCTCCGACTGGCTCGCACAGCAGACCGAGCCGGTGCCGCGCAGCCACATCGAGAAGGCCGGCCTCGGCAAGAGCGCCATCTACGTCCGGCGTGCACTCGACGCGCTCATCGCCGACGGCTACGCCGCTGAGACGCCCGGACCGCGCGGCGCGAGGCTCTGCTCGCACGTCCGAGATTTCACCTCGTCCACCTCGTCTGACCTCGTCTCGACCTCGTCCGACGAGGACGGCGACACCTCGTCTGACCTCGTCCGTCCCCTACAGGGGGACGAGGTCACGGACGAAGACGAGGTCACCGAAACCCCGCCCTACCCGCCAGACGAGGTCGAAGCCCTCGCAGAGCAGCTACCAGCACGCGAAGCCGCGATCGTCCACGACCTCTCGCGACTCCTCGACGCCAAACTCATCGGACCCGCCGCGGCCGCCGCCGCCGACCTTACCCCCGTCGAGGTCGCGTCCTTCGCGGACGCGGAGGCGTCGTGACCGCCGCGAAGGCGATCCCGGCTGGGCCGCGTCTCGCGCTGACGCCGCTCGAGGCTGCCGAGTCGATCGGCGTCTCTCGGACGTTCTTCGATGCCTACGTCCGGGATGAGCTGCGCTGGATCCGTCGCGGCCGGCTACGTCTCGTCGCCGTCGCCGAGTTGGAGCGTTGGCTCGAGCGGAATGGCGCGCTGACGATCGAGGCGAACGGGCGATGAGACGGGTTAGCGAGACCCGCGAAAGTGCCCATTTGCAGCACCGCGGGACAACCGCGGGACACCCAAACGCGCGTCCTGGCAACCTCAACGCTCTCCACCACGGCGGCTATTCGCCGACCCGGATCAAGTCTCGGGCTCGCGCCCATCGGCGTCGCTTCCTGCGCCAAGCCGGACTGCGGGCGCGCGACCTCGACGCGATCGCCGGCGGCTACCTGGACGGCTGGGCTCGCTCGCTCGCCAAGGTCGATCTGTTCGACTCCGACGAGGGCCGGAATGGCGAGCTGCGTGAGTACTTCGCCGCGCTGAATGCCGCGCGCTTGTGGCTTGGGAAGCTCGAGCAGCGGCTCGGCGCGCTCGGCCTCGATCGCGGCAACGGAAGCGACCTCGAGTCCGCGCTCGCTCGGCTGCGCGAGGGGATGCGATGACGCTCCGGCTGCTCGATGCGCTCCGGCTTGAGGACGGCCGCCGCTGGGGCGACGTCGCTACCGATGTGCAGCGCACCGACGCGCTCGCCGTGCTCGACCGCGACTCGACGCCGTACCACTGGCTCGGCCGGGCGCGCGGCTGGTCGAAGACCGTCGACCTCGCCGGCATCGCGCTCGAGGTCCTGCTCGCGCAGGCTCCGGCGGGCTCGCGCTCCTACGCCTTCGGCGCCGACCGCGACCAGGCGGCGCTGCTCGTCGACGCGCTCGCCGGCTTCGTGCGTCGCGGCGGGGAGCCGCTCGGCGACCTGCTCGAAGTTCAAGCCTGGAAGATCGTCGTCCGCAAGACGGGCGCCTCGCTGGAGGCGATGGCGGCGGACGAGGCTGGCGCCTGGGGTTTGCGGCCGTTCTTCGTCGTCTGCGACGAGCTCCCGATGTGGCCGACCTCGCGCGGCTCGAAGCGGCTGTGGGAGGCGGTCTCGTCGGCTGTGCCGAAGACGGGTGGCCGGCTCGTCGTCGCTGGCACGGCCGGCGATCCGGCGCACTGGTCCGCGAAGGTGCGCGAGCACGCGCTCGCCGACGACCTGTGGCGCGTCAGCGAGACGCACGGACCGCCGCCTTGGATGGACGAGCAGCTGGTCGAGGAGCAGCGGCGGCGTCTGCCGGCGTCGAGCTTCGCGCGACTGTTCGAGAACGTCTGGACGTCGGGCGAGGACCGGCTCGTGGCGGCCGAGGATCTCGCGGCGTGTGTCGTCTTGGACGGCCCGCAGGAGCCGATCAGCGGGATGAGGTACGTGACAGGCCTCGACGTCGGCTTGCGACACGATCGGACGGTCGCGGTCGTCTGCCACCTCGAGCGCGGCGTCGTGACCCTCGACCGGATGGCCGTCTGGCAGGGGTCGCGGCTGCGGCCGGTGAAGTTGGCCGAGGTCGAGGAGTGGCTCTTCGAGGTGTCGCGCCGCTACCGCGGCTCGATCGTCGCGGATCCGTGGCAGGCGGTCCAGCTCGTGCAGCGGCTTCGCTCGCGTGGCGTATCCGTCTCCGAGTTTCCGTTCTCGGCGCAATCGGTCGGCCGGCTCGCCTCGTCGCTGTTCCTGCTCCTGCGCGATCGGATGATCCGGCTCCCCGATGACCGGGACCTACTCGACGAGCTGGCGAACGTGCGGCTTCGCGAGTCGTCTCCGGGCGTGCTGCGGATGGACCACGACTCGGGCGCGCACGACGACCGCGCGATCGCGCTGGCGCTCGCCTGTCACCGTCTCGTCGCTCGCGGCGAGGAGGGGGCACCGATGCGAGTGGTCGTTTCGAGGCGGCCGTTGCCGGAGCGCCCTCTTTCGCGGCGCGACGAGGTCCCGGACTACGAGCGGCGCGAACTCGCGCGGCGTGGGCTCGGGCAGGCCGGGGACACGTGGTTTGCGCGAAAGCGGCTGCGCAGGGTTCCGGGCGCGGGTCGCGCATCGGCGCTCGACCGGCGACTCAGCGAGCTCGGGATCGACCGTTGGAGCGTCGAGCGCGGTCGGGCCGACCTAGACGCGCTCATGGATCGTGCGGCGAGGAGCGAGCGGTGACGACCCCGCGTCCGCTCGTCTTCGGTGTCGCGCGTACCGCTCCCCGGCGGCGGTCGCGTCCACGGCGCCGCCGGGGCGGCGGGCCTTCCACGCGTCTTAGAAGCCACCCAATCCCAAGGAGGAACCCATGCCGATCTTGAAAAAGCAGCCGCGCAGCCTGCGGGCGGAGGACCGCGCCGGCGTACTGGAGCTCGTCGCGACCTTGACTAGCGGCGAGGATCCGCGTCCGTGGCCGGACTTCGAGCGTCTGAGTGAGTCGGAGGCGGTCGCGCTGGTCGGACTCGCGGAGCGCATCCGGACGGGCGATGTCGGGCAGGCGGATCGGAGATTCTGGTCGCTCGTCGCCGTGGCGTCGGGGTTCGCGCCCGACCATTTCGAGAGACTCGCGACGGAACGGAAGGCGGCGCACAAGGCCGCTGCCCGCGAGGCGAAGGATCGGCGGCTGAACCTCGGGCCGGCTGAAGAGGGCGGTTTCTTCCGGGCCGCTGCCGCCGCGCTAGCTGCGGAGGACATGTGGGTCGACGACCTCGCGGCGCTCGCGGTGATCCTCGCCCAGTTCGCGGCCGGCCGCCCGTTCGCGTCGACGTCGCATTTCACCGGCACGGGCCGAGAGGCTCGCCTTGTGGTCGATTGGAACCTCGGCGGACTCGTCGGCCCCGTCGACG
>Ga0265338_10004330_pt1 | contig 19252 bp, 24 predicted proteins | sample 42126metaG_FD_193579 | JGI IMG/M metagenome (GOLD analysis project Ga0265338, IMG submission 193579) | Rhizosphere microbial communities from Carex aquatilis grown in University of Washington, Seatle, WA, United States - 4-21-26 metaG | ecosystem: Host-associated > Plants > Roots > Rhizosphere...
AGGGACCGAAACCTTTTGAGACAAATAATAATCTTCTTCCTCTTGTCGGTATACCCAATTATAAAGCTGTTTGGTCCCTATAATTTCCTCGGGTATTACCTCGCATGAGGTGTCATCTTCTGCAGGAATATGGCTCTTTTGATATTTTCTATTTTTCATATATCCCCCTCTCTTTAAACTTAGCTTTTAAGGATTGTGAACCCCCTATATTTTTATTTTAGGGAGACTACAAAAAATATCAATTGTACCGAAGTATAATCGATGAAATGTTCATCATCCGGGATTTAGATCAAAACTAACTCGGTCTATTATACCCCGGTACAATTGATTCATTCTTTGGAGTCACCTAAAATAGAATAAGAATTTTAACTTAATGAGCCCAAATAAGAGGCAAAAAGGAGAGAGATATGGCAGTAAAAATGTTACAAATTCTAGTCTGTGCCGTTTCGCTAGTTTCCCTGCAAGGGTGTTTTTTCTCGCACTCCAAAGAAACAACCATCCATGATCGTCCTGATTCACAAACTACCACGGTTTATCAACAACCAGCAGGCGATACAGTAGTCACAACTACTCATTAAATATTCTCTACCCACCTTGTGATAAAAATGACAAGGTGGGGTAGAAAGAATAGGCAACTAACAGTTCCTAGGCCATTGTCACCTGTTCTTGGGAGAATGATTTTTATTCTTCAGATCGTCCGTAACCTACATGGATCTGATACGCTATAAACTTTAATTAGCGGCGTGTTCGATATTGTGCCCCGTATCGGCCACGTCTTTCCCTGCCCCATGGATTGTATTACATCCCGTTAGCGCAATCAGTAAGAACAACCCAGATAACATAAATATTGGAAATTCCTTCATACCCTTATTTCCCGTTCATTAAACTTTGCTCTGCTTCTAACCAATTTTCTAGATCGGATCCGCCTTTTTCCTGATAGATCTGATAAGCCCGGAGTTGTATCGAATTATCATCTGGAGTTACATTCGTAGAAATACCTTCTGATTTAATCACACCAAATGCTTGGCGATGATGAATATGTTTAGGCATTATTTCTCCTTTTTAAAGCATTTAAGATTTAGAATGATTAAACTACCTTTCGGCCGCTAATAAGTTGCATAATTATAACGATAACAGCAACAACAAGAAGGATATGAATAAACCCACCCATTGTGTACGATGAAACCAATCCTAACAACCAAAGCGCGAGCAAAATAACCGCAATGGTGTATAACATATCTCACCTCCTGAATTTAAGACTGCGTCCGTGAATTCGAACCCAGCGAGCCTATTTAAGGTTTACTTGTATTCCCGGAGCACTCCGGACGATAACTTCATCGTGCGTATACCACCTTCCATCGTGGTGACGGTGCTTGTAATGTCCGTGTCGATTCCTTTCACCCCTATCGCCATCAGCCCACGCGAATGTGCCGAAACTTAACATTGATAGCCCTAAAATAAGGACCAAGGCTGATTTGAATCTTAAGATCTTTTTAAACATTCTTTCTCCTTTTTGAACATCCATATCGTTCTTCTGTTCTTGATTTTATGAGGCATTCACATATTTATGATCGTATTCTAGGATGAGGACTTAAATGAATCAATTGTACCAAGGTTCAATATCAGATAGCAACGGATGACATGATGTTGGCGAAATGATGGCAACGCGGCGAAGATTAATTTAATCCTTGATAAATTCTAATAGATCGATGTTGAGTTGTTCCTTATGCGTGTCGATCAGCCCGTGGGGAGCGGCTTTATATACCTTCAAAACGGAATCCTTAACTATCTTTGAAGAAGCCAGTCCCGCGGCACCGATCGGTACGATCTGGTCGTCATCGCCGTGAATGATAAGTGTCGGAACATCAAACTTCTTAAGATCTTCGGTAAAGTCCGTTTCTGAGAACGCTTTGATGCAGTCGAAAGTATTCTTATGGCCTGCATTCATTCCTTGTAGCCAGAACCAGTCTATCATTCCCTGTGAGATCTTCGCACCTGACCGATTAAATCCGAAAAATGGTCCACCGGCGATTTCCTTGTAGAATTTGGAACGATCAGCAATTGAGTTAGCACGAATGCCATCGAACACTTCGATAGGCAATCCTCCAGGATTGGCAGCAGTTTTGAGCATCAGCGGGGGCACAGATGAAACAAGAACGGCTTTGGCAACACGCTTCGTACCGTGACGGCCGATATAGCGCGCAATTTCACCACCACCGGCTGAAAAGCCTATTAGAACAACATTCTTCAGGTCTAACGTATCGATCAGAGTTGCCAGATCATCCGCATAAGTATTCATTTCATTACCATTCCAAGTTTGACTGGATCGTCCATGGCCACGACGATCATGGGCAATACAACGATAACCTTTGGACGCCAAAAAAAGCATTTGAGCTTCCCAACTATCCGAACTTAATGGCCAGCCATGACTGAATACAACGGGCTGACCTGAACCCCAGTCCTTGTAGTAAATTTGTGTGCTATCTTTGGTGGTGATATTGCTCATATTATAGTTTCCTTAGTTGTTGTATTGTTAATTTCAGGAGTATGCGTATCCAGCTTACCTCTTTTTAAGTCTTCTTTAGTTTTTTCAGCCAGTAGGCCATACTTTTTTTGGATCTTCGCTAAATCTTCATCTGTGAGCTTTTCAATATCCATCATTTCATTATGAGCGCCTTTAGTAGCGCGGATGATCTCATCTAGTTTGAGCTGGATCGCAATGGTATGACGATTTTGACTATTTTGAATGATAAAAAGCATTATAATGGCGACAACCGCTTCGAACGTACTGAACATGAGATACCATGTCACACTAAAATGCAGCGGAAAGCCTGCTATTAACCAAACCAATATAATTAGGAGTACCGAGAAAACAACAAATGATTGCGCAGCTTTGTCAGAGATCCATTTAGCAACTATCGAGAAATATTCCATACGATATTTTAAAGAATGTGAAAAAATGAATCAATTGTACTCAAGTATAATATGGTGATTTAAAAAAGTTATACACTCGCAAACCGGTCACACCCGCCCCAAATCGCGGATGCCCGCCAGGAACGGCAGCACTTGGTCAGCCGGGATCGCCCTACTAAAGAAATTTCCCTGATAATAATCACAATGGTTGACTAAAAGTTTCTCGATCTGAACCTCTGCTTCCACGCCTTCAGCGACAACCTCCAGTTTCACCTTATGCGCCAGGTCGATGATCGCAGGGATCATGGCGTTCTCACCACTGTCTTTGGCGATCTCCTTAATGAATAAACGATCGATCTTTAAATTCATGATGGGAAGTTTCTGCAAATGGACCAACGAAGAATATCCTTTCCCAAAATCGTCCAGTGAAATTTTAACGCCAAGCTCTCTGATCGTATTAAGGATCTCAATAGCGGCGTCTAAAGATTCAATAAACAAACTCTCTGTCACCTCGACCTCCAAAAGCTCAGGGCGAAGGCCGCTATTATGAAGAGCACTCTTGATGATATCCACTAGGCCCTTGCTTCGAAGCTGGGCCACAGAAATGTTAACTGACATCACCATATCCATATATCCGGCGTTTACCAGCCGCTTGTTGAACAGGCACGCTTCATGAAGAACCCATTCGCCAATAGGGACGATAAGACCTGTCTCCTCTGCAATGGGGATAAATTGATCTGGAAGAACGATCTCCCCTCCCGTCTTGAACCACCGAATAAGCGCCTCGAACCCTCTGACTTTATTACTAACCATATTTACGATCGGCTGATAAAATAAATTAAGCTCTTTCTTGCCCAACGCATCTCTTAAACCTCTCTCTATCTGCATTTTAGCGACTGCGTTCTTATTCATCCCAAGATCAAAGAAACGGAACATGTTCCTGCCAGAGTGTTTGGCCACATACATGGCTGTATCCGAATTCTTCAAAAGCTCTTCCAGGGAATCGCCATCATTAGGATAGACAGCAATACCTACACTCACTGTGACAAAAAGGTCATTGCCTTCAATGATGCGCGACGTATTAAACTTTTCCCGGATACGTTCCGCTATATATTGAGCGTCCTGTCCGCGTTCGATATCATTCAAAAAGATGATAAACTCGTCCCCTCCTAGACGCGACATGATATCTGTTTCACGGATACATGAGGCAAGTTTCCTGACCGTGTCTTTCAAAAGCTCATCACCCATTGAATGACCCAAAGAATCATTTACCCCCTTCAAGTTGTCGAGGTCAACGAACAATATTGCGCATTGCCTGCCTGCCCTTCTCGCACGAATGATCTCCAGATTTGCTTTCTCAAAAAAAGACGTACGGTTCATCAATTGCGTCAACGCATCACAATGGGCCATGGTCAGTAGTCTCTCCTCCAAAAATTTTCGTTCTGTGACGTCCTGTACGGTACCAATAAACCGGATGGGGTGACCTGTATCGTCGTATTCGGCGTAACCGATCCCAATAACCCATTTGATGCGGCCATCCTTCATCAGTAACCGGTGTTCGATCTCGTACGGTTTTTTGTTCATGATCGACCCGTGGTAAGACTGTTCAACCAAGGAGCGGTCTTCGGGATGAACGAACTCTTGAAAAGCTTCATAGGAAGCAGTAAAGTTATTTTGATCGACCTCGAACAAGGCGAAGATCCCATCCGACCATGTGAAGCGGCCAGTAACCAAATCGCTCTCCCACCGGCTCAAGCGAGCGATTTTCTGAGCCTTCCGCAGGTTCTCTTCGCTTTCGCGCAGGGCCACCTCGACCCGCTTGCGATCAGTGATATTGCGTATGTTACATTGGATTACTTTTGAATGATTGACTTTATACACATTACTAACAAATTCTACATTTATAAACTGGCCATCCATTGTTTTAAGCGGCAGATCTTCATAGCGTACATATCCTTTAGCTTGCAGTTCTTGGAAAGCAGCTTTGCTTTTATCAATATCTATAAAAGCCCCGATCTCCCAGAGTTTCTTACCTAAGAATTCTTCGCGAGAATAACCCAACATATCTATCAAAAATTTATTAACTTCCGCAATCTGACCTGTCTCTGCGTCAAGGATCAATATCCCATCTTGAGCAGTCTCAAAGAGCCTACGAAAGCGGGTTTCGGACTCCTCCAGAGCATTCTGTAGACGCTTACTATCGGTGATGTCGCGCCAGACGCTTAAGAACATATCCTGGTTTTTATAAAAAATGAAGGAAGTTGATACGATTAACTTTTTTTCTGAGCCATCTTTTGCCCGTATAACTGTCTCGGATTCACGGGATTCCTTCTCTTCATAAATTTCACTTAGGCCCTTGAGTATACCTTGACGATCTGTGGGGCCAGGATGAATGAGCGCGTTGAAATTCCCATCACGGTTTGCTTCATTCATGGTATAACCGGTGATCTCCTGCATTCTTATGTTAAATATTTCAAAATGGCCTCTGATATCAGAAACAGTTATACCATTGCTGATCCTATTTATAACCGCATAGGAATCTAAAAATTCATTATCTGTCTTCATGATTGTATATTTTATAGGAAACTATAAAAGTGAATCAATTGTACCGAAGTATAATAGGATTTACTCAAGACACATTAAAGCCTCTAACCTCCCATCATCTATCTGGTCCTAAACCTCCCCCCAAGCGGCAATTCAGGCACAGGATTCTCCTCACCGCTTTCATTGATGCACGAGGCATCCACCAGATTCTCATCGATAAGCACTTGAATGCTTTGTTTGAACGTATGCATCTGCTCGCGCATTCCCGTTGCCATGTAACCGCGAATTTCATGTATCCGTTGGTCACGGATAATATTGCGGATCGCAAGAGTGGCTATCAGCATCTCCGTTGCGACCACCATTCCTTTCCCATCAGACCTTTTATACAAACGCTGGGAACATACTGCCTGCAGGGATTGGGCCAGTTGAACGCGAATAAGGGCCTGCCTGCCCACTTCAAAAACATCCAACAGGCGCGTGATCGCTTGTGTAGCCGTGCCACTGTGAAGCGTTCCTACAACGAGATGGCCCGTCTCGGCTGCTCGGATGGCCAGCGTAATACTTTCGAGATCACGCAATTCCCCTACAATAATAACATCAGGATTCTCCCTTAAGGCGCTCCTTAATCCATCGCTAAAGGAAGCTGTATGACTGCCGACTTCTCGCTGATGAACCAGTGAACGCTGGTGCTCGATAAAATATTCCACAGGTTCTTCAATGGTAATGATATGGAGCTCTTCTTGCCGGTTGATTTGATTGATAAAGGATGCCAATGTCGTTGACTTACCGCTTCCAGCTGGTCCGGTGATCAAGATCAAACCGTGCTTTAAATGAGCCAGGTCCTCGAAGACGGGCGGCAGACCAAGTTCTCTCATTTCCGGTATCTTATATGGAATTGGCCGGATCGCGATCGTAATACCTGTCTGGTGCCTGAAAATATTCAGACGGAAACGGGAGCACCCCGGGACATCCAATCCCATGTCTACTTCCTGGCCGTTTTGGTACTCATTTAACTTTTGCGATGGCAAAATGGCACTGATTATCTTAAGTAATTTCTCTGTAGTCACTGCATTTTCTATCAACCGCTTGAACGTTCCATAAATTTTTAAGACCGGCTGCTCTCCATCAGAAAGAAAGAGATCAGAAGCATGCAATTGAACCGCCTCATGTAACCAAGGAAGCAGTCCGCATTCATTTAACTGGTTTAAATTAAATTTCGTTTTCAGTTGGGCTACGGATACGATCAATGGGGCATCAAATTTAGCACAAACTTTGTCTGTTAACAGTGCCGGCAATAAATTAGATCGATCCTCACCCCCAACAGTGATCGGAGAATACAGCGCAGGTTGATTCGGTGGACCCCTTAGATTTTCTACTTCTATATTCATTGTTAAATTGCTCAGAAAATAATTCTAGTGAAGTTGAAACTTCATAACCACTTGATCCTGGCCCTATTACTAATACGTAGATTAAATGTCCTGCCTTGGGAGATGATCATTCTTAATCTTAACGCTCGCAAGCCACCATCGTATCATTGCAACGATCGACCAGATAACTTCGACAAGTCCAAATGGCCAAGCACCCTGAAGAAAACCATAAATTGACCCTAAAACACAAGAAAAGGCGAAAGCCAAAATAAACCAATGGCTCCGATATTCAAAAGCATAAAAGATCAATCCTGATGTAACTGAAAATAGACCAAATACCGTCAACAAACTCATAAACAGCCTTAGCTGCCTTACTTCTTTTCCATTGCTGTTCCACAACATTTTTTAGATGTTTCGGATTCTGCCCCGCAACTTTTACACTTATAACTTTGTTTTTTATCGGTTTTAACTTTCATGTTCGTTCCTCCTTGGCTACTTTTGGTTTTTTTCTGGCTTAGCATCCTCAACTTGCCACACTAAGATAATTATTCACATTGTCCTCTCCTGCCAAAGCTGTCGCGACATAACCTGCTGTAATTTTCTCTTCTTCTCTATTTACTTCTCCATTTAATGTCACGATCTCTCTTTCTACGGTGACTACAATATTATCAACCACCAGTGATAAAGAACTTTCCCTGCCTAGCGCATCCTGAATATCTATAGTGAGGTCATCATCTGTCCCAGTGGTATTTAACCTGAAATTATCCTTAAGAACTGCTAAGGATTCCGTTTCTTCTGAGATCTTTACGCTTTTTTCATATTTATCTAACGCCAATCCTATCGATGTTTTAGAAAACCCTGAATTATTCTCTTTGTACTTTAAATTTTTCATTTTCATCTCCTTCATTCTGTCTTATTAAATACTTGATTAACCATATGTAGAAGGTAGTGGTCCTCAAATGGCTTTTGTAAAAACCCCACTGCCCCCGCTTTTAAAGCCTTCTCCTTTAAACTGTCATCCTTGTCCGCTGTAATAACAATGACAGGAAGGGCAGGCCCTTTTTCCGAAAGTCTTTGCATGGTGTCCCATCCATTTGATCCCATCATATGAATATCCAAGATCAAACACCCTAGCGCACTGTTAGGCACAGCTCTAAAGAATTCCTCTGCAGAAGAAAATGTATCCACAGCGAACCCGTAAGATACCATTAGTAATTTGAGTGAGCGAAGCACGGACTCGTCATCATCTAAAATGTAAATTTGTTTTTCTTCTAAGGGCATTTTGTGGTCCTTAAATGACACTTTTTCTGTTTCATCCACGATATTATTTTAGGGATAGGCTAAAATGAAACAATTGTACTGGGGTATAATGAAGAAAAACGCGTGTACGGAGAGATCGTGGAATGGCCAATTTCTTCCAAGGCCCCTACTTGTTTTCCAATGCCGCCACCTTGCCCAGGCGGCGGCGATGGCGCTCGGCACCGCTAAATTGTGACGCGAGAAATATTGTTATTAACTCCCAAGCAAGTGTTTGATCGAGCACGTTACTGCCAAGGCAGATCACATTCATATCATCATCCTCGACTCCTTGACGTGCCGAAAATTTCTCATGGATCATGCAAGCACGCACACCCGGCACCTTATTAGCAACAATACACGCACCAACTCCGCTGCCGCAAATGGCTACGCCGCGATCCACCTCTAAATGAGCGACTGCACGGGCCAGAGGGACCACAAAATCCGGATAATCGTCGTCCGGATCTAGCTGGAGATTACCGTAATCAACGACTTCATACGCGGCTTCGCGTAACATCTTGGTCAACTGTTCCTTTAGTTGATAACCTCCATGATCTGCCGCAATACCGATAAGTTCTGGAGTTCTTGGTAATTGAGTCATTTTAGGTTGTATCCTTCAATTGTTAGGCGATACGCAACTTGGAAGCCGAAGCCTTGTCCAAAAACCAGCAAATCTTTCCGTGACTTGGGGCTATTGCATTAGCAGGAAAAACTTGGCCTTTCTGATCTTCTAGTATTTCTGCGACTATACTCGCCTTTTCATCACCTCTGGCTAAAAAGAAAACAATACCCGCATGATTAATGACAGGAAGTGTCAAAGTAATTCTCTTCTCTGATATCCCTTCCTGAGATACAGGGACTACTAAACGGTTTTTCTCCAAAAGAGCTGGATTCCCTGGGAAAAGAGATGAAGTATGCCCATCCTGTCCTACCCCAAGTAAGATCAGATCAAAAGGCGGGAACTCATCTTTTTTCAATTTAAAATAACCACTGATATTCTCTTCATACAAACGAGCTGAGGCTTGAAGGCTGCAATTCTTCGTTTGTATAGGATTGATATTCCTGGAAGGGATTTTGACCTTTGCAAGAAGGGCTTCGGACGCCATCCTATAATTGCTTTTTAGGTCTTCGGGAGGGACCCATCTTTCATCGCTCCAAAAAAAATGTATTTTCTCCCAGTTGAATCTTTCCCGGTAAGAAGCGCTGGCCATGCGTTGATAGATCCCCTTAGGCGTGGCCCCTCCAGAAAGAACTATCGTGAATTTTCCCTGCGTTTCAATTTTTTCATTTGAAACAATCAATATCTCTTGAGTGACTTTTTCACAAAAATCTTCATAATTATCAGCAATGTTAACTTTAGGTTGAGCCATCTTAAAAATCCTGCCATGACCTTCCGTCCTGTTCAATGATTTGATTGGCCGTTTCAGGGCCCCAGGATCCGGATCGATAGTTTGGGAATACCCGTGGAAGTATTTTTTCCCGTTCTTTTAAAATAGATGTAATGAACTTCCAGGAGACTTCAACCATGTCCTCACGCACAAAAAGCATTTGATCTCCTCTTATGCAATCTAAAAGAAGTCTTTCATAAGGGCCCATCGGGATCGTTTTAAAAGCGTCCTTATAATTAAACCCTAAATTCAAAGAAGCCATGGTAAGTTTAGGGCCTGGACATTTGGCCTCAAAACTTAAAAAGATCCCTTCATTGGGCTGTATCCGAAACGAAAGAACATTGGGCTTAAATTGATCCACCTTCAAATGTGTAAAAATAGAACGCGGGACTCTTTTGAAATGTATAGCGATCTCTGTCATTGGGTGATTTAGCCTTTTCCCTGATCTAAGATAAAATGGGACTCCTTTCCATCTAGGATTATCAATAAGGATTTTAAGGGCTGCGAAAGTTTCGGTCTTTGAATGAGGTGGAACGCCTTCTTCTTTGCGGTATGCGGGCACTTTCCTATTACCGATTTTCCCGTCCCCATATTGTCCCATCACGATAAATTCATGCAGCTTATCTTTGCGAATAGGCCGAATAGCTCTGGCTACTTTTAATTTTTCATTGCGATATTCTTTTGCCTCAAATTTGACAGGTTCTTCCATTGCGACAAGGGTGAGCAATTGGAACATATGGTTCTGGAACATATCCCTCAATTGGCCGGCTTTATCATAATAAGCAGCCCTATGTTCAACACCCAATATTTCGGAAGCGGTTATCTGCACATGATCGATATAACGTCGGTTCCATAAAGGTTCAAAAATGGTATTGGCGAATCGAAACATCAGTATATTCTGGACTGTTTCCTTACCCAAATAATGGTCAATACGGTAGACCTGGGTTTCATCAAGGACATTAAGGATTATCTTGTTTAACTTACGCGCTGAATCCAGATCATGCCCAAAAGGTTTTTCAAAGACCGCATGGATCCATGGTTCTCCACTCTTCACTTTTGAGACCATGCCGACATGGGCTAATTTCTGGATCAAGTCACGGTAAACTACAGAGGGTGTCGCAAAATAAAAAATAACATTTCTTTTGCTTTCATGTTTGATATCCAGTTCTTTCATTAAAGCAGCCAAAGACCGCAAAGATTCCGGACTGGTATATTCTGCAGAGCGGTAATAGATATGTTCTATAAACTTCCTTTGAAGCAATGGATCTGCCTTGTTATTTTGTTTCAAAATACCCAAGACACGTTCACGGAATATCTTGTCATTCCAGCGAGTGCGTGCCGATCCTACAATAAAAAATTCTTCCGGAAGGAGCTTGTCGTGATAAAGATCATAAAGAGCCGGTATAAGCTTTCGATGTGCAAGATCTCCCGAAGCTCCAAAAATGACAATCCCGAATGGAGGAGTTGCTTTTTCAAAATGCGCATGTTCATGAGTTGTGATCTTTAAAGGGGCGTCTGTTTTTATCAAGATTTCGCCTCTTTCTTTATCACATGGCCGCCGAATTCATTACGGAGCGCAGCAATTACTTTTGCACTAAAACATTCCTTTTCCCGTGAACGCAAACGTTCTAATAGCGACAAAGAAATAACAGGTGCGGACACATTCCTTTCAATGGCCTCTGCTACCGTCCAGCGACCTTCTCCTGAATCATCCACATAACTAGCAACACCAGAAAGTTTAGGATTTTTTCCGAATGCATCTTGTGCCAGCTCCAAGATCCAGGAGCGAATAACACTTCCTTGGTTCCAAAGATGAGAGATCTTCGCGAAGTCAAGTTTGTAATCCGAAGCATTCATGATCTCAAAACCTTCAGCATAGGCTTGAAGCATCCCATACTCAATGCCGTTATGGATCATCTTTACAAAATGTCCTGCTCCATTAGGACCAACATGAAGATAACCGTCTTTAGGTGCCAATGTCTTAAATAATGGTTCGCACATTTTAAAGACTTTATCGTCTGCTCCAATCATCAAGCAATAACCCTTTTCAAGCCCCCAAACGCCCCCACTTGTTCCGGCATCGATAAAATGGATCCCTCTATGGCTCAACTTTTTTGCCATAAGAAGAGAATTTTTGTAATAAGAATTACCCCCATCGATAACGATGTCACCCTGGGTTAGCTCGTTCGAAAGCTCTTTGACCGCTTGGATCGTTGGTTCGCCGGAGGGGATCATCAACCAAATGATCTTTCGTTCAGGTAAATGTGTTAACAGATCTGACACAGACTTGGCCCCAATAGCTCCTTTCTTCACTAAAGTCTTAATAGGAGCTGTGCTTCTGTCGTATACAACAACTTCATGTTTCCCTTTAAGAAGGCGTAGAACCATATTGCTTCCCATTTTTCCGAGTCCGATTAATCCAATTTTCATACCTTCCCCCTTATTGATGATGAATTAAAGCACGCAAAGCCGCCCCGTAAAGAGCGGTTTTTTCTTCTAAAATTACAAAAACCGGAATCTTAGACAATACTTTTGAAAAACGACCTTTGTCTAAGAAGGCATTTTTAAATATGCTGTCTTGCAGTTTAGGAAGGATCTTGGGCGCGATCCCTCCTCCTAGATAAACACCGCCTCTACCCAGGATTTTTGTAACATTTAGTTTCATATTATCATGCTCATGCTTTTTTCATCCAATGCAGAAATTAATTTCTTAAAAGACGCAGCAAATGATTCAACCCCTTCCTGCTGTAATTTCTCCCCTACCTCATTCAAATCAATATGAAGCTTGGATAAAGAACTGATCACTTCTTCTGGTTGTCCTTGTTCCACGGCGTCCTTTTTGGCAACACCATGATCACGAAAAGCATGGAGCGTATCAGGGGGCATCGTATTGACCGTGTCTCGTCCCACCAATGCCTCAATGTAAAGTACATCAGGATAATTCGGATTTTTTGTGCTGGTACTGGCCCATAAAGGTCTCTGAACCCGTGAACCTTTTTTCTTAAGAGCAGCAAAAATTTCTCCGTGGAAAATTTGAAGAAATCTGCGATAGATCATCTTGCTGTTGGCAATGGCCGCTTTCCCACGTAAATCAAGCGCCTCATTAGTGCCGATTGCCTCCAATGCTTTGTCTATCACAGTGTCTACACGGCTGACAAAAAATGAAGCTACAGAGGCGACACCCTCTGGCTTCTGACAACGTTGCAGTCCACGTATGTAAGCCTGAGCTACCGCCTCATAATGGGCCATGGTAAACATTAGGGTGATATTAATATTGATCCCTTCGGAAATTAACGTCTCGATCGCTGGGATCCCATTCTTTGTGGCGGGAACCTTGATCATTACATTAGGCCGTGCTACCGCTTTCCAAAGACGGCGCGCCTCAGCAATTGTAGCCTGGGTATCTTCAGCCAACCCAGGTGAAACTTCCAAACTCACAAATCCGTCCACTTTATCCTTGCGTTTATAAACAGGCATAAGAAGATCGGCAGCCATTTGAATGTCCTGTATAGCTACTTTTTCATATATAGTGTCTGCTCCAAGTTTAGGATTTCCTCTAAGCAAATCGTGTAATTGGGCATCGTAGTCTTTGCTGCTTAAAATAGCTTTTTCGAAGATCGTGGGATTGCTCGTCATCCCACTAAGACCATCTTCATCAATGAACCGTTTTAACTCTCCGCTTGAAAAAAGATCCCGACGAATATAATCAAGCCAAACTCCCTGCCCACAGTTATCAAGTTCAATTAAAGGATTATTTTTCATGAGTTTCCCCTTTCCTTCGTCTTCTTGATTAGAGCAAGCGCATGATTGACAACATTTTCAACAGTAAACCCCAATTTCTCCATTACGACCGGTCCAGGTGCGGATGCGCCAAATCGGTTGATCCCGATAATATCGCCTTCTAATCCCACATAATCCCGCCAACCTTTTGGACTGGCGGCCTCAATGGCTAACCTTGCCTTTATATAAGGAGGCAAGATCTTATCTTTATATTCCTGCGGCTGAGCGTCAAAGAGTTCACAGCTGGGCATGCTGACTACCGACGAACTAATATTTTCTTCTGCCAATTTTTCATGGGCTTTAAGGGCAAGCGACACTTCGGAACCTGTCGCGATCAAAATAATTTGAGGAGGCGTTTTTGTGCCGGATAATATATAGGCACCTTTGTTCAGATTCTTCGCTGACTCAAATTTCTTTTGATCAAGAACAGGTGTTTTTTGTCGGGCAAATACTAAAATTACAGGACCACGGCGATTGGTCAGCGCGTAGGTCCACGCCTCTCGCGTTTCATTGGCATCTGCCGGACGGATCACGGTCATATTAGGAATTGCCCGTAACGCTATCAATTGTTCAACTGGCTGATGCGTCGGACCATCTTCCCCAAGCCCGATCGAATCATGGGTGTAAGCAAAAATAACAGGGATATTCATTAAAGCGGCCAGACGGATGGGAGGACGCATATAATCCGAAAAAATAAGGAAGGTGGCCCCAAAAGGGATAATACCGCCATGCAAATACATCCCGTTTAAGATAGCTCCCATCGCGTGTTCCCTGACACCGAAATGAAGGTTTCTTCCCTTGTAATTACTTTTAAGAAAATCACCTAAACCTTTTAAATACGTATCTGTGGATGGGGCAAGATCCGCAGAACCGCCAAAAAGATTTGGTATCTTCTCGGCCACCGCATTCAACACTTCTCCTGAAGCAGTCCTGGTCGCAATGGGGCCGCCATTAGGGTCAAAGGCCGGAAGATCTTTATCCCAGCCTTCAGGCAACTCTCCATTCATAAACTTATGCCATTCACGAGCAAGTTTTGGAAATTCCTTGGCATATTTTTCAAAAAGCACCTTCCATTCATTCTCTGCCTCTTCACCCTCTTTCAATGCTTCCCTATAATGACTAAGGACCTCCGGAGGCACATAAAAGGAAGGTTCCTGAGGCCAGTCTAATTTTTCTTTGGTAAGTTTCAGATCTTCTTCACCGAGAGGAGCGCCATGGGCTGCTGCCGTGTCCTGCTTAGGACTTCCATAACCAATATGAGTACGAACCATGATCAAGCTCGGTTTTCTTGTCTCTGCCTGTGCCTGTGCGATCGAATTTTCAATAGTATCTATATCAGTGCCATGAGCTACCACTAATACCTGCCACCCATAAGCTTCAAATCTTTTTTTGACGTTCTCTTCTGAAAAAGTCAGGTCCGTTGAACCTTCGATCGTGATGTGATTGTTATCATAAAAATAAACAAGTTTTCCAAGTTCAAGATTTCCGGCCAAAGAAGCTGCTTCAGAAGATATCCCTTCCATCATGTCACCATCGCTGGCAATGCAATAGGTGTAATGATCAACGATATGGAGGCCCTCCCGGTTGAAATAAGAAGCAAGAAAACGCTCTGCCATGGCCATTCCCACGCCATTTGCAAAACCCTGGCCCAGAGGACCGGTGGTTGTTTCAATTCCCGGAGTATGCCCATACTCAGGATGTCCCGGTGTCCTGCTGCCCCACTGGCGAAATTGTTTAATGTCTTCTAAGGTCAAATCATAGCCTGTCAAATAAAGAAGACTATAGAGGAGCATCGAAGCATGACCCGCGGAAAGAATGAAGCGGTCACGATTGGGCCATTTGGGATCCTTTGGATTATGCTTTAGAAATACCTTCCATAAAACATACGCCAATGGTGCAAGACCCATGGGAGTACCGGGATGCCCGGATTTTGCTTTTTCCACCGCGTCAGCACTCAGAAAACGGATAGTATTAATGCTCAAATCTTGTAATTCCATTTGTGATGCTCTCATATAATATCCAATCCAAATGAAGATAATTGTGCACACGTATTTTTGTAATCTATATGATGGATGCTTCTAATGCCCAATCTTTCCGCGACCTGGACAAACATAAATGTATTTTCGATATAAACTATCTGCCTGACAGATACCTGTGCGATGTCTAACGCAAGTCGGAATATATCCGTATCGGGCTTTCTTAAGTGAACGAAGCAGGAGGAAATAAAAAAATCCACAAATCCGCCTAGCGAGAATTTTTTGATCCGGTACGCATTTAATTCCCGGGCTTCGTTACTGACCACTGCGATCTTCAATCCATATTTTATCTTAAGCTTTCGGACCAGATCGATCATGAGCGGATACGGCTTTGATTGCATAAACATAAACTTTTTAAATTCAGCGGGAGTGAATCCCCGCTTCTCGTAGAAGACCACCCGGTTCAGGTATTCATCAATGGTGAGCTTACCTAACTCGTAAGTATTGAAAGTCTGGTTATGACGGTATTCCATCTCTTTCAGATTTAGATCGAACGTCTTGGCCGCTAATGCATGGGCCTCTTGCCCCCATCCGTCGCTGAGCAATACACCTCCGATATCCACAAACAAACAAGTCATTTTTGATTGATCCATCGCTGTCATAAGATCTTATCCCCTTAAATGATCAAGAACCTACGCGAACAGAAAATTCTGCGCCTTCCCAATGATTGACTTGGGGCCAATAAAAGGTAAATTTAATTTCTTTTCCTTCAGGGATCTTCTGTGTCGGTACTGGCAAAGCGATCCATGGGGAGACATCAACCGCCTCATCCATAGACGTCCAATAACCTTCTGCAGGCTTTTTCTTACTGCTGAATTTCAACCACTCTGTACCGGGCGTACAATGATCATTGCCATATAGTTTGGGATGGTCAGATAAGATTTGTATACCACTGCGGATTAAGAGGGTCAGAAATACAAAATTGACATAATGAGTTATTCTAAGCCACGCAGGGAAATATTCCATTCCAACCGCTCCTGTGCAAATATTTCTTACCTGGGGCAATTCCGTTAACGTTTCAATTCAACAGGTAAGTCATTGATCTTTCCAGCTTCAATGAAATCATTCACAGAAAGACCGCCAACATCATGAGTTGTCAGCTCAATGCGCAGCTTACGAAAATCCGTTAAGTGAATATTAGGATGGTGCTTTTCATCTTCCGCAATTTCAGCGATACGATCGATCAGATCGATCGCTGCCATAAAATCCTGTATAACAAATTCACGATAAATCATTTTGCTATCTTTAGCTAAATGCCAACCGGGCACACTTTTTAAGGACATCCTTGCCTGGCTTACCGTCAATGATTTCTGTATTTTTGAGCTTCTAACCATCATTCCTCATTCCTCCTTTATCTGGCATACTCTTTAGCCAGAAAACCTAAAGCCAAAGCTGCCAAGCATAAACCGAAATCTCTTAAAGCAATGTCATAATATCCTAGGATGCTTAACAAAAAATTAACAAAACCCTCATTAAGGCAATATGAAGACTTGATTAAAAAACTCTCATGGGCCTTAATTTCAATAGTATTGTAGGGAGGGCAAAAAAAGAATCAATTAGACCAAGGTATACTTTCATCAATAGAATTTAGCAGGTCGTTTCTATTCTTTGCAGCAGTGCCTCTATGTTAAAGGGTTTACTGATACTTCCAGTTACCAAGTCGGCATTTATTTCCTTATTACATATCTCATCCATATCCATGCCGGAAATAATAAAGACCGAACATCGGGGATTTACATCTTTTGTCATTTCCAATAGATCTATTCCGTTCAAACCTTGCATCTTATAATCAAAAAGACATATATCATACCTGCCTTTCTTAATTAGAATTGTCGCTTCTCCGCTGTCAGTTGTCTCATTAACACAATACCCCTCGCTTCGCAGGAGAATGGCTAATGAATCACATATATACGGCTCATCGTCTACTATTAAGATCTTTTTATGCATTCTTCTAATGCGCGACCATTTTGTACGCATAAAATCTCCTTCAAGCAAACAAGCGCTTTCAGAAACGCACCAAAATCTGAACATATTGTAAAAAAGGCGGGATTAACACAGCATTAAAATAAAATTAAAATAAAAACAACGATGTATCGGCTGGTCGAAAGAGTTGGATTAGATTATGTTCAGTAGGCAATTAAAGGTTCTAAACGGTTAGTTTATAAAATATATTCTTTCAGGATCCTTTAAAAAATGTAATATAAGATAATGCAAAAAATTCCTTCCCTTGATGGTCTCAGAGCAGTGTCCATCTTGCTTGTTGTTTTATACCATGCAAGCGACACTGTGGGCGCCCCAGAGTTCTTTCATAGATATTCCCATGTATTATTTTCTGGTTCTTTGGGAGTATATATATTCTTTGTAATTAGCGGCTTTCTCATCACTTCATTGCTCTTACGGGAAAAAACTACCCATGACGGCAAGATAGATATCAAGAAATTCTACCAAAGAAGGTTTTTAAGGATCCTGCCCGTTTGTTACCTTTATATCTTTGTCATATTTTTATTAAATAAGGTCCTTAATCTCAATGTCCAAAACGCTTTCTTCTTATATGCCATCACTTACACAATCAATTTTGTTAATTCTGGTACGGGTATATGGGCTCTTGGGCACTTATGGACACTCGCCATAGAGGAACAATTCTATCTTTTCTGGCCGTGGGTAACAAAATTATCACTCAAAAAAATGACGACTCTGGCTTGGGTCATCATCATTTATGCCCCATTAGCCAGGATCGTCTATTTCTCAAAAACAATTGCTCTTTTACATCCAAAATTAAAGATCTTACTGATGACACCATTTTTTAAATGTGCGGATTTCTTAATGATCGGCTGCTTGCTCGCAATTAGTCAATACGTTCACCCCGATTTATGGAAAACCTCCATTCTTAAAAACCGCTATATATTTTTATTGGCTATATTTCTCATGTGGTTCTTAAGTTTTCAATACGACAAAGATGACGCCCCCGTTCTTCTATTAGCTTTCGGTAAGACTATTGTATCCTTCTGCATTGCTTATGTTATTGCAAGCACGATTACCGTCAAGAATAATACGACTTTCAAATTCTTGAATCATCCGCTTATGGTCTATATTGGCGTGCTTTCTTATAGTATTTATATTTGGCAGGAGATATTCCTTTTCTCAAAAGAAAAACTGATCGGCCCCGCATGGTGGTTTCAAATATTCCCGATCAATATTGGATCAATTTTCATTGTTTCGATCCTGTCTTATCATCTTTGGGAAAGGACCTTCTTAAAAATGAAAGAAAGGCTTAAAGTAGTGTAATATTCAAACTTATTATGCCTGCCATTCTGCTTGAAGCATAGAAGCCAAAAAACCAGCGCCGTAAGAAAAACAAGTCACGGCCTCTTGATCGTGCAATTGCCCACTTAAAATACTCTTTAAAACAAATAAAACCGATGGTGAAGACATGTTGCCGTAGTCCTTCAAAATTTGACGGGTCGGCCGCATATCCTCATCCGAAAGGCCAAGCTGCAACTGAATGGCATCTAAAACCTTTCGCCCGCCTGAATGAAATGCATAATGAGTCTTAGCCACCGATCCATTCTTATAAAGAGTATGGATTGCATCAGCTACGATCTGGGGCACTTTGGGAGAAATCACATTGCATAAGCGCGAGTCCAAGTATTTAAAACGCAGATCATCACGAAATTGAGGCCTCAATAAAGAAGAGATTTTCTTTATACATAAACCAGGCTCGTTTGTTCGATTGCTCAACAAAACAGCTGCTGCACCATCAGAGAAAATGGCATTTGATAAAATCAGCTCAGGCTTCTCTTTCCAATGTGTCGCTGCTGAACAGATCTCAACCGCTATCACTAAAACGGTAGAATCCGGTGATCGTTTTAAATAATCGTCTGCTGCCCGTAAAGTTGGTAGAGCGCCTGTACATCCTAAACCTACCAAG
>Ga0265338_10004332_pt1 | contig 19249 bp, 18 predicted proteins | sample 42126metaG_FD_193579 | JGI IMG/M metagenome (GOLD analysis project Ga0265338, IMG submission 193579) | Rhizosphere microbial communities from Carex aquatilis grown in University of Washington, Seatle, WA, United States - 4-21-26 metaG | ecosystem: Host-associated > Plants > Roots > Rhizosphere...
TGAACCGATACCAAAAGGGAATCAGTGCTTCAATTTCACGCATCTGAAAAATGTTCAACCTTTTCGTCAACTGCCCCCAATCGTATTTTTGAAATCGGGGCAAATAGCCGTATATTGCTTCTATGCAGCCCTCAAACAACGTTATTTCTGTTTCCGAGATTACGCGCCGTATCAGGAGCACGCTGGAAAAGGGATTCAGCGAAGTGTGGGTGCAGGGAGAAATCTCGAACTGCAAAATCCATACCTCAGGACATTTGTATTTTACTCTCAAAGATGAAGGGGCGCAATTGTCGGCGGTGATGTGGCGCAGCCGCGTTGGTCAATTGCGCTTTCGTCCAGCCGACGGGATGAAGGTTATCGTTCGAGGCAATATTACCGTGTACGAACCGCGCGGCAATTACCAGATCGATTGCCTTCAATTGCAGCCGGTGGGAGTGGGGGAACTGCAGATGGCGTTCGACCGGCTCAAAGAGAAGCTGAAGGAGGAGGGACTGTTTGACGAGGCGCATAAGAAGCCGCTCCCGAGATATCCGGAAAGGATTGCGATCGTTACGTCTCCGACCGGAGCTGCCCTTCAGGATATCTTCAACATCCTTCGCAGGAGATTTCCGGCATTAGAAGTAATTGTGGCTCCGGTGAAAGTACAGGGGATCGGAGCCGCTGAAGAAATTGCGGCCGCGATCAACGATCTCAATTCGCTGCCGGGTATTGACGTCATGATCGTCGGGCGGGGCGGCGGATCCCTGGAAGACCTCTGGGCATTCAACGAAGAAATTGTCGCGCGTGCAATCCATGCCTCAGCGATACCGATTGTCAGCGCTGTGGGGCACGAGATCGATTTCAGCATAAGTGATTTTGTCGCAGATTTACGGGCGCCGACGCCTTCCGCGGCAGCCGAGTTGATTGTCCGGGACAGGGTCGAAATTATTGATATTCTGCGTAGTTTTTCCTATACTATCGGTAACTTGATGCTTGCACGATTTCAGTCGGACAAAGACAAGGTTCAATCTCTGCTTCGCAGTTACTCGTTGAATCGTCCCCTGGATATGATTCGCGAGCGAAGCCAGACCGTTGACGAACTGGATCGGCGGCTGCGTCAGATGCTCGAGCACCGGATGGGACTTCTCCGGCAGCGGACAGAATCGCTGGCAAAACGGACTGAATCTGTCGACCCGAAACTGACATTGAAGCGGGGATTTTCAATCGTCTATCGGGACGAGAAGATTATTCCGGCAGCTTCTCTCTTGTCGGGAAATGAAAGCATCTCAATCAGGTTTCACGACGGAACAGCAGAATCCATCGTGACTTCGGTGAAGAAAGAGAAAAGTTGAATATGGCTTCTGCCAAGAAAGATCCGGCCAAACGAACGTTCGAGCAATCGCTAACGCGATTGGAGAAGATCGTAGATTCTCTTGAGCAGGGAGATGTGCCCCTCGAGAACGCGATCGCCTTGTACGAAGAAGGAATCGAATTGTCGAAGGAATGCATGGCGACGCTGTCGAAGGCAGAGCTAAAAATCAAAAAGCTTAACAAAGATACGAGCAACAAGATTGAACTGGTGGATTTCGAATGAATGAGAATTTAGCTCCTGACCTGTCGACGCATTTTCTTGACCACATTAACACCCCCCCCGATTTACGCAAGCTGGAAGTAAAAGACCTCCGCGCTGTCTCAAAGGAAATCCGTGAGTTTTTGGTCGACTCCGTTTCCAGGACCGGCGGACATCTTGGGGCCGGCCTAGGGGCCGTCGAGCTTTCCGTTGCCTTGCATTACGTCTTCGACACGCCAAAAGATAAATTAATATGGGACGTCGGCCATCAGGCCTATCCGCACAAGATCCTCACGGGCCGGAAGGGCCGGTTTCATACCATCCGGCAATTGCACGGCATCAGCGGATTCCTGCGAAGAGACGAGAGCGAGTATGATACGTTCGGGGCCGGTCATGCCAGCACGGCCATATCTGCCGCGCTCGGCATCGCGACAGCACGGGACTTCAATCACGAGAACTTCAAGGTGGTTGCCGTCGTCGGCGATGGGTCGCTGACCGGCGGAATGGCGTACGAGGCGATGAACAACGCCGGGTTGCTCAAGAAAGACATGATTGTCGTACTCAACGACAACCGCATGGTATCGCTTTCTTCCGTCGCCCCCAACCTCTGGTCTTTCCACGACTATTTCGCCGAGGTCCTGACCCACCCGAGCTACAACAAATTCAAAGCCAACGTTTGGGACCTGACCGGAAAGCTCGATACCTTCGGCGACCGGCTGCGCTCGGTGGCGCAAAACGTCGAGAAGGGATTAAAAGCCGTCATCACTCCGGGGATGCTTTTCGAGGCGCTCGGGTTCAGATATTTTGGGCCGTTCAACGGCCACAACGTAGTGAAACTGGTCGAAATCTTGCGTCACGTGAAGAACCTCAAAGGCCCTATCCTCATCCACGCGATAACGGAAAAAGGGAAGGGGTACGGTCCGGCGGAAAGAGAGGCAACTCGATTACATGGAGTGACTCCATTCGACAAAGTGACGGGGATCTCGCCGAAAGTCCCTAATTCCCCGCCGGCCTTTACAAATATTTTTGGCGAAGCGCTCGTCGACATCTGCAAACAAAATCCAAAAGTAGTCGGCATCACCGCCGCAATGCCTGACGGCACCGGTTTGACAGCCCTTCAAAAAGCGATGCCGGATAGATTCTTTGACGTCGGCATTGCCGAACAGCATGCGGTGACTTTTGCAGCAGGTTTGGCTACCGAGGGTTACATTCCCGTCACGGCGATTTACTCGACGTTTTTGCAGCGGGCCTTTGACCAGATTGTTCACGACGTCGCGCTTCAGAATCTGCATGTGGTCTTTGTGCTTGACCGCGGGGGACTTGTCGGCGCTGACGGGCCGACTCATCATGGCGACTTCGACCTGTCGTATCTGCGGTGCGTTCCGGGAATGGTCATCATGGCGCCTAAGGATGAGAGTGAACTCCGCGATATGCTTTTTACCGCCGTCGAATACCGCGGAGGACCGATTGCCATGCGATACCCCAGGGGAAACGCACTTGGCGTTGCGCTGAAGAAAGGATATGAGAAGATCGAAATCGGGAAAGGCGAGGTTCTCAGGACCGGCAACGATGTGGCGATACTGAGTCTCGGGACAGTTGTACATAATTGCCTTGCGGCGGCAGATATCCTGGCAAAGGAAGGGATTCTCGCCGAGGTTGTCAATATGCGCTTCGCAAAGCCCATCGACATGAAACTAGTCGAGCAGGTTCTGGAAAAATTTGACCGTGTGGTTACGGTGGAAGAAAATACGACGTATGGCGGATTTGGCGCAGCAGTCTTGGAAGCTATCTCGACAATGAACCACAGGGATGTCAGTGTTCAGGTGCACGGCATACCCGATGAATTCATCGAACATGGCTCGCCGGCAGAACTGCAGCAGCTGGTAAAACTCGATCCGAATGGAATTGCAGGCGTGGTCCGGACTTTCTGCGAAATGCATCCTTCCCGGCTCAGAACTACGGAGCGCCGGGCACTCTAAGCACTCAAGGTGTCAGCAAACGGCCGACAATGGACAAAGCTAAAATCGGTATCGTTGGATTAGGTTGGATCGCTCAGGTTTTTCACCTACCCATTCTCACTAAAATTCCCGATGCGCTCGTTACGTGTGTCTGCGACAAAGACAAGTCGCGTGCGCGCGCTTTAGCGGAAAAGTACGGCATCAAGCGGTACTACTCGGATGTGCAGGAGATGCTTGCCGCGGAAGAGCTTGACGCGGTGGACATCTGCGCCACGACGAATGCGCATAAGGATCTTTCGATCGCATGTCTCGAAGCCAAGAAAGACATTTTTGTCGAAAAGCCGATAGCACGAAAATATGCCGAGGCCATTGCGATCGCGGAGGCGGCGAAGAAAGCAAAGAAAAAAGTCATGGTCGGCATGAACAATCGCTTCCGGCCCGACACGATGATCCTCCGAAGCTTTATCGAAAATGAGGACCTCGGGAAGATTTTTTATGTCAAAGCCGGGTGGCTCAAGAAACTGACGGACCACAGTTCATGGATGGGCCACAAGGACAAATCCGGCGGCGGGGTCTTCCTCGATCTCGGCATTGTCATGCTCGACCTCGCATTGTGGATGACGGGATATCCCGAAGTCCTGCGCGTGAACGCATCGAATTACTCCCACGCGACACCGGGTGTTGAAGACTCCGCCGCCGTCTTTCTCTTCATGAAGAACGGCGCGACGATTACCATCGAAGTGAGCTGGAGCTTCTATATCGAAAACGAGTTGTTCTATTGCAATATCTACGGCGAAAAGGGGAGCGCGAAGCTTAACCCTCTGAAAATCCACCGCGAGATGCATGGAAATATCGTGAATGTGACGCCGACCAAGACCGACGATACGCAGAACCTTTTTCGGCGCTCATTTGAAAACGAATTGAAGCACTTCATCGGAACCGTTCGGGGCATGCACTCTGTCATCTCGACGGTCGATGAGGCCGTCCAGCGGATGAAAATTGTTGATGCAATTTACCAGTCGGCGGCGAAGAGAAAGGAAATCCATTTCAAGTAGTGAAACAGAAAACGGATTGAAGGCATCACGGATCAGTGTGTGGAGCGTCTGTGGTGTCTCTTTTTTTTGTGGCAATAGCTGTCTATGAATCAAACCGCCGATGAACGATTGATGGCCGAGTGCCTCCGGCTCGCAAGGAAGGGTGCCGGATATGTAAGCCCCAACCCGCTTGTTGGCGCGATCGTTGTCTTGAACGGGAAGGTCGTTGGAAAGGGATTTCACGAGCGATTCGGCGGCCCGCATGCCGAAGTGAACGCAATCCGGAATGCTCTGAAGAAGCGCATGAACATATCCGGCGCAACTCTGTATGTGAACCTGGAGCCTTGCTCTCACCATGGGAAAACGCCTCCGTGTGTTGATGCCATCACGGCGCATGGCATAACGAGAGTCGTGTGTGCTATGAAAGATCCTAATCCGCTTGTCTCAGGACGGGGATTCCGGTCTCTTCGTTCGCGCGGTGTAGAAATTGAGGTGGGCGTGATGGCAGAGGAGGCAGAGAGATTGAATGAGAAATTCTCAAAGTTCATCACGACGGGGATTCCATTTGTGGCGCTCAAAGCAGCCCAGACGAGCGACGGCTTCGCTGCAAGGCCCGATGGCACCTCGCGATGGATCACGACGAAGCGATCGCGCACGATGGTCCATGCGCTTCGGTCGGAATATGACGGAGTACTCGTCGGAGCGGGGACGATTATTGCAGACAACCCCAGGTTGAATGTCCGCCATGTGGAGGGAAGGGATCCTCGCCGAATCATTCTAGACGGGAAATTCCGTGCACCGATTACCTCTCACGTTTTCAACGACCGGGAGAGAAATCGTACGATTCTGTTTTCCGATCGCAAGCAGGCAGCAAGGATCAGGAAAGTTGAGAAACGGGGTGTCGAAGTCGTGTTAATGAAAGCCAAAGGCGGGGCAATTCCGGTGAACAAAATCCTCAAAGAGCTCGGGATCAGGGGCATTGCTTCGGTACTTATCGAAGGCGGGCCCGCAACGCATCATCTCTTCCTGAAGGAGGGCGCTGTGGACAGAGTATATCTGTTTACTGCGCGGAAAAAGTTCGGGGACGGCCTTCCGTCATTTGGAAAATCCGTTCGCCCGTTTGTCCTCCGCAACAAGAAGAAGCTCCGCCTCGGCGGCGACACGCTCGTCGAAGGCCGGTTGAAATCCCGTGCGAGAGGCTGACGTGAAAGCATGCGTGCTCCTCGTTTTTCTGGCGACAAGTTCTTTCGGCTATCCCCCAGCTCTTCCGGGAGCCGAGTTAGGGAGATCGATTGATTCCGTCATCGCCAACGTGCACGGCAATTTCGCCATTGCCTTCAAAGATCTGCGTTCCGGAAAGTCGTTCTACCGGAATGCAGACAGGCGGTTTCACGCAGCCAGCACGATAAAAACAGCGGTGATGATCGAGGTGTTTAATCAAGTGCGTACCGGGAAATTCCGTCTCGAGGATTCGCTTGAGGTTGTCAATCGCTTTTTGAGTCTCGTCGACGGAAGCCCGTACTCGCTTGATCGGGCGAGCGACAGCGACGACAGCCTTTATTCTCTGCTGGGCTCGAAGGTTACGATCCGCAAACTCGTTGATGACATGATAACAGTGAGCAGCAACCTGGCGGCTGACCTTCTCATTAATTTGGTGGGACCCCGCAACGTCCGCAGGACCATGGTAAAGATGGGGGCGGGCGAAGTTCGCGTGATCCGTGGTGTCCAAGACACCAGAGCGTACGAGTTGGGCAGGAACAATACCGTTACAGCGAGATCGCTAGCGGTGATGTTCGAGCAGCTTGCGCTCAGAAGAGCAGTGAGCAGAAAGGCTTCGTCGACAATGCTGCAGATCCTGCTTGAGCAGAAGTTTAATTCGATGATTCCTGCTCAATTGCCGAGAGACGTTAAGGTAGCCCATAAGACAGGGAGCAGCGAAGGAATCCAGCACGATTCCGGTATTGTCTACCTCCCCGATGGGCGTAAGTATGTTCTGGTCGTCCTTTCCAGCGACCTGTACGATGCGAGGAGCGGGATTACCTCCATTGCAAAAATTTCGAAGATCATCTATGACTACGAGGCGCGCTGAATATGTTCACAGGAATAGTTGAAGAAGTAGGCCGGGTCAAATCCCTGCGCAAGCACGGCGACGGCCTGCAGTGCGAGATTGCAGCAAAGAGAGTTCTCTCCGGTCTTGGTGTCGATAACAGCATAGCAGTCAACGGTACGTGTCTGACTGTCGTTGGCCGGAAGAAGGGATCGTTTGAGGTCGAGGCAGTGAAAGAGACCTTGAAAAAAACCAGTCTTGGTCTGCTTCGGGCCGGAAGCTCCGTGAACCTCGAACGTCCAGTTTCACTGGCACAGCGTTTAGGCGGCCATCTGGTTCAGGGACATGTCGACGCAACAGGAGCGGTGCTCAAACGAAAGACACTTCAGGCAAGCTGGATGTTCACGATTGGCTTTCCTGCAAGATTTCGGAAATATCTGATTCCTGTCGGATCGATTTCGGTGGATGGAGTCAGTCTGACTGTCGCCGGCCTGAAGAAGGACAGTTTTGAAGTGGCAATTATCCCGTATACGTTCGTGAATACCGTCTTCGGCCAATACAAGGCAGGGTCGAAAGTAAATCTGGAATTTGACCTGGTAGGGAAATATATTGAATCGTTGCTTCGGAACGACTGAGGTTTGCAGTCTCCCATTTGCTCCTATTCTTATTAACGCATGACTATGGAAAACATCCTTCGATCAAAAGTCACAAGAATCGTTCTCTGGGCGCTCGGTATTATCATGGCGATAGTTCTTCTGCTTGATAACATCATTCTTCCATGGTACGTCAATCACGGCGGGACGCTCACGGTCCCGGACGTTGTTGGAATGCAGGAAGCTGACGCAATCCGGGTGCTGGACTCGCTCAGTTTGATGCCGCGACGGGGTGAAGTAAGGCCTGACAAAGATTATCCGGAGGGAACTGTTGTTGCCCAGAACCCGGGCCCGCAGCAGGTTGTGAAACCAAATCGCCGCATTTACCTGACGATCAGCGGAGGGGAGCAGCTCGCAGTTGTCCCGGACCTGAAGGGACGGTCGATGCGGGATAGCAAGTTCGCCTTGGACAGGGCGGGTTTGAAACTCGGAGGCGTCAAGCGCGAGCTCTCCAACGAGTTTCCGGAAGGGACGATCGTCTCCCAGGATCTCGCCGCCGGCGCAAAAATCAAGCGAGGGTCGTACATTGGCGTGACGCAGAGTACCGGTCAGTCGATGGACAGTCTGCTCGTGCCGAGCGTCATTGGGAAGACATTGAGCGACGCGCAGAAGATTCTGACGCAAAAGGGATTCAAGATCGGAAACGTCTCTTTTCAGCCGAACGCCGATCTGCTCCCGAATACGGTGATAGACCAGTTGCCGCGCATGAATGATGTCGTAAGCTATGGGAAGGCTATCGACCTCTTCGTAGCGCAAACACCCGAGAAAAAAGGAATTATTCGCGAACATTGAAATGCAGAAGAATTTCCTGGAAGACTTCATATGAACAACGTCATGTCCTGGTCTATCTTTGTGATGGCAGCCGTCTTGGAGATTGGAGGAGATGCCGTGATCCGGAAGGGACTGCGTAGTTCCGGATTGCTGCTCATCGCTGCGGGCTTCATCATGCTTGGGTGCTACGGCCTAGTCGTCAATTCCGTGAAATGGGATTTTTCCAGGCTTCTGGGCGTCTACGTTTCATTCTTCGCCGTGATCACGATAGTCGTCAGCCGGGTATTTCTCAAAGAAAGCGTTTCGGCCTCTACCTGGATCGGAATGGCAGTGATTGTTTGTGGCGGCCTGATCATTCAATTTGGCCAAAGATAGGTATTTGCATTCACGTGACTCAATCTCGAGATTAGCGATTCAAATGCGGAAAAGAAAACACACACTCATTGCTCCGTCAATACTCGCGGCCGATTTCAGCAGATTGGGGAAAGATGTACGAGCGGCGGAAAAAGGGGGTGCCGACTTTATACACCTTGACATTATGGATGGGCATTTTGTTCCAAACATCAGTTTCGGACCGTTCATTGTGAAAACGGTCAGAAGGTTGACTCGATTGCCGTTGGACACTCACCTCATGATTGAGAACCCTGATTCCTTATTGGAAGTTTTCCAGAAGGCAGGTTCGAACCACCTGACGGTGCACGTCGAAGCGTGTCGCAATCTCCGGCAGACCATCGCATCCATTCGGGAGTTGGGCATGAAGCCCGGAGTTAGCCTGAAGCCCGATACACCTCTTTCGTCTCTCGATGACATTTTGCCGCATGTAGATTTGGTTCTGGTGATGTCGGTCCAACCAGGATTTGGTGGTCAGATGTTCATGCCTGAAAGCCTGTCGAGAATTCGAGAACTGAGTGCTAGTCTCACCTCCAGGAGGCTCAAGGCCCTCATCGAAGTTGATGGGGGGATCGATTCGACAAATGCTTCGGCTTTGGTGGAAGCCGGTTCGGATGTTCTGGTGGCCGGGACCTCCATCTTTAGATCCCCTCGTATCCCATCTGCAGTTCATGCACTCAGAAGAAGCGCCCTCATGAAATAGAGTTACTGCAATATCCTTCCGCGCAAGAACGGCGGATCTCTCCCAATCCTTCGTGTCTCACTCTCTGCATCCCGCTTCACAATTACCTCGGGTTCGGCGTTGACACTTCTCGTTTTCTGCATACCGCCACAGCTCCGTCCATTTTTACAGAAGAAGCTTGGCCGGTTTCATAAATCTGCTCCATAGATCGTGTAAAAGGTGCAGCACCTAACTAAATAAGGCAATACATCAAAAACCATTAAAAAGTACTTGACAAAGCGAATTAGTACATTATATTATTATGTGACGATACGGTTGTCTGTATCGGCAGAATTCTCCGATCAAGAACAGCATTCAGCGGCGCATAATGCAAGGAGGGCGACGGATTCGTCCGTGGCACCCGTCTGCGGCGCCGCAGGTGTACCGATGCTCACTGGTTCCCTAACGTGACTGGGAGATGCCTATGACATGAAAACCAGAAGGATTTGCAGTAATAAAATCATCGTAATATCTCACATCGTAAAGCAATGAAAAAAATCGAGGCCATTCTCAGGCCGCATAAATTGGATGAAGTCCGGGAAGCGCTGCAAGAGAGCGGTGTCCACGGTCTTACGATCTCAGAGGTAAAGGGAGTGGGACGGCAGCAAGGTCATACTGAAGTGTATCGCGGGTCGGAATACAAAGTTGACTTTCTGCCAAAAATCAAACTCGAGGTCGTGGTAAGTGATAGCATGCTCGATCAGGTCGTCTCTCTTATCGTCAAATCATCGAAAACAGGCAGTGTCGGTGACGGGAAAATATTTGTGATCCCGGTTGAAGAAGTACTCCGAATCCGGACTGAAGAAGTGGGGGAGGATGCGCTCTGATGACTGCCAGTGCTGCTGGAATTCATAACAGCCGACTATACTCACTCACATCGAAAAAGGAATCGCTTATGAAAGTGCTCTATCTGATCATGACCGCCCTCGTCTTGAGTGCGGGTGTCTCATACGCGGCGGATTCTGCCGCTGCCGCACCGGCCCCAACGCCGATTACCTGGAGCGGCTTTGTCGACGCATATTACAGCAAGAACTTTAACAGCCCTTCAACCTCAACGAATCAGTTGAGAAATTTCGACATCTATGAGAACCAGTTTTCGTTCAGTCTCGCGGAACTTGTGATTCAGAAACAGGCCTCCCCGGTAGGGTTCCGGATGGATCTCGATTTCGGACCCACGAATGATCTGGTACAGGGGATAGCCCCGTACGGAACGACTCCCTACAATACATTAAGTATTCTTCAGCAGGCATATTTGACCGCTGTCGTACCGGTCGGATCGGGACTAACGGTCGACGTCGGGAAGTTTGTTACGCATATGGGATTTGAAGTCATCGAGTCTAAAGACAATTGGAATTACAGTAGGTCATTCCTTTTCGAGTACGCAATTCCATACTATCACACGGGCGCCCGGGCATCATATACTTTTTCCAGCACATTCTCAGCGGCCGTCCATTTTGTCAACGGCTGGAATTCATACATCGACAACAACCGATCCCATTCGCTTGGCCTGATGTTGAATTACGCTGTGACGCCCTCTACCGACATTATTTTTAACGGTATGGATGGCTTTGAACGCGCATATAATACCCCGTACGGTAAGAAAGATGTCGCCGATTTTATCGTCACACAGACAGTCAACGACATGCTTTCTCTCGGGCTCAATGCGGATTATGGACAGGAGAGTGCAGGACCGAATGGTCCATTGGCGATTTGGAAGGGAGCAGCAATCTACGGCAAATGCACATTAGATCCCAAATGCTCCCTCGCCCTTCGCGGTGAAGTATATTACGATCCTTTCGGGTACACAACAGGCGCAACTTTCCCGAAAGCGACACTGAGTGAAGTAACGTTGACGTACGAGTATCATCCGTTTGACGCCCTGATACTCCGCGGAGAACTGAGGGATGACATGGCGAACGGTGCGGGGTTATTCAATACAGCCAGCGCTACCCCTTCAGGTTCAGCAAAGTCACAGGCCACGTTCCTCATTGGTACTATTGCGACATTCTAGCGAAGAAGAGTCGAGGCCGATTACAAGAGGGATCGTCTGACATAATCCATGGAAAGAACAAGGAGGATTATTTAAAAAGAAGATGAAGGGTGGTTCGAAAAACGATCGTTGGTGTAGGTGTACATCCTCATCGTGATTCCGACCGCCGCTTCCGGGACGTCTGAAATCAGGAACAATGTGCTATGGTGTAGCACACTGGTCTCGATAGACGTCCGAACACGGAAACACAAATAACTAAACCAAACTAACTTCAAGAGGTGTGGCATGGGTGAAGAAAAAAAGACCACAATGAAGAAAACCTTGGGCCTCACGGGAGTGACCGTGAATGCAATGGCTCTAATTGCCCCGGGTGCATTTTTGTGGATTACCTACCAAGTACAAGCATCGAACAACGGTGGTAACACCGATATGTGGACCGGCATCGTTGCCGCTCTTATCGTTGCTTTCCTTACTGCAATAGCCTTCGCAGAACTGGCCCGTAAGTATCCCGAAGCAGGCGCTGGAGGCTCATACTATTTTGCCGAGAAAGCCTTCCTGGATCGAGACAAGGCTTCCCATCGCCGGTTCGCGCGATTAGCTAAATTCCTTACGGGCTGGGCTGCTCACCTGTTCTATTGGGTCTATCCAGGCGTCATGGTGGCGATGATGGCAGTGCTTGTCACTTACATTTTTGGACAATTCAACATTAATCTGACTATCCCCGAACAGATAGGAGTGGCGATTGTCTTCTCGATCTTTATCGGCCTGATTGCTGTTCGCGGAATTACAGGTTCGACAAACGTCGCGATCGCAATCAACGTAATTCAATTGGTGTCGTTGATTGGTTTCAGCATCCTGGCGATCATGTTCCGAGTCCAAAACCCGCTCCATGCAACGCAATGGACTCATCCATCAGCCGGTTCGATCGTCTTTCCACATAGTCTATCGGCAATGCTTTTTCAGTCTACCATCGCTATTCTCATTCTTGTCGGTTTTGAGTCGTCGACATCATTGGCAGGAGAAGCACTGAACCCGAAGAAGGACATCCCGCGTGGGGTCCTCATCTCCCTCGTCATTCAGGGATTGTTCGCCTATTTGCTGGAGTACTTCGCAGCGAACTATGCCATCTGCGAGAAACTTACATTTACTAACCCCGATGGAAGCATTGTCACAGGGATGGACGCAGCTGCTGCTTCCGGCGCTCCGATCGGAGATCTGGTGCGACTGATCGGCGATGCGATGTTAGGCGGCAATGGTTTCATCTTGATGATCATCATCGCGATTACGGTTGCCCTGGCTGTCGTCGGAACAACCCTTGCTGCAATTAACACTGCCGTCCGTGTCAGCTTCGCAATGGCGCAGGACAAAGAAATGCCGGAAATGTTGGGTGCATTGCACGAAAAACACGCGAGCCCGCACGTCGGAGTATGGTTCCTCGTCGCGGTTTCCGCGATCCTTGGGAGCATCGGAGTGCTCAATGTTACTGCCCTTACCGGCATTACGCTGGCTTCAAACATCGGCACATTTGCTTTGTATGCGCTTATCTGCGGCCTTACATTCGTGACGTTTGTGGGGCGCGAAGAATTCCACAGCGTGAAGCATGCGATTGTTCCGTTTCTTGGCTTGATCGGAAACATTGGATTGCTCGTCGGTGTTGTATTTATTGGACTGACAACTCCGGGCGTTTCCGCCGATGCGACAAAGATGGCCCTCTATATCACCGGGGGCTGGGGTGTTGTGAGCGTTATCTATCTCGTATGGAATAGCAGGAAGGTGGGCAAGGCAATTGTTCCGGCCGCCATTCATTCGTGAGGAGTATCGAAGCACGTGAAATGATGTATTGAGGTGTCTGAAGGGAGGGAGGAGAATACAAAAAATTTTCCTCCCTCCTTGTTTGTACCAGGAGTATAGATGTCGGCAAATGAAATCGCAGAAATAATATCGTATAGCTATAGTCACGTAGGGAAGGTGCGCGAGGACAACCAGGATTGCGTTCGCCTCTGTAATCCAATCGATGAGCTCACACTGACCGACGGGCATCTTTATGGTATTGCCGACGGTATGGGAGGGTATGCTCACGGCGGAGTGGCCAGTTCATTAGCGCTCCAGACTTTTTTCGAGACATTCTATGCTGCGAACGGAGTTCCTCCGGCTCAGAAACTCCGCGTCGGAATCCAGAATGCCAATTTGAGCGTGTATCAAACCGCCCAGCGGCTTGGTGCAGGGAGGATGGGTACGACCCTCACAGCGGTGAACATTGTCGGGACGAGATTGCACGTTGCGCATGTCGGCGATAGCCGCGCATATCTCATCCGAGACCGAAAATCAAAATGTTTGACAAACGATCACACTCGGGTTGGCGAGCTGGTCCGCATGAGAGTGCTCTCCCCGGAGAAGGTCCGAACACATAGCCAGCGGTCAATGCTCGACAAATGCCTTGGGATGGAGCTTTTTGTTCAACCTGACATCTTTCAAGTACCAGTCCAGTCCGGAGATGTCATCGTGCTATGTTCGGACGGAGTGTGGGCGACGATTCAGGATGACGAGTTCGCTCGTCTTGTTGCAGATTCGAACGATCAGGAAAACCTTTGCCGGCAAATAGCCGAGCTCGCAATGGAGCGGGATAGTGATGACAATCTTTCAATAGTTCTCCTATACCTCAAGCGGCTCGTCCCATCGACCGTGACTGAGAAGGAGAGTTTGCTGGGGCCGCTGACTGGCGCTTTCCGGCGGCTCTTTAAGCAAAAATGAGAAAATATGCCATTTCCCCTTGTTTTGCGGTTCCGATTGCGGGAGAGAATTGCTTTTGAGTGGAATGTTTTGTACACTTTCTCGCTCGCAAGCGAAATCTCTCGAAAAATCACCAATTATTGCCTGTTGACGGAATCGAAGAGCGCAAAGAGGGTGGCATGTCAAACCTTCTTTCCCAAATTGCGCAAAACTTGCGAGAGTGATTATGTCTAGAACAACGATGCTACAAATCGGCGATCAATTTGATCACTTTCAGATTCAAGCACATATCGCCCAGGGTGGGATGAGCGATATCTACCGCGCCTTTGATATGCTGACTAGCAAGGAAGTTGTTTTGAAAATTCCTGACAAGCTGTCAATTGGCGATCCAGCTCAGTACGAGAGATTTCAGCGCGAGTTGGAGGTGATGCGCACGTTGCAGCACCCGGCAATACTGAAGGGGCTAGGGTCCGGCAAGTTCAATAGTACTCCTTATCTTGTCACCGAGTTGATCGAAGGGGAATCGATGAGGGAACTCATCGCGAGGCTTGCGCCGCTCCCATCAGCAGAGGCTGTCTCCTTAATTCGAAAGATTGCAGATGGGATCGCTCATTGCCATGACCATCAGATCATCCATCGCGATCTCAAGCCGGAAAATATTCTCATAGCGGCCGGCGGACAACCAGTTGTGTTGGATTTTGGCCTCGCTTTGACTAAGAAGGCTTTCCGGGTTACATATGCAAATTTAAGCAGCACTGCTGGAACGCCCGATTACATGGCTCCGGAGCAAATAGAAGGTCAACGCGGCGACGTCCGGACCGATATCTACGCCGTTGGAACTATGTTGTTCGAGCTTTTAGCAGGACGGACTCCCTTTAGCGGAGACACCAATCTGGCAGTGATGGCGCAGCATCTCAAAGGGAGTGCGCCCCGCGTTGACAAGATACAATCCAGTGTTTCTCCGCAACTGGCGGCAGTGGTAGCGCGGTGTCTCCAACGCGAACCCGAGGATCGGTACAAAGATATGCACGCGTTGGTCCACGACCTTGACAATCTGGACCAAGTGGATGTGTCGATTCTCGACAAAGTATCGACACCTTCTCCGCTCAAGGCATTCTTGCGCACGCCGGTTTTCAAGACCATCGGATCTACGCTAATGTTGATCCTGGTTATCATTGTTCTTGCATTCGTTCTAAAGTCCATACACTAATGCCTGCACCAAATACAGAACTTTCCGTTGAGCGCGTATTGGCCCTTGCCAGCGAACGCGAAGTAAAATTCATCGATCTGCAGTTTACAGACGTTTCCGGATCGGTGAAAAATGTCACGGTGCCCATCACGGAATTCGCATCGGCATTGAATCACGGCATCTGGTTTGACGGATCTTCGATTGAGGGCTTTGCCAGGATTGCCGAGAGCGATATGTATCTCGTCCCCGATCCCACCACGTTTGCGGTTCTGCCCTGGCTCAGCGGGATTGAAACGACCGCCCGTCTCATCTGCAATGTCCATACGCCGGACGGGAATCAATTTCTCGGCGATCCGCGCGCGGTGCTTTCCCGTGTCATTGGCGAAGCGAATAAGATGGGGTTCGTTTATAACACCGGCCCCGAATTGGAGTTCTTCCTCCTCAAGCCGAATGCCGATGGCGGCGTCATCCCGCCGCATCCGCAGGACAATGCCAGCTATTTCGATCAGCCGACGGACATGGTCGCAACCGGACTATGGCGGCAGATGACCGGAGTTCTCTCTGCATTCGGAATTGAGACGGAGGCGATGCATCACGAAGTGTCGACTGGCCAACATGAAATAGATTTTCGCTATTCAGAGGCTCTCAAGACGGCGGACAATGCGGTATCCTTCCGCGCAATTCTGAAGATACTCGCGCAGCAAAAAGGGCTCTACGCCACATTCATGCCGAAGCCAATTCGGGGAATCAACGGAAGCGGTATGCACGTTCATCAAAGCCTGGGGTACAAGGTAAACGGCTCCAATGCTTTTTCCGATACCGGCGATTCACACGGCCTCTCTAAAATTGCGAAGTACTTTATCGCAGGTCAACTCGCACACGCTCGCGGTATGTGCGTGGTGTTGGCGCCGCTGGTAAACTCGTACAAACGATTGGTGGCAGGATACGAAGCTCCCGTGAATATCTGCTGGGGGCGAATCAATCGGTCTGCTCTTATCAGAATTCCGCGGGCTCATACGCCGAGCTCAACTCGGATAGAGTTGCGGTGCCCTGATCCGAGCTGCAATCCGTATTTAGCATTTGCCGTTATGCTCGCCGCCGGTCTCGACGGGATTCGAAGAGAATTGCCAATCTCCGAAGCGACGGAAGAGAATGTGTATTTTGCCGCGACGTCTCAAAGTGGAACGCCCTTCAGTGTTCTCCCGAGTTCGCTTGATGAAGCGATTTCTGAATTGGAAAAAGACACTGTTATACGCGAAGCACTTGGGGCTCATGTATGCGAACGATTCATCAGCGCCAAGCGATTGGAATGGGAAGACTACCGCATTGAAGTAACCCCCTGGGAATTGGATAAATACCTTCCGATCTACTGACCCGTAAGTTCTCGTTCTCTCCTCGGTTTTTGATCCTGTCCATTCCAGCCCTGCGCAGGCGTTACGGGAATTGTATTCTTTCCCGCAAGCCAACGCTGCAACTGATCCTTCCGCCGATATTCTCCTCATTAGATGTAATTTTCCCTTCATAATATCCCCGGCAAATTTCCAGTCTGAATCAAAATCGGGATTACGAAAAAAAATCCCGCAAGGAGAGCGCGCGTCATTCACACCTGCCCTATCCCTGAATCTAGCAGTAAAGGGCTCCGACTTATATCATCGTGAAGGGCATTGGAGAAGTGAAGACGATGGGGCAGATTCAGCGTACAAAAACATAATCTGAATCATTCGACTTATCTGCCTAGAAGGCATATAAAGAAATTATAAAAAAGATGGCATAAGTTATAAAAAAATTATAAAAAAATGTCTTGACAATTACTTTATAAAAGTTATATTAAAATCAATCACGCCTTAGTTAAGTATTGCCAAATAACTAATTACATTAATTAACTAATGTTTCATTGAAACAGAGAGGATTTACTATGAAAAAGATCGAAGCGATTATCCGGCCGCATAAACTGGAGGACGTGCGCACGGCACTCCAGGACAGCGGTGTCCACGGAATGACGATTTCGGAGGTGAGGGGCATGGGGCGCCAAAAAGGGCACACTGAGGTCTACCGTGGTTCGGAGTATAAAATCGACTTCCTGCCTAAAGTCAAACTTGAGATTGTCGTGAGCGATAAAGAACTCGATAAGGTCGTGTCGCTGATCGTTAAAGCTTCAAAAACGGGGAATGTCGGGGACGGCAAGATATTTGTCTTTGCGGTGGAAGAAGTGATTCGTGTCCGGACTGAAGAGGTGGGTGACGATGCTTTGTGACGCCCTGCTAAAGCGATGCAGAAAATATCTGGAACTATAACATTCTGGCACAAGACTTAAGATTATTTAATCGAAAAACCCTTTAATAACTCATACACGGAGGAATGATGCTCGCTCAAAACAATTCGATGCTTGACCGCTTCCTAACCAACATAAAGAATCCGACCCTTCGACGCAACGTCGGGATATTGATGCTGGGGAAGGTCATAGGCCTGCTGTTGGTCTTGATTTTGATGTGGGAAATCGTCCCCCAAATAGCAAGCGCTGCCGATGTGCCCACGCCCAGCCCTATAGAAATGAATACGATCAACGCTGTCAACACTGCATGGACATTGATCGCCGCCTTTCTTGTCTTCTGTATGCAGGTGGGATTTGAGATGTTGGAAGCGGGTTTTGCCCGATCACGCGAAGCGATCAATATTCTCGTGGAAGGTATTGCCGACACCTGTATTTGCGGCGTTCTCTTTTGGGCATGGGGATTCGCGTTTATGTTTGAACCGGGTACCCCATGGATAGGTACCACAGGTTTCTTCCTGCAAGGTTTGCCGGACACCTATATGTCCACAGGAGTGCCGGTGCTCGCTTTCTGGGTGTTTCAGTTTGCGTTTGCGGATACCTGCTCGACGATCACATCGGGCGCGATGGTCGGACGTACCGGATTTATCGGAGATCTGATCTATAGCGTAGGAGTAACAGGATTTATCTATCCAATTATTGGCCACTGGGCATGGGGTCCAGATGGCTGGCTGGCCGTGATGACGCCGATCGCATTCCATGATTTTGCCGGATCAACCGTCGTTCATACAATCGGCGGTGCAATCTCGCTCACTGGAGCTTTGGTTCTGGGTCCTCGTCTTGGAAGAGTTTTTAAGCGCGACGGCGGCGGTCCGATGCCTCCTCATGACGTCATTCTTGGAGCTCTCGGCGGATTAATCCTCTGGTTCGGTTGGTACGGTTTCAATCCTGGCAGCACGTTGTCTGCACTCGATGCTGTCGGGATTGGCAGAGTGTCCTTCAATACTACCTTAGCCGCTTGTTCGGCTGGTCTAGCGACACTTTTCTATTCTTACTTCCGAACAACGAAATGGGATCTCGGATTGACCGTCAACGGATTTCTTGCGGGCCTTGTTGCAATTACATGCCCGTGTTACTGGGTTGATCCATGGGGCGCATTCATCCTCGGTATTGTTGCAGGTATCATTGTCGTCTGGGGTGTCGATCTCCTCGAATATTTAAGGATAGACGATCCCATCGGCGCGGTGCCGGTGCATATGATCGCCGGTATCTGGGGGACACTCTCGCTTGGTCTCTTTGCAGCCGGAAAATATGGCGCACCGACGCCAACGGGCGTCGATCTCAGCTCGGTCGTTACCGGACTTTTCTATGGCGGAGGTTGGGGTCAATTAAAGGCTCAGGCAATTGGAAGCGGGGCTGTTACCATTGCTACTCTCGTCGTCTCTTTCGTTCTGATGTACGCCGTCAAATTGACTGGCACGCTTCGAATATCGAAAGAAGGAGAGCTGGAAGGTCTTGACCTGCACGAGCACGGCGCTACGGCATATCCGGAATTTGTGACCACTCTCATTCCCAGGATTACACACCAGACGCGGGATCGAGACTGATGTTCCACTTCTAGGTTTTTGCTTCACCCATACACCTAAACCCGCAGGTACCGAAGTTTGATATCTGCGGGTTTATTTCTTCCCGGACGCTGCGTTTGATCGGTCTTCAAAAATGAACTTTCCAGATTGTTTGGTATATTAAGGGTCGAAGTCAGAAAAGCCCTGATCAGTTGACGTCAAGTGTTTTTCAGATTTAGGAATCGCAACGCAGAGGTATAGCACCGATGATCTTTCTCCCTTTTATTATTCTTCTCCTGTCAATTGCCATCATTCCATTCATTAGCCGGACATGGTGGAATTCGAATTATCCGATTGTTTCATTAGGCCTGGCGCTGATTCCC
>Ga0265338_10004333_pt1 | contig 19241 bp, 15 predicted proteins | sample 42126metaG_FD_193579 | JGI IMG/M metagenome (GOLD analysis project Ga0265338, IMG submission 193579) | Rhizosphere microbial communities from Carex aquatilis grown in University of Washington, Seatle, WA, United States - 4-21-26 metaG | ecosystem: Host-associated > Plants > Roots > Rhizosphere...
AACGAGGTTTCCTGATCCTCGGTGACTTTGCCGCTCGCCGTCGGCGCAACGACGTCCGTCGCATTCCGCGACTGGGTAAAGCCCAACTGCACATAGCTCCCCGGCAGATAGGTATAGGTTCCCGACAATTTCGCATAGGGAGAAATTTGACTGGTTGAGGGAGTTCCGGGAGCGGGGTTGTAATAGTCTGCGTACTGAATGCCCGCGTTTGCCGCCAGGGTCAGGTTGTCAAGAGGCGTGTATTGTGCCCCGAGGTATACAATGTGCGACCGGCTGTCGCGGTTGTTACTGTGCGTTAGTTTGCCAAGGGTGCCCGGAGGTCCCGAGATGATCTCGCTTCCGGTAAAGTTGATTTGTTCAAATTGGTAACCGACAAACGCCAATAGCTCCGGCTGCAATCGCCAGTTTACACTTAATGCGATATCGTGCTGAAGCCGGTTTAACAGACCGGCAAGACTGGCACTTCCACCAATCGCTGATCCATTCCCCCCACTATTTTGGTAGTCGTACAAATTGTTTTCGTAGCTGATTTCCGTGCCCAAGAGCCGGGTCCATTGAGTATCCACTAAAATTGTTCCATCATTGTGAAAGTTGTCGCCTTGTGCCCGCAACAGGGTGCCACCACCATTAAGTAACTGAGGCTCCTGTCCCACGGCGAGTGAATCCTGCACCTTCGCCGACCAGCGTTCGGTAAACGCATGATCCACCCACAAATCGAGCTGGTGGGTCTGGTCGATCGCATCTTGGCCAAGGTGGTCCCGATCTTGATAGTAATACAAACCGTAAGTGTAACGCAGGCCCAATTCCGTTTGTTGCAACGGTACATTCAGACCAACGGAGGGGCTGACTTCAAATCCGAAACTGCTGCGCTTGTTTGGCCCCGGCGCCGCCGTGTTGTAGTTGTCATCGTAAAAACCGCGCAAGGTGCCTGACACCGTCCAGAGCTTGGCGGTCTCCATCGGATTTAAATCCGGTGCGTAAGCGGCCTGAAGACTGGTTGTCCCAACCGCCGCTAATCCTGCACAGACAAGGAATTTTCTCATAGGGCTATAGTTTGTACACGGTACCTGACATCTTCTTGATGTTCAAGGAAAAGCAATCAGCTAAATTTGCATTATCCGGAAATCAAGAACCCTGTCAAACACCATTTACGTTTTTTTATGCCAAAACGTTACGCATAATAAAAGTCTCGATTTTCCTGCGTTTCAATTAAAAGCTTTTACTGCTCAAATGTTTGCGATTCAGCTTCTCCAACAGCACCTTTAGCGGGGATGTATTTATGACATCCCCTTTTTCGAGCCAGCCTTTGTCCGCAATTCCAGTGCCAAACCGAAGAAATCCGCTGTGTTCGTTTCGGTGGGCATCAGGATTGATGGCGCATTTTATTCCCTTTTGTTTCGCATAGGGCCAAAGACGCCAGTCCAAATCGAGCCGATGCGGGTTGCAATTCAACTCGATCCACGTGCCGGTTTCAGCGCAGGCATCGATCACGGCCTGCATATTTACCGGATACGGCTCGCGCTCAAGCAGGAGCCTCCCCGTCGGATGGCCCAGCATATGAACGAATGGATTTTGTGCCGCGCGAATCAGGCGTTTCGTGTTTTCCGCTTCATTGTTCGATGGCACATGCAGGCTCGCAACGACCACTTCCAGCTCCGACAGCAACTCATCGTCGAAATCCAGCCGGTCACGCAAAATATCCACCTCACAACCCGTGAGCAGCCGGAATTCGCTGCCCCGTTCCGCAAGCCGTCCGTTGATGGTTTTGATTTCTTTCATCTGTTCTCGCAGGCGTTTCGCATCGAGGCCGTTTGCCTGGAACGATGATTGGGAATGGTCGGTGATGGCCCAGTATTCCAGTCCGAGTCCTTCCATGTAATCGGCGATTTCCTCCAGGCGATCGTGTCCGTCGCTCCAGACCGAATGATTGTGCAGGGCGCCCCTTAAATCCGTCCATTCGATGAGTCTGGGCAGATCTTTTTTTTCAGCGGCAGCGAACTCACCGTGGTCTTCGCGCAGTTCCGGCGGTACAAACGGCAGGTCCAGTTTGGAGAAAATTTCCGCTTCGTCCCGGCACGATACGAGCAATTGGGGATCGCGCGTTTCGGTTTTGGATTTGAACAGGCCATATTCATTCAACCGCAGGCCGCGCTGAATCGCGCGCTGGCGCATGACGATATTGTGTTCTTTGCTGCCGGTGAAATAGGCCAGGGCGAACGGGAACTCCCGGTCGCTGACGACCCGCAGGTCGCATTGAATGCCGCCCTGGAGGATGACGCTCGCCTTCGTTTCGCCCTGGGCCGTGACTTTGATGACGTCCGGTTGCGCGACAAAGAATTCAATCACCGCCGCCGGCTTTTTCGACGACGCGAGCAAATCAATGTCGCCGATGACCTCCCGGAAACGCCGCAGGCTGCCGGCGGCGCTGCAGCGGATGACTCCAGGATGCTCGCGCAAGCGTTCCAGCAACGGCTCGGCCGCCCGTAACGCCTCGCTCAGCAAATGTTTTGAAGCATAGGTGCGGCGGCGTTCAATGCCTTCGAGCAAATTTATTTGCGTCTTTTCACCGAACCCATCGAGCTGCGCGATTTGGCCCTTCCGGCACGCCGCCTCCAACTTCTCGACCGAATCCACGCCCAGTTTTTGGTTGAGGGCCTGGATTTTTTTTGGGCCGAGTCCGGGAATTTCCAACATTTCAATCAAACCCGGCGGCAGCGACGCTTTCAAATCACGGTAGTAGGCGAGCTCGCCGGTTTCCACCAGTTCGGTGATTTTTTGTTCGAGCGCCTCGCCGATGCCTTTGATCTGGCCCAGTTGTTTTTCGGCGACGATTTTGGTCAGGGGTTCACTCAAATTTTCGATGGTCCGCGCGGCGTTTTTGTAGGCGCGCGTTTTAAACGGGTTTTCTCCCTTCAGTTCCAGCAACGTTCCGATTTCCAACAGTATTTCAGCGACCTGAGCTTTGTCCATGGACATGATTATAGCTCCTGCTGGACGGGTTCAAAACAGAAAGTTAAACCTGGCCGGACCGGAGGGATTGTTGTTTGCAGCTGTTCCGGAACGGGGGGGCAAAGTGGTTTTTTTCACCATTATTTACCGGGTGGCGGAATTATTGAGGAAAATGGCCCGTAGTTTGCTGTAAATCGCGAAATCAGTGAATTATGGGAGCATTAAGTAATGGAACAATGAAGTTCGCTAGCGAACACCTGAACTTTTCAGAGCAGTACCTCCAGGCGACGCTGTTTGTGTCCTTGTTGAGTGTATGGCTGCTGGTCGGGCTCTTCTATTATTTAAATCGTTATACCAAACGGGAGTACTTCACCGTCTGGACCACCGCGTGGCTGTTTTACGCGCTGTGGCTGACCCTGGGTTTGACGATGCACGATGTTGTATCCAACAGCACCATTTTCATGCTGCGACAGTGTTGCGTGGCCATTTCGGCGGTGTTCCTCTTATGGGGCAGCGCCCGCTTTTTAAGTTTGCCGATCCGGCAGTCCTCCTTTGGTCTGTTCATGTTGTTCCTGCTCGCCTGGACCTTCGTCAGTCCGGAGGTGCTTTCCAGCCGACTGCAAATCCAATTGCCGGTGTTCATCTTGATCGGTTTGAGCAGTGTGTTTGCCGGGGTCTGCTTCTTTCGGGTAAGGAAAAAAATGCCGTTTGTCGGAGCCGGAATGTTGTCCATGGGCTTCCTGCTCTGGGGGCTATACCTGGGAAGCTATCCGTTCACCCAAAACTATCAGGAACTTTACAACGCGGGTTTTCTCATCGCCGCCGTGTTGCAGCTTTTCATCGCCGTCAGCATGGTGGTGCTGGTCATGGAAGAGGTCCGCTACAATGCCGAGCAGATGCGCGCGGAAATCGCCGAGGTTCGGTCCGAGAAGGAGGCCTTGCAGGTTAAAATCCTTACCACCGAGGAACAATACCGCAACCTTTATGATCAAGTGCGCCTGACCGAAGGGGTGCAAAAGGCCTACGATGAACTTCGGCGCACCCAGCAGGTAGTGGTGCAGCAGGAACGCTTGCGGGCCCTGGGCCAGATGGCCAGCGGGGTGGCGCATGACGTCAATAACGCCTTGTCGCCCGTGGTCGCTTATTCCGAATTGCTGCTCGCCACCCAAACCAATTTGCCCGAGAACGCGCGCCAGTATTTGCAAATTATCCGTCGCTCCGGCGAGGACATCTCCCATATCGTTGCGCGCATGCGCGAGTTTTATCGCCGCCGCACCGAAACGGAGGAACTCGTCGAGGTGGATATCAATCAAATTGTTGATGAGGTGGTAGAACTTACCCGGCCTCGCTGGCGCGACCTGTCCCAGCGGCAGGCGGTTTCCATACAAGTCCAGCGTGAATTGGAGCCTCAGTTGCCGCCTCTGCTCAGTGACCCCAGCGATTTGCGGGAGGCGATGATCAACCTGATTTTCAATGCCGTGGACGCTCTGCCTCAGGGCGGCATCATCACCTTGGTTTCGCGTTTTGTCAGCCGTCCGGTTCACGGGGACAATCCGCCGGAACGACAAATTCAGATTGAGGTGCGGGACAATGGCGTTGGGATGGACGAAAAGACCCGCCAACATTGCCTGGAGCCCTTCTTCTCCACCAAAGCCAAACGGGGCGGCACCGGCCTGGGGCTGGCCATGGTTTATGGAATGATGCGACGCCACGATGGCAACATCGAAATTGAGAGTGAACCCGGTCAAGGGACTTGTATTCGGCTGACTTTTCCAGTCCGGGTCAACACGTCGCAAACGACCCCCTCAACGACCGTACTGCGTCTCGGTGCCAACCGTTCCTTGCGCATACTGTGCATCGATGATGAATTGCAAATACAGGAGTTGCTAAAACATTGTCTCACGACTTTGGACCACCGGGTGACGACGGCATCCGGAGGGAAACAGGGAGTGGAAATGTTTCGAGCGGCAATGCTTGAAAAGCAGCCGTATGAGATGGTGATAACGGACCTGGGCATGCCGGACATTGATGGACACCAGGTAGCCAGAACCATCAAGGCGGAATCACCCGCCACGCCGGTCATCATGATGACCGGGTGGGGGACGATGATGAAGGAGGAAGGGGAAACCGCTTCGGAGGTGGACGCCGTGGTCGGCAAACCGCCTCGCATCCAGGAGTTGAACAACCTACTTCTGCAACTGGCCGCGCCGCGATAGGACCGGTTCCAGCTCCTGATGGTTTGACACAGCAATCCGTTTGGCAACGGCATCGTCCGCGCCTTTTCTCCAAGGAGCTTTTGTTTTTCCGTGCCGACCCCTATAAATGCCGGTAGGTTCAACGGCATGCCGAAACTCATGGATTGCCCGGTGGCACTTACCATTGCCGGCTCGGACAGCGGCGGTGGCGCTGGCATTCAGGCGGATTTAAAAACATTCGCCGCCTTCGGTGTGCATGGCGCCAGCGCGATCGCCTGCCTCACTGCACAGAATCCCGGGCGTGTTTACGCTGTTGAATCCACCTCGCCCGGAATGTTAAAGCTGCAAATTGAGGCGGTTTTTAGTGCATTGCGACCGGCGGCGGTGAAAACCGGCATGCTGTTTTCAGGGGAAAGTGTCCGGGTGGTCGCCCGCTTTTTTCAAAAGCAAGACCGTGTGCCACTGGTGGTTGACCCAGTCATGGTTGCCACCAGCGGGGCGCGGCTGCTCAAAGCGGAGGCGATCAAAGTCCTGAAGAAACACTTGTTGTCACGGGCCATGCTGGTCACCCCCAATCTGTCCGAAGCTGGGATTTTGACCGGCGGCAAAATTGCGGACGTCGTAACGATGCGCGCCGCCGCCCGTGAAATTCATGGGCGTTTTGGCTGCGCGGCGCTGGTCAAAGGCGGTCATTTACACGGGATGCGCGAGGCGGTGGATGTTTTTTTTGACGGTCGGACCGAATTGCTTTTGAGTGCGCCGTTCATCAAAGGCATTCGCACGCACGGTACCGGTTGCACCTATTCCGCGGCCATTACGGCGGCCCTGGCGTTGGGTTGTGATTTACCACAAGCGGTCACGCTGGCCAAAAGCTACGTCACCCAGGCCATTGCCCGGAGTTATCGCGCGGCCGGCCATTCCGTTTTGAATCATTCCGTTGCCACGCGAAAGTAGCGGCGGTTGCGACCCCGCCGGATTTACGGCCTTTGTAGCCGGAAGAATTGACTGTTATTGGAAACGCCCCACGTCAGTTGATTTTGGCCATTGGTTGCCGCCGGTGTCGTGTTGAGCGCATTCCAGGCGATGGGAGGAGTGAGGCTGGTCGTCGTGTTGAGGGTAAAGCCGGTCGGATAAATGGGCCAAGTCAGGAGTACATTCGTGTCGGCGGGGGTGACTTTCAGCGACAGGGAGAAGAATTCAAATGCCAGCGCGTAGGTTTCGGTATTGCTGGCAGGGTTCAGGCCGCCGTTTTTCAGAACTTGCAAATCGTAACGACCTTGCGGCAATTGCGGCAGCCAGAGGTGCTCCACGTTGTCGACGACGCTGGTGCTGGCGGCGACAAGATTGCTGGACACGGCGTCATACAAAAAAAGATCAAGATTATTGAGGTTGGTCTTGTTCAGTTGGCGATTCCACACCAGGGTCGCGGTGGCGGTGAAGGCGGCGTTGCTCGAGCCGTTGGTGACGTTGAAATAATAGTGATTTATCTCGTCGGAAGCAGGACTGCTCGTAATGGTGTTGAAATCCCAACCGCTCAACGCGCCGAGGGTGCCACCCGTGCCGGTGGGCGGATGCGGATTGCCCGGGGGCACAGTGCTGGCGGCGATGTAACCGTGCTTGCCACCGGTCAGTTGCTTGTAAGAATTAAAAACATTGAGCACACCCGCTCCGTAAAGTGGGTCGAGCGGCGAGGGGGGATTGTTTGTCCAGTCCGCCGGTTTGATGGCGCCATTGAGGAGCAGCGCCTTGACCGTGCGAATGTCGGCCGGGGAATTGGTGTCGCTGCCACCATCGCCACGCAAACCTGCCTGCATCAACAATGCTGCCGCTCCGGCAACTTGGGGCGTGGAAAAGCTGGTGGCCGTTTCTGGCGCGGTAATATCCGGCTTGGCGCGGCCGTTGTCTAAGGTGGGACCGATGCTCGACCCGCCGCCGTAATCACCGACGCCAAGCCCATTGTAACAGGTCGCCGGCGGGCTTACATATACCGGGGCGCCGTTGCCGGCACCCGAAACAAAAAGCGTGTTGTATCGCGCGGCATAATTATCGTACGCCGAATTAATGGCTTCTTGTTCGTTCACCGGAATGCTGCTGCCATCGGGTTCGGTAAAAATGAAACTCTGATTGACGACGGCATCGTCAATGTTGGAAGAGGGCAATGAAACGGTGTAATTTGTGGTAAAGGGCGTAACTATCGCTGAGACTTGTACGAAGTAATTCGCGTCGTAATTGTCCACGTGCACCACGTTCGTGGCCACCCCCGCCGGCAACCCGTAAAAATTGGAGGCCACGGTATCCGCGTGGGGCGAATCGGCGCCCAGGGAATTGGGGAAATTATTGGTTGTGCCGCCGCTCGTAATGTAAGTGAACAGACCGGCTGGCTGTTGCACCCAGGGGCTTGACGGAGTGACTTCAAAAGTCGGGGCTCCGGCTTCCGGTTGCGCCACGCGAATGCCTGTGCCATTCAAATTGGTGGTTACGCTGCGCAGCAATGTGACACCGATGGCGTCGAGATGCTCCGCGTGGACCGTCATCTCCGCTTGCAATCCTCCCAGAAGGAACAACAAAACCCGGATTACTCGCAAACAACGCGCTTTATTCATGGGCTCCACGCTATTAAGCAAGTTTTGTGCTCAAAAGTCGAGCTTTTAGTCAGAATTAAAGGTTTTTGGGATTTCCGGCTCGTTTGAATCCTGAGATCGTAATCGGTTCAAAGCGCGGTTTCCTTTTTAAGCCGACGCAGTACACTTCGGAAGGTGTCGGACACACTCGTCATCAATGAAATCTATTTGAGCCTGCAAGGGGAAAGCACCTTCGCCGGCCTGCCCTGCATTTTTATCCGGCTCACCGCCTGCAACCTGCGCTGCTCCTATTGCGACACCGCCTACGCCTTCACCGGAGGGAAAAAGAAATCGCTGGAGGAAGTTCGAGCGAAAGTTCACGGGTTTGCCGCGCCTTTTTTGAATCCGAAATCCGAAATCCGAAATCCGAACTTGCCCCTGGTGGAGCTGACCGGCGGCGAGCCGTTGCTGCAAAATAACTGTCTGCCGTTGATGAAATCACTTTGCGACGATGGGTTCACGGTCCTGCTCGAAACCAGTGGCGCGAACGACATTTCACAGGTGGATCCGCGTGTCCATCGCATCATGGACTTGAAATGCCCGGGCAGCGGCGAAGTGGAACGGAACCGCTGGGAAAACCTCAAACACCTCACCGCCGCCGATGAAATCAAATTCGTCATCGGCACCGGGCAGGATTATGACTGGGCGAAACAGACCATTGCCGGACATAAACTCGATTCGATTTGTCCCTTGCTGATGTCCTGGGTGCATCCGCTGTTGCCGGAACAACAGGACAAATCCTTGAAAAGAGTTCCGACAGGCCAGACCCCGATTTCACGACGCGAGCTGGCGGAAAAAATCATCGCCGACGCGCTGCCGGTGCGCTTTCAAGCCCAGTTGCACAAGATGATTTGGCCGCCGGAACAACGCGGGGTTTAGAAATTTACGATTTATGATTTACGATTTACGATGGTTCCTGAATTTTGGGCGGGTGCGTAAATCGTAAATCCAAAATCGTAAATTCGTGACCACAACGAAGACGCTTCAATTACTCCGCGACTACGAATCGCGGAACATCGTTCACATTGAATCCGACGGTTCCTGGCCGGTGGTTTGGGAACGCGCCCGGGATGTGCATGTTTGGGACGCCGATGGGAAAAAGTATCTGGATTTGACCGCGGCGTTTGGCGTGGCTGCCGCCGGTCATGCCAATCCGCGCGTGGTCAAGGCCGGGCAGAGGCAGCTGGCCCGTCTCCCGCACGCGATGGGCGACGTGCATCCTCACCCGCGCAAGGCCGAACTCGCGCGCGAATTGAGCCGCCTTACCTTCGAGCGCTGGACCAAATCCCCGAACGCCAGGCGTCAGACAACCGGCCCGCTTCGGGGCAAGGTCATCTTCAGTAATTCGGGTTTTGAAGCGGTCGAATCCGCGCTCAAGACCGCCATGCTCGCCACCGGCAGGCACGGTGTCGTCGCCTTCTCCGGCGCATATCACGGACTCGGCTACGGTGCGCTCAACGTGACCCACCGTGATTTTTTCCGCGGCCAGTTCCAATATCAGCTTCGCGAATTTGGTCATTTTGTTCAGTTTCCGTCGAAGACCGGCGACCTGGCCGCCGTCGAATGGGCCATCCACCGGATTCTGCGACGTGAACGAATCGGCGCGATTCTGGTTGAGCCGGTGCAGGCGCGGGGCGGCATTAATCTCCCGCCCAAGCAGTTTTTGCCGATGCTGCGCCGGCTGTGCGACGAACATGGCGCGTTGCTGATTCTGGATGAAATTTACACCGGGTTTGGCCGCACCGGAAAGTGGTTTGCCTGCGAACACAGCGGCGTGGTGCCCGATCTTATTTGTCTCGGCAAGGCCCTGACCGGTGGCTTCCCGCTCTCGGCGTGCGTCGGCCGCGCCGACATCATGGATACTGCGTGGCCGGAATCGAACGGTGAAGCGATGCATACCAGCACCTTTCTCGGCAACCCGGTCGGCTGCGCCATGGCGCTGGCACAGATGGAAGAAATCGCGCGGCTCAACCTGTGCCAGCGAAGCGCGGAGCTCGGGGAATTTTTGCTCGGCGAATTGTCCGAGGTTCAAGCGCCAAAGCTCAAGCTTGAAGCGCGGGGTCTGGGTTTGATGGCCGGACTCGAATTACGGTTGCCCGACGACAAGCCGGCGGGCGCAGCCGCCATCCAGGCTATCAAAAGTATGTTGCGCCGCGGTTTCATTCTTTTGCCGGAAGGCGAGCACGCGAACGTCATCAGCTTCACACCGCCATTGACCATCACCAAGGCGCAATTGGCGAAGACCGTGGCCGCGCTGGCCGAGGTTTTGGCCGCAGCTGGGCACAAATGAATCACAGATATTTGGTTTTATTTCTCATCTATGTCCATCTGTGTTTATCTGTGGCTGTTTTCTGAATGAAACTTTCGGAGATGCGGGAACTGCTGGCGACGCGCGGGATTCAACTGACCAAATCCCTCGGCCAGAATTTTCTCCATGATGGCAACCAGTTGCGACGCATCATTGCGGCCGCTGAATTGACCGGAGAGGATCAGGTCCTCGAAATCGGGCCCGGCCTGGGACCGTTGACGGAATTGCTGCTGGAGCGCGCCGGCGAGGTCCTCGCCATTGAGAAAGATGCCAGGCTGGTGGACTTTTTGCGCGAACGGTTTAAAACCCTCTCCCATCGGATGGGAGAGGGTGGCCGAAGGCCGGGTGAGGGAAAATTTGATTTGCTGCACGCCGATGCCTTGAAATTTCTGAAACGTGAGCCACGGGATTGGAACCGGTGGAAGCTCGTGGCCAATCTGCCGTATTCCGTCGCGTCGCCGATTCTGGTGGAACTGGCGCAAGGCGTTCGCGCACCCCAAAAGATGGTCGCGACGCTGCAGTTTGAAGTTGCGCAACGGCTCATGGCCAAACCGGGAGCGGAAGACTACGGCTTGCTGACATTGCTGGTGCAATTCGATTATGCCCCCGGCCATTCCTTCAAAATTCCCAAAAGCTGCTTTTTCCCGGAACCGGACGTGGATTCAGCCTGCGTGGTGCTGGATCGCCGCGCCACGCCGCTGTTGCCGGAAAACTTGCGAGCCAGCTTCGTAAAAATTGTGAAACGCGCCTTTTCCCAGCGGCGGAAAATGATGCTGAAACTGTTGCGTGAAGACTGGCCGGCGGAAAAACTGGAGCGGGCGTTTGCCGGATTGAAAATCCCAATGCAGGAACGCGCCGAAAAATTGAGCCTGGAACAGTTTGTGGCGCTGACAGGAAAACTTTTGTCGTAGCGGCGTCTCGGCAGAGCGCCGCAAATTGAATGAATTAATGCGGCAGTCTGCCGACATGCCGCTACGGTTCGATTTATGAGCGAAGAAATCTTTGATGTGGTCAATGAGCGCGACGAGGTGGTCGGGCAGAACACGCGGCGCGAAGTTCATGCGCGCGGACTGTTGCACCGCGCCATTCATGTGCTGGTGTTCAATTCGCGCGGCGAGATTTTCCTCCAGAAACGTTCGATGATCAAGGACCGCGAACCGGGCAAATGGGATTCCTCGTCCTCCGGGCACGTGGATTCCGGCGAGGATTACGAGGCGTGTGCCGTGCGTGAATTGCGCGAGGAAATTGGCTTGATCGTCCCCAAAACGCCGGAACTTTTGTTCAAAATCAGTGCCTGCACGGAGACGGATCAGGAATTTGTCCGGGTTTATCGCTGCCAGGCGAAGGGACCGTTTGAGTTGCATCCCGATGAAATTGACAGCGGCGAATGGTTTGTGCCGGAAGCGGTTACGCGCTGGATGACCGGAAAACCCGGGGATTTTGCCAGAGCGTTCCGGTTGATTTGGAAAAAGTATTTGGCTGCAGAGAAACGATAAATTTTCCAATGTTTTTTGCGACTTGGCGTGAGGTTTGCTCCTTTACTTGCGCTGAAAATGGAGTAGTAGTTTAGCCATGCAAAACTTTTTGGTTCCAATTGTCGTCGAGCAGACCGGCCGCGGTGAGCGGACGTGGGACATTTACTCGCGCCTGCTGGTGGACCGCATCCTTTTTATTGGCACGCCGGTGGACGATATGGTTTCCAACATCGTCATCGCGCAGCTTTTGTTTCTACAGATGAGCGATCCAAAGAAGGACATCCATCTTTACATCAATTCGCCCGGCGGCAGCGTCACGGCGGGTCTGGCGATTTACGACACGATGCAATATCTCACCTGCGACGTGAACACATATTCAATTGGGCAATCTGCCAGCATGGGAGCTGTGCTGGTAGCAGCCGGCACAAAGGGGAAACGCTATGCACTTCCTCACTCAACTATAATGATTCATCAGATTCTCGGTGGTGCAGAAGGTCAGGCCAGTGATGTCGAAATTCGTGTGAAATACATGCTTAATCAAAAACGAGTCCTCAACAAATTGATTAGCAAGCATACGGGTAAATCAATTGAACAGGTTGAAAGAGATTGTGACCGTGACAATTTCATGACAGCCGAAGAAGCGAAATCTTACGGCATCGTTGATCAAGTCGTGCAATCCCGCAAGGAAATTCCCGGCGGAATGGAAAAAACGTCCGCAATTCTTTAATTAAATGGCGCGCCCGAACAACCTTACGATGTGCAGTTTTTGCGGCAAGTCGCACGCGGAAGTGCGCAAGCTCATTGCCGGGCCGGGCGTTTACATTTGCGACAACTGCATCATCCTTTGCAAAAACGTCCTCGATCGCGAGCTCGAACTTCAGAATCAGAAAAAGCAGCCGAAATTCACCGTTCCCAAACCCGCCGAAATCAAACGCCTGCTGGATCTGCATTGCGTCGGCCAGGAACATGCCAAAAAAACCCTGGCGGTGGCGGTCCACAATCATTTCAAGCGCATTCAGCAGGAACCGGAGGGGGGGACGGTCACGGGCAAGACCAGGCATTCCGGCGTGGAAATCGAGAAGAGCAACATTTTGATGATCGGTCCGACCGGTTCCGGCAAGACGCTGCTGGCGCGCACGCTCGCCCGGGTGCTCGACGTGCCGTTTGCCATCGCCGATGCCACGACGCTGACCGAAGCCGGCTACGTGGGTGAGGACGTGGAGAACATCATTTTGCGTTTGCTGCAAAACTCGGATTACGACGTGAAGCGCGCCCAGCGCGGCATCGTTTACATTGACGAGATCGACAAGATTGCGCGCAAGGCCGATGGCCCGTCCATTACGCGCGATGTTTCCGGCGAAGGCGTGCAGCAGGCGCTGCTGAAAATCCTCGAAGGCACGGTTTGCAACGTGCCGCCCCAGGGTGGCCGCAAACATCCGCAACAGGAATACATCCGCGTGGACACGACGGATATTCTGTTCATCTGCGGCGGGGCGTTTGTCGGTCTGGAAAAGACCATTCAACGGCGGCTGGGCCGGCACACCATGGGTTTTGGCGCCATTGGCGAGATGCAAAAAAATGCCGTCATCGCGCGCGATCAAATTTTACAGCATGCCGAGCCGGAGGATCTGCTGGACTACGGTTTCATTCCCGAATTCATCGGCCGGCTGCCGGTGGTGACCACGCTGACCGAGCTGTCCGAGGATCAACTGGTTTCCATTCTCACCGAGACGAAGAACGCGCTGACGAAGCAATTTGCCAAACTCATGGCCATGGAGGGCGTGGAGCTGGAATTCACACCCGACGCGCTGCGTGAACTCGCGGTGCTGGCACTCAAGAAGGGCACCGGCGCGCGCGCCTTGCGCGGGCTGATCGAGCGGCTCATGCTTGACGTGATGTATGACGCGCCCAACAGCACCGATGTTGTTCATGTGAAAATCACGCGGTCCGTCGTACTCGGTGAAACCCAGCCCATCGTGCGGCGCAAGCCGGACATGGAAGCGGCTTGATCAGCGCGCGGACGACCCGGAAGCAGGATCAGGCGCTTTTTGCTTGCGGGCCGGGGCAATTTCGGGAGCTTTAGGGCCACTTGAATGAATTTGCCGTCCGCCAAACTTGCCAATACCGGTTCGCTCATCACGGAAAGTCCGATTCGTGACCTGGAGGCCATGATCCGTTCGCGGATGCCGTTGATTGTCGTTGAAAGTGGCGAAGAAGCACAAATCGTCCAGATGGTGCGGCAAATCGCAAAACGGTTGCAACTGAAGGCCTATCGCTGGACGGTGACGGAAGGCTTGTTGGCGTTTGACCCCTGTGACCAGCCGGCCCAATCGGTCCTCAAATCGCAGGAGGTGTTGAGCTACATCAAAAATTCCGCGTCGTATTCGCTGTTTGTGCTCCTGGATTTCCATCCCTATTTGGAGGATGCGGTGGTGGTCCGCTATCTGAAGGACATCGCCCTGAACTATTCGTCCCACTATTCGACGGTGATTTTGGCTGGCTTCGCGCTGCAGGTGCCCCAGGACCTGCAGCCGTTCACCGCGCGGTTTCATCTGCCCCTGCCGTCGGCCGATGAAGTGCGTGGAATCGTTTATGATGTGGCCGCCGATTGGGGGGCGGAACATGGCCGGCGCGACGTTCAAACCACCAACAAAGCGATTGATTTGCTGGTGCGGAACCTGGTGGGGCTTACGACCACGGATGTACGCCGCCTGGCGCTCAAGGCCATCAACGACGACGGCGTCATCTCCGAATCGGAAATGCCGGAGGTCATGCGGGCCAAATATGAACTGCTCGGTCGCGACGGGGTTTTGTCATTTGAATATGAAACCGTGCAGTTCTCGGAGATTGGCGGCCTGCAGCGGCTGCAGAACTGGCTGACGGTGCGCAGGGACTTTTTCACCGGCGACACCGACACGCGGCTCGATCCACCGCGGGGCGTCCTGTTGCTGGGCGTGCAGGGTTGTGGCAAAAGTCTTGTGGCCAAGGCGGCTGCCGCGATTTTCGGGGTGCCCTTGTTGCGGCTCGATTTCAGCGTGCTTTACAACAAATATTACGGCGAAACCGAACGTAATCTGCGCAAGGCCTTTGAGACCGCCGAAGTCATGTCGCCGTGCGTCCTGTGGATGGACGAAATCGAAAAGGGTGTGGCCGTGCAGGAAGACGATGACGGCCTGTCCCGCCGCATCTTGGGAACTTTTCTGACCTGGATGTCGGAACGGAAAAAGCCGGTTTTCGTCGTGGCGACCGCCAACGACATCATGCGTCTGCCGCCGGAACTGGTGCGCAAGGGGCGCTTCGACGAGATATTTTTCGTGGATCTGCCGTCCCCACAAAACCGCCGGGACATTTTACAGATCCACCTGCGCAAACGCTCGCTGGAGCCGTCGCAATTTAACCTGGACGCGCTGGTGGAAGCCACGAACGGCTTTTCCGGTTCGGAAATTGAACAGGCCGTTGTGTCGGCGATGTACACCGCACATGCCCAGAAGCGCACCCTGACGCAACCGGATTTGCTCGCCGAAATCCAACAAACCCGGCCCTTGTCGGTCGTGATGCGGGAGAAAATCCAGGAAACGCGTGATTGGGCATCGGGCCGCACCGTGCCGTGCGATTGATTCATCTGGTTGTAAAACTTCGCAATTCAGCGGTGAAACAAATCCCTAACCTTCGAGAAAAAAGAAGGCGAGCGTATATGGCTGATATATTTAGCCCACGAATTTTCGCTTCCAAATTTTCTTTCAATGCGATCTTCTTCGCCGCGCATCAATTCCAGAATCTGGTTATCTTTGTCTTTGTCCAGCCAGAAGCCATGTGCGGGGCAGCAATCCAGTTGTAAATCAAAGAACCGATAATCAAATTGCTTGAGCGCGGCCGAACATATCGGACATTTCAAATCGGTTTCCTGGCTGACGACAAAAAGCGATCCCTTGTTGGCTTCATTGTTGAAGGCTTCGTTTTCCAGTTGATCCAGTTCAGCCGGGGTCAGCCACATTCCCTGGCAACGGGGACAAGCTTCGACCTCCACCCCCCGATCCTTTTGGTGTTGAAGTTCGATCTGGCACTTTGGACATTTCATTGTGAAGAGAATAAATGAATTCTTTGACGGATTGCAATGGCTCTTCACCGCGCGAAAATCTGGCGGATGACGTCCTCAATCGGTACCTCCAGAATGTCAATGTCGGTCACCGGCAGGTCGTCGAACAATGATTTGCAGACGGCAATCACGCGGTCGCGTTTGACCTTCAAGGTGATGGCGCTCGCCGTCTTTTCCACGACTTCGCCATATCGTGCCAGATTCTCCGCCGATTGCGCCTCGGCGTTGGCGCATTGGATGGTGATGAACTTGAAATCGGCGAAGCGATCCACAATCTCGTCCAGTTTGCCGTCGAAGAAGATTTTGCCGTGGTCGATGATGATGACGCGCTGGCAGAGCGCCTGGATGTCGGCCATGTAATGGCTCGTGAGCAGAATCGTGGTTTTTTGCTCGGCATTGTGGCGGCGAATGAATTCGCGCACGGTTTTTTGTGAAATCACGTCCAACCCAATGGTTGGCTCGTCGAGAAAAAGCACCTTCGGCTGATGCAGCAGCGACGCGATGAGCTCCATTTTCATGCGTTCACCGAGGGAAAGTTCGCGCACGCTGACATTGAGCTTGTCCTGAACGGTCAGCAATTCGCTCATCTCAGCGACGGTGCGTTTAAAACGGTCGGCGGGGATACCGTAGATTTTCGCGTTCAGTTCGAGTGATTCGCGCGCAGGCAAATCCCACCACAGCTGGTTTTTCTGGCCCAGGACGAGCGCAAACTGGCGGCGATAACCATCAGCGCGTTCCCAGGGCGTATAACCGAGAACCTTGGCCGAACCGCCCGTCGGATACAGCAGGCCGGCGAGCATTTTGAGCGTGGTAGTCTTGCCCGCGCCGTTCGGGCCGAGAAAACCGACCAGTTCGCCGGGTTCAATCTGGAAACGCACGTCATTGACGGCAACCGTTTGCTCGTATTGACGGTGGAAAAGCCCTTTGATCGCGCCTGCAAAACCCGGTTGCTTTTTGTAGGTGCGAAACGCCTTGGTCAGGCCGTTGACTTCAATGACCGGCATGACGGAAGTTTTGAGTGATGAGGAACCGGTGTCGAGCGCGGAATCAGCGCATCAACTGTTTTTCCAGGTAATGGACGACCTGACGGACGTTGGCGTCCACTTCCATGCGATCTTTCACCAGGCGGCAGGCGTGAAGAACGGTGCCGTGGTCGCGGCCGCCGAAGGCTTCGCCGATGGTATTGAGTGAGCTTTCGGTCATCTGGCGGGACAGATACATGGCGATCTGGCGGGGGAAGGCGATGTTCTCCGGCCGGCGTTTGCTGGTCATGTCGGCCAGCCGGATGTCAAAGTGTTCGGCCACCCGTTTCTGGATGACTTCGATGCTGATGGAGAGCCGGCCTTCCTCATGGAGGATTTCGCGCAGCAAACCTTCAACCACTTCAATCGACAGCTTTTTGCCGGTGAGCGAGGCATAGGAAGCGACGCGAATGAGCGCGCCTTCGAGGCGGCGGACATTGGTGCGGATGCGGCTGGCGAGGAAATTCAGGATATCCTCGGGCAGCGTGACGCCCATGAGCTGCGCCTTCTTTTGCAGAATGGCGAGGCGCATTTCGATGTCCGGCGGCTGCAAATCGGTGACCAAACCCCATTCAAACCGGGAGACCAGGCGGTGTTCGAGGTTTTGAATTTCGCTGGCCGGGCGGTCGCAGGTGAGCACGATCTGCTTGTGCGCCTCGTGCAACGCGTTAAACGTGTGGAAAAATTCCTCCTGAATCCGCTCCTTGCCCGCCAGAAACTGGATGTCGTCAATCAACAGCACGTCGGTTTGGCGATATTTCTTGCGAAACCGGGCGAGCTGGTTGTTCTGGATTCCGTCAATATACTCGTTTGTGAATTTCTCGGACGAAACATAGGCCACGCGTGCGCTCTTCTTGTTGCTGGCGACGTGCTGGCCGATGGCGTGCAGCAGGTGGGTTTTGCCGAGGCCGACGCCGCCGTAGAGAAAAAGTGGATTATAGGATTTGCCGGGAGCCTGGGCGACGGCCAGCGCGGCGGCGTAGGCAAAATTATTGTTATTGCCGACGACAAAGGTCTCGAACGTGTTTTTGGGATTAAAACTGATTTCCCCGTTGTGGAAGGTCCGTTCGTGGCTGGACTCGGCGGCTCTGGTGGCTTTGCCCAGGGTGGAAGCATTAGCCGGCAGGGCTTGGGCGTTGCCACCGGCGGTGATCTTGAATTTTACCTGTAATTGGCGCCCGGCCGCGACAGTCAGGGCATCCTGCAACAGGCTCAGATAATTGTCCTTAAGCCAGACCTCACAGAATTCGTTGGCCACCTCCAAGGTGACGTGGTTGGGATCGACCGCGTTGGCGCGCAACGGGGCAAACCACATGTTGTAAGTTTCCGCATTCAACCTGGAACGAATATGTTCCCGTGCTGAATTCCAAATTTTTTCTGCCGAGATCTGCATTTGCGTTTTGTCAAAAAGGCCGTTTTTTAAGCGATTTATTCACCTAGCCCTAAAATTGGCGTTTGACCCCGCCCGCCATGCTCACTGACCCAACTTCAAATTCGCCGTTTTGCTAACACGTTCACTCACACACCTTTATTAATTAAAACCACAGCTCGAACTAAAATGTAATACATTGATTATTAGCACTTTACAAATTATAAATCCCAAATGCTGATTTCACGTCTTCTACAATCTTTGAAACGCCACGACCAACTTGTGCTTACGCGAACTTTTTACGCGAACGGGCCGGGTGTTCCTAGGACAACATATTAACTTTTGTTCACGAGTTATTCACAATAAGCCTCCATCCTTTTAAATCAGGATGGTTGCACGATTTTGCCGGTCGCTTCTGTAAATCAAAAATCCGGTTCTGACACAAGAAAAAGTGTTTCCGGTCCACGCATGCAGCCTTCGCCATCAGGGTTCACAGCGCCTGTTCGCCCGTTTCGCCGGTGCGAATGCGGGTGGCATCCTGAATGGAACTGACGAAAATCTTCCCGTCACCGATCTTGCCGGTTTTGGCCGCTTTGACGATGGCTTCAACGGCGGCATTCAACAAGGAGTCGGCCAGCACCACTTCAATTTTGATCTTGGGTAGAAAATCGACGACATATTCACTGCCGCGATAAATTTCCGTGTGCCCTTTTTGCCGGCCAAAGCCCTTGACCTCGGCCACGGTCATGCCCGCAACGCCCAGTGCGTTCAGCGCAGATTTCACGTCCTCCAGTTTAAAAGGTTTGATGACCGCCTCAATTTTCTTCATGCGTTTTCCCTTTCTTTGCCTTGCGAAATGATAGTAGCAGCCCATTCCGTCCTGTAAACAGGAATCTTTGCCTGGATGTTTTAAATGACCGCGAACCGCCCTGAAACCACCAATGCCAGTCACGAGACCGCCCTGGGGACTAATTAAAACCGCAGCACAAAGTATAAGAACTAATACTTATAGTGCACATATTGACATAAATAAGGGTTTATGATTTAGTATGGACAAGGTGCGACGGGATTATTGGGCGGTCGACAGTGTTCTTTGAATTTTCTAAAACCGTTTTCGATCCGGGTTTCGGTACACTCCCGGATTGGAGTTCTTCGTAATCCTACGTACGTACTCATTCGAAAATTCCCCGGGTCTCTCGGCCACCC
>Ga0265338_10004334_pt1 | contig 19237 bp, 21 predicted proteins | sample 42126metaG_FD_193579 | JGI IMG/M metagenome (GOLD analysis project Ga0265338, IMG submission 193579) | Rhizosphere microbial communities from Carex aquatilis grown in University of Washington, Seatle, WA, United States - 4-21-26 metaG | ecosystem: Host-associated > Plants > Roots > Rhizosphere...
CGTGGTGACCCAGTTCGTGGGCGATGACGATGTCGATGCTGCCGCTGCTGGTGCCCACCGAGAGGATGAAGCCGGCCAGCGCCCACCAGGGCATCGCGGCGTGGGTCACCACCCAGGCGCCGAACACCAGCAACGCGAAGTCCAGGGCTGCGCCTGTATACAGGATGGAGCGGTACCAGGGATCCCGTTCCAGGGTCGTGATCTCATCACGGCCCGGCTGGAAGCGGTCGTTGCCAGACCAGAGGTCCAGCAACGGGAGCAGCGCATAGGAGAAAGCGATGGTCAGGTAGTTCCAGGCGCCTCCCAGCAGGAACCCCGCCACCACCAGCAAGGGCAGTGTCAGGGCCAGCAGGAAGCCGTAGCGGCTCATTGCAACCGCTTCACGAACACGGTGGCGCCGTGCCCCGTGAGCGTGAGCAGGTAGCCGAGCCCCAGGCGCTTGATCACCACCGGCGGGTCCTGGAGCCTGGTCTCGTAAGTACTGCTGTCGGCCTGCTGCCATACCTGGCCATTCGCCAGCTTGAACAGCGTGTTGCCGTTCCAGCCGGTGAAGGTGCCGACGATGCTGCTGCTGATGCGGGTGACTTCACCGCGCTCGTCGGGGGTGATCATCTCCTGGCCGAAACCAGCGGTGCCGGTGGCGGCGACGGGAGCCGCCGTGGGCGCGGGTGCCGGCAATGGCGCCGCCACCGCAGGCGCAGGTACGGGCACAGGGACCGGCACCACCGCCGCGGCGTGTGCGGCTACAGGCGCGGATGCGGGCGCGCTGGCCTGCGCATAGGCCGCGAGCCAGGCATTGAATGCCGCCATCTCCTGGGGCGTGAGCTTGTCGAGTCCGGTGCTGTGGAATTCGGTGGCGGTCATGACGTCACGCACGTCCACCGGCTTGTCCGCGGCGAACGCCGTCAAGGCGAAGATCGAACCCAACACGAGAGAGAGTGTACGCATGCTCATTTGCCGCTCCAGGGAAGATGGTCCAGGTCCACGTTGCCGCCGCTCAGGATGATACCAGCCCGGTGCCCGCGCACGTCCACGAGACCGCGGCGCAGTGCCGCCACCGGCACGGCGGAGGAAGGCTCGATGAGTATCTTCATGCGTTCCCATATGTAACGCATCGCATCAACTATGTCCGCTTCTTCCACCCGCACCACCACGTCGGCCTGGTCCTGCAGCACGGCGAAAGTCAGCGGGCCTATGGTGGCGCGCAGGCCGTCGGCGACGGTGTCCGGATGGGCTACGGGCGCGATGTGCCCGGCCTGGAGGGAGCGCCAGGCATCATCGGCACCCAGGGGTTCGACACCGATGACCCGGACCTTGGGATCGAGGCCATGGGTGGCCACGGCGGTGCCGGAGAGCAGGCCGCCGCCGCCCAGAGGCGCCAGCACCATATCCAAGCCCGGCGCCTGTGCATGCAGTTCCAGCGCTGCGGTGCCTTGGCCCGCCATCACCGCCACATCGTTATAGGGATGCACCACCGAAGCGCCGGTCTTGGCCACATACGCGGCCAACGCCGCTTCGCGGCCGGCCTGGGTGGGCGTGCAGTAGATGATCTCGGCGCCGTACTCCGCCACCGCGCGCTTCTTGTAGGCGCTGGCGTTATCGGGCATCACCACGCAGGCATGCACGCCACGCCGCTTGGCCGCGAGCGCGAGCGCCGTGCCGTGGTTGCCGGATGAATGGGTGGCCACGCCCTGCTTGAGCGCGCCATCGGAGAGGCTCAACACGGCGTTGGTGGCGCCACGCAGCTTGAAGGCGCCCATCTCCTGGAAGTTCTCGCACTTGAAATGCAGCTCGCCGCCCAGCGCAGCCTCGAGCTCCGGGCAGCGCAGCACCGGCGTGCGGCGCACGTGGGGGGCGATACGCGCGGCGGCGGCGCGGATGTCGTCGAACGTCAGGATGTCCTGCATGGCTTCAACCGGCGGGTGCCGCGAACTCAGGACGGAACAGCCGTTCGCGGTAGTGCTTCAGCTCCGCGATGGAGTCCTTGATGTCAGACATGGCGAGGTGGCTGGATTCCTTGGTGAAGCCGGAAGCGGCACCCGGCGCCCAACGCTTGGCCAGCTCCTTGAGGGTGCTCACATCCAGGTTGCGGTAGTGGAAGAAACGTTCCAGCTCAGGCATCTGCCGCGCCATGAAGCGCCGGTCCTGGCAGATGCTGTTGCCGCACATGGGCGAGGCATTGGGTGGCACATGCTGACGCAGGAACTCCAGCGTCGCCCGCTCGGCCTCCGCCATGCCGACCCGGCTCTGGCGCACCCGTTCGGTGAGGCCGGACTGGCCGTGCTGGCGCGTGCACCACTCGCCCATGGCCGCCAGCACCGCGTCGCCGTGATGCACTGCGAGCATCGGCCCCTCCGCCACCAGGTTCAGTTGCTTGTCGGTCACCAGGGTGGCGATCTCGAGGATCTGATCGGTCATGGGGTCGAGCCCGGTCATCTCCAGGTCGATCCAGATGAGGTTCTCTGCGTCCAGGGCCATGGTTGTCATCGATGTGGATTAGGCAAGGCAGGCTAGTCTAGCGCGACACAGCCGTCCGCGCCTGCCCATCCTGAGAGGCTTGGCTTAGAATGGCGCACATGAACATCCTCTCGGTGGTCTTCGTACTCGCCCTCGGCATCTCCCTGCTGCTACGCCTGTGGTTGAGCCTGCGCCAGATCCGGTATGTGCGGCAGCACCGTGATCAGGTGCCGGCGCCCTTCGCTGCGGATATCGACTTGGACGCGCACCGCAAGGCCGCCGACTACACCGTGACCAAGGGCCGGCTGGGGCTCTTCAGCCTGGTGCTGGACTTCGTGGTGGTGCTGGTCTGGACCCTGGGAGGCGGACTCACCGCCCTGGACGACACCTGGCGTGGCTTGGGGTTGAACGCCCTCAACACCGGCGTACTGGTGATCGGCAGCTTCGCCCTCATCAACGCCATCATCGGCCTGCCCTTGAGCCTCTATTCCACCTTCGGCATCGAGGCGGACTTCGGTTTCAACCGCACCAGCGTGCGCACCTACGTGACGGACATGCTCAAAGGCATGCTGCTGGCAGTGGCGCTGGGCCTGCCCCTGCTCTATGCCGCGCTGGCGCTCATGAAGAAAGCCGGCGGCCTGTGGTGGCTGTACCTGTGGCTGCTGTGGTTCGGCTTCAGCCTCTTCATCACCTGGGCCTATCCGAAGTTCATCGCGCCGCTGTTCAACAAGTTCTCCCCGCTGACCGACGAGCCGCTCAAGGCCCGCATCGAGGGCCTGCTGCTGCGCTGCGGCTTCAAGAGCGAGGGCGTGTTCGTGATGGACGGGTCGGTAAGATCCGCCCACGGCAACGCCTACTTCACCGGCTTCGGTGCCAACAAGCGCATCGTGTTCTTCGACACGCTCATGGCGACGTTGCAGCCGGAGGAGATCGAGGCGGTGCTGGCCCACGAGCTCGGGCATTTCAAGCTGAAGCACGTGTTGCAGCGCCTGGTCTTGAGCGCGGTGCTGGGGCTCGCCGGCCTCGCCCTCCTGGGCTGGCTCTACAGACAGGACTGGTTCTATACCGGCCTGGGCGTAGCAGCGCCTTCCAACTACATCGCGCTGTTGTTGTTCATGTTGCTGCTGCCGCCGTTCCTGCTGGTGCTGGAGCCGGTGGCGTCCGCCTGGTCGCGCCGGCATGAGTTCGAAGCGGACACCTATGCCCATGCCCAGGCCGATGGCGCCGCGCTGATGCGCGCGCTGGTGAAACTGTATCGGGACAACGCATCCACCCTCACTCCCGATCCCTTGCACTCCGCCTTCTACGACTCCCACCCGCCGGCCCTGCGCCGCATCGCCCATCTGCAAGCCCTGACCCATGCTCCACGCTAACGTATGAGCGACCTGCGCGAAGCCCGCGTGGTGGCGGGTCACGGCCGCCGCTTCGTGGTGGAGACCACGGATGGTGAACGCCTGCTCTGCCTGACTGCGGGGCGTAGCGTGCAACCGGTGTGCGGCGACCGGGTGCGGGTCACGCTCGCCACGGAACCGAGCATCAGCGAGGTCTTGCCGCGCCGTTCCCTGTTCAGCAAGGCCGATGGCCGCGGCCGGTCCGTGCCAGCGGTGGCCAACCTGGACCGCGTCATCATGGTGCTGGCGCCGATACCCGCCCCAGAGCTGTTCCTGATGGATAAGTACCTCGCCGCCATCGAAGGCATGGGCATCGAGGCCGGCATCGTGCTCAACAAGATGGACCTGGTGGACGAAGACGATGACGGCGGCTTGGGCCGGCGCCTCGCCTACCTGGGCGGCCTCGGTTACCCCGTATACCGGCTCAGCACACAGGACGGTTCAGGGCTCGAGACCTTCACCGCCGCGCTCAAGGGCCACGACAGCATGCTGGTAGGCCAGTCGGGCGTAGGTAAATCTTCCCTGCTGAACGCGCTGGTGCCACAAGCGCGGCATCGTATCGATGAACTGTCCGCGGCCACCGATGAAGGCCGCCATACCACCACCTCCACTACCCTGCATCCACTCCCTGGCGGTGGCGCGCTGGTGGACTCCCCGGGCGTGCGGGACCTGGAACTAGTCATCCGCGACCCCACCGCGATCGGCCCGCTGTTCCGCGACATCCGCGCCATCGCCGGGGATTGCCGCTTCGCCAACTGTCTGCATCTGCAAGAGCCGGGCTGCGCCGTAAAGGAAGCGGTGGAGAAAGAACAATTACCCAGAAGTCGCTACACCAGCTATAAATGGTTGATGACGACGATGCAACAATCTAAAGATAGAAAGTACGATTAACCGAACGGACTGACGAGTTTCTTGCCGCCTAAAAGATGGACATGGATGTGGAAGACGGTCTGCCCCGCGTCCGCATTGCAGTTGTTCACGGTGCGGTAACCCGAGGCCGCGATGCCCTCCTGGCGCGCGATCTTCTGCGCCGCCAGCAGCAGCTTGCCCAATAACTCCGCGTCTTCCGGCTTGGCGGTGTCCAGGCTGGCGATGTGCCAGCGCGGCACGATCAGCACGTGGGTCGGCGCCTGGGGCGCGATGTCGCGGAAGGCGATGAGGTCGGGATCCTCATGCACCATGTTGGGCTTGATCTCACCCGACACCATCTTGCAGAACAGGCAGTCGCTCATCCCGGCACGGCGAAGATATCGAAGTGCTCCCAATCCATGAGCATGGACCCATCCAGCGCCATGCCCTGGTACTGCTTCTCGTCGCCGAACTTATAGAGCCTGTAACCCAGCTGCTGCAGCTCGTCGAAATAGGCGCGCCGCCCTGCCTCGTCCACATGCTTGTAGATCTCGGTACGCAGATACGGCTTGTTCGCCACGATCAGCTCGCGCAGTGAGCGCACGATGGCGTGGTCATGGCCTTCCGCGTCGATCTTGATGTAGCGGATCTTGGCCATCTCCCGCGGATACTCGCGCTTCAGGAAGGCGATGAGGTTGCGCCCCTCCACCTTGAGCTTGAAGAAGTGCCCGTGCCGCCAGGGGCTGATGCCCTGGTGAAAGCCGCCGTTGCTGAAGCCGGGGTCGGAGTACTCGAACTCGTACTCGCCGTCCTGCTCGGTGGCGGCGAACATGAGCGGATAGATACGCGCCTTGTCGCGGTTCAAGTCCGCGTTGGCGGCCAACACCTTATATACGTGAGGGTTGGGCTCGAGGGCGAACACCCCGCCTTTCGCTCCCAGCGCCAGGGCCATGGGCAGGGCGGTGTCCCCGGAATGCGCGCCCACATCGATGGCGAAGTCGCCCGGCTGCAGGAACTCCCGCAGCACGTCGATGTAGCCCTGGTCGAACTGCTTGGGCAGCTCCTTGGGGTGGTCCCAGGCGGCGTACTGCACCCGCCCTTCCTTCGCCAGGTCGTAGTCCACCACGGTATAGCCGTACTCCCGCGCCGCGGGCTTGAGTCTGATGCCGTAGAGGACTTCTTTGAGTTTCATGGGGCTCAGCGTACCTCTTGCCGGCCACTGAAGGCATGGGACAGGGTGCCCCCATCTATATATTCCAACTCGCCGCCGATAGGCACGCCGTGGGCGATGCGGGTGGCGCGGATACTGCGGCGCTGGGCCAGTTCCGCCAGGTAATGGGCGGTGGCTTCGCCTTCCACAGTGGGATTGGTGGCCAGGATCACCTCCTTCACCCCGCCCTCGTCCAGGCGCCGCTCCAGGAGCTCCAGGCCCAGCTCTTCGGGGCCGATGCCGTCCAGAGGCGAGAGATGCCCCATGAGCACGAAATACTGGCCGCGGTAGCCGGTGGCGCCTTCCAGCGCACTCACGTCCGCCGGGGTCTCCACCACGCAGACCACCGAGGCGTCGCGCTTGGCGCTGGCGCAGATGTCGCAGTGCTTGGCCTCGGTGAAATTGCGGCAGCGCTCGCAATGGCCCACGCCCTGCATGGCGGCTTGCAGCGCCTCCGCCAGCGCCAGCGCACCGGGACGGTTGCGCTCCAGCAACTGGAACGCCATGCGCTGGGCAGACTTCGGCCCCACCCCCGGCAGGCAGCGCAGGGAATCCACCAGCTTCTGCAGTAAGGGTGAGTAGCCCATCAGAAAGGAAGTTTCATCCCCGGCGGCAGGCCGATGCCGGAGAAACTCTCCTTCATGGCGGCCTCGATCTTGGCGTTGGCGTCGTTGCAGGCCACGGCGATGAGGTCTTCCAGCATCTCGGCGTCGCCCTTGAGGAGCTCCGGATCGATGCTGACGCGGCGCATCTCATGCTTGCCGCTCACGGTGACGGCCACCTTGCCGCCAGCCGCAGTGCCGATCACTTCCAGCTTCTCCAGGTTCTCCTGGGCACGGCGCATGTTGTCCTGGATCTGCTGCGCCTGCTTCATCATGTTGCCCAAACCGCCACGCATCTGACGTCACTCCATATATATAAGTAGAAGACCCGGGACAGGTGTGGCTTAATCCGCCGGTTTCACCAAGTCTGGGTTGATCTGGGTGCCGAAGGTCTCACCCAGCTGGCGCATGACCGGGTCGGCGGCGATGGCATCTTTCGCTGCCGCCAGCTTGTCCGCTTCCCGTTGCTCGCCGAGCCGGGCCGGCGTCGCCAGGGCGCCCTCACCCACCTGCACCTTCACCTTGAGGGGCTCGCCGAAGTGCCGCGACAGGGCCTCCTCGAGACGCCCCTGGGACTGGCTGGTGATCATCTGCTGGTGCGCCGGATTGATCTCCAGGTGCACCATGTTCCCCTCGCGGCGGCGATATACGCAGTTGGCCGCCAGCTGCTGGGCCGCGCCCTTGAGCCCCAGCGACTCGGCAAGGGAGACCCAATCCGGTTCATGCCACTTGACCGCAGCCTGTGCCGTCGGAGCCGGTGCAGACTGGTTCGCGCCTTGAGGTTGGCCCGGCTGGGACACCGTCGCATTGGCGATGCGAGAGTCGGGAGCTCGATTGACCTCAGCGCCACCCGATGCACTGCCGTCGTTAGCGACCGCAGGCGTGCCATCCATGGGCTGGAAGGCCAACATGCGCAGCATGATCATCTCGAAACCGGAACGCGCGGAGGGTGCCAGCCCCAGGTCACGCTTGCCCAAGAGCGCCATCTGGTAATAGAGCTGCACGTCAGTCTGGTCCAGGCGCTTGGCCAGCGCGGTCACCAAGTCCGCATCGTCGAACTCCGCCGCTGCCGCCGGCACCGCCTGGGCCACTGCCACGCGTTGCAGCGCCTAAGCCAGGTCGTCCAGCACCAATTGGTAATCCGGCGCGCGCTCATCCAGCTGCGCCACGGTCTTCAGCACCAGGGCACCGTTGCGGGAAGCCAGCGCTTCCAGCAGGCCGCGCACATGGGTGCGCTCGATGGTGCCCAGCATGCTGCGCACTTCCGCATCCTTCACCGCCCCGCCGCCGAAGGCGATGGATTGATCCAGCAGGCTCAGGCCGTCGCGCAGGCTGCCGTCGGCCGCCTGGGCCAGCACCTGCACCGCCGGCGCTTCGTAGGGGATCTTCTCCGCATCCAGTATCTGGGTGATGCGTCCGGCGATGAGCCCCTCCGGCAGGCGCTTCAGGTTGAACTGCAGACAGCGCGACAGCACCGTCACCGGGATCTTCTGCGGATCGGTGGTGGCCAGCAGGAACTTCACGTGGGGCGGCGGCTCCTCCAGGGTCTTGAGCAGAGCGTTGAACGCGTTCTTGGAGAGCATGTGCACCTCGTCGATGAGGTACACCTTGTAGCGGCCGCGGCTCGGCGCGTACTGCACGTTGTCCAGCAACTCACGGGTGTCGTCCACGCCGGTGCGGGAGGCGGCGTCCACCTCGATGAGATCCACGAAACGGCCGGCGTCGATCTCCTGGCAGGCGCTGCACACGCCGCAGGGCCGCGAGGTCATGCCGGTCTCGCAGTTGAGGGATTTGGCCAGGATGCGCGCGATGGTGGTCTTGCCGACACCACGGGTGCCGGTGAACAGGAAGGCGTGGTGCAGCCGGTCATGGTCGAGGGCGTTGATCAACGCCCGCAACACATGCTCCTGGCCCACCATCTCCGCGAAGTTGCGCGGGCGCCATTTTCTTGCCAGGACCTGATACGACATGGGGCTCGGGGTATTCCGGCTATATAGGCTATTAAGCTTACTTTAACAGACCGCTATGGGCCTGGCGGCTGAGTCATGGCGCAGGGGTGAGCCGCATCGCGGCGAACGGGCGCACAGGGAAGTGCGCCCTGGACTTGGATGGAATCCAGGAAGGATTCCATCCAAGCGCCATGCACAAATCATGTATGTGGTGGCGGCCTGCGCCAGCCCGATCCGGCCCGCGAAGCCTCTGCTACCGTTGCTCCCTTCCGGGCCTGGCGGGGTTTGCAGCGCGTCGCGGCCGGGGAGCCGGCGCAGGCTGCCATAGAACTGCAGAGGTAATGATGGGGCTTGGAAGCGGGAGCTTCAAGAAGATTTTGGATCAAAACGAAGGATGAAGACTGAGAGAGGGATTACGCCGGGCTATCCCTGCCCGGCGCCCCTTCGGGGCCAGCACCGCAAGGCGGCGCTGTTCAAAAATCGCTCCAGGCGATTTTTGTCGAACCAACCGATATATGCATCTCGGGTTCGAATCCCCACTCGTTTCGCGAATGACCAAATGAAAAAGGGGCCTGGAAGGCCCCTTTTTCATTTGGTATTGGCGGAGAGAGAGGGATTCGAACCCTCGATACGGTTTTAGCCGTATACACACTTTCCAGGCGTGCTCCTTAAACCACTCGGACACCTCTCCGTAAACCTAAACTTTGGTCTCCTAACCCGTCCCTGGTGCGGGTTCCTGCTCGGCTTCCTGCCTCGCGTTCGGCCGCTTCGCGGCCTCACCCACTCGGACACCTCTCCGTATTCTTAGCTCAGAGGCTGTAGGCTTCTTAGCCGTCCCTGGCGCTATGACCAGCTCGGCTCTCTGCCTCGCGCTCAGGCGGATGCGAGCATCGCTCGCATGGAATCCCCGCCTTCGCCCACTCGCACACCTCTCCGTATTCAGAACTCTAGTCTTCCAAAACCGCTACGACCCAGTCTTCTACCCGAGTGGCGGGGCAAAAGGCGCGGCAGGTTACTCCATAGACCCCCGGCTCGCAACGGGTGGTGGCGGCAGGCCTCCCTCCGGCGGCGGGTTACCCGAACTCCCCGGGTGGGTGCCGATCGGTATGGTCGGCTTGATGGGCGCTGCGGCCTTGGGGGGCGCAGCCATGTCTTGCTTGGTCAGCACATTGGGCGGCGTTACCAGGCAGGGCTGGGCACCGTTGGTCGACGCGGCCGGCGCGGGCGTAGCCGTCGCCAAGGTACCCACCACAGGTGCCAGCGTGGCCTTGGCGGCGGTGCTGGCGGCCGGCACCAGATACGCCGGATCAGCCAGCGGCAAGGTGGTACCCGCCGGCGCCTGCAGCGGCGGCTTCGGTGCGTAGTTGGTATAGGGATGGGAGTTGCCGCAAGTGAGCCCGGTGCTGCAGGAGGCCAGCAGGATCGCCGCAGACGGCACGCTCAGATATGAGAAGAGACGCTTTGTCATCGTTTGCCTTGATAGGGACTGGGTTACGCCAGCGTGTGCGAGGCCTTGAGGGCCGCGCGCACTGCCGGATGGTTCAGGGCCGCGAGGGGGGTGAGTGGCAGGCGGATACCGGCGGCGATGCGCCCCATCTCCGCCAGCGCCCATTTCACGGGGATGGGATTGCTCTCGACGAACAGCGCCTTGTGCAGCGGGGCCAGCTCCGCGTCGATGGCGGCGGCCTTGGCGGCATCGCCGGCCCGCGCCGCCACGCTGAGCTCGTGCATGAGCCTGGGTGCCACGTTGGCGGTGACCGAGATCACCCCCTGCCCGCCCTGCAGCATGAACTCCCGGGCGGTGGCGTCGTCGCCGCTGATGAGCAGGAAATCCTCGCCGCAACGCCGGCGGATCTCGGCGGCACGCTTCAGGTCGCCGGTGGCTTCCTTGATGCCCTTCACGTTGGGCAACTGGGCCAGGCGTTCCACCGTCTCCGGCAGGATGTCGGTGATGGTGCGGCTCGGCACGTTATAGAGGAGCACCGGGACCGACACGGCCTCGGCCACGGCACGGAAATGCCGGTACAGGCCTTCCTGGCCCGGCTTGTTGTAATAAGGAGCCGCGCTCAGCACGGCGTCGGCACCCAGGGTCTCGGCCCGGCGTGACAGCTGCACGGCATGGGCGGTGGCATTGGACGTGGCGCCGGCGATCACCGGGATGCGCCCGGCGGCGGCGCGCACGCAGCGCGCCACCACCTCGAACTGCTCATCCCCTTCCAGGGTCGAGGCCTCACCGGTGGTGCCGATGGCGACGATGGCATCCGTGCCTTGCGACACATGCCACTCCACCAGGGCGTCGAGGGCGGCCAGGTCCAGCCGGCCGTCATCGGCCATGGGCGTGACCAGCGCCACCATGCTTCCCTGGAACATCGGGGTTGACCTCGGGGGAAAAAGCCATTTTACCGGCGCCCCGCCGCCGCCGCCAGCGCCAGGGCCACGACACCTGCGGTTGCGGCCCACCCGAAACCCGCTACACTGCTGCCACCCACTTCCGCCGGTCCGGTTAGCCCGCTGCGAGCCCGAATGAAACAGTATCTGGTGGTCTCGGTCCTGGCGGAGGACCGGACCGGCATCCTCCACGACCTGGCCAAGGCCGTGAAAGAGAGCGGCTGTAACGTGGTCGAGAGCCGCATGACGGTGCTGGGCGCCGAGTTCTCCATGCTGCTGCTGATCTCCGGCAACTGGAACACCGTCACCAAGCTGGAAGGCACCCTGCCCAAGCTCGAGAAGAAGCTGGGCCTGACCCTCTCCGCGCGCCGCACCAAGGAGCGCGAACCCCGTGAGGACCTGCTGCCCTATGCCGTGGACGTGGTGTGCCTGGACCAGCCGGGCATCATCTTCAACCTCGCCAACTTCTTCGCCGAGCGCAACATCGGGGTGGCGGAGCTCTCCACCCGCAGCTATACCGCGGCCCATACCGGCGCGCCCATGTTCGCCGTGCAGATGTCCGTGAACATCCCGGCCGAGACCCACGTGGGCCGACTGCGCGAGGAGTTCATGGAGTTCTGCGACAACCTCAACCTCGACGCCATCATGGAGCCCATCAAGGGCTGAACTTAACCTGAGGAGCCACATGAGCAAGATCGGCCTCGGCAAGAAGGTCCCGGATTTCACCCTACCCGCCACCGGCGGCAAGCAGGTGAAGCTCTCCTCGCTCCAGGGTCAGGCCGTGGTGCTGTACTTCTACCCGAAGGACGACACCCCGGGCTGCACCCTGGAAGGCAAGGACTTCCGCGACATGAACGCCGACTTCCGCCGCAAGGGCGCAGTGGTGCTGGGCGTATCCCGCGACAGTCTGAAGTCGCATGCGAAGTTCTGCGACAAGTACAGCTTCAACTTCGACCTGCTCTCCGACGCGGACGAGAAGCTCTGCAAGCTGTTCGACGTGATCAAGATGAAGAACATGTACGGCAAGAAGGTGCGCGGCATCGAACGCAGCACCTTCCTGATCGGCAAGGACGGCGTGCTGCGCCGTGAGTGGCGCAAGCTCAGCGTGGACGGTCACGCCGCCGAGGTACTGCAGGCCCTGGACGGGCCGGACCCGGAGCCGACCAAGCCCGCCAGGACCAAAGCGAGACCCAAGAAGAAGACTGCACCGAAGAAACGAGCGCGCAAGAAAGCCGGCAAGAAGAAGGCCGCCAAGCGGAGCCGGAAGTGAGCAAGAAATCCGCCAAGGGCAAGGAACAACGCCGCCTCTACGTGCTGGACACCAACGTGCTGATGCACGACCCGACTGCGATCTTCCGCTTCCAGGAACACGACATCTTCCTGCCCATGGTGGTGCTGGAGGAGCTGGACGCCGGCAAGAAGGGGCTCTCGGAGGCGTCACGCAACGTGCGCCAGGTGAGCCGCTTCCTCGACGATATGATGCGGGACGCCGGCAAGGACGAGATCGACGCCGGCCTGGTGATCCAGAGCCTGCAGAATCCCGTGGGGGCTGCCGTCACCGGCGGCCGCTTGTTCTTCCAGACCGAGGCGCTGACGGACGCCTTGCCCGATACCCTGCCCGGGAACAAGCCCGACAACTACATCCTCGCCACTACCCAGGCGCTGCAGGCGCGCCATCCGGAGGCGCGCGTGACGCTGGTGTCCAAGGACATCAACCTGCGCATCAAGGCTGCGGTGCTTGGCATCCATGCCGAGGACTATTTCAACGACAAGGCCCTGGACGACCTGGACCTCCTGTTCACCGGACTCCAGGAGCTGCCCAAGAATTTCTGGGACAAGCACAGCAAGGACATGGAGTCCTGGCAGCAGGAAGGCCGTACCTGGTACCGCATCAAGGGACCGCTGGTGAAGGACTGGCACCCCAACCAATGTGTCTACAGCGAGAGCGACAACTTCGAGGCATTGGTGCGCGGCATAGACGACCGCGGCGCCTTGCTGGAGCTGACCCGCGACTACCGCGGCATCCGCCATACGGTGTGGGGCATCAACGCGCGTAACCGCGAGCAGAACTTCGCCCTCAACATGCTGCTCGACCCGAGCATCGACTTCGTCTCGCTACTGGGCTCGGCCGGCACCGGCAAGACCCTGCTGGCGCTGGCGGCGGGCCTGGCCCAGACCCTGGAGCAGAACCGCTACCGCGAGATCATCATGACCCGCGTCACGGTGCCGCTCGGCGAGGACATCGGCTTCCTGCCGGGCACCGAGGAGGAGAAGATGACGCCCTGGATGGGCGCCCTCATGGACAACCTGGAGGTGCTGACCCAGTCCGGCGAAGGCGGCGAATGGGGTCGTGCCGCCACCGGAGACCTGCTGCGCAACCGCATCAAGATCCGCTCCATGAACTTCATGCGTGGCCGCACCTTCCTGAACCGCTACATCATCGTGGACGAGGCCCAGAACCTCACGCCCAAGCAGCTGAAGGCGCTCATCACCCGTGCCGGGCCGGGCACCAAGATGGTATGCATCGGCAACGTCTCCCAGATCGACACCCCTTACCTGACGGAGACCACCTCCGGCCTGACCTTCGTGGTGGATCGCTTCAAACGCTGGCCCCATTCCGGCCACCTCACGCTGCTCAGGGGCGAGCGTTCGCGGCTCGCCGATTTCGCCTCCGAAAGCCTCTGAAACCGGGTCTCGGCGGGATATGGGTGCTTACAATTTGGGGCGGCCTATGCTTAAATCTTTACAGTCATCTTTCCGTCATCCTGGGGATAAATCGATGAAAAAGCTCACTGCCCTCTGGGCTGCGTCGCTGACGGGCGCCGTGCTGGCTGCCTTGGCGCCGGCGGCCTCCGCGTCCAACTTCCAGCTCACCGAGCAGAGCGTGACCAGCTTAGGGCGCGCCCACGCCGGCGGCGCCGCGGTGGCCGAGGACTCCTCCAGCATCTGGTACAACCCGGCTGGCCTGACCCAGCTCACCGATACCGAGATCATGGGCGGCTACAGCCTGATCCGCTTCGGTGCCGACTTCACCAAGACTTCCGCCACCGATGCCTTCGGCCAGCCCCTCTCGGGCGGCGAAGGCGGCAGCGTCGGCAAGCTCGGCGGCCCGGCGTTCGTCTACTACGCCCAGCCCCTGAGCCACGACCTCACCTTCGGCTTCGGCATCAACACGCCGTTCGGTCTGTCCACCAAGTACGACGACGACTCGATCTTCCGCTATCAGGCCATCTATAGCAGCGTGGCGGTGATCAACTACAACCCGGCCCTGGCCTGGAAGGTCAACGACCAGTTCTCGCTGGGTGCCGGCATCGACTACCAGACCATGAGCGTGAAGCTCACCAACGACGTAGACTTCGGTGCCATCTGCTTCAGCCAGGCCTCACCGGTGACCTGCACCTCGCTAGGCCTGACCCCGCAACAGCACGACGGCTTCTTCTCCGCCCAGGCCAGCGGCCACGGCTGGGGTTGGAACGTCGGCGCCCTGTGGAAGATCAGCGACCATAGCCGCATCGGCTTCGCCTACCGTTCCAAGGTGAACCATGACCTGTCCGGTGGGGCCAGCTTCACCAACGTGCCTGCCGCCTTCTCCACCCAGCCGCAGTTCCAGGCCCAGAGCGTGTCCGCCGCCTTCGCGGCCCCGGCCGTGTGGTCCCTGAGCTGGGCCCAGGACCTGAACGACAAGTGGATGCTCACCGCCGATTGGTCCCGCACCGAGTGGAGCAGCTTCGACAACCTGACCATCAACTTCGCCAACGCGGGCACCCAGCCTGCGGTGGTGGACGAAGGCTTGAGCGACTCCAACCGCTTCGCGGTCGGCGTGGACTACAAGTTCAACGAGACCTGGACCTTCCGCGGCGGCGTGGCCCTCGACAACTCGCCGGTCCCGGATCCGTCCGCACCCTGCAACACCACGGCCTTCAACCCGAACTGCACCAACAACATCAACGCCAGCCGCACCGCGCGCCTGCCGGACGATGACCGCCGCTGGATCGCGCTCGGCGCCACCTGGCATGTGAGCGAACACTCCCAGTGGGACGTGGGCTACGCCCATCTGTTCCTGGGTTCCAGCGTGGACTTCAACCAGACCAACGCCAACGGCGATGACCACATCGTCGGCAGCTACAAGGCCGACGCGGACATCTTCGGCATCTCGTACCGTTACAAGTTCTAAGGACTGGCTTAGCTCCGGAAACTAAGACCCCCGCTCTGCGGGGGTTTTTTTATGCCATCCCTGGCGTGGATATGAATCACTTTTGGCTCCCCGCCTCGGCATGCTGCCTCGGCGCTCGCGGCTGTGCCGCTCGCCCCTGCCAAGGGGGCTTTTCTTTTGGACTATCGGGGTCGACGGACATGCGATAATGGCGTCTAGTGGATATACGGTCCTGGACGGTCCCTTTGCTGAGCATCCTGAAACGATCCCTGGTCTGCCTGTCCGCCGCCCTGCTATCGGCAGCGGTGCTGGCGGACGGCACCCCGGCTCCCGCCGGGAGTTTCGTGCCCGCGGCCAGCAGTGCCGCGGCCATCCCTTCGAACCAGTACAGCAGCCAGACCGGCGGCAGCGACTTCAACCTGCCACAGATAGGCGAAGCCGGCGCCAACGTCGTCAGCCCCCAGGAGGAATACAGCATCGGTGTGCAGATCATCGACGAACTGCGCGAATCCGGCGCGATTCTAGAAGACCCGCAGATCCAGGAATACATCCATGACATCGGCATGCGGCTCGCATCCCACAGCGACAACCCCAGCCTGCACTTCGCCTACTACGTCATCGATGAGGATGACATCAACGCCAGCACCCTCCCGGGCGGTTTCGTGGTGGTGAACAGCGGCCTGTTCCTGCTGACCAAGAATGAGGATGAACTGGCGGGCGTGCTGGCCCACGAGACTGGTCACGTCACCCAGCGCCACCTGGCACGGCAGGTGGAGGACGAGCAGGACCACGCTTTCCTGAACATCGCCACCATGCTGGCGGCGCTGATCGCGGCCTCGCGCACCAGCGACCCGGACGTGGCGGTGGGCGCGCTGGCCACCGCCCAGGGCGAGATGATCCAGCACCAGATCAATTACACCCGCGGCGACGAAGAGGAAGCCGACCGGGTGGGCATCGCCACCATGGCCCGCGCCGGCTTCCAGCCCCAGGGTATGGTCGATTTCTTCGCCGAGATGCAGAAGAGCTCTTCGCTCAACGGCTACGACAAGATCCCGGAGTTCCTGCTGGATCATCCGCTGGACCTGAACCGCATGACCGAAGCAGAGAACCGCGCCGCCCAGCTGCACGTGCCGCCGCGTCCGCAGAGCCGCACCTATCCGCTCATGAAGATGCGCCTGCTTGCGATGCAGAACAACGACGGCACCGACCGGCAGTTGGCGGATTTCCAGGGCCTGGTGGATGAGAGCAAGGACTGGGACCAGGTGGCGGCCCGCTACGGCCAGGCCCTGGTGATGCAGAAGGCCGGTCGCTACGATGACGCCGTGAAGGCCATGCGCACGCTGGCCACCCAGTACGACGACGTGATCGCTTTCCGCATCGGCCTGGCGGATGCCGAGATCCACGCCGGCAACCTGCAGGCCGGCATCGCCGCCTATGCCGACGCCATGAAGCTGTTCCCGGACAGCACACCGCTGATCCTGAGCTATGCCAACGACCTCATCGACGCCAACAAGCCCAAGCATGCCATCGACCTGCTGCAGCCCCTGAGCCTCACGTCGGACGAGCCGGACGCGGTGCATCTGCTGGCCAAGGCGTACGACAAGGCCGGCGACAGCGGGGACTCCCACTTCTACATGTCCCAGTACTACATGGTGAACGGCCTGCCGGCGGCGGCCGTGGACCAACTGCGCATCGCCCTCACCACCCCGGGCATCGACAGCGTGCAGAAGCAACGCTACCGCGCGCGCCTGCACCGGGTGGAAGAGGAAGCCCGCATCGCGCGTCAGGACCAACAACAGCAGCATCCCTGACGGTCACCGGCAGGTAACGTGGGCAAGCCCCGCGCCGACCTGCTAGCATTTACCCGAGATTCCCGAGGAAGATCCATGTCCGTCACGGCGCACCGCCACTTGCGGTCACCCATCCTGATGACCCTGTTCGCTGCTGGCACCCTGCTCGCCGGCTGTGCTAGCGCGCCGCCGGATTCGGTCACCCAGACCAAGGATCCCTGGGAAGGCCTTAACCGCAAGGTCTACGTCTTCAACGATACGCTCGACAAGGATGTGGCCCGCCCGGTGGCCCGCACCTACGTGCGCGCCATGCCGGGTCCCGCGCGCAACGGTATCCACAACGCGGTCACCAACCTGGACGAGCCGGTGACGGTGGTGAACGACGTGCTGCAAGGCAAGGTCGGCCAGGGCTTGCAGGACCTGGGCCGCTTCGTCATCAACAGCACCGTGGGACTCCTCGGCTGGTTCGACGTGGCCAAGCACGTGGGCCTGCCCCACCACGACGAGGACCTGGGCCAGACCATGGCCCATTGGGGTGTGCCTTCCGGGCCCTACGTGGTGCTGCCCCTCTTCGGTCCCAGCACGGTGCGCGATGCCTTTGGCCGCGTCGGCGACATCTATGCGAACCCGCCCCGCGAGGACCTGCCGCCCCGCTGGCGCAACGCCGAGTACGTGGTGGATGCGCTGGATACCCGCGTGGGCCTGATGCAGACCAACGACGCCCTGGACAGCGCTTACGATCCCTACGCCTTCATGCGCGACGCCTACCTCCAGAACCGCCGCTACAAGATCTACGACGGCAACCCGCCGGCACCGGACTACGATTACGACCTGCCGCCGGATGGCAGCACCGGTAACGCTTCTTCCGGTGCCGTGGAGCCTCCTGCGAGTGGGACCGGCGCTGCACCTGCCAGCACCACGCCGCTGCCCGCGGCGGGGAGCACGGCGGCGCCTGCGGCCGGTACCACGGCTGCACCCTCCGCTTCGACCCATACCTCTTCTGAATGAAAGACGGCGAGCAGAGCTCGCCGTCTTTCTATCCTGGATCGACCCGAGAACTTCAGCTTACGGGCAGGAGCTTGTCCACTTCGCTTATGTGGGCCAAGGCCAGGGCCTGCTTGGGCACGTGCTTGAAGACGAGCTTGCGCTTCTCGCGCTTGGCCCAGCCGGTCCACTCCACCAGCAAGGCCAGGCCGGCGCTGTCGGTGCCTTCGACGCCGGCCAAGTCCACCTCGATGCGCTTGTGGTCGGCGAACATGTGCCGGCTCTTGTGCAGTGCCTCGGTCACGGTGCCGAAGCCCAGCACACCGCTGAGCCGGAACCGGCCGTTACCCGCGTCCTCGAACCCCAGCGTCGCCATGTTCAGCCCTTGCCGCCCTTGGTGGTCACGGCATTGGGCGCCTTGGTGGTCTTGAGGCGCTGGATCAGCTCGTCCAGGCCCTTGGCCTGGACCTCGGGGCCGAACTGGCCGCGATAGCTCTGGACGTAGGAGATGCCCTCGATCACCACGTCGAAGGCCTTCCACTCGCCGTTCTCGTTGCGTAGCTGGAAGTCCACCGCGATGGGCTGGCCGCTGGGCGGCAGCACCTTGGTCATGACCTGGGCGCGATTCGGGTCGCTGCCCGGGCGGTAGGGCTGCACCTGGACGTTGCGCTCGGAATAGTTGCCCTTCACCAGCGCATCGGCATAGCTGCGGATCAGGTAGCTGTAGAAGGCGTCCTGGAAATCCTTCTTCTGGGTGTCACTGGCCGAGCGCCAGTACTGGCCGAGCACCAGCTGGGAGGCCAGGGCGAAGTCGAAGTGCGGCAGCAGGGCCTTGCCCACCACGTCGTAGAGCTTGCTGGGGTCCTTCTGCAGCTCCGCCTTGTCCTTGTTCACGTCATCGAATATGGACTTGGCGACCTGCTGCACCACCTGATCAGGCGGGGTACTGGGCGCGGCGGGCGCGGCGTCGGCCAGCGTCAGGACGCTGGAGAGGAAGAGAGCGATGGCGATGAGGGATTTGTTATGCATCATTTTGCACCTGGTGCAGTGGCCTTGGAGAAGAACTGTTGGATGAGTTTCTCGAGCACTAGCGAGTCCTGCGTGTACTGGATCTTGCTGTGATTCTTGAGGGGACTGCTGGAGCCGCCGGCATCGATGCCGATGTACTGCGAGCCCAACAGGCCCTCCGTCAGGATGCTGGCGGTGGAGTCGTCCGGGATGTCGTTGTAGTTCCCGTCGATCTGCATGGTCACCAATGCAGTGAAGCTCTTGGGGTCGAGCTGGATGGCGGTGACGCGACCGATGGTGACGCCGGCCATGGTGACCGCATCGCGCGTCTTGAGGGCACCTATGTTGTTGAACGAGGCGGTGACGGCATACCCGTTGCCCTCGCCATAGGAGCTGATGTTGGTGGCACTGGTGGCGATGATGTAGAGCGCCACGAAGCCCAGCACGATGAAGGCG
>Ga0265338_10004335_pt1 | contig 19230 bp, 19 predicted proteins | sample 42126metaG_FD_193579 | JGI IMG/M metagenome (GOLD analysis project Ga0265338, IMG submission 193579) | Rhizosphere microbial communities from Carex aquatilis grown in University of Washington, Seatle, WA, United States - 4-21-26 metaG | ecosystem: Host-associated > Plants > Roots > Rhizosphere...
GGCCGCCCGGCGCGGCCGCCCGGCGCGGCCGGCGGGTGCAGCAGGCCCGCGCAGATCCCCGTCCCGGATGTCGGATGGGTCACGTTAGGCGCGGGTGCGTTCGCTTGCCCCAGGAGCATCTGATATTAGTTAGGGGCGCGAAAAGCGGTCTAGACCATTGATACCCCCTGGTCATGCACGGTCTGCCGCGGTGCGCAGCCGAACCATCCTGAAGTCGCCCGCGACAGCGGGGGACTGCTGCGGCGTGCCGTCACCGGCGCGGCCGGCCGGATAAGACCGGCGAAATCAGGCAATGCGCTCGGTCGCACCGTGCCCTCCAACGCTTACGCGCAGTTCGCTGCCCGCGGGCAGTCACGTCGCTGCGGAGTGCCGAGGAGGTGCCCCGCCCGAAAGGAGAGACACGGTGTTTACCGGCGTCACCGAGATTGCGCATATCACCACCAAACAGGACATGTCTCGGTGGACTCGCGCGCACGCGGACGTTCCCGGCATCACGTGGTCGGTTTTCGCCGGGCCAGGCGGCACCATGATCATCGTCGAGCACGACGAGGACCGCTGCTCGCTTAACCGGGTGAACGCCTCAGCCGACACCGCCCCGGCCGGCCTCGCTGCCCCAGCCGGCGTCACCGCCGCGGCCGGCTCGGCCAGCCACCCGGGCATCGCCCGGGTCAGCGCCTGAACCAGCCCGTTCGGCGCCGCCCGCAACCCGCGGCCGCTCCCTGCGTCCGCTCCCGCCGCCCGGCCCGTGATATCGGCGGGAACAGCCGAGAATGCCGTGAATAAACCGTTACTGCCGCCTTGGCGGCTGGGACGGCGTCCTAGCATGAACGGCGGGGGACGCGAGGAAGACGGGTACCGAAGGCTGACATGTCCGGTTCTGATCGGAAGGACACCACGGTGAGCGGGCTGGCGTCCGAACTCGCCCGGCTCGACACCGGGACGGCGCACATCGCCCGGGTCTACGACTACTGGCTCGGCGGCAAGGACAACTTCAGCGCTGACCGGGTAGCAGGGGACGAGGCGCTGGCCGCGTTCCCCGGGCTGATCTCCTCGGTCCGCGCCAACCGCGCGTTCCTCGCCCGGGTGGTGCGCCACCTGGCCCGCGAGGAAGGCATCAGCCAGTTCCTCGACATCGGTACCGGCATCCCGGCCGCGAACAACACCCACGAGGTGGCCCAGTCGGTGGTGGCCGGCGCGCGGGTGGTCTACGTCGACAACGACCCGATGGTGCTCAGCCACGCGCGCGCCCTGCTGGCCAGCGGCTCCGGCGGGGCGACCGACTACCTGGACGCGGACCTGCGCGACACCGGCGTCATCCTGGAGCACGCGGCCCGGACGCTCGACTTCAGCCGCCCGGTGGGGGTGATGCTGGTCGCGGTGCTGCACCTGATCCGTGACGAGGATGACCCGGCCGGCCTCATCGCCCGGCTGATGGACGCGGTGCCGCCGGGCAGCACGCTGACGATCTCCCACGTGCCGAACGACATGCACGCCGGCGCGATGTCCGAGATGAGCGACCGGCTCAACCGGCTGCTGTCCCAGCCGAGCACCTACCGCAGCCAGGCGCAGGTCACCGGGTTCTTCGCCGGGCTGGAGCTGATCGAGCCGGGCGTGGTCCCGATCCAGCGCTGGCGCCCGGACACCCGGCAGGAGGCCGAGGCGGTCGCCGCGATGTGGGGCGGCGTGGCCCGCAAGCCGGCCGGCTAGGCGAGCCCGCCCGAGACGGTAACCGCGCGGGCGCCCGCCTGGTCAGGGGCGACCGCGGGCCGCCCGCAGTCGCGCAGCAGTGCCCGGCGGCGATGATGCGGTCGACCCGGGCGCCGGCGATGTCCGCTACCGTTTCGTGCTCGATCGGTCCGACCCCGACTGACGGACGATCTCGGCCACCACCGCACCGACTGGCGTGGCCTCGACGCCGAGCAGCCGCCGGGTCTCACTGCTGTCCAGGACGGCCGGCCGCTCGTACATGTAGAGCATCTCCGGGACCTCGGCCGCGATGCTGTCCGCGGCGGCCAGCGCGGCCAGCTCGTCCCGCGTCATCGTGGCCAGGTCGGCCGGCCCGGTCCCGGCCGCCTCGGCGATCAGCCGGGTCAGCTCGCGCACGGAAAGGTCGGCGGTGCTCGGGACGTGCCAGGCGCGGCCCCACGACTGGGGGTGCCGGGCGGCCGCGACGGCGGTCCGGGCGGTGTCCACCGTGTAGCTCCACGAGTGCGGGGCATCCAGGTCGGCCGGGAAGAAGGTCGCCTTGTTCCCGGCCAGCACGCCCGGCTGGATCATCAGGGTTTACGCAGAGAGCGCGCCGGGCCCGAGGAAGTCGTGCGCGCGCACCTCGGTCACCCGGACCCGCCCGGCGTCGCAGGCGGCCTTGGCGTCCAGCCACATCCGCGCCCGTACCCGGCCCTTGGCCGTGGTCGCGGCCAGCGGCAGGTCCTCGGTCAGCGGGCCGTCGGCCGGCCCGTATCCGTAGGCGTTGCCGATCATGACGTAGTCCGCCCCGGTCCGCTCGGCTGACGCCAGCAGCGCCGCGGCGAGCGGTGGCCACTGGTCCGGCCACTGGTCGTACGGCGGCATCGCGCAGTTGTAGAGGGCGGTGGCGCCGCGGGTGACCGCGGTGAGCCCGGCGGTGTCGGTGGCGTCGGCCGCGACCAGCTCGATCCGGGGGTGGGCCGGCCCGGAGCCGCGGCGGCTAACCAGCCTGACCTGCTCGCCCGCGGTGGCCAGCAGCCGGGCGGTGGGGATGCCGGTAGCGCCGGCGCCGACGACGGCGCGGCGGCGGCCAACCAGGTGGCGCGGCTGGCGGTGGTGGCGCCGGTCCGGCATGGCGGGCAGCGGCAGTTCATCGAGTCCCCGCTGCCGCCCGAGCGCGGCACCTCGCTGTCCCCGACCCGCGCCTGGGCACTGGAACGGCTCGATGAGCGCCTCACCCTCCGGGACCTGGCCGCCCATGCGCACACCAGCGTGCGTCACCTGACCCGGCGGTTCCAGGCCGAGACCGGCCTGAGCCCGCTGCGGTGGCTGCTGCGGCAGCGGGTTGACCGGGCCAGGGAACTGCTCGAGTCGACCACGCTGCCGATGGACCAGGTGGCCCGGGGCAGCGGGCTGGGGTCGGCCGAGTCGCTGCGCCAGCATTTCACCCGCCAGGTCGGCCTGTCCCCGAGCGGCTACCGGGCGAGCTTCACCCGCGCGGCCAGCCCGGCACCAGCGGCTGAGCGGGGACGCGGGACCTTCGATATCAATTCGTTACCGGCCCCGGCGGCGGCCGGTCGTTAGGGCGGAAATCCCCCGGGTACCCCGGCGCGCATGGAGTCAGCTGAGCCAGGGCACCTGATCGCTGGAAGGTGCCGGCTGGCCGCGGTCATCGGCCGCGCCGGTTACTCCGCAAAGCCGCTGCCCGGCAGCGGCGCCGGTATCTCGGCCGAGTCGGTGATCCGCAGCTTGCGCCGGGCGCGCTGGTAGAAGGTGGTCTGCCCGAGCCGCACCACCCGGGCGCCGCCGGGCCGTGCCCGCAGGTCGATGGCCTGGCCCGCCTCGGCGTAGCAGGACACCTGCCCGTCCACCTCGATCGCCAGCCGCCCGCTGGTCGGCAGCAGGTCCAGGGTGACCGTGTCGGTGACCGACAGCACTACCCCGCGGTTGTAGGCCGAGTGCGGCGCGGCCGGGGTGATCAGCAGCGCCTCGACCGACGGGCTGATGATCGGGCCGCCCGCCGAGAAGCTGTAGGCGGTGGACCCGGCCGGGGTGGCCGCGATCACCGCGTCGGCCGCGTAGCTGACGAACGGCTGCCCGCCGACCCGGACCGCGACCACCGCGCCGCCCTGCCCGGGGACGCGCACCGCGGCCACGTCGTTGAAGGCGGTGAAGACGGCCGAGCCGACTCCTGCGTCGAGCGCCAGCCGCGGCTCGGCAGTGAAGTCCTTGCGGTCGATGGCGGACAGCGCGGCAGGCAGGTCGGGCACGTCGACCTCGGCCAGGAACCCGAGCTTGCCCAGGTTGACCCCGAGGACCGGGGCGCGCTGCCGGTCGGCCAGCCGCATCGCCCGCAGCATCGTGCCGTCACCGCCCAGGCTGACCACCAGGTCGCTGCGGCGCCCCAGCTCGGCCGCCGAGACCGCGGTGGCGGCGCAGTTGAGCCGGACGATCTCGTCCCCGATGCCCAGGACCTGCGCCCCGTTCCCGGCCGCCCAGCTCAGCACCGCCGCCACCGCTTCCGCCGAGTCGCGCTTCGGATGCAGGACCAGCCCGATCGTGTGCACGGGATGAGCCTACCGAGCAGCGCGGGCGCGGCAGTCAGCCGCACCCGTTCGGGAAAACCGAAGGGCCTCAGCCGAACGGGTGCGGCTGGCTCTGCCCGCCCGCGGCGGCGCACCCGCGCTACCCGGGCGGTGCGGCTAACCAAGCGCCGAAACAAGGCGTTGAGATCTTCTGCCGGATCGGATAATCTACTATGATAATTTATACAATTTTACAATAATGTAATCTTGTGCCGCGGCCCTCCTGCGGCGCTGACCTGTTTGAACTTGTCGCGATCGTCGGGATGGGTCCACGGTAATGATGCCGCGAAGAACAGACCGGGAGCAGGCCAGGCCGCGCCTGGTGCCCCAGCCGAGTGGGTACGCCGTCTACGTCGACCAGCCGCGGCCTGACGCCCAGCGGCGGCCGGCCGGCGCGCCGGCCGGGACCGGGCCGCGGCGCCCGCCGAGCCACGCCCTCGCCGGGCGCGGCTTCCGTGACCGGGATGGCCGGCCGCGCGGGCGGGGCCGCCAGCGGTCGATCCGCTCCACCCTGTCGCTGCTGCTGATCCTGCCGCTGGTCTCGCTGATCGGGCTGTGGGCGTACGCGGCGGCGACCACGGTCGGCGCGGCCCTCGGCACCCGCACCGAGGACTCCATTAACCGGCAGGTCGGCGCGCCCACCCAGCGGCTGTTCGAACAGCTGCAGGCCGAACGGTCGCTGACCTTCGCCTGGCAGAGCACCAGCCCCCGGCCGTCGCGGGAGGCGCTTGACGCCCAGCGGGCGCTGACCGGCCAGGCGGTGACCGCGTTCCGGGCCGGCGTCGCCGCCACCGCGCGCTACGTCCCGGCGGCCGACAAGTCGGTCACCACGACCTTGCTGGCCAGGCTGGGCCAGCTCGGCCCCCTGCGGGCCCGGGTGGACGCGGGCAAGGTCACCGCGCTGGCCGCCTTCCAGGACTACAACGCCACCCAGCAGTCGGTCTACCCGTTCGTCGGCTCGATGTTCAACCCGCAGGAGTCCCTCGGGTACTACCAGGAGGGCGAGGCGGGCCTGCTGCTCGGCCAGGCGGTCGACGCCGTCGCCCAGGAGGCGGCGCTGGTGGGCGGGGCGCTGGCGGGCGGCGGCAAGATGCCGCCCGCGCTCTACCACCAGTTCACGCTGACCGTCGACAACCAGCGGCTGCTGGCGCAGCTCGGCAACTCGCCGGTGGAGTGGCAGCGCGGCCCTGACCCGTACCGGCCGGTGTTCAACTCGGCCGCGTTCGCCAGCCTGCGGACGATGGAGAACGCGATCGTGGCGGCCGGGCCCGGCGCCCGGATCCCCTTCCCGCCGCGAGCCTGGCAGGCGGCCCTGCAGACGGTGTTCACCGGGGCGACCGTGGCCGGGACCGCCTTCCAGGCCGGCAGCACCAGCGGGCAGGCGCACGACGGTGACATGATCCTGCTGCGGCTGATCGTGGTCGGCGGGGCTGGGTTCCTGCTGGTCGTGGTGACCTCGTTCCTGCTGCTGCGGTTCGGCAACCGGATCAGGCGCGAGCTCACCGCCCTGCGCGGCGCGGCCCGCACGCTGGCCGACGAGCGGCTGCCGGGTGTGGTCAGCCGGCTGCGGGCCGGGGCCGAGGTGGACGTGATGGCGGAAGCGCCGCCGCTGGTCCTGGACACCAGGACCCGGGAGGTAACGGAGACGGCGGACGCGTTCTCGGTGGTGCAGCTGACCGCGGTGGAGGCGGCGGTGCAGCAGGCTCAGCTCCGCAAGGGCGTCAGCCTGGTTTTCCGCAGCCTGGCCCGGCGCAACCAGTCCCTGCTGCAGCGGCAGTTGCAGATGCTGGACGAGATGGAGCGCCGTACCGAGGACGCCGACGCCCTCGCCCAGCTTTTCCGGCTCGATCACCTGACCACCCGGATGCGGCGGCAGGCTGAGGGCCTGATCATCTTGTCCGGTGCGTCGCCGGGCCGGGTGTGGCGCCAGCCGGTGCCGGTGATCGAGGTGCTGCGGGGTGCGATCGGCGAGATCGAGGGCTACGAGCGGGTCGACCTGATCGCCGAGGCGCGTGACTTCGTACTCGGCACGGTGGTCGCCGACCTCATCCACGTGCTGGCCGAGCTGGTGGAGAACGCGGTGCAGTTCTCGCCGCCGGGCACCCGGGTGCAGGTTTGCGGCGGCCGGGTCGCCAACGGTTACACCATCGAGGTGGAGGACCGGGGGGTGGGCATCCCGCCGGCCACGATGAGCGCGTTCAACGAGCGGCTGGCCAACCCGCCCGAGTTCGACCTGGCGGACGGCGACCAGCTCGGGCTGTTCGTGGTGAGCAGGCTGGCGGCCAGGCACGGGGTGATGGTCTCGCTGCGCCGGTCGGGCTTCGGCGGGACGACCGCGATCGTGCTGCTGCCGCACGCGCTGGCCATCGCCGAGGAAGACATCCCGGCCGCCGATCCGCGGGCCGGCGCGGCCTACGCCGCGGTGGAAGCCGGGCCCGTCCCGGCCGCCAGCTCATCGGCGGAGGTGCTGGCGGGCCGGCGGGTGCCGCGCAACTGGGGGGCGCTGTCGCCCGCGCCCGTGATTGTGCCGCCCGCCGGGCCGGCTGACGGCCTGCTCCGGCCGCCGCCGACGGAGTGGCTGCCGCGGCGGCAGGCCGGGGCCAGCCTGGCGCCCGGGCTGCGCGAGCGGCCCGCCGCCCCCGCCGCCGGGCAGCTTCCCGGCCCGCCTGCGTACTCGCCCGAGCAGGCCCGCGCGCTGATGTCCGCCATCCAGGTTGGCTCGCGGAGCGGGCGTGCGGCCGGCCTGCCGCCGGACGACGGCGACGGTTACCAGGATCCGACTGGCGGAGACGAGTGATGCGCGGGGGAACTGCTGTGGGAAAGCTGGACTGGCTGCTCGCCAACCTCTCCGCGACCTGCGCTGGCATCAGCTGCGCGGTGGTGCTCTCGCCCGACGGGCTGCCGCTTGGCCGCTCGCCCGGGCTCAGCGAGGCGGACTCGGGTCACCTGGCCGCCCTCGCGGCCGGGGTGCAGAGCCTGGGATACGGCGTCGGGCAGCAGCTTGACTTCGGTGAGGTCACCCAGACCATCGTGCAGATGACCGGGGCGCTGCTGTTCATCCAGCCCGCCGGGCAGGGCACCTGCCTGGCCCTGCTGGCCCAGGCCGGGGCCGACGCCGGGCAGATCGCCTACGAAACGGCGGTGCTGGTCAAGCGGGTCGGGCAGTACATGATCGCCGAGCGGCGGCTTCCCGCCCCGGGCCCGGTAACCGGGTAAGGCCGGCATGGGGGGAGAGCAAGACGACAACTGGGTGGACGATGAGGCGGGACCAGTCTCCCGCCCGTACATCGTCACTGGCGGCCGCACCCAGACACGCGGTTCCCGCTATCTGGACTTGGTCGACTTGGTGGTGCGCACCGGTAACCCGGTCCCCGCCGCCTCGGTCAGCCCCGAGCGCACCCAGATCCTGGCGCTGAGCCGGGTCCCGGTTAGCGTGGCCGAGGTGTCCGCGATCGTCCGGCTGCCGATCGGCGTGGTCCGGGTGCTGCTCGACGACCTCCTCCACGAGGACCTGATCGTGGTCCGGGGGGCGGCCCCGCGCGGCGGGCGGGTGACCGACCAGCGGCTGCTGCGCAAGGTACTTGAGGGCCTGCAGGCCCTGTGAACCAGCCCCGGCCGGCGTCCGTCTGGGCGGCCCGGTGGCCGGCCGGCGATGGCCCGGAAGGGCTAGCGCGGTGCTGACCAGGTGGTTCGGCCGGACCTGGTTATCGCTGGGGGCAAATTGTGCTATCTCGGTCATCCGGCCGGGATAGCGCTGTTAATGTCTTTTGTACGAAGTGCAAATATATAGATAACTTTGGTTATCTTATCCGGGTCAGGCCCCTCGCGGTGCTGCCATTGTTTTGACTTTGTCGCAATCTTTGGATGGGTCTACGGTGATGATGCCGGGCAGAACGGATCGGGAGCAGGCCAGGCCGCGCCTGGTGCCCCAGTCGAGCGGTTACGCCGTCTACGTTGACCAGCCCCCCGCGGCGGGGGAGTGGCCGCAGTCCGGGGCTCAGTACGGGGCTCAGTACGAGGCCGGCCCGCGGCGCCCGCCGGGCCGGGTCAGCTACGCCGGCCGCAGGCGCAAGGGCCGCGGCGACGGCTATGACCGGTACGACCGGCCGGGTGGCTCGGCCCAGCAGCGGTCGATCCGCTCCACCCTGTCGCTGCTGCTGATCCTGCCGCTGATCTCGCTGATCGCGCTGTGGGTGTACGCGGCCTCGACCACGCTGGGCGAGGCCCTCGCCAAGCGCACCGCCGACAGCATCAACCACCAGGTCGGCGGGCCCACCGAGCTGATGATCGTCCAGCTCCAGGCCGAGCGGACGGCGACCTTCACCTGGCAGAGCACCAATCCCCGGCCGTCGGAGAAGGCGCTTGAAGCGCAACGGGCGCTGACCAACCAGGCGGTGACCGCGTTCCGGGCCGGCGTCGCCGCCACCGCGGGCCACGTGGCGGTGGCCGACCAGTCGGCCACCAACGCCCTGCTGGCCAAGCTGAGCCAGCTCGGCGTGCTGCGGACCAAGGTTGACGCGGGGTCGGTCACCCCGCTGGCCGCCTTCCAGGATTACAACGCCACCGAGCAGGTGGTCTACCCGTTCGTGAACGCGCTCTTCAACCCGCAGGAGTCCCTGCTGTGGTACCAGGAGAGCCAGGCGGCGCTGCAGAGCGGGCAGGCGGTCGACGCCATCGGGCAGGAAGCGGCGCTGGTGGGCGGGGCGCTGGCGGGGGGCGGCAGGGTGTCGCCCGCCCTCTACCGGCAGTTCGCCCAGACCGTCGACAACCAGCGGCTGCTCGAGCAGCAGGGCAGTTCGACGGTTTACTGGCAGCTCGGCCCCGACCCGTACCTCCCGGTGTTCAACTCGCCCGGGTTCGCTAGCCTCCAGAAGCTGGAGAACCAGGTGGTGGCGGCCGGCCCCGGCGCCAGGATCCCGTTCTCCCCGCAAGCCTGGCAGGCGGCCCTCCAGTCGGTCTTCGCCAAGGCGACCGCGGCCGGCTACGCCGTCCAGGTGGGCAGCACCAGCCAGCAGGCGCACGAGGGAGACGTCATCCTGCTGCGGCTGATCCTGATCGGCGGGGCCGGGTTCCTGGCCGTCGTCGTGACGTCGTTCCTGCTGCTGCGGTTCGGCAACCGGATCAGGCGCGAGCTGACCGGGCTGCGCGGGGCGGCCCGCGAGCTGGCCGAGGAGCGGCTGCCGCGGGTGGTCAGCCGGCTGCGCGCGGGGGCCGACGTGGACGTGGCGGCCGAGGCGCCGCCGCTGGTCCTGGGCACGCACGTCCGGGAGGTGACCGAGACGGCGGACGCGTTCTCGGCCGTGCAGCTGACCGCGGTGGAGGCGGCGGTGCAGCAGGCCCAGCTCCGCAAGGGCGTCAGCATGGTCTTCCGCAGCCTGGCCCGCCGCAACCAGTCCCTGCTGCAGCGGCAGCTGAAGATGCTGGACGAGATGGAGCGCGGCACCGAGGACGCGGACGCGCTTGAGCAGCTTTTCCGGCTCGACCACCTGACCACCCGGATGCGGCGGCAGGCCGAGGGCCTGATCATCTTGTCCGGTGCGTCGCCGGGCCGGGTGTGGCGCCAGCCGGTGCCGGTGATCGAGGTGCTGCGGGGTGCGATCGGCGAGATCGAGGACTACGAGCGGGTCGACCTGATCGCGCAGTCGCGTGACTTCGTCCAGGGCACCGCGGTGGCCGACCTCATCCACATGCTGGCCGAGCTGGTGGAGAACGCGGTGCAGTTCTCCCCGCCGGGCACCCGGGTGCAGGTGCGAGGCGGCCGGGTCGCCAACGGCTACAGCATCGAGGTGGAGGACCGGGGCCTGGGCATCCCGCCGGCCACCATGAGCGCGTTCAACGAGCGGCTGGCCAACCCGCCCGAGTTCGACCTGGCCGACAGCGACCAGCTCGGGCTGTTCGTGGTGAGCAGGCTGGCGGCCAGGCACCGGGTGATGGTCTCGCTCCGGATGTCCGGCTTCGGCGGCACCACCGCGATCGTGCTGCTGCCGCACGCGCTGGCCATCGCCGAGGAAGACCTCCCGGCCGGGGCCCGGCCTGGGTCCGGTGGCGGCTACGGCGACGCGGGCGCCGGCCAGCCACGGACGGGCGCCGTCCACGCCATGGCGGGGGCCAACGGCGGCAGCGGGCACGCCCCGGCTGGTGCTGCCCACGGGCAGGCCATCCGGGCGTCGGCGGCCGAGGTGCTTGGCGGCCGCCGGGTGCCCCGCAGCGGGCGCGCGATCGGGGCCGCGGTCCCGGCCCAGGAGCCCGCGCCCGGGCCGGCCGATGGGCCCGGCCTGCCGCGGCGGCAGGCCGGCAGCAACATGGCGCCCGGTCTGCGCGAGCGCCATGCGGCAGGCTCCGAGGTTGAGCACGATCCCGGCCCGCCCGCGCGGTCGCCCGACCAGGCCCGGGCGCTGATGTCCGCGGTCCAGCTCGGCTGGCGGAACGGGCGCGGTGCCGACCTGCCGCCGGACAACGGCGAGAGCCAGCCGGCCCCGCCTGGCCGGGACGAGTGATGATGCGCGGAGGAACTGCCGTGGGTGAGCTGGACTGGCTGCTGGCCAACCTTTCCGCGACCTGCTACGGCGTCAGGTGCGCGGTGGTGCTCTCGCCCGACGGCCTTCCGCTTGGCCGCTCGCCGGGGCTCAGCGGGCAGGACGCCGAGCACCTGTCCGCGCTCGCGGCCGGGGTGCAGAGCCTGGGCTACGGCGCGAGCCAGAAGCTGGGCTTCGGCGAGGTCAGCCAGACGATCGTGCAGATGACGGCGGCGCTGCTGTTCATACAGCCCGCCGGGCAGGGCACCTGCCTGGCCCTGCTGGCCGAGGCCGAGGCGGACGCCGGGCAGATCGCGTACGAGATGACCGTGCTGGTCAAGCGGGTCGGGCAGCACATGATCGCCCATCCGCGGTTCCCCGCCCCAGGCCCGGCTAGCAGGTAAGGCAGGCCATGGGGGCAGGAGAAGACAGCTGGGAGTACGAGGAGGCGGGTCCCGTCTCCCGTCCCTACACCGTGACCGGCGGCCGTACCCGGCCGCGCGGTAGCCGCTACCTGGACCTGGTTGACATGGTCGTCAGGACCGGCAAGTCGGCCGACACCACCCCGGTCACCCCCGAGCGCAGCCAGATCCTTGCGCTGAGCCGGGTCCCGGTGAGCGTGGCGGAGGTCTCGGCGCTGGTCAAGCTGCCGATCGGGGTGGTCAGGGTGCTGCTCGACGACCTGATGCACGACGACCTGATCGTGGTGCGGGAGGCGGCGCCGCGCGGTGGCCGGGTAACCGACCAGGGCCTGCTGCGCAAGGTGCTGCAGGGCCTGCAGGCCCTGTAGCGGGCCCGGTCCAACTTATTTCCACTCTGAATCATTGGCCTGCGGCTACGTGACCAGAGGGACGGCGGTGGTGCCGCTGCCCGCGGGCAGCGGCACCCGCCTAACTCAGTGGCACCGGGTTATAGGCCCCTGGTGCCACAGCCATGCGGACCGGTTCCGCGCGGGTCACGGCAGCAGCAGGCCGCTGTCGCCGAACTCATGCCAGCGGTAGCCGGCGCTCAGCGCCGCCGCGTACGCCCGCTCGACCAGCGGCCGGCCGGCCACCGCGGTCAGCAGCGCCAGGTGCGACGCGCCGGGCGCGTGCCACCCGGTCACCAGGCCGGTGACCGCCCGCGCGGGCCGCCCGGGGCCGAGCACCAGGCTGGTCAGGCCCTGGCCGGGGCGTACCGTGCCGTCCGGTTCGGCCGCTGACTCGAGCGCCCGGGTGACGGTGGTGCCGACCGCGATCACCCGCCCGCCCGCCTGGCGGGCGGAGTTGACCAGCCGGGCGGTGGCGGCGGGCACCCGGTACCGTTCGGGCTGCGGCGGCTCACCCGGTTCCTGCGAGGACACCCCGGTGTGCAGCAGGACCGGCGCCACCGTGACGCCGCGCGTGACCAGCTCGGTGACCAGCCGGTCGGTGAACGGCCGCCCGGCGCTCGGCATCTCGGCGCTGCCCGGCTCGCGGCTGAACACGGTCTGGTAGTCCGCCAGCGGCCACTGGCGCGGCACGTAGCCGTACCTGATCGGCCGCCCGTGGCGGGCCAGGAAGACCGCCACCCCGCCGTCGATGCGCGGCCGCGCCCGCCACAGCCGGTCCTGCCCGGCGGGATACGGCCGGTCGAGGACCAGGTCGGCGCCGTCGGCCAGGCTGATTACCTCGCCGGGCCGCAGCCCGGTCACCGGCCCGGTCACCGGCCCGGCGGCTGGGCCCGGCCCGGCGGCCGGCCGCACCTCGACCGCCCAGCCGCCGTCGTCCAGCCGGGCCGAGAAGTGCACGGTGACCGGCGTGCCCGCCCGGCTGCCGTCGGCCGCGGCGGGGAGGGTGGCGGAGGTGTTGACTACCACCAGGTCCCCGGGGGCGAGGAAGCCGGCCAGGTCGCTGAACCGCGCGTGGGCCACCAGGCCTGGGCCGGCCACCAGCAGCCGGACCCCGTCCCTGGCGGGCGGCGGCTCGGTCGCCTCCAGGCTCTTCGGCAGCACGAAGTCGATGGCCGGCCGGATGAAGTCGACGCTGCTCATGACGTCGCCCCGGTCAGCTCGGCGGCGCGCACCCGGCCGCTCGGCGGGCGCGTCGCGATCAGCCGCAGCAGCGCCGGGACCACTGTCTCCGGCCCGGGCCGGTCGGAGATGTCCTCGTCAGGGAACGCGGCCTGGTGCATCTCGGTGCGCATGTCGCCCGGGTCGACCGCGTAGACCGCGAGCGCGGGCTCCTCGGCCGCCAGCACCGCCGAGAGCTGGTCGAGGGCGGCCTTCGACGCGCCGTAGCCGCCCCAGCCCGGGTAGGCCTCGACCGCCGCGTCCGAGCTGATGTTGAGCACGGTGCCGCCGGCCGCGCGCAGCAGCGGCAGGAGCGCCTGGGTGAGCGCGAGCGGCGCCAGCACGTTGGTCTCGTGCACCCGCCGGGCCGCCGCCAGCGGCAGGTCGGCCAGCGCCGGCAGCGGGCTCGGCCCGAGGTCGCTGGCGTTGTTGACGAGCAGGTCGAGGCGGCCGAAGGCGCCCACGGCGGCGGCCAGCGCGGCCCGGTGGGCCGGGTCGGTGACGTCGCCCGGCACTACCACCGCGGTGGGCAGGGCGGCGGCGAGGTGGCCGGCCCGGCGCGCGTCGACTACCGCCCGCCAGTCGCGGGCGAGCAGGGCGCGGGCCAGCGCCAGGCCGAGCCCGCGCCCGGCCCCGGTGATGACTGCGACCGGTTGCGATGTTGTGTCCATGCGGCCTATTGTTGTAGTTAAAGTCAACTTTAAGTCAAGGGGAGGTGCGGCCGCCGTGCGCAGCACCGACGAGCTCACCGTCAGCGACATCGCCGCGCGCAGCGGCTTCACCCCGTCGGCGCTGCGCTTTTACGAGCGCGAGGGCCTCATCGAGGCGACCAGGACGGCCGGCAACCAGCGTCGCTACCAGCGCAGCGTGCTGCGGCGGCTGGCGTTCATCCGGGCCGCCCGCAACGTCGGGCTGACCCTGGACGAGGTCGCCGCGGCGCTGGCGGCGCTGCCCGACTCGCGCACCCCGACCCGGGCTGACTGGACCCGGCTGTCGCGCGGCTGGCGCACCCGGCTGGACGAGCAGATCGCGGCGCTGGAGAAGCTGCGCGACGGCCTGGACTCGTGCATCGGCTGCGGCTGCCTGTCGCTGCAGCGGTGCGCGATGTCCAACCCGGCCGACGTCGCCGCCACCGACGGGGCGGGAGCCCGCTACCTGCCCGCCCCGCTGCGCTAACGCGAAGGCAGCTTTTCCTGCCAATGCCTATCACCCGACCGAAAGCCAGCCGCATTTACCCGGAACAAAAACGGGATAGCCCGAACGGAGGGGCGGTTCCCCGCTTACCGCCGCTCAATTCTCCAGGCCGGTCCAGCAATTCACGGCCAGCTTAGTTCCCCGTGCTAGCGCGGCGGGCCGGCCTCGATCCGGGCCAGCGCGGCCGCGTACTCACCCGGCCCGGGCCGGAAGCCCTCCAGCCACCAGGTGGCGCCGGCCGCCCCGGCCTGCCCGGCCTGGTCGGCCGCCGCGGCCGCGTCACCGGCCGGGGTGCGGCCGGTGATCACCACGTCGAACGGGTCGCCGCTGGTCCGCAGCTCCCCGACCGCGGCGGTGATCTCGGCCACCGTCGCCGGGGTGGGAGCGAACGAGCCGTCCTGCGGGTTGATGATCATCGGGGCCACGCCGTCCCAGCGGGCGGCCCGCCGCAGCGGGCGCCGGGACGGCCAGTCGCAGCCGATCCACACCGGCGGGCGGGGCCGCTGCACCGGGGTGGGCTGGAAGGTGACGCCGGCCGCGGTGAGCTGCTCACCGTGGAAGTCCACCTTCTCCCCGGACCACAGCCCGGATAGCACCGCCAGCCCCTCGTCAAGCCGCTGGGCGACCAGGCGCGGCTCGGCCGGCTCGCCCCAGGTGCCGAACTCGGCCTCCAGGGTGAACCCGAGCCCGGCCCCGAACACCAGGCGGCCGCCGGAAAGCCGGTCCACCGAGGTGGCCTGCCTGGCCAGCACGCTGGGCCGGCGGCGGGCGACCGGGGTGACCAGCGGGCCGATCCTGATCCGCTCGGTCATCGTGGCGATTACCGTGAGCAGCACCCACGGGTCGGCCGTGTCGAGCACGCCGTACGCGAAAACCACGTGATCCCACACGAAGAAGCCGTCCCAGCCGGCCTCCTCAGCCCGCCGTGCGAGCTGGCCGGCCTGGCGCGGGTCCGCGAACTCGCCCAGGTTGGGCACGCTGATGCCGTAGTGCATGCGGACACCATAACCGGGTGCCCGCGGTCGGCGCTATCCAGTGCGGGCAGGAATGATTACCGGCCGCCGACTGATTACCGTCTACGTTAATAATGGCGGCCGCGGGCGCATATAGCGCGTTATCATTTCGGCAGCTAAGCGGGAACGCGAAACGCTCCGCTGGGATCGCCCGGGGGTGGGCTGATGAGAATTGTCGTCCGGCGTGTATTCCGGGCGGTTGGCTGGCTGGGGGTGCTCTACCTGCTACTGGGCGCGGGCGCGGGCCTCGCCCTGCTGTTTCACGCCCTGCCGCTCAGCGACGCTCAAGCGTGGCGGTCGGTGATCGTGGTGGTTCTCGGGGCGGCCGTGCTGGGATCCCGGATGCGCGGGTACCGGGAATCCCAGGCGGTGCGGTCGCAGGAAGAGGTGCTGCCCGCCCTGCTGGCCTCGGGGCGGCAGTTCTGCCTGGTGCTGCGGCCGTTCGGGCAGGACGGGGAGACGTTCCTGCGCCGGTTCCGGCGGTACCGGAGCCTCGGCCGCGGCCGCCGCGCCGACAAGTTCATCTTCGCCGACATCCAGACGATGGAGCAGGTCATCGCGGCGGGCGCGCGGCAGGCGCTCCGGCTGGTCGGCCGGGCGTACACGATCATCCTCTGGCTGGCGCCGGGCCAGGACCTGCGCGCGTCGTTCGCCTGGGAGGTCGAGCAGATCGTGCGGGCGGGCCGCCAGCTCAGCACGGTCATCGTGCTGCCACCGCCCGACCAGCAGGCGGCGGCGTACCAGCAGGCAGCCGGGCAGGCGGCGGTGCTGCTGGCCGCCCTGGACTCGCCGGCCGGGTCGGTGGCCGCCGTCGACCAGGACGCGGCCGGCCGTTACCGCGACCAGCTAGGCGGGAACACGGTCATCGCCCGGTTCCAGCCGCCGGACGGCCCCGGGGCCGGCCTGGTGCTCCGGCGCTGGTACGCGACCGGGGGCCGCAAGTGGTGGGGCGGGCGGCTGGTCCTCGACGCGGGCGCTTACGAGGATGGCCTGGCGCGGCTGATGGCCGGCCCCGGGGCGCCGGCCAGCGGGTCGGGCTGACTACCGCGACCGCTACCGGGCCAGGGCGCCCATCGGGTCCCAGGCTGGCAGCACGATCGGCGCGGCGTCCAGGGCGCCCTGCAGCTCCGCGGGCAGCGCGCTCTTGCGGGCGGCGATCTCGAACACGTACTGGCCGAACCACGAGTCGTCCATGGTGTAGAAGCCGTCCCGGCCGCGGTCGGCGCCCCAGCTGTTCTCCACCCGCCACCGCCGGGTCGCCCGGTCGAGCACGTCGACCCCGGTGAACAGCATCGCGTGCGTCATCGCGGTCTCGTGGTAGGCCAGCCGGGCGGCCTTGTCGAGGTCGAAGGCGGTGTCGTAGACCGAGGGCAGGTCGTAGAGCCCGGCGTCCCAGTAGGCGTAGTCGTTGCTCATCATCTTGCCGACGTCGCAGCCGAACCAGACCGGCTCGCCCCGCTGGATGGTGGCCGCGGCGACGTCCTTGATGAGCTGCGTCTCGACGTTGAGGTAGGTGACCGGCGGGCCGCCGACCACGTTGCCGAGGTACTCGACGGTGAAGGTCCGGCCGAACGGGCTGGTCGGCCGGGGGTCGTTGACCAGGCAGACGTAGTCGCTGACCGGCAGGTCCACGTACTGGGCGGCGAACTCCCGCGGGGTCAGCACGCCGTCCCGGTGGAACTGCTTGTCCTTGTCGGTCCACTGCCAGTCGAAGCGCTCCGGCGGGGTGCCCAGGTGGATGCACAGGATGCGGTAGATGACCGGCAGGATCTCGGCCTTGGCGGCGCGGGCGGCGTCGGGGCCCTCGGCGGCGGCCGCGCGGACGGTGCGCGCGCCCTGGCGGAGCTGGTACCGCAGGATGGAGTTCATCCGGGCGGTGTTGGACGAGCTCTGCGTCTCCGGCATGTAGCTCTTGGGGACCAGGCCGTGCTTTTCCACCAGGGCGGCGAACATGTTCCACTGGCCGCCGTCGCCGGCCACCGTCTCGAGCAGGAACGCCACCGTGCGGTCGTCCAGGTCGCGGTCCGCGGTCTCGATGACCGCCTCGAGGAAGTAGTTCGCGCGCTCCAGCTTGTCCCAGAACATCGCGTAATTCTGGGAGAACTCGAAGTCCTTGAAGCCGGTCTTGCGCATGACGCCGACGCGGAGCAGGTTCAGCCCCGCGAACAGCCAGCACCGGCCGCTCTTCTCCTGGTTGGTGGCCTTCCAGTCGTCCAGCGTGGTCGACAGGGAGTGGTCGATGCTGCTGACGATCTCCCGGTTGATCGCCACGTCGTCGACGGTTACCCGGGTCACCGCGTTCTGCGCGAGCCGGTAGCCCGGGTTGGCGGTGAAGTCCTTGCGCAGTTGGTCAAGTTCAGCAGCGGCCAGCGTGCCATCCATCGCGGCGTCCTCTTCCCGTCGTCATCTCGTCTCCTCCAGGGTAGATGGCTGCGCCGGGAATGCCAGTGCTGGCCTGTGCTCCCGTTACTACCTAACGTAGTAACATGTGGTCCGTGAACGTCGTCCCCACCACGATCGTGATCGCTGGCCTCGCCCTCGCCGCCTACGCGCTGCTGATGACCGCGCTCAACCGGCGGATGGGCGGGATCCTGCTGGCCGCCCTCGGCGTGCTCGAGATCCTGCTGCTGGTGCTGATCGGCCTGGTGGTGGCCAAGCTGGCCGGCGGCGAGCGCCCGGCCAGCACCGGCACGCTCATCGGCTACCTGATCGCGATGCCGCTGGTCCCGCTGGCGGCGGGGTTCTGGGGCGCGCTCGAGCGGTCCCGCTGGGGCCCGGCCGTCATCGCCGTCGCCGGGCTGGTCGCGGCGGTGCTGATGGTGCGGCTGCACGAGATCTGGCCGGCCATCGGTGTCTGAGCCAGTGGCCTCCCCGGAGCCGGCCGCGCCGCCCGAGCCGGCCCCTTCGGCTGAGCCAGTGCCGCGGCCGGGCTTGACCCGGTCCGGCCCGGGCCGGGTGCTTGTCGCCGTCTACGCGATCTTCGCGCTGTCGGCCACCGCCCGGGCGGGGGTGCAGATCGCCACGAAGTTCGGCCACGCCCCGGTCGCGTACGCGCTGTCGGCCGTCGCGGCCGTGGTCTACATCGTCGCCACCGCCACGCTGGCGACCGGCGGCCCGGCCGCGCGCCGGGTCGCGGTGCTGTCCTGCTCGGTGGAGCTGGCGGGCGTGCTCGCGGTCGGTACCTGGAGCCTGGCCGACCCGGCCTCCTTCCCCGACGCGACCGTGTGGTCGGGCTACGGCAGCGGCTACGGCTACGTCCCGCTGGTGCTGCCGGTCCTCGGCCTGCTCTGGCTGCGCCACGTAAACAGGCGCCCCGCCACTCCCGCCCCCTCTCGCTAGCCCCACTCCGCCGGCCATCGGCTCCCGCCCTCCCCAGCTCCACCTCCGCCCCCATCGCGACCTCCGCCCTCATCGCGACCTCCGCCCTCATCGCGACCTCCGCCGCCATCGGGACCGCCCCCATCGGTACCCGCCCCCATCGGGACCTCTGCCCCCATCGGGACCCGCCCCATCAGGACGTCCCCGATTGCCCCGCCGTCCCCGATTGCCCCGCCGCCCGCGTCAGGCCCACCCTGGCCCTCCGCCCGGCTACCGCACCCCGCCCGGCCTCCACTTCCCATCAGTTTTGGTTGATCAACTCCACTTCCCATCAGTTTTGTAGGGACCAACCGGACAAATCACCCGGAAAATCGGGCAAAACTGATGGGAAGTCGAAAAACCACCAAGAACTGATGGGAAGTGGCGTAAGGGCAGGGCGCTCGGCCACGCTCACCGCCCGGCGCGCAGCCGGGCATGAGGCGTAGTTAGCCGAAGGTGGAAGCCGAAGCCGGTGCGCTGTTAGCCGAAGGTGAAGGAGTGCGCGGCTAGCCTCGGCGACAGCTTGATGGTGACGGTGCCGTCCGCGCCCGGGTTCTCGGTGGCGACGGTGTAGATGTCGGGGGCGCCCGCCACCCTGATGACCCGGCTGGCGCCGCCCGAAGAAACGGTGAGCGTGCCGGTGCCGCCGACGTCGAGGTAGGCGTCGGCGGCGTGGAAGCCGAGCTTGATGACGGCGCCCGCGCCCGCGGTGATCGACTGCGCCGCGATCGTCCAGTTGCCGCCGAGCGCGTGGGGGAATCGCGCCCGTAGGTCAGCCCAGGGCGTCGCCGGGACGGAAGAGCGGCGAGTCCCGGCCGCACAGGAGCAGGAACCGGATGTTCGGGTTGGCG
>Ga0265338_10004336_pt1 | contig 19228 bp, 17 predicted proteins | sample 42126metaG_FD_193579 | JGI IMG/M metagenome (GOLD analysis project Ga0265338, IMG submission 193579) | Rhizosphere microbial communities from Carex aquatilis grown in University of Washington, Seatle, WA, United States - 4-21-26 metaG | ecosystem: Host-associated > Plants > Roots > Rhizosphere...
CTGCGCGGCTTCATGCCCTACATCGCCCTGGCGCTCCAGTACAAGCTCATGGCGGTGCTGGTGCCGGCGGTCCATCCCGCCACCTACGACGCCTCCCTGCATGAGCTGTCCCAGACCGTCGGCGGTCACCTGGGCGCGGCCTTTTGGTCCTCGGTCTCCACCCCGGCCCTCACGGATTTCCTCTCGATCGTCTACCTCGCGCTTTTCGCCTGGCTCTTCACCCTCATGGGCTTCCTCTTGGTCGTGCGGCGGTCCCTTTACCCCCGGTTCCTCACGGGCCTCACCCTGGTGTACGGCTGCGGCTTCATCGGCTACCTCCTTTACCCGGCCCTGGGCCCCCGCTACGCCTATCCCGCGGACTGGACCTGGCTCTCGGGGGATTGGCCCACGCGCCTGACGACCTGGGTGGTGGGGAACCTGGGATCGGGCATCGACGTCTTCCCGAGCCTCCACGCCGCCCTGTCGGCCTACCTCTGCTTCTGGCAGGGGCGCCATGACCGGCGCGGCCTGCTTTGGGCCGTACCCCTGACCCTGGCCATCTGGGCCTCGACCCTGGGGTTGGGGTTCCATTACCTGCCCGACCTGCTGAGCGGGGGACTGGTGGCCTTCGCGGCGGTCTGGATCGCGCCCCGGCTGGAGAGACTCTTCGGGACTTTCCGCGCGCGCCACGAGCCCCCGGTGCTTTGGCTGGAGGACCTGGTGGAGGGTGAGGGGGGCCGTTGGGGGAAACTGGGGAGCCGCCTGAGCGATTGGCTGCCCCTGGCCGGCCGCACCGCGCCGGGGCTGTTGTTCACCGGCACCAGCCGGGGCCGGGGCGAGGACCTCCTCCGGCGGGCCCTCGACGACCTGGGCCCGGGACCCTTCTGGCTGAGGCCCTCGGATTCCTCGGCGTCGCAGAAGAACACCCTGACGGCGCTCAAACCGCTGTCCCGCGAGCAGGTGATCCGGATCGTCTTCACGGACCGCAAGAAGAGGCCCTTCGTGGCGCAGACCGCCCTGAAGGTGACGGCCCTGGGGCTCACCCGGTCCATGCCGCCCGATTCGCTGAAGCTCAACGACGTGGAGCTGAGGCTGACGTCCCTGCCCCTGGGACAGGTCTCCCTGCACCGGCTCAAGACCGACCGGCGTGCCCTGGGGACCTGGGTGGAACTGCCCTGGGATTATTTCCCCGGGGATTTCCCGATCCGGGGCTGGGAGCTTTTCGACCTGGTGCAGTTGGCCCGGCACTTGGCGCGCCGCTGGGGATCCTTCACGGAAGTGGAATGGGTCCTGTCCGAGGGGAAGGTGTACGTCCTGGACGGCCGCCCGGTGCGGAGGGAATCCTCTTCAGGAATGTAAGCCGTCGAGTCCCGCCCGACCCTATTGTAGGTTCCACCCCTCCCCTTTTCCTGCCACGACCATTACCGAAATAACGACCAGACAAATGCGGCTAAATGGGGCGTTCCCGTCCAGGGTAACTTGGAATTTACCTAAACATTGGCATAACATTTGATACTCTTTCCCCAAATCCAACAGGAGACCCCATACCCGTGGCCGCCCCGCCCTCGTCCCAGCCCTCCTTCCTCCAGGCCCTCCTCGAGGGGGACCATCTTCGGGCGGTCTACCAACCGCTCGTCTCGATCCGGCAGAATTGCGTGGTGGGTTATGAGGGCCTGATCCGGGGGTCCGATCCCTTCACGGGGACCGCCGTGGGACCGGCCGAGCTTTTCGCGCGGGCCGTCCGGGACCGCCGGGTCCTGGAACTGGACCGGGCCTGCCGCCAAAAGGTATTGGATTCGTTCGCGGCCATCCAAAAGACCCAGCCCGACATGATCCTTTCCCTCAACTTCGACGCGTCGGTGCTGGACGACGGCGTGGAGGGGTCGGGCCACCTCCGGCAGGTCGTGGAGGACGCGGGGCTGGATCCCTCCACGGTCATGATTGAGATCATCGAGTCCAACGTCCAGGGCATCGAGGCCCTCCGCCGTTTCATCGGAGCCCACCGCGACGCGGGGTTCCTCATCGCGTTGGACGACGTGGGCGCCGGCCACTCGAACCTCAACCGCATCCCCCTGCTCCGCCCCGATGTCCTGAAGATCGACCGGTACCTGGTGCAGAACCTGCCGGCGGACTTCCACAAGCAGGAGGTCTTCCGGTCGTTGATCCAGATGTGCCACAAGATCGGGGCGCTGGTGGTGGCCGAGGGCGTGGAGACCCGCGAGGAGGCCCGCGCGGTGCTGGAGATGGGGGTCGACATCATCCAGGGCTACTACTTCGCCCTGCCCCACGCCGCGGGCCACGATTTCGGGGCCCTTTGGAAGGACCGGATCGCCGAACTGGGGGTCGAACAGAAGGCCTCGATCCTCGAGTCCCTCCGGGTCAAGCGGTTCAAGCTCAGGCGCTACGACGTGTTGACCCGGGACATCCAGGTGGAACTCGAGAAGATCCAGCGGAAGGAATTCGACCGGCGCCTCAAGGAACTGGCGCACTTCTACCCCCTGATGGAATGCCTTTACGTCCTGGATGAGGGGGGGCTCCAGGTCACCGACACGGTTTTCCGCGCCCCCGAGGCCCTCCGGCGCCACGGCCGGCTTTTCAACCCGCCCCCCAAGGGCACCGACCACTCCCTGCGGGACTACTACTTCATGCTCTTCGAGGCGGGGCTGGGAAAGTCCACCTACATCACCGAGCCCTATATCTCCCTAGCCTCGGGGTCCCGCTGTATGACCTTCGCCCGTGTCTTCCGGGACGGGGAGAACCACCGGTTTATGCTCTGCGCCGATATCGACGCCCAGGCCCTGGACCGCCTCCGGGCCGACGATTCCGGGGACAAACCCCGGAAAAACAGGGGTGTGGGCCCGGAAGTTCCAGAGGCTTAAACTCCCGATCGTTTGGACCGTTTCCCGGATCAATAACAACCCGGCAAGCCCGTTTTTGCCCGGCGCCTAGGCCCGTTTTAAAGAAGGGGGTGGCATCCGTGGCCCGGATGGGCTAAACCCTTTCCCGACGATGTCTCCTGAGGAGCCTTCCCCGTTGCCGACGAATCCCACGCCCGAAGAAAAGCGGCTCACCTTCCAGGAGATCCTGGAGGGCGAGTTCCTGACGGTCCATTACCAACCCGTGGTGTCGGTCAACCCACGCGCCATCGCGGCTTATGAGGGGCTTTGCCGCGGGGTGGACCCCACCACGCTCCGCATCCTCTCGCCCAACGGCCTTTTCGCCTGGGCGGTCCGCGAGGGAAAGACCGTCGAGTTCGACAGGCTTTGCCGAAAGCGGGTGCTCGAGTATTTCCGCGCGGTCCACAAGGAAAATCCCGGCATCCTGTTGGACGTCAACCTCGGGCCCACCGGGGTGGCCCCCGGGGCGCAAGCCGTGCTCGCCCTGGTCCCCGAGGTCGAGGCCTGGGGCTTCAAGCCCCAGGACATCCTGTGGGAAGTCCGGGAATCCCAGGTCAACGACCCGGAGATGCTCCGGGACTTCATCCGGGCGGCCCGCAACGCGGGGTTCCGGGTCGGACTCGAGGAAGTGGGCGGCCCGGGGAGCCACCCCAATTGGCTGCCCCGGTTGAACCCCGACGTGGTGAAGACCCACCGGTCCCTCTCCCGGGACCTGGAAGACGACGCCTACCGGCAGGAAATGGTCCGGGCGATCGGCGCCTTGGCCCACCGGAGCGGTTCCCTCTTGGCGGTGGCGGGTTTGGAGACCGAGGGGGAGGCCCGGACGGCCCTCAAGCTGGGGGCGGACTGGCTCCAGGGCCACTGGATCGGGGAACCCACGAGGTACGACAAACTCAACGCCTTCCCCAGCCTGGCGGCGCTGGAGGGGTTGGAGGACCGGCGGAAGTCCGACGACTTGGAACGGTTGCGCACCAAGCGGTTCCACCTCGGGCTTTTCGAGTCCATCCTGGGGGACATCACGGATGAGCTGACCCGGGGAGACCGGGAAGGCTTCGAGATGATCCTGCACGGCCAGGTGGCGGTGCACCAGAACCTCCGGGGCTGCTTCGTGGTGGACACCGAGGGGGTCCAGGTCACCGAATGGGTGGGGCACGCGCCCTCGGGGCCGAAGCGCAACCACCGGGCCTTCCAGCCGTCGGCCAAGGGATCGGACCATTCTACCCGGGATTACTTCTACATGATCATGGAGGGCGGCCTTCGCCGGCTCCAGTACGTCTCCGACCCGGCGCTGTCGCGCCTCACGGGACGCCCGGTCCTGACCTTCGCCACGGCGTTCCAGGACAACCTCGGGACGAGTTACCTTCTGTGCGTGGAAGTGGATGAGGAAACCCTGTCCGAATCCCAGGCCCCAAAGGCCGATTGATTTCCGGTGGCTCCTGGCGGAAAATGCCCCCATGAAAGACCGCCTCGTTCCCGTCCTCACCGCCCTCCTGTTCCTCGTCGTGGGATGCGTGGACATCAACCAGAACGTCCAGATCGCCCGGCCCTCCGACACGAACCTCAACCAGGTCGCGACCCTGAAGTGCCCCCTCCGCCCCTATCCCTTCAAGTTGATCAAGGCCCAGGGCGCCGGGGGGTCCCAGCTGGTGCGCCAGGGACCCACGGGCTGTTTCGACCAGGCGAGCTTCGACACCTATTGGAGCAACCTGACGATCGATCCCACCCAGGAGGCCTATACCACCGTCCAGGGCACCACGAAACCCCAGATCGATTGGACCACCCAGCAGGTCCTGTTCGTGCCGGTGGGCCAGGTGGACAACACCTGCAAGAAGTTCGCCCCGGTCCGGGTGGACACCGACTGCCTGCAGGTGACGGTTTGGATGTTGAGCTCGACCGAGACCACCAACTGCGAGTCCATCTCCAGTTATCCGGTGTTCGTCTATGTCCTCTCCAAAACCACCCTGCCCGTGAACTTCCAATGGGACCAGCCGTCGACGCCGACCCCCACCCCGTCGGTTTCCCCCGAGGCTTCAACCCCGACCCCGACGGCGACCCCCACCGCGACACCCACGACGCCCTAACCTGGGGGGCGATCCCCCGGCCAAAAACGCTCAAGTAACGCCAAAAGAAGAAATTTTTTTGGGTTTAAAGCCGACTCAAAATTGAGAACCTATAACCTAGAACTCGGGATCATTCCAATGAACCGCATGATTCCCGTTCTCGCGCTATGCCTCGGTCTCCTGTTGGCTTCCCCGGTCCAGGCGAAACATGAGGCGGTCACGATCCCGGTGGTCTTGGCGGACTATTACGGGTTCGCCTACTACCAGGCTTTCCGCGACCATGCCTACGGCTACGCCTATCCCACGGCGGCCGTGGACCTTTTGGGCTGGGGAATCGTGGCCCTGAAACACCGCTACTCCGGGATGTTCCTCGTGAACATGGCGGGGTTGGCCAAGACGGTCTATCCCCTGGCCCGGTTGGCGGGCAAGCCGGACCGGGACATCAGGCGCCGCGCCTGGGTTTCGGTGGGCACCCACGCCGGGAGCCTGTTGTGGCTCAAGCTCTGGAGCAAGCCGGAGCTCGCGGTCACCAGCTGGGTTCCGGACGCCGGGGGCAACGGGCTCCGGGTCGCTTGGGCGTTTTAACGCGGGGGTTTCATTTGAGCCGATCGGTAACCGCGGCGGTGGGCCTTGGGACTTCTTTCCCCATCAAGTTGAAATAAGTCGTATTCTTGATTCACCGTAGTCCTGGGTTTCACTTGGGGGCATTGAAGGCTTGATCGCGGCATGAATTCGGCCCAGACCCAGGGACATCACGACTTAAAGGTTTCATCCAGGTGTTATTCCAGAAAAAATACCAGCCCCAAGACATCGTACGGCAGCTCATGGGCATCACCGCCATGGACGCGGCCTTCGCAGAACTCGAGAAGCACCAGGCTGGGGACGCTGTGTTTCCCGTCGAGAAGATCAAGCTGGTCCTGGCCCTCAGCACCACCAACCTGATCCAGACCATGAAGGCGGAATTCATCTCGGGGAAACTCGACGAGAAAACCCGCGACGCGATCGCCCAGGAATTCCTGGCGGAATCCTTCCGGCGCCAACCCCTGGTGGATTATAAGAATATGGACGACATCGACCGGGGAAGCGCGGTCGTGATGCGGTTCGTGAAGGAGCTCCAGGGGTTCTGGAAGGAGGACGTGGACCCGCAAGGGTCCGGCCCCGGCCCCCGGTATTACTGCGTGAAGGAAGTGTTGAGGCGCATCGGGGGGCCGCAGAACTACGACCTGCACGACCAGCTCTTCGAACTGATGTACCTTTGCCACAAGAACTATATCGACTTCTTCAAGGAACTGCTGGGGGAAGATTAGCGGTTCAAGCGAAACTTATAAAATCAAGCGTCTTTACCACGGCGGCCACAATGACCATAATGGGTCAAGTGAATGGATTCGAACCGGTTTTTTCGCCCGTCATCCCGGCTTAATAACAGCAAACCATTGTGCCCATCATGTCCATGGCGGTGATGGGATTTGTCGGGCCATGTTCAACCCTACTTCGACTCTTCCTTCAAGAATGTCTGGAGCCCGCACTCGATCTTGTTTTTCCCGGCCCAGCGGCCCGACCGGGGGTCCTCGCCGAGCTTGACGGGCCTCGTGCAGGTCTCGGGGGAGCAGCCGATGGACAGGTAGCCCTTCTCCCAAAGCGGATGGTAGGGCAGGTCGTTCGCCTTCGCGTAATCCCAGAACATCTTGCTGGTCCAGTTCAGGAGAGGGTTGATCTTATAGAGCCCTTCCTTGGACATCTCCACGAACTCCAGGTTTTTCCGGGTGGAGGCCTGGTCCCGCCGGACCCCCGTGATCCAACCCTTGTAGTCCCCCAGGGCCTTCTGGAAGGGCGCCACCTTGTTGATGGCGCAGCAGGCGTCCGGGTCCTTCTCGTACAGATTCCCGTTCCTCGCCAGGAACTCCTCATGGGGCATCTCGGGTTCCAGGACCCGGAGGTTCAGCTTCAGCCTCTGGACCAATAGGTCCCGGTGTTTCAGGGTCTCGGGGAAATGGAACCCCGTGTCGGTGAAAAGCACGGGGATGCCCGGCCAAAGGCGCGTGACGAGGTGGAGGAGAACGGCGGATTCCGCGCCGAAGGAACTGGAAACCGCCAGGTCGGGCTTGAAGTTCGACAGGGCCCAGTCCAGCGCCGTGGTGGCGCCGGAGGCCTCGAAGCCGCGGTTCAGTTGTTCCAAGTCGAAGGCCATGGGTTCCTCTAGAAAATGGATCGGGGCGATGAGCCCATCATAGGGAGCCGCTGGGGCTGAAGCAAGGTGAGGGGGTCCGGGTTTTTCGTGGAAACCGACCGGGCGCCCGATTAGACTGCGTTGAACCACTAGGAGACGCCCATGAAAAAGAAAAAGCAACCCAAGCGGGGACGCAAATCGGTGAAGCCCCGGTCCAAGGCCAAGACGGCCCCGACGAAACCCAAGCTCGTCACGCCGAAACGCCTGCCGCCCCAGAAGGCCCCACCGTTCCGGCCGGAAGTGCACGTCGCCCCCGACCTCAACGTTTTGTTCCACGACGTGGCGGACCTGTTCGTCGAGGTGGCCCGCCGTTCCGTGCTGGAATCCGACCGGTTCACCGTGGCCCTCTCCGGCGGCCAGACGGTCAAGGGTTTTTACCGGCTCCTGGCCCAAGAACCCTTCCGCCGCCAGGTCCCCTGGAAGAAGACCTTCCTGTTCTGGGGCGACGAGCGGCATGTGCCCCAAGACTCCCTGGACAGCAACTTCAAGCTGGCCTGGGACCACTTCCTCTCGAAGGTGCCCATCCCGAGGGACCAGGTTTATCCCATGACCAACGGCGCGGGAAAGGTGGAGGCGGCCGGCGAGAAGTACGAGAAGCTCCTCAAGGCCATCTGGGGCTCGAAACAGGTGCCCCGCTTCGACTTCAACCTCCTGGGGGTGGGGACGGACGGCCACACGGCCAGCCTGTTCCCGGGCAAGCCGGTCCTGGGGGAAACCAAGCGCTGGGCCGTCGGTTACCCCGTGGATGAGGCCCGGGGTGGCCGGGTCACCCTGACCCTCCCGCTCCTCAACGCGGCCCGCATGACCGTGGTGTTGGCCGAAGGGGCCGTCAAGGCCCGTATCCTGAGGGACGTGCTGGAGGGGAAGTCCCAGCCGCCGAAATACCCCGTCCAGTACCTCCGCCCCACGGCGGGGCGCCTGATCTTCATGCTGGACGCCACGGCCGCGGCCTTGACGAAGTGGGATTCGACGAGAGAATGAGTAAAGGCAGCCGTTGGCCTTTTGCCGTTGGCCGATAGCCTCAACAAGGTGAAAAAAGGCATCAATAAAAAAAGCCCGGCCCCCAGGTGGGGGACCGGGCTTTTTTGTTTAAACGATCAATGGAAAACGGCGATGCCGAACATGGCGGTGAAGCCGTCCATGGCGGCCTGGGGCTTGAGGTTGGCGGCCGAATAGGCCCCGGGGTTGACCATGGCCGGGCTGTTGTTGGCGATGGTGAACCCGCCCGCGTCGACCTGGAGCTCGTTCATGAAGGACTTCATGTACCCGACCCGGCCGTAGAGCCCGATCCGCTCGCTGAACCGGATGGAGCCCTGGAGCGCCCCTTCCACCAAGAGGCCGCCCGAATGGGCCGTAATGTCGGTCCCGTCGTAGATCGTCCCCTCGGGAAGGACGACGGGGGGCGTATAACCCGGGAGGACGTAGGTGTTGCCGAAGTCCACGTCGATGGAGCCGTATCCGATCTTCGGGGCGATGGCCAGGGAGAACTTCTTCGTTTGGACGAAATGGAAGGCGCCGCCCACGAGGATCGCCATTTGGCTGGTCAGGTTGTTCTTGAAGACCAGGCGGGCCTCCATGAGGGCCGAGAGCCGTGGCTTGAAGTAAAACTCGCCGCCGATCTCACCCCCGACGTAGGTTTTCGTCCCTTCGGCCTTCCCGAGGGGCAGGCCGATCCGGCCTTCCAAGAAGCCGGACCCGTAGTATTCCCAATCGGAAAGGTCCACGTCCCTCACGCCGGTCATCTTGTAGGGCAGGAAGGCGGGACCCACCCAAATCACCCATTGGGGGTCCAACAAGGCGGTTTTCGACACGTGGACCGTGGAGAGGGGGGCGATGGTGGGGATGGGGGTCGGCCCGACCGCCAAGCTTGACCCCAATGGCGCGGGGGGCAATTCGGGGTGGGCGGCCCTCAGTTTCTCCACGAAGGTCCGGAGCGGCTGGTTGTCGGGGTGGTCCGCGAGGGAACGGTCATAGGACACCACCGCCTCGGGGAGGCGCTGGAGGCTGTAGAAGCTGTTGCCCAACGCCATGGCGGATTGCCAGTGGTGCGGATCCATCTGGAGGGCGGCTTGGTAGTCCTGGACCGCCTTTTCATGCTGGCCTTGTTGGGCCAGGGCCAGTCCCGCGCGGTAGTACTCGTCGGCGGTGGCGGCCCAAACCCGTGGTAGGAGGCAGGAAGCCAAGAGGATCAAAAGTAGGCCAAGACGTTTCATCAGAACACCCCTCGTTTATATATTCCCGGTCCCCAGGGGATCGGGTCAACCCAGAGATCATCGGCTTGGACGGGAACGGGACAGTCTGCGGTCCGTCATAGAAGGGCCGAAAAAGGATCCGCGCTCAACGGCCTTTTTGCTTTTCAAGCCATTGCCGCAGGGTCTCGTTCTGCGGGTCCAGCTTCAGGGCTTCCTCGAAGGCCGAAAGGCCCATCCGGACCTGTAGTTGGCCCAGCTCAAGCCAGGCGGCCTCGAGCTTCGGATCCTTCTCCACGGCGGCGAGGATGGTCTTCAGGGCCTCCTTGTATTGGCCCTGTTGCTCCAATTTCCTCGTCCGGTCGAGGCACTCGGAGGCGTTCAACAGCTCGATATCCTCCACCTTGAACTTGATGACCACGGTGTTGTCGGGGTTCTTGCCCCCCGTATCCGGCGTCAGGGAGACGGGACGGGTGCCGCCGGGCGGGAGCGATCCGTCGCCGGGTTTGCCCCCGCCGTTGGGGAGGCCCTGTTTTTTCCCGATGGGTTGGCCCGGTTGGATGGGACCCGGGGTGGGGGTGGCCTTGGGCCGGATCGAGCCCCGGGGCAAGTCCAGGTCGGGGCGGTCCGGGAGCAGGTACGAGAGCGTGAAGCGGTGGAACTCGCCCAGGTCGTCGGCCAGGGAAAAGGCGTAATCGGCCTGGAACTGGCGGACCCGGACGCCCAAACCCAGGCTGATGCCCTTGTACCACTTCAGCTGGTTGTTGGAGAGGTCGGGCTCGTAACCGGCCCGGAAGTAGAGGAGGCGCTGGTGCTCGATCTCGGCGCCAAGGGCCACCTGGTTGCTGCCGTGGGGAACCGCGTGGAATTCGCCGGACAGCCAAACGTTGTTCGGGGAGTCCTCCTCCTGGGTCCGCCAGGCCACCGCCCAACGGGACTCGAAGGGAGGGGCGCCCCCGCCTTCGGAGACCCCGAGGTTCTTCAGGGCCAACCCCGCCCGGACCCGCTTGAAGGGTTTGGTGAGGAGGCCGAGGTCCCACCAGAGGCCGTGTCGGGTGCTCTGGTCGATGGTTTGGGAGATCCAGGTGCTCCGGAAACCGACGGCGATCCCGTTCGTCAATTCCAAACCGGCGCCCAGGCCCACCGTGAGGTCCCGGGCGTTATAGGACCCGGTCTGGACCCCGAGGGAGTCGCGACGGTCGAACTGGCCGAAGTTCAGGAAACCCACGTTCATGCCGAACCCGCCGGTCCGGGAGATCGGCGAGGCGAAGGCGGCCGCCTCGTCGGTGGCGTCCAGGAGGTAGTTCAAGTGCATGGCCGAGACCTCGGCCCGGGGCAGCCAAGCGAGCCCCGCGGGGTTGTAGAAGAGGGCGGAGGCGTCGTCGGCCACCGCGGTGAAGCTTTCGCCCATGCCCACGGGGCGGGCGCTGGGGACCAGGAGCAATTCGGGAAAGACCGGTTGGGACCCGGGCGCCGTTTGGGCGTGGGAGGGGCGGACCATCAGCCCGGCCAACAGAAGTAATGGAAGATATTTTCGTCTCAAGGCTGTTTTGACCGCCGTGACGTCAGGGATCCATCGCCGCGGGCTGAGGCCCGGTTCCGGCCGCTTGGGCGCCAGCATAGCCGAATTGCCCCGCTCCGCAAAGGATCTGGAATGGTGTGGGGAGGCCGGTTTGGGAAGGATCGGGGTTTTAAGGTGGATCCTTTAGCCGGGTCCGGCCGAGGGATTTGGCTTTAAGAGGCATCCGAAGCCAAGAAAAAGCCGAAACCCGGGGGAGGGTTTCGGCTGTGCCTAAAAAAGAGGGAGGAGGGAACGCCCCTCAGGATCCGGTGGAGACGCTCACTTGGCCCTTCAGGACCTCGCCGCCGGTCTCGATCAGGACGGTGTAATCCCCGGCCGGCACTCGGACGCCTTGGTCGTTGCGTTGGTCCCAATCGAGGGCCCAGGTCCCGGCGGGCATCTTGCCGTTGAAGAGATGGCGGACCATGGCCCCCTGGACATCGGTGAGGACGACCTTGCCTTGGACGTCCCGGGGAACCTCAACGCGGATCCGGAGGACCTTGCCCTGGAGGGAAGCCTCCTTCGGGGTGGGGGCGGATACGGAATGTTCCGCGGCGGCCGGCTCACCCGCCGAAACCTGGGTGGGCGCGGCGACGGAGGCGTAGGAGGGGCGGGCGGCCTGGGGCGCGGTGGCCTCCGGCAGGACCGGGCGGTTCTCCCAAGCGGACAATTCGCCCGTGGGAAGCGTGAAGGTGATGGATGGGACGGGGGCCGAGGCCGAGAGGGCGCGGTGGGCATCCTGGGTCCGGTTCATCCAGAGGTAACCGTAGGCGCCGGCCAGGAGGGCCAGGGAGGCGGCGAGGCTCTTGAATTCGAACCCGAAGGCGCGCCCGGCCGTCAAACCGGCCTGGGCCCAAAGACCCGCGGCGCGGCCGTCCAACCGACGGGCGGTTTCCTCGACGAAGGAGGAGTCGGGCTCGCCCAGATGGGCCGCGAGGGCCGAGACGGCGGACTCTGAAAACAGGGGGTCATTGCTGAAGCGGGAATCGAACTCGGCTTGCTGCTCAAGGCTCAAGGCGCCCCGGACATACTGGTCGAGAAGGTTCTGTTCTTGTGGTGTCATGGCGGGGTTCCCTCCCAACCCTTGGGGAATCTCTTGCGGACCCGTTCAATGAGCCGCTGGCGCGCCCGGTAAAGACCGGAGGTCACGCTCCCTAAGGGGATCTTCAACTTGTGCGCGATGGCCTCGTAAGAGGCCCCCTCGAGTTCCCGGAGGGTGAGAAGGTCCCTTTCCCGTCCCTCAAAGGCCTGGATCTCCTCGCGGATGGCCTGGAGGGCTTCGGGGGGGTAACCCCTTCCTTGGCTTCTAGACGGGGTGGTGGCGAAATAGTCCACGGAGACCGGCATGCTCTTTTTGCGCTTTTCCAAAAGGTCCCGGCAAAGATTGGCCGCGATATGGTTCAACCAGGTGGAAAGGGAGCATTCATGCCTGAATTTCGGCAGATATTTCAGGGCTTTTAGGAAGGTTTCGTGGACTACGTCCTCGACCTCGGGGTCCTGCCCCAAGAAGTAGTAGCAGGCCCGGATCAAGCCCTTCCGGTGGTCCCCATAGAAGGTCCGAAAAGCGCTTTCATCGCCTTGGAGGACCCTTCGAACCAGGTCTTTTTCTTCGGAAGAGGCCACTGAGGGACACCTCAAGGGGTTCGGAGCCGGGGTATTGTACTCCCTTTTAACACGACTGCCGGGGACGCGTCTTTATTTTCCGGCGGGACTCGTCGGGAGGGAAACAATAAATGGATGGGGGGCGTTTTCGGCTCGGGGGACCTCAGCCTTTGGCGGCGCGATCCAGGCTGCGCTTGGCGGCTTCCACCACGTGCTCCGGCGTGAAGCCGAGGTTGTGGAAAAGCACGGGACCCGGCGCGCTGGCGCCGAAGCGGTCCATCACCACCATCTCGCCCCAGGGTCCTGCCCAGCGGTGCAGGCCGTAGGGACTGGCGGCTTCGACGATCACCCGCGCCTTGAGGGAGGAAGGAAGAACACTCTCGCGGTAGTCGGGATCCTGGTGAAGGAAAGCCTCGAAGGACGGGGCGCTGATGACGCGGGAGGGGATGCCCTCGGCGTCCAACAGGGCTTGGGACTTCAGGCAGAGGTCCACCTCACTGCCGGTGCCCAACAAGACCACCCGCGCCCCGGGGCGGTCCGAAAGCACGTAGGCGCCCTTGAGGGTGTTGGAGGCCGCGGGGAATTGGGTGCGGTCCAGCGTGGGAAGCGCCTGCCGTGACAGGACCAGGCAAGTGGGACCATCGACGCGCTGGAGCGCGGCCAACCAGGCCCAGGCGGTCTCGTTGGCGTCGGCGGGGCGCCAGACACGGGCGCCCGGGATGGATCGGAGGGAAGCCAGGGTCTCCACCGGTTGGTGGGTCGGGCCGTCCTCACCGGCGCCGATGGAATCGTGGGTGAACACGAACACCACCTGCAATCCCATCAGGTGGGCCAGGCGGAGGGAGGGCTTGAGGTAGTCCACGAACATCAGGAAGGTCCCGCCGAAGGGTAGGACGCCCCCGTGCAGGGCCATGCCGTTCATGGCGGCGGCCATGCCCATTTCCCTCACGCCGTAATGGATGTTACGGCCAGTCGGGGTCTCCGGCTCGAAATCCCCCAGCTTCTCCAGGGTCGTGTTGTTGGACTCGGCGAGGTCCGCCGATCCTCCCAGGATCGCCGGGATGGTTTGGACGAATGCGTTGATGGCCTTGCCGGAGGCTTGGCGGGTGGCGAGGCCCTTGGGGTCGGCGGGGAAGGTGGGAATTTTCGATTCCAACCCGTCGGCCCAACGGCGGTGGAGGGACTGGTCCAGTTCGGCCCATTCCTTCGGGAAGGCGGCGGCATAGGCCGAGCGGACCTTTTCCCAGGCGGCCTGGGCGGACTTGCCCTTCTCGGCGGTTTCGCGGCCCCGGCGCAGGGCGCCGTCGGGAACATAAAAAGTCGGGGTGAGGGGCCAATGGAAATATTCCTTGGTCTTCGTGACGTTCTCGGGGGAGAGCGCGGCCCCGTGGACCTTTTCGGTCCCGGCCAGGGGACTCCCATAGCCGATGGTGGTGTGGCAGGCGATGAGGACCGGCCGGGAATCGTCGGCGGCGGCCTGGGTGTAGGCCTGGTCCAGGGCGTCGAGGTCGTTGCCGTTCTCGACCCGCAGGGTGCGCCAACCGTAGGCCTCAAAGCGCTTGGCCACATCCTCGGTGAAGGCCAGGTTCGTGGAGCCGTCGATCGAGACGTGGTTGTTGTCCCAGAGCACCTTGAGTTTGCCGAGCTTCAGGTGGCCCGCGAGGGAACCGGCCTCATGGGACACGCCCTCCATCAGGTCGCCGTCGGAGCAGAAGACCCAGGTGCGGTGGTGGATCAGCTCATGCCCGGGCTTGTTGTAGCGCGCGGAAAGGTGTTTCTCGGCGAGGGCCATCCCCACGGAGGTGGCGAGGCCCTGGCCCAGGGGGCCCGTGGTGGTCTCCACGCCCGCGGTGTGGCCGTGCTCGGGGTGGCCCGGCGTGGCGCTGCCCCACTGCCGGAAATTCTTGAGGTCCTCCAGGTTGAGGCCATAGCCGTTCAGGAACAGCAGGCCGTATAACAGCATGGAGCCGTGGCCGGCGGATAGGACGAAACGGTCCCGGTCGATCCAGGCGGGCTGGTCGGGACGGTGCTTGAGGTGGCGGGACCAGAGGACATGGGCGGCGGGGGCGAGCCCCAGGCAGATGCCCGGGTGGCCGCTGTTGGCCTGGCGCGTGGCGTCCACGGCCAGCATGCGCAGGCTGTTGATCGAATCGAGGTCTTCCTGGTCGAACGGCTTCGACATACGGTTCTCCGGTTTCCCCGTCAGCCTTCCAGGGGTTTTCTTTGGCGGAAACCCCCGTCAAGGGGGTGGTACCAACCGACTTCCGCTTCATCCTCTTTCCAGCAAAGAAAGACCTTCTCGCCGCCGACCTGGCCGAAGAAATCCACCAGGCCCTGGTCCAGGTCCTTCAACCGCGCGCCCATGGCGGTGAAGGACTCCAGTTCCTCCTGGAAGTCGCGGCTCAAGCCCTTCAACTCCCCCAGGATCCGTTCCATGGCGGCCTTCGACTCGGGGCGGATCGCGCCGTCGGCGGCGCGGCCGGTCAGGTCCTCGATCTCGACCTGGGCCTGGAGCTTGGGAACTAGGTCCCGGATATCCCGCAGCCGTTTCAACCCCCCGCGCACGAGGGGCAGGAGGGCGTTGGCTTCCGTTCGGGTCATGGGACGCGAAGGACCATGGGTTTCGGGCATCGGACGAGGGCTCCGTTTGAGGGGCGTATTGTAGTCATGGGGGGGGACGGCACACAAGCGCCCGGGGGATGTTTCTTCCTATAAGGAGCGTCGAATTTAACGGACCAATGAAGCCCTTGTGCGGGACGAGGCCTGGGCCGATGATGGCGATCGAACGGAAGGCCTGAAACCATGGGATTCGACAAACTGCTCCGGCGCTGGGCCACTTACGGCGTCTTGGCGCCCTCCCACCTGAACCGACAGCCCTGGATCCTCCGTTCCCTCGTGGGTTCCACCCTCGAAGTCGGTTTGGATAAGGCTCGTTGCCGGGACTTAGGGCTGGACCCCACCGGCCGCGCCGACCTATTGGCCCTAGGCGCCCTGGTGGAATACCTGGTCTTATCCGCGCCGGCCTTGGGCTGTTCGGCCGAAGTCCAATTCGACCCGGCGGGGCCCCGGGCCCTGGTGACCGCCCGGGTCGCCGAGAACCTGGAGCCCGAACCCCTGTTCGGTACCCTCGCCACCCGCGAGGACCATGGGGGCGATTACAAACCGATCCCCTTGACCGAGGTCCATGAGGCCCGGTTCCAGGCCTGCGCGGCTTCCTTCCCGGATGTCCGGTTCTTCATGGTCCGGGACGGGGACCAGGCTTCGGCCGTGACGGTCCTGCTTCGCGGGGCCGTGGAACGGCTTTGCGCCGACGAGGCGCGGTTGGCCGAGGTGGCCGCTTGGCTGCGTGAGGGGGAAAAGGGAGTGGACGGAATCCCCTACGCCCACGCGGGGTTGAAGACCCGCACCCGGGTCCGGCTCCTGTTCCAGGAAAGGTTCGACCCCTGGGAAGCGAGGCGCGCCGTGGCCCGCAAGTACTTGGAGGATTTGGGGGACCTGGGGGCGCCGGCTTACCTGGTCCTGGCCGTGCCCCAGGAGACGCCGGAGGCCCTGTTCGCGGCGGGACGGGCCTCCGCCCGCCAAGCCCTCACCGCGGCGGATATGGAATTGGACCTCCAGATTCAGTCCCTCCTCCTGGACCAGGCGGGTTTGGGGGAAGGGCTGGACCAGGCCACCGGGATCCCCCGGGATCTCCACCCGGTTTTCCTGGCGCGGACGGGCCTCTCCCTCAAGCGCCATTGGCCCAAGACCCCCCGTCGTCCCTTGGAATCCTTCGGCTGGACCTGATCCCGACCTGTTTTTATTGGTTTGGGCCTTTCTGGCCAACCGCCATCCCCTAACCGCTCCCGATCGTTTTTCCCCGTTGCCTCCGTGCTACCCGGGCTAAATAAATCTTTTCTTTTACTTGACATAAATTACCATTCGGTATAAATTGCCATCCATGAAGACCTCCACCGCTGTTCCTGACCTGTCGGCCCGTTGCCGCGAAAAGGGCCTGGCCCTCACCGCCCAACGCTCGGCGGTCTTGGGGGAATTGGCGGGGCGACTCGACCATCCCACGGCGGACCAGGTGTACGAGGCGGTTTCGCCCAAGGTGCCGGGGTTGTCCCGGACCACGGTGTACCGCGTGTTGGACACCATGGCGAAGGCCGGGGTCATCGGCGTGGTGGGCTCCCTGGGGGCCGCCATGCGGTTCGACCCCACCACGGGGCGTCACCACCACCTGATGTGCGTGGAGTGCCACAAGGTCGTGGATTTCGAGGATCCGAAGCTGGACGCCCTCAAGGTTCCGACGGGCACGGGCTTCGAGATCGGGGATTATTCGGTTCAGTTCAAGGGGACCTGCCCGGAATGCCGCAAGAAGTCCGGCGGGAACCGACGGAACTGAGGCTTCAAGTCGCGCCAGGCCGGTTTCGCCGGCTGCCGTTGAGGGATCACCCCAAGAGGGAAAAACCAAGGAGGATGTTATGCCAGCGCAAGTCGGACAAAAGGCCCCGGATTTCCAGGGACAGGCGTTGATGCCGAGCGGGGACTTCAAGGAAATCAAGCTTTCGGACTATAAGGGCAAGTGGGTGGTGTTGTTCTTCTACCCCTTGGACTTCACCTTCGTGTGCCCCACCGAGATCAAGGCCTTCAACGAGAAGTTCGACGCCTTCAAGAAGGCCGGCGCCGAGGTCATCACCGCCTCCACCGACAGCGTGTACAGCCACAAGGCCTGGCAGGAAGGCGTTTTGGGCAAGCTGAAGTTCGCCCACCTGTCCGACACCAGCCTCCAGATCTCGCGGTCATACGGCGTCCTGATCGAGGAAAAGGGCATCGCGCTGCGCGGCACCTTCCTGATCGACCCCGACGGCAACCTGAAGTCCTGCACCATCAACGACACGGCCGTGGGCCGTTCCGTCGAGGAGACCCTCCGCACCTTGGCCGCCTTCCAAACCGGGAAGCTGGTCGGTTGCGAGTGGAAGCCGGGCGACAAGACCCTCAATTAACCGAAGCCGGTTGGTTTCAAAGCCGGGGGCCCTTAGGCCCCCGGCTTTTCTTTTTGGGGGATGCGTTAAAACCGCAACGTCAACAACGACCAGGCCTATTCGCCACGGATGAAAACCGATTAACACGGATTAGATTGTGGGGGTTGTTGGCCCTCTCCCTTGACGGGAGAGGGCAAGCCTGAAGGGCTCGGATGGGGGTGTGTTTTACGCGGTTGGATACTGGGTGGCTCAGGGATCCTGCCAAACGCTGAACTGATAGGGCCCGGGATTGCCCGACTGACCCACCACGGTGAATTTGATTTCAGGCATCCAAGGGTAGGGGCCAACTGTGTCGAATTGATGAACAAAGGTGGTGTCCAATGTGGGCCCAGTAATCGTGATGGGATTGTAGGTAGGCAGGCACGGCTCAATGATGAGGTGGTAGTTGTTGGTACCAAAGCACCCAAAAGCCACGTGGATCGTTACGCTGGTCGAGTAATTCATCACTCCCAGCATGAAATAGTCCCGATCGGATCCGTTGTAGTTCGGTTGCCCATTGGCGGTTGAGGTCAATGCTCCGGTGATATTGTTGCGGGAATAATCAATGACCCCGAACGAATAACCGCCGCCTGAGATGCACCAAGAATCCAAATCGCACTCGCCATTTTCGGCCCAATAGTAATCGGTGTAAGGCCTTGCGGGGAGATTCAGGCAATAGGTTGAAGAGGGGGTCACCTCCACTTGGACGGTACAAACAAAGTTGGGGGTTGGCGAAACCGTCGGGGTGTTGACGGGTGTTTGGGTGAGCGTGAAGGTTGTGGTGGGGGTGTTCGGAAGAACCGGCGCGACAGGTGCTGCGATGGGTTTCTTGCATCCGGCGGCGACCAAAAGGTTTAAGGCCGCAAAGCCTATGACCAAGAGCAATAGCTTTTTCATAGGAAGCCCCCCCGGATGAAATGCCTCTGGGGTTCATAATGCAAAACGAATGCCAGTTTATCGAAGGGTCTTGGGGGCGATATCGTCTATATTTAGGCCGTTAACGTTCCAGGGTGGTTCGGCCCTTCAGCATGGGGAAGAACCATTTGTTCGAAAGCCGCGGCGGATAGAGGAAATGTGACAGGCCGGTCCCTTCCAACCTATTCCATCGGACCTGGGAAGGAAGGGTCAGTTCCACGGGCCCGTCCGACAGCGGGGACCCGTGACGGACCTCCAAGTCGCCCGCTTCCGTCTTGAAGCGCAGGCTTTTCTGGTAGGGCAACAGGAAGAAATTGCGCGTTCCCGCTCCGACCTCCACCTCGGTGGTCTTGAGGATCCGGGGTTCTTGGCCTGGTTCGGCCAACAGCACAATCCCTCCCCAGGTGCCTTCCGGTTGCGCCTGAGGGTCGAGGGGGTCCATCCATGAATAATGGACCGTGGTTTCCCCCAGGAAGGCCCTGCCCCAATACCAACCCCGAACGAATCGGTCCAAGGGGACCGAGCCGAAATGGTGGTCATGGGCCCCGGTCCCCACGAAGGCTTCCTCCCGTTCCACGTCCCCTTTTTCATCGCACCATTGGAGCGTGCCTTCCACCCGGCAGCGGGGGGCCGCCAGGATCCAGGTATGGGTCGAATGGGACAGGATGTCTTGGGGAAGGCTCTTGTCCGGGATCTCCGGGGTGAAGAACAGGCGGGCGCGGAGGATCTTTTGGCCGCCCTTCACCGGGGCTTGGGCCGTCACCACCCAGGAAGGCGGGTCGCTGATGCCGT
>Ga0265338_10004337_pt1 | contig 19225 bp, 20 predicted proteins | sample 42126metaG_FD_193579 | JGI IMG/M metagenome (GOLD analysis project Ga0265338, IMG submission 193579) | Rhizosphere microbial communities from Carex aquatilis grown in University of Washington, Seatle, WA, United States - 4-21-26 metaG | ecosystem: Host-associated > Plants > Roots > Rhizosphere...
ACGCCAACGCCGACGACTCCTTCTCGCCGCTCCCTGCAAGGCACGTCGACACCGGCATGGGCTTCGAGCGCGTCACCGCCATCATCCAGAACACCGCCGGCTTCAAAGACTTCACCAAAGTCATCTCCAATTACGAAACCGACGTCTTTCGCCCCATATTTGACAAGCTCGAAAAGCTCAGCGGCAAAAAATACGCCTCCACCCTGCCGGTCGCCAACTCGCTCTCCGATCAGCAAAAAATCGACGTCGCCTTCCGCGTTATTGCCGATCACATCCGCACCCTCGGCTTTTCCATCGCCGACGGCATTCTTCCCGGAAACACAGATCGCAATTACGTCCTTCGCCGCATCCTCCGCCGCGCCGTCCGTTACGGCCGCTCCCTTGGCTTTCGCGATCCGTTCTTCTACAAGCTCGTCGACATCCTCGCGGAAACGATGGGCGACGTCTTCCCCGAAATCCGCCATCGCAAAGCGCACGTCCAGGAAATCATCAAGGCCGAAGAGGAAGCTTTCAATAAGACCCTCGACCGCGGCATCGACCTCTTCAACGAGGAGGCCGCAACGGCCAGGCAGATTTCCGGCCAGTTCGCCTTCACGCTCTACGACACCTACGGCTTTCCGCTCGACTTGACAGAACTCATGGCCCGCGAACGCGGCCTCGCCGTCGACAGCGCCGGCTTTGAGAAATTCATGGACGAAGCGCGCGCCCTTTCCCGCGCCGGGCAGAAAAAAGAAGTGATCGCCGCCTCGAATATCGACACCTCCACGCCCACGCGTTTTGTCGGCTTCGATCAGTTGCAGGCGGAGGCAGTTGTCCTCGACGTTGTCAACTTAAAGGACAGAATCGCCGTCATGCTCGACGTTTCGCCCCTCTACGCCGAAATGGGCGGCCAGGTCGGCGACACCGGCGAAATCCAGTCCGGCGGCAAAGTCTGGCGCATCGCCAACACCCAAAAGGTCGCCAATACCTTCCTCCATGTCCTTTCTGAATCGGACGCTCCCGCGCCCGGCTCGAAAGTCCAACTGCGCGTCGACGCCGCCCGCCGCGGCGCCATCCAGCGCCACCACACCGTCACCCACCTTCTTCATTGGGCGCTTCACGAAGTCGTCAGCGCCGATGCGATCCAAAAGGGCTCCTACGTCGGCCCGGACAAGCTCACTTTCGATTTTTCCAGCGCGCCGCTGACTCCCGACCAGGTCGCCGACGTCGAACGCCTTGTCAACGAACGCATCGTTGACAACGCCGCCGTCTCCTGGACCGAGGTCCCCTACGCAGAAATCAAAGGCCGCAAAGACGTCATGCAATTCTTCGGCGAGAAATACGGCGACCTCGTCCGCGTCGTCCAGATTGGCGGCCAGCCCAAAACGCTCGACGGCTATTCGATGGAGCTTTGCGGCGGCGCTCACACTCGCGCCACTGGCGAGCTTGGCCTCTTCCGCATCGTTAGCGAAGGCGCCGTCGCCGCCGGCATCCGCCGCATCGAAGCGCTCGCCGGCCTCCGCGCCTACGAGCGCGGCCGCGAAGAAACCGCCCTCATCTCATCCCTCGCCGGCAAAATCAATTCTCCCGTCGGCGAAGTGGAGCGCAAACTCGAGTCCATTCTCGCGCAACAGAAGGAAATCGAAAAACGGCTCAAGGCCAGTCAACAAAAAGAAGCCGCCAATATCGCCCACAGCCTCATCGCCAAGGCCCAAACACTCGGCTCCACGCCCGCCATCATCGAAGATCTCGGCGCCGTGGATGGCGATTTCCTCCAGGCCGCCGCCGCCGCCCTCAAAGGCCATTTCAAAGGCGTCGTCGTCCTCGCCGGAACCGCCAACGACGCCGTCGCGCTCATTGCCACCGTCTCATCCGAATTCACCAAACAATTCCAGGCCGGAAAAATCATCCAGGCGATTGCCCCGATCGTCGGCGGAAAAGGCGGCGGCCGACCCGACAACGCCCGCGGCGGCGGCAAAGACACCGCCAAACTCGCCGAAGCGTTTGCCAAGGCGAAATCGTTGCTCTCAACCTGACCGCCCAATAGAACAATTGAACTCGACCAAACCCATTAAGAACCAGTTCGACTCCATCGAATCCGTCATCGCCGACATCCGCCGCGGACGCATGGTCATTGTCGTCGACGACGCCGACCGCGAAAACGAGGGCGATCTCATCATGGCCGCCGAATGCGTGCGCCCGGCCGACATCAATTTCATGGCCAAATACGGCCGCGGCCTCATCTGCGCGCCCACAACCTCCGACCGCCTCAAACAACTCGGCGTCGACGAAATGGTCGCCCAAAGCGCCGACAAATTTCGCACCGATTTCCAGGTCAGCGTCGACGCCGCCTCCGGCATCACCACCGGCATCAGCGCCGCCGATCGCGCCTGCACCATCCGCGTCATGGCCGATCCCACTGCCGCCCGCGAAAGCCTTGTCCAACCCGGCCACGTCTTTCCCCTGCGCGCAAAGCCCGGCGGCGTTCTCCAGCGCGCCGGCCACACCGAAGCCGCTGTCGACCTTGTCAGGCTCTCCGGCGGCCGCCCCATCGGCGTCATCTGCGAAATCATGTCCGACGACGGCTCCATGGCCCGCCTGCCCGAGTTGAAGCGATTTGCCCGCAAACATCGTCTCCGCCTCTGCACCATCGCCGACCTCATCCACTACCGCCGCACCCGCGAAAAACTCGTCGAACGCGTCGAAGTCGTCAAAATGCCCACCGCCTATGGCGATTTCGACCTGCACCTTTACAAATCGCACATCGACGGCCAGCGCCACATCGCCCTCGTCAAGGGCCAGGTCCAGGGCCGCCAAAATGTCCTCGTCCGCGTTCACAGTGAATGCTTGACAGGCGACGTCTTTGGCTCCCGCCGCTGCGATTGCGGCCCCCAATTGCACCAGGCCATGCGCCAAATCTCCGAAGCCGGCTGCGGCGTTATTGTTTACATGCGCCAGGAAGGCCGCGGCATCGGCCTCGAGCCAAAAATCAAGGCCTACAAACTCCAGGAACGCGGCTACGACACCGTCGAAGCCAACCTCAAACTCGGCTACGGCATGGACCTTCGCGAATACGGACTGGGCGCCCAGATCCTCGCCGATCTCGGCCTCAAAACCATTTGCCTCCTCACCAATAACCCGCGCAAAGTCGTCGGCCTCGAAGGCTACGGCCTCAAAATCGTCAAACAGGTTCCCATCAAAATCCGCCCCAATCCCTATAACGAAAAATACCTCCGCACCAAACGCGATAAAATGGGCCACCTCTTATGATTTTATCCGTGCCATCCGCGCGATCCGGGGTTACTCTGTGTTGTTGATTCCGCCATGTTGCAACGCGTCAAAAGAATAAAGGCCAAGCCAACCGAAGGCGCCTTCGCCATCATCGCCTCCAAATACAACCCGCGCTACGTCGAAGGCATGTTGCAGGCCGCCGTCGCCGAACTTCACCGCGCCGCTCTCGTGAAGCCCTACATCGTCCGCGTCCCCGGCGCCTTCGAGATTCCCGCCGTCGCCTCCAAGCTGCTCCGCTCCAAGCCCCCCTATGCCGCCCTTATTTGCCTGGGCGTCATCCTCCGCGGCCAGACCACCCACGCCCAACAAATCGCCGACGCCGTCACCGCTTCCCTCGCGCAGCTCCAGGTCCAGCACGCCATCCCCGTCATTCACGAAGTCCTCCTCCTCGAAAACGAAGCCCAGGCCGTCGTCCGTTGTCTTGACAAGTCTCACAACCGCGGCGCCGAGGCCGCGCAAACCGCGCTCGAAATGGCCCGCATCATGAAGACCCTCTAACCTCGGGGCGTCGTTCCTTCCGCGGCTTCGCCCACAAACTCCTCGTGCAATCGCGCGTAAACGCCGCCCGCGCGCAACAGCGAGTGATGCGTTCCCCGCTCGACGATGCGCCCGTGCTCCATCACCAGCACAAGGTCCGCCTTGCGGATCGTGCTCAGGCGGTGCGCCACAACGAACGACGTCCGCCCCCGCAACAACGCCTCCAGCGCGCGCTGCAGCCGCGTCTCCGTCACCGTGTCAATCGCGCTCGTCGCCTCGTCAAGCACAAGAATTCGCGGATCCGCCAGCAGCGCCCGCGCAAAACACACCAGTTGCCGCTGCCCCAGCGACAGGCCCGCGCTCTTTTCTCCAACCGCATGCGCCAGCCCGCCCGGCAGCGCCTCGATGAGATCCAGACAATCCAGCGCCTTCAGCGTCGCCACGACCTGCGCCTCCGTCGCCTCGGGCCGCGCAAACCGGATGTTGTCCATCACGCTGCCGGAAAACAGGAAATTGTTCTGCTGCACGCTTCCCATTTGCGCATGCAGAGACTCCCCCGTCGCGCCCATCAAGTCATTGCTGTCCACTATAACCCTGCCGCGCGTCGGCAAATAAAACTTCTGCAGCAGCGCCACCAGCGTCGTTTTTCCGCTGCCCGTGTGCCCCACCAGCGCCACCGTTTGCCCCGGCTCCGCGACAAATGAAATGTCCGTCAACACCGGGCGTCCGGCGTCATATTCAAAATGCACTCCCTCAAACTCCACGCGCCCGCGAATCCGCGGCAGCGGTCGCGCATCCGCCGCGTCGCGCCATTCGGGCGGCTGATCGAGCAAACGAAACAACCGTTCCGCGCCAGCCATCGACGTGAGCGCCTGGTTGTATTGGTTGCCGATGTTTTGCACCGGATCAAAAAACAAATTCGCCAGGAAAAAGAACATCACCAAATCCGCCACGTCCATGTGCATGGAGCCCTGCCATTTCAACGCGCCGTAACCGCCCATCACCGCCATTGCGCCCAGGAAAAGCTGGCTCTTCAATTGCAGCAGCGGCACGAACACCGCCGACGCGCGCGCCACCCCCACGTTGTTGTCGCCGTGCGTCGTCACCAGCCGCCTGAAAAAATCCGAGTTGATATCCTGCCGCACAAAGGCCTGTGTCACGCGAATCCCGCCGACCGATTCCGCCAGCGTCGAGCTGAGGCGGCTCCAGGTCTCCTGCACCTTGCGCAGCCGCTGCGCCATTTCGCGCCGGTAACGCTCATTCAGCCACCAGATGAACGGCGCCAGCGCCAGCATCAGCGAAAAAAGCTTCCAGTCATACCACGCCATGAGCGCCGCCGAAACCGCCATCTGGATTCCCTGCACTGTCAATACAAACACAACTTCCTGCACGCCGACCCGCACGCTGTCGATGTCCGACGTCATCCGGCTGATGATCCGGCCGAATTTGGTCCGGTTGAAAAACGACATCGGCAATCCCATCAACTTCCCGAACAATTCCGACCGCATGTCGTGCGCGACCGATTCCCCCAGCTCCAGCGCCAGCCGCTGGCGAAAGTGCAGCGTGACGACCATGAACAGCGCCATCGCGAAATACAACGCGGCGTAAATATAAATCCCCCTCAAATCCTTCCCCGCGATGGGCGCGTTGATCGTCCGCCCGATCAGCCAGGCCAGCGCCGGCAACTGCGCGCCGCGCAGAAACGTCAAGACGAACAACCAGTTCCGCCTCGCCCGATACGGCCGCGTGTACGTAAAAATCCGCCGGATCAACTCCCAGCGCAACGGAGCCTTGTCCGGCTCCCTATCCTCCGGGTTGTAATACGTGATCGCGTGGCGCTCATCCGGTCTTTCCCCGTCGCGCCGCGGCGCTCCCGCCGAGCCGCCCCTGTCCTTTCCCTCCACGCCGGGCTTCAAGCGACCACCTCGTCGTCCTCGCGCAAATCCATCAATTGCAGCAGCGCCGTCTCCCGATACACCCCCGGCCATCGCGTCAATTCGTTGTGCGTCCCAGTTTGCAGCAATTCCCCTTCGTCAAGCACAAGAATCAAGTCTGCCCGCCGCAGCAAACTCAACCGGCTCGCCGCCACAAACGTCGTCCGCCCGGTCATCGCCGCCCGCAGCGCCGACACAATCTCGCGCTCCGTGCGCGCGTCCACGGACGCCGTCGGATCGTCCAGGATCAGGATCGGCGGCTCCAGCAACAGCGCCCGCGCCAGCGCCAGCCGCTGCCTCTGCCCGCCGGACAGATCCACGCCTGACTCACCCAGCACCGTGTCGTAACCCCCCGGCAGCTCCATAATGAACTCATGCGCGCGCGCCGTCCGCGCCGCCCTCTCAATTTGCTCCTGGGTGGCGCCCGGGTTCCCGAACGAGATGTTCGCGCTCACCGTGTTTGAAAACAAAAACGTCTCCTGCGACATGATGCCGATCTGCCGTCGGAACGCGTCCAAATCCAATTCCCGCAAATCCGCGCCGTCGGCCAGAATCCCGCCCGGCTGCGGATCGTAAAAGCGCGGGATCAAGCTCAGCAACGTGCTCTTGCCCGCGCCCGTCATGCCGAAGATTCCAATCACCTGGCCCGGCTTCGCCTCAAAGGAAATGTCCCGCAACGCCGGTTTGTCCGAGCCATAGGCAAACGTCACATTGTCAAACACAATCCGCCCCGTCAGCCGCCCGGGATCCCGCGCGCCCGGCTTGTTCTCAATGTCCAGCGGCGTGTCAAGCACCTCGAACACCCGCCGCGCCGCCGTCAGACTCTGCTGCACGGAGTTGGCGATCGTTGACACGTTGGCCACCTGGCCGTTGAACTGTTGCAGCAGCCCGGCGAACACCACCAGCCCCGCCCCCAGCGGGATTCGCCCCTGCGCATACAGCCAGCCGCCATACGCGAACAGAATCACCAGGCTCAACTGCGACAGCATCTGCGTCGCCGGCGTGAAAATCGAAAGGTCCCAAAAAATCTTTCGCTGCTGCGCCGATACGGCGTCGTTGCCCTCCTCGAAGCGTTTCACTTGCTGCGCCTCCGCCGCGAAGCCCTTGACCGTTTGCATCCCCTTCACGCTTTCCGTGAAGCGCGCCACTAATTCATCTGACAGCTCCCGGTTCCTGAAATACTGCGGGCGCAGCCGCGCCGAATAATGCTGCGTGACCCACGCCAGCGGCACGGCGAACGACAGGCACGCCACCGTCAACCGCGGATGAATCCGCCACATGAAAATCGCGTAAGCCACAAGCGTCACCGCCATGTTCAGCCCCTGCAGCAGCACGCCGTCGACAAACAGCCGCGTGTTTTGCACGTCGCCCGTCACTCGGTTGAAAATGGAGCTGGAGCCATGCACCTCGAAAAACCGGAAGCTCAGGCGTTGCAGCCTTTCGTATACCTGGCCCCGCAAGTCCGGCACGATTTCCCCCTGCGTCAACCGCGCGGTGGCCACGTTGTACCCCCAGCTCACCACCGCCCGAACCGCCGCCTGCGCCACAATCGCCAGCGAGAGCGCCGTCACGATTTGCAGCGCGGTCCAGCCTGCCGGCGGCTGCCATCCGAAGGGATACGTCGGCCGTTGAAGCGTCGGATCCAGCGCAAAGCGGATCACGTCAATCACGACTCCCAGCAACTGCAGCCCCAACAAACCCAGCGCCAGCAGCGCCACGCTAAGTCCCAGCGACCATAAAAAATCCTTGCGATAACGCCACGCCAGCAAAGTCAGGCGCCTCGTTAATGCACGCGGAGAATAAAGCTCATCGTCCTTCAAGCCGCCCTCACTCTAACGCAACGCGACGGCCAGGGCCAGACTTCGGCGCCATTCACGCCGCCAGCCGTTCCCGCCCGTCGACGCCGTTCAGTTTTGGATCGACGAAAAACGTCTCTTCCTGCGCCACGCGCACCCCCATTTCGCGCAGCCGCTCCGCGCCCAGATTCCCCCGCTCGGCCAGGATTTGCTGTTTGTTGACTTCCACCTTCGTGCGCACCAGCTCGCCCGCCCCGGGCAGCGACGCCAGCTTTTCCAACACCCGTTCCCACGTCCACCCCGTCAACGTCTTCAATTGCGGCTGCCCCGTGCGATAGCCAATGACGGCATGCGTCAACTCAAGCGATTTGGCCGCGCCGAACTCGGCCAGATTCGCCTCAGCCCATTCGCGCGCCAGCTCCATGCGGGCGGCGATTTGCTCGTCCAACCCGCCGAGAATCGCCGCGTAGCGCTTGCGGATCTCGTTCAGCCCAGCGTCCATTTCCGCGCTGTGCGCCCGCTGCCGGTTCTTCATCTCGGCGATTTCCCCCGCCAGCGTTTCCATTTCGGCCCGCGTGCGGACTTGCGCCGCGGGAATTTTGATTCGTTTCTTGTTCATGTTTCCTTTCTTTTCTTTAAATTTCCATGTTCGTCACGCATCACGCATCACGCATCACGCATCGCGCGTCAGGACATCCGTCTTCGGATGAATTCCAAAAGCTCCGCCTTCGACACCCGCAGCGACAATCTCTCCGCGTCCGCCGCCCCCACATCCGACAGCTCGGACGCAATCCGGTATACATGTTTGGTCGAGCAACGAAAATGCGCCGCAATCTCCGGAGCCAACATCACCCGCGGCCGCCCCTCCAGCGCCTGGATCCATTCAGCCTCCAGCGCAAATCCCCCCGCAGCCTCGCCGCGCGCGCGTTCCGTGAACCGGCCTATGGACATCCGCCACACCCGCCAGAAACGCTCCCTGGACCCCGCCGCCGCGAGGTCGATCGCGCAATCAAACGATCCGTCCTCGATCAAATGGAGCACGTGCCGCCGCGAGACCCGCAGCGCCTCGGCGACCTCGATCACCGAGAGCCACACCCCCGCCTCCGGCAACAGCCAGTCAAGCGCACACTCCCCGCCCGGCGCCGCTGTCTCCGCCGCGATTTTGGCGCGCGTCCGCCGCGCCGTCCGGCCCCGTTTTTTGGATTGCCTTTCGCTTCCCGGTTGGCATGATGTCAACATATCTAACCAACATTAATGTTGGAAAAGGCAACATGAGTCAAGACCTAAATGCCCTTAATGGCAAAAAACTGAAGGACGTCCGGCTCCGCCTCGGCCTCACCCAGTCCGAGTTCGCCAGGCAGATCCCCACCGACCGCGCCTACCTTTCCGAATTGGAAAACGGGCGCGTCCCCGTCCAGCAATGGCACCTCGACAAGGCCGACAAACTGGAGTTGGACCGCGCCCGCGAAACCGTCGCCGCCCTCACCGGCCCCAAAGAAGAGCCCATTTCCCCGGACTGGCAATTTGTGCTTGAAGACATCGCCGCCGGCCAGGAACCCAGCGTGCTCATGGCGGCCCTCAACCGGATCACCGGCGACGCCCGCATCAGCGCCGGCGTTCGCAGCCTTTGCGCCGAGGTCTTCGGCCGCCGCGCCCGCATCGCCCGCCCGCGCATTCACGGCGTCAGTTCAAAGCTAAGCGCCGCACAACGAGCGGACGAAGCGCGACAGCGGGCTTTGGGTCGGCGCGCCGCTCAAGAGTCTTCGCCTTCACCCAAAGCTGCCTCGCCCACCGCCGGTACAACTTCGCCATCGCGCGGCACTCGCGCGCGTCGAACGTCCCGGCGATCTGCTCGAGGTCCGGCTCAAGCCTGACCGCCGGCCGGGGCGGATTGGTTTCGTTCTTCATCGCCCCATTCTCCGCCGTGGGTGGGACATTGCCCGTCCCATCCTCATTGAAAGTTATTCACAGACGTCACTCATAGTCTGCTAACCTCTGCGCGCCGCACGCCCAGATCGGTAGGGCGAGGCTCCCGCCGAGCCGTTCCCGCTCTGTATTGACTTTTCCAACAGCACGTCCCGTGCCGTTTTCCCCCGCGGCCCGCAAAAATATTTTGGCCTAAGTGGCATACAGTCTCTAAGTGGTTACCACCCTCCGCCCCTTTTGTGATTAGCTCTCCACCGTCAGTATGAAATGAAAGTGACATTATGAAAAAGTTGATGATCGCAGTCTCGATGCTCGGCCTCCTTTTGGCCGGCTGCTCCACCGCCACCGAATTCAATGGCGATTACAAAACCCCCACACTGGATGTTGGCGCCGCTGTTGGCTTTTCCACCAACGGCGTCGATGTCTCCGGCTCCTACGACACAACCAATCAAGCCGTCTCCGGCGGAATCGACTTCAAGAAATAGGCGCCATGAATCCTCCCTTCGACCTCCAACGCGCGCTCAAGCTCGCCGACGCCAGCGCGCAAGCCTACGCCCCCCCGCCCGGCGCGACCCTCATTTCAAACAAAGCCACCGACACCCACGCGCTCGCGCTCGCCGACGGCGGCGATCTCATCGTCGCCTTCCGCGGCACGGCCGACCTTCGCAATTGGCTCACCGATTTGGAATGCGCCAAATCCGAGTTCAAGATCCACGGGTTAAAATTGAAGGTCCACGCGGGCTTTCTGCGCGCGTGGCTTTCGATTCGCGACGAAGTCTCCTCCCTCGTGTCCTCACGCGCGCCCGGGCCTGCGTCGCTCTTCTTGACCGGCCATTCGCTGGGCGGCGCGCTGGCGATGCTGGCGGCAATGGACCTTCAGGGCGTTGCCGCTTGCTACACTTTTGGCCAGCCTCGCGTCGGCGCCCCCGCCTTCGCCAACGCTTACAACGCCTTCCTTCGCGCCCGCACTTTCCGCGTCGTCAACTCCGACGACCTGGTTCCGCGCCTGCCGTGGCTTCTTGCCTCCTACCGCCACGCCGGCAACGAGATTTTTTTCCCGGCGCCCGCGTGCGCCGCCCGCCTTGGCCTTGGCGAAGCCGGGCCGTTAATCAATCCCTCTTTATGGCGCAAGCTGCCCGCCGACGCTCTGGCGCTGGCTCGCGCTCTCGCCACACGCCATCCCACATTGCTGGAGGACCACCACGTCCGCTCCTACATCAACCTCCTCTCCCGCGCCCCGGCAGACTCGCCGCTGGCGTCAACTCTAAACTTCAAACACTAACCTCGATGGACTTCATTCCTCCAAAATCGTTCACCGACTGGATCCTGTGCCTGGCGGCATTCATGGCCATCCTTAAGTATCTGCTTGATTTGGCCGACCGCCTTCGCGGCCAGGCCCCTCAGCCGCCCAATGCCCAACTCCAGGCCGCCCACGAACAACTCACCGAGCGCGTCCGCAGGGTCGAAGAAAGCGCCGACCGCCTCTGGGACAAGCTCGAAACCGACAAAATGGAAATCCTCAAATCCGGCGAAGACCGCGCCGCAAAACTCCACGACCGCATCAACGTCATTCTCGCCGCCGTCTCCGAACTCCGGGGCCAGGCCTTCCGCCGCCAGGACTAAACTGCCGAACTTTGAACTTTAAACCTTAAACTTTAAACTCTCATGCCGCCCACACGCTACGCTCTCATCCGCGCCACCATCGCTGCCATCCTCGACCAATGCGCCCCGGCGCTCGTGCCCGAGGAGCGTCTCCAATTTGAAGTCAACCTGCAACTCGCCCCGCCCGCGACCGTCTCCGAGTTTGAGCACGTCGTCGCCCGCATGGAAGCCGCCCGCCAGATCCTTCGCCACCGCACCGAGGACGAAGGCCTCAAAACCAAACTCACCGAACTCGGCCAGGCCGAATTGATCTTATGAACGCCGAACCCATCATCGCCATAGTCGACGCCAGGAACGAACCGACCGCGGACGACACAATCGTCACGGACGAAAAACTCATCGTCGGCGTCATCTACAAAAAAGCCTGCGAACGCATCCACAGGGAGCAAACCTCCACGCGCGATTTCTGCGATGCCGGCCGCCTGATCCTCAAAATCCTCGATCAAAAGGCGGGGGGGGAGAAAAAACCGCCAACTTCCGGGGTGCCGGACGAGACCTTCGCCGAAATTGAGGCCAAAAAGAAAATATGAGCGGGGGGGGAGCGAAAATAATTCCAGGCCGCGACGGGATTCTGCTGCCATACCAAAAAAAGTGGGTGGAAGACCGTTCGCGGCTTAAAATCGCCGAAAAATCCCGGCAGATCGGCTGGACCTGGGCGGCTGCGTACGCGCTTGTCAAACAAAAAAGCCGCGCCAGTTGCCCTCATTACGACGCCTGGATCTCCAGCCGCGACGAACTCCAGGCCCAGCTCTTTCTCGAAGACTGCAAGATGTGGGTGGACCTCTTGTCCATCGATTTGAGCGAACTCGGCCACCCCTTGCTCGCCAAGGGCGGGACGGCTTCCTTCGCCCTTCGCTTCGCCAATGGACGCCGCATCCATTCCATGTCCAGCAGTCCCGACGCCCAGGCCGGCAAACGCGGCGACCGCGTCCTCGACGAATTCGCCCTGCACGAAGATCCGCGCAAACTCTATTCCATCGCCTACCCGGGCATCACCTGGGGCGGCAGCCTCGAGATTTTCTCCACGCACCGCGGCTCGCGCAACTTCTTCAACGAGCTGATCACCGAAATCAAGCACAAGGGCAATCCCAAAGGCTTCTCCCTCCATTCGGTCACCCTCCAGCAGGCGCTCGAAGAGGGCCTCCTCTATAAAATCCAGTGCAAGCTTCAAGGCGACGATTCCCGCCAGGACATGGACGAGGCCCAATACTTTGACTTCATCCGCAACGGATGTCCCGACGAAGAATCGTTCCTCGAGGAATTCTGCTGTATTCCGGGCGACGATGCGGCCGCGTTCCTGTCCTACGACCTCATCGCCTCCTGCGAATACAAGGCGGGCGAAGATTGGGATGTTGATTTCATTCGTCAATCGGAAATCCAAAATCGTCAATTATTCGTCGGCGTCGACATCGGGCGCGATCACGACTTGACCGTCATCTGGGTCATCGAAAAAATCGCCGACCTCCGCCGCACCCGGCTCGTCCGCGTGTTGGACCGCGAATCCTTCGACGCGCAGGAGCAGGCGCTTTACTCCATACTTGACAGCCCGGCGGTCTCCCGTTGCTGCATCGACCAGACCGGCATCGGCCGCCAATTCGTCGAGCGCGCCCAGCGCAAATACGGCCCCCGCCGCGTCGAGGGAATCCACTTCACCTCCGCCGTCAAGGAAGAGCTGGCCTATCCGGTCCGCGCCGCCTTCGAGGACAAATCCCTCCGCATCCCGAACGACAAACTTATCCGCGCCGATCTCCGCAGCATTCGCAAGGAAACCACCGCCGCAGGCAACATCCGCTTCGTCGGCGAGCGCAACCGCAACGGCCACGCCGACCGTTTTTGGGCCCTCGCCCTCGCGCTCCACGCCGCCAAAGACGCCCGCGAGCAGAAGATTTTCGCCCAGGTGATATGAGCCCGGCGCAATCCCCTTCATGCATTCTAACCCTTTCATTTGCGCCTCTTATCAATTGCGCTCTTGCCAGAGTTTTTGCGGGCGCCGTAGAGTAAAGGCGACAATTTGTGATTGATTCAGACGGAAAACTCGCTGAGTTCCTACCTGCGATCCGGACGGCTGATTGGGCAGCGCTGGACACTGAAGCTGACAGCTTGCACGCCTACCCGGAGAAACTGTGCCTCATCCAAATCTCCCTGCCCGCCGGCGATTACCTCGTCGACCCTCTGGCGCGCCTGCACCTGGCGCCCCTCTGGCCGGAGTTGATGCGGCACCACTTAATAATGCACGGCGCGGACTACGACCTGCGCCTCTTGCGCAAGAACCATGCCTTCGTGCCGTCGAACATATTTGACACCATGCTCGCCAGCCGACTTCTCGGCGAACGCGAATTCGGCCTCCTCAACCTCGTCAAAAAATACCTCGACGCCACTCTCGAAAAAGGCTCCCAGAAAGCCGATTGGGCCCGCCGCCCACTCACCCCCCGCATGGAGGCCTACGCCCGCAACGACACCCATTACCTCAAGCCGCTTGCCCACATCCTCGAAGCCAGGCTGCGCGAGTGCAACCGCCTTGAATGGCTCCACGAATGCTGCGACTTCCTCGTCGCCGAATGCGCCAAGCCCTCCGCGCCCGAACCGGACGAAGTCTGGCGCGTCAAGGGCAGCCACAAATTGTCGCGTCCCGCCCTGGCTGTCCTGCGCGAGACCTGGCTCTGGCGCGAGAAAGAGGCCGTGGGCGCCAACCGCCCTCCGTACTTTGTTCTCAGCCACGAAACGCTTTCCCAAATCGCCGAAGCCGCCGCCGCCGGCCGCCCCATCGATGAATTCATCCCGCGCCATTTCTCCGACCGGCGCCGCGAGGGCCTTCGCCAGGTTGTCGAGGCCGGCCTCTCCCTCGCGCCCGCTTCCCATCCCGAATTCCGCCAATCCAACGCCCGCCGCCAAACCGAGCCCGAACGCCGTCGTTTTGGGGAACTGGAGCAAAAACGCAACAAGGCCGCCGAGGATCTCCAGATCGATCCCACCATCATCGCAAGCCGCGCCACCTTGCTGGCGCTCGCGCGCGACGACAACCCGGTCGTCGACGGCTTGATGAACTGGCAGGCCGCCCTTCTCGGTATCAAATAGTTGACAACTTGTGAAGATCGTCAATATGAAAATCAATTCCAAAGACTTCCGCACGCCGCCCGGCAAAAAAGTGAGGCTCAAACGCTGGCCTACAAGGGTCAAGCCGTGCTACGCCTCCAAAGAGGACAACGAACTGCAATTGGAGCGCCACACCAGGCGCATGCAGGCCCTCCAGGGCCTCCTCTACGCCGATGCGCGCCACTCGCTGCTCATCATTTTCCAGGCGATGGACGCCGCAGGCAAGGACGGCGCCATCAAGCACGTCATGTCCGGCGTCAACCCGCAAGGCTGTCAAGTCCACAGCTTCAAGGCCCCCAGCGCCGAGGAGCTCGCCCACGATTTCCTCTGGCGCACCACTCGCGCACTCCCCTCGCGCGGCGACATCGGCATCTTCAACCGCTCCTATTACGAGGAAGTCCTCATCGTCCGCGTCCATCCGGATCTCCTCCAAAAGGCACGCCTCCCCGAGGCTTGCCTCCGCGAGCCCGACGTTTGGAAGCATCGCTACCATTCCATCAACGAATTCGAGAAACACCTCCATCGCAACGGAACCAAAATCGTCAAAATCTTCCTCCACCTCTCCAAGGAGGAGCAGCGAAAGCGCTTTCTCGCCCGCATCGATGAGCCCGAGAAAAACTGGAAACTCTCCCCCGACGACATCCGCGAACGCGCCCTTTGGAAAGACTACACCAAGGCCTACGAGGCATGCCTGAGCGCCACCTCCACCGACCACGCCCCCTGGTATTGCGTGCCCGCCGACGACAAGCTCAACGCACGCCTGATCGTTTCCCAAATCATCGTTGACGCTCTCAAGACCCTCAACATTCCGCCCCCACTCGTCGCCCCGGGTCGCCGCCAGGAAATCCAAAGGCTCCGCCGCGAATTGACCGCCAGACGCTGATGCGGCGGCTTGCGCTTGCGCCTCCTACGAGTCAGATTACGCCATGACGCCGGACGCCGCCATCGATCAACCCGCGCCCTCGCGCCGCTGGCTGCAAATCCTCAAGATTTGCGCCGTCGGCCGCCATCCCCGCCGCACCCTCGCCCGCATCATCGTCCTGGCCGCTGCCTGTTTCATCGTTTTCGGCTTCATCCTCCTTCCTGTGCGCGTGACAGGCATCAGCATGGAGCCCACCTATCACAACGGCGCCATCCGCTTTTCCAATCGCCTCGCCTTTCTTTGGCATGAACCCCAGCGACGCGACGTCGTCACCATCCGTTATGCCGGCATCCACGCCATGCTCATGAAGCGCATCATCGGCTTGCCCGGCGAAACCGTCCAATTCGTCCGCGGCCAGGCCCTCATCGACGGCGCCCCCCTCGACGAACCCTACGTCTCTTGGGGGTGCCGCTGGAATCTCCATCCCATCAAGCTCGGCGACGGCGACTACTTCGTCGTCGGCGACAACCGCTCCATGCGCATGCAGGACCACGAATTCGGCAAAACCAGACGCGAAAAAATCGTCGGCAAGATTGTCCTATGAAATGGATCGCGCGCGCCGCCGCGCTGGCCATCGCCTTCGCGATGGCGTTTTGGATTTGGCGAACTTTTTTCCCAAGCCCGGAAGCGCTCATCCGCAAGCGCTTGAATTCCCTCGCCGCCTGCGCCTCCTTCACTCAGGGACAAAGCGACCTTTCTAAAATGATCGGCGCCCAGCGCGTGCCCGGTTTCTTCGCGCCAGACGTCAACGTTATTATTGACGTTCCCGCCGGCCGCCTCCGCCACTCCTTCGCCGACCGCGACGAAATCGCGCGCGCCGCATTGGGCACGCGCCAGCAGCCAAGTCTCAGCGTGAAATTTCCTGACATCAACGTCACCGTCAATCCCGATGGCCGCACGGCCATGGCCGACGCCACCGTCATCGCCCGCGTTGGCGGCGAACGCGACGACATTGTCCAGGAGCTTCAAATTTCGTTTGTCCTCTCGAACGGCGACTGGCTCATCACAGGCATCCAATCTGCCGGTCCTGTCTCCCTCCATTAGCCCCGTGACCAACCCCCTGCGAAATCACCCTGCATGGTTTGTGGCCCTCTTTGGCCTGGCGCTGCTCCTGGCCGGCAATTGGGCGCTCCCGTTGATTGACAGGGACGAGCCCCGCTTCGCCGAGGCCTCGCGCGAAATGCGCCAGTCCGGCGATTGGATCCTCCCGCGGTTCAACGGCAATTATCGCTTTGACAAGCCGCCCTTTATTTATTGGTGCCAGGCCGCATGCTATGGCGCGCTCGGCGAAAACGTATTCGCGGCGCGCCTGCCTTCGGCAATGTTCGCGACCGTCACGGCCTTGCTGCTGCTTTTCTGGGGCCGCCGCCTCGGCCAGCCCCGCGCCGGTTTTCACGCCTCCATCATGTTCCTGACGTCCCTGGCGGTCCTGATTTGGGGCCGCCTCTCCGTCGCCGACATGCCGATGATTTTCTTTTTTACCCTCGCGGTTTGGAGCGGATGGGAAGTGACGCGCCCAAGCGCCCGGCCGCATTGGCACTGGTTTTTTTACGCGAGCCTCGCGCTTGGCTTCCAGGCCAAGGGTCCCGAAGCGTGGCTGCCATTGCTCGGATTGTGGATTTGCCGATGGCGCCGCCCGGATAACTTTCGACTCTCCGCCAAACCGATGCTCTTGGGCATCGTCTTTACCTCGGCGCTCGTCGCCGTGTGGGCGGCCCCGGCCCTGATCCAGACGCACGGCGATTTCTTTCGCGTCGGCATCGGACGCCACGTCATCCATCGCTCTTTCGATCCCATGGAGGGCCACGGCTTCGGCGGCTGGCTCTATTTCGCGCTGCTCCCCTTTTTCTTCGTGACGTTTTTCGCCAGCTTTTTCCCGTGGTCAATCTGGTTTCCAGTCGCCCTGCGCAATGGCCCCGGAAACGACTTTGAGAAATATTTATTGACTCAAGCCGCGATTGTTTTTGTGGTGTTCACCCTCCTTGCGACCAAGCTGCTGCACTACACCTTGCCGGCGTTTCCGTGCCTTGCCCTCTGGCTCGCGTTGCGCCGCGGCTCCGAGCCCCTCGCCCCGCGGCGCCTTGTGCTCGGCGCCGCGGCAATGGCCTGCCTGGTTTGTCTTGCGGCGGCCGCCTTTCCCTTTGCCGGTTCCCGGATGATCGCCGCCAATCTCTGGCGCGCCCTCCATTCGCAAATTCAACCCGGAACGCGCGTCGCCGCCGTCGAATTCGCCGAGCCCAGCATTGTCTGGGAATGCCGCCGCGCGACCACCAATCACATCGAGTTCATTGACGTTGCCCAAGCCGCCGATTTCCTGCGCGGCGCTCCGCCGCGTTGCCTGATCCTTCCAACCAAAGATTGGAACGCCTCCCAATTTAACGCGCCCACGAACGCCATCGCCGTTCACGCCGCGGGCATCGACACCGCCTCCTTCCACCAATGGGACTTGACCGCCGTCGTGCGCCCGTGAGCGGGGTTCCGCCCGCGTATGCCTTCGCGCCGGTTGTCGTAACGATACGTCAAACCTAATTTCAAACCCAGCCACGCAGCCTCAATTCCAACCCCAATCACCCCCCGCGCAAATCGCCACAAAATCCGATCCAGCCGATAAAACTCCCCATACAGCCAGTCCGCCCCCGCCTGCAATTGCTCCGCGCTCATTCGCGCCGGCTGGAAAACAACATGTCGATAATCGTAATGCCTCCAGTCGCCGTCCACGACCCGCCCGGCGCTCTTCATCTCCGCGTGCAGCGGCGTCCCAGGAAGCGGCGTCAATATGTTCAATTGCAGCGCGTCCACTCGCGTTTGTTCAAGAAACCGCAGCGTCCGCTCGAAAACCGAAACGTCGTCCTCGTCCATCCCCACGATCATTCCCGCGATGACGCCGATCCCCGCGCGGTGAATTCGTTCCAGCCGCTCGCCGTATGTGCTCGCGCGGTTGAATCGTTTGTTCATCTGCGCGAGGTTCGCTTCACTGTCCGTTTCAACGCCGAGGAACAGCCCGCGGCACCCGGCGTCATGCGCAAGCTTGAGCAGCTCCGCGTCGTCGGCGATCAACACCGAGCACTGGCTCACCCAGCGCTTGCGCAAAGGCGCCAGCGCGCAAAACAGCGCCGCCGCGTACTCCCGGTCCGCGATGATGTTGTCGTCCACGAAAATGAAGTCTCCGCGCATCGACGCAATTTCCCGGACAACTTCTGCAATCTCCCGCCGCCGATATTTCTGCTCGTGAAACACCGTCACCGAGCAGTAACGGCACGAGTGCCGGCAACCCCTCCCCGCCTGCACCGCGTTGACCGTCGCGTAGTGCTCCGCCGTCTGCGTCAACAGCTCACGCCGCGCGCAAGGCGTCTTCAGCGCTCCGCTGTCTTCCGCTGCGCGATAGTATTTCCTCAACGCCCCCGCCTCGATGTCCGCCAGCAGCCGCTCCCACGCGCCCTCCGCGTCGCCGATCACCACCGCGTCCAGATGCGCCGCCGCGTCTCCTGGGCACAGCGTCGGGTGATAGCCGCCCCCGACCACCACCTTCCCGCGCGAGCGAAAATGCGCCGCGATTTGATATGCGCGCGGCGCCAGCGCCGTCATGAACGTGATTCCCACCACGTCGCAATCCGTCTCCAAATCCAGCGCCTCCACATTCTCGTCAACAACGCTCACTTCATGCTCACGCGGCGTCAGCGCGGCCACAATGGTCAGCGGCAGCACGCTGAATCGCAGCATCGCCCGGCGCGGGACCTCGGGCCGTTCGCGCGTCACACGGACCTTTTCCGAAGCTGGCAGAATCAGGAGAATTTTCATGGCGCCATTGTCGCTCTTGGCTCCCGGCGGTCACTGGCATACATGCATAGAAAAAATCTATTCCCAGCGGAAAATGCAGTTACATTAAGGCCGCACTATGCCTATTTACGAATTTGCCTGTCCGCACTGCCGCAGGATCTTCAATTTTCTGTCGCGCAAAGTGAATCCCACTCACTCGCCGACGTGCCCCAAATGCGGCGCCAAAGATCTCGCCAAGCGCATGAGCGCCTTCGCGATGCCGCGCGGCCTCAAGGAGCAACCCGCCGCTGGCGGCGACGCCGGCGAGGGCCCGCCGATGCCCGACCTCGATGATCCCCGCACCGCCCGCGCCATGGCCGAGATGGAGC
>Ga0265338_10004338_pt1 | contig 19224 bp, 23 predicted proteins | sample 42126metaG_FD_193579 | JGI IMG/M metagenome (GOLD analysis project Ga0265338, IMG submission 193579) | Rhizosphere microbial communities from Carex aquatilis grown in University of Washington, Seatle, WA, United States - 4-21-26 metaG | ecosystem: Host-associated > Plants > Roots > Rhizosphere...
ATAGGTCACGCCGAAAGCCTTCAACGGGTCGACCACCCGCGCCATCGGGCGTGACCGGAGACTGGCATCGCCGGTGAACACCGCGGTAATGGGCGTGGTCGCCATCGCCCCCATCACCAGGCGCGAGCCGGTGCCGGAATTGCCGAAATCCAGTTCCATTTTGGGGCTTTTCCAATTGCCCACCCCGGTCCCCGTCACCCGCCAGCGGCCCGGGCCCTCCGCGGTGAGCTCCGCGCCCAGCCCGCGCAGGGCGCCGGCGGTGGAATGGACATCGCCGGCTTCCAACAAGCCGGTAATGCGGGTCTCGCCCTTTGCCAGGGCGCCCAGGATAAGCGCCCGCTGGGAAATGGATTTGTCGCCCGGGACCTGGGCCGTGCCTTTGAGGGGACCGGCCCGGCGGGCGGCGAGAGGCGCGGGATTGGCGTTGTCCATCAGGGGCTTCAAAAGACCTTTACAGCCGGGGCTACCCGTGGCAAACGCGCCCCTCCAACCACCCCTTCTTCACGGGAAGAACATCTTGGTCAAGGCAGATCTTGGAACCAAACGGGCTTGTCCCAGCTGCAACGCGAGGTTTTACGACCTTACGAAGCGGCCGATCGAATGCCCCAAATGCGGTTTCAGCTATGAGCCCGAAGCGCTGTTCAAGCAGCGCCGCAGCCGCGTCGCCGAGCCCGCCGGTGCCGGCACGGTCGCCGCCCAGGAATCCGAGGACGAGGAAGAAGACGACGAAGACGAGGAGGGCGAGTCCGATTCCGAGGAAGAAGAGGAAGAAGCCGAGGCTGTCGTCGAGGCGCCGCTGAAGATCGCGGCGACCGGCGAGGACGAGGACGAGGACGCCGAAGAAGAAGAAGCCGAGGCGGAATCGGGCATGACGGTGGTGGATGCCGACGAGGCCGAAGGCATCGAGGATATCGAAGTCGAGGACGACGAGGACGAGGAAGACAACGATCTTCTGGGCGAAGTGGAAGACGAGGAAGACGATGTCTCGGGCATCATCGATCCCGGTATCGCCAAGGACGAAGGTTAGTCTTCAATTTTATTCCGGGATCGGCTACCAGACCGCTCCCTGATTGGTACGGGGCCATAGCTCAGCTGGGAGAGCGCCTGCATGGCATGCAGGAGGTCAGCGGTTCGATCCCGCTTGGCTCCACCAATTTTCCGCCCCAACAGCGGAACACCCTTTTCACCACCGTTAGCGGAAAATTGGCGGAGCCAAGCGTCCGAGCCCGCCGCCCGACAGAGACTTGAGACGCGCGAGGAGCGCAGGCTCTTTGTTCAATTGCGTCCGCGCGCGACAGCGTCTTGAGCCCGCCCGCGGCAGGCGAAAACACCGACAGAAAAATCAGTGCGTTTGTGACTGCGGCGCCGGGAGCACGGATAGCATCACGATCCATAGCGACAGCGTAGCGTCGCCGCCCGAACGTCGCGGAGCGGCGCAGGCGGGCAAACGGCACGCAGCCCAGCAACAGACAGAATTTCCGTCATCGGGGCTCATGCGGGAATTGGCGGAGCCAAGCCGCCGAGGCGCGTCGCGCCCGAGGCGACCAATTAATCTTCCCCCGCCCCAATCGTTAACTGGCACAACTCCTGCTGCGTCCCTGACAGGCTTTCAGGGAGGCATTCATGAATCGCAATTTCATTCCGGCCGAATATGACCTGCCCGACGAAGTTAACGGGCCGCATAAGCGTCAATGGTGGGCCGCGCTTGCCGCAGTAGGGATCATTCTGGCCGCGACTTTGGCGCTTGTGGCCAGCAATGAGACACAAAGCCCGGTATCGGTCATCGTAAGCCAGTAACCGCCTTACGGCGCCGTCGACGGCACACTCTGGTTGTTGGGCTGGCTGCTGTTATTGCCGCCGTTATTGGCTGTCGCCACCACCACCAGCGCGATGACGGCGCCGCTGGCCCCGACCAGCGCCAGCCCCGAATGAATTCCCTGTTGCGCGGTCTGAACGCCCGCCGAAGGGCCCGGTTTCAGCGGATGCTGCGGTGGTTTCGGCGCTGTCGTCTGTCCTCCGACGGAAGTAACCGTCAGCGCGGCCAGCGCGACGCCGCTCCATAACCTGATGCTCAATGACATGATCCCGGTCCTGACGGTCAGATGACTCCGCCAATTTGGCCGAATTGAGACCGCTGAACCGCAAAGTTGAACAATGCCACTGCGGCGTTTATGACAGAATGATGCGATTTTCGGGAAAGCATGTCGTCGTCACGGGCGCGGCCTCGGGCCTTGGTCTTGCTATCGCGCAAGGCGCGGCCGCGGAAGGCGCGCGCATCATCGCCCTGGACCGCGCCGCGGGTCCCTTCGAAGACAGCCGCATCTGTGACGTCGCCGATGAAGAGCAAGTCAGAGAGGCCCTGTCGGGTCTTTCGCGCATCGACGCACTGGTTAACAGCGCGGGCATCGCCCGGCGGGCCAAGGTGGATGAAACCGCGATGGCCGACTTCGATGCGGTCATGGCGGTGAATGTGCGGGGTGCCTTCCTGGTGTCCAAATATGCCCTGCCCTTGATGCGGCCCCATGGCGGCGCCATCCTGCATCTGTCTTCCGGCGTCGCCACCACGGGCACGCGCAACCGCGCCGCCTATACCGCCAGCAAGGGCGCGATCCTGTCGCTGACCCGCAACATGGCGCTGGATTACGCCGCCGACAAAGTGCGGGTGAACTGCCTCTGTCCCGGCTTCGTCAACACCCCGCTGCTGGCGAGCATGCCGTCAGAGCGCCGCGCCAAGCTGGCGGCGTTGCATCCCCTGGGCCGGATGGGTGAGCCGGAGGATCTGGTGCCCATGGCGCTGCTGCTGATCTCCGAGCAGTCCCGGTGGATCACCGGTCAGGCTATCGCCGTCGACGGCGGCTACAATGCGGGACACGCCGACGATATCTGACGGCGATACAATTAAGACAAGACAGTTTTCCAATAGGCGCGATAGATTGGCCCCGTTTCCCCGGACCTTGCCGTTTTGACAGCCCTGATTGACGCCCGCACGATTCCCAATGGCCAGGTGCTGACGCCGGATCTTGCCATTGTCGGCGGCGGGCCTGCCGGCATTTCTCTCGCCCTGGCGCTCAAGGACAGCAGGATTTCCATTGTCCTGCTGGAAGCGGGCAGCACCAGCTTCGATCCTGAAATCCAGAAGATGTATACCGGCGCGGAGACCGGCGTGCCTTATGCGGCGCTGGACGCGGGCCGGTTGCGCGCGCTGGGCGGCGGCACGAACCATTGGGGCGGCTGGTGCCGTCCGATGGACGCGATCGATTTCGAAGCCAAGCCCTGGATGGCGCATTCCGGCTGGCCCTTCGGCCGCGCGGCACTCGAGCCCTATTATGCCCGCGCCCAGGCGCTGGTGGAGGCAGGCCCCTGGATCTACGACCAGAAGGGCGATGTGATGGCCGGCGCGACGGGCCCGGTCCTGCCGCTGGGAGATGGCGGCCTCTATACCAGCTGGTTTCAGTTCTCCAAGACCCGCGACAGTGTTCTGCCGACCCAGTTCGGCCAGCGCTATGGCGATGACTTGCGGGCGGCAAAAAACGTCACGCCTTACGTCCACGCCAATGTCACCGGCATCCGCCTGGCCGCCAACGGCGCCAGCGTGGACCATCTGGATATCGCGACCTTGAACGGCAAGCATTTCGCGGTGAAGCCGCGCATGACCGTGCTGGCGGCCGGCGCGATGGAGAATGCGCGGCTGATGCTGGCTTCCACCGACGTGGTCAGCGCCGGCGTCGGCAACCAGAACGATCTGGTGGGCCGGTTCTTCGCCGACAACCCCATTCCCCGCGATGTCGCCACCCTGGTTTCCTTCGCGGGACCCTTGGCAGCCTTCTATGGCAGCAACCAGACCCTGAACGATGGCGCCATCATGCGGGCCACCTTTGCGCCGACCTCGGCCTTCCGCCGCAAGGCGCAAGTGGCAGGCTCGCTCAGCACGGTCGAACCAGCCGTGGATCTGGACGAAACCGGCAAGGCCGCGGTGGTCACGACGGCGCTGGCGCTGGGCGTCAATGCCGCCAATGCGCAAGCCTATTCGCTGGGCTGCGGCATGGAATTGAGCCCCGATCCGGATCGACGCCTCACGGTGACCGGCGAGAAAGACGCCTTGGGCCTGCCGCGGCTAAAGCTGGACATGCGCATCGCGGACGAAGACTTCGACCGCTTCCGCCGCACCCTGACCGAACTGGGACGGCAGCTTCTGGCCAGCCGCATTGGCCTGCTGCGCATCAACTGCAAGGACCGGCAGGACTGGATGAAGAGGATGGACTGGGGCCATCACCATCTCGGCACCACCCGCATGCATGCCGATCCGAAACAGGGCGTGGTGGACGCGGACGGACTGGTCCATGGCATCGCCAATCTCTATGTGGCGGGCAGCGGGGTCTTTCCCAGTTACAGCGCCTCCAATCCCACGCTCAATCTCGTCGCGCTCACGCTGCGGCTCGGCGATCACCTGAAAAAGGTGATGGCGTGAAGCGGCGTGACGTCATGGCGGCTGTTGTGGCCGCGGCCGCAGCGGCGACGGCGGGACTTTATCGCTTCACCGATTTGTTCGTGAAGCACTATGCACCCACGCCCTATGACGATCTACTGATGCGGCTGACCGATCGCGGAGAGGCCGCGAAGCTTGGAGCGCGGATGAAGGGCTCCTTCGATCTGGCCAGCCAGTCCGCGCGCCTGCGTGACACCTTCCGCAAGCAGGATCTGGTTGCCGCCACGCATGCCGACATCGCCGCCGGCCGTCTGGTAGAGGTGGGAGGCTGGGTGCTGCCGGAAACCGTCGTGCTGCTGTCGGCGCTGGCTTCTAGAGTCTGAACCCCCGGATCAGTCCGCGCAGGGAATTGCCGAAATAAACCTCGCCGTCGAGATCATCAGGGGCGAGGACTGCCTCTTTTGCCCTGCCCTGTTCGATCAATTCCGCCCGCAATATGCCGGGCAATAATCCCGACTCCAGCGGTGGGGTGAGCAGCACATCACCGCGCCGGACAAAAAGATTGCTGCGCGCCCCTTCAGTGAGTTCGCCGCGCTCGTTGCAGAAAACCAGCTCATCGCAGTCGGGGTGCGGCTGCTCGTAAAGCTCGCGCCAACTGGTCTTGTGGCGCAACAACATATCTCCGCTGTCGGTTGGTTGCGCCGCCAGCCGGAAGGTCCAGTGCGGCGGATTAGGCGGGAGGTCATGCGCCGTCGACCGGTGCGCGCCATGCTCATCTAAGGTCAGTCTGACCCTTAACGGACCTGTGCGGCCTGCCACGGCCCCATCCAGCGCGGCCCGGGCGATGGCGGCGTCAAAAGACAGGCCCAGCGCCATCGCGGAATTTTGCATCCGTGCCAGATGGGCGTCGAGCCGCACAAAATCCTGCTCATGCCGCAGGGTTTCGATCAGTTCGATCGGCCGGCGATTTTGTTCAAAGAAGCGCGCCTTCAACCGGCATTCGGCATATTCACCGGCGCTGTCAGAGTCCTGCACCACCCCGCCGCCGATGCCTAGTTCGCCTCTGTCGCCGCTAATCGTCAGCGTGCGTATCGCGACATTGAATCGCGCCGAGAATTGACCATTGGGGGCAGGCGCAAACCAGCCCAGCGCGCCGCAATAGGCCCCGCGCGGCGAGGTCTCAAGTTCGTGCAGGATTTCCATGGCGCGGATCTTCGGCGCCCCGGTGATCGAGCCGCAGGGAAACAAAGCCCGCAAAATGTCCGCCGCACCAACGCCGGCACGCTTTCTCGCCGCGACGGTCGAGACCATGGTGTGCAGGGTCGGATAGGTTTCGATCTTGAAGAGGTCCGAGACCGCCACACTGCCCGGCTCGGCGATACGGCTGAGATCGTTGCGGATCAAATCCACGATCATCAGATTCTCGGCCCGGTCCTTGGCGCTGGCCGCGAGCTCAGCCCGCTCCGCCGCGTCATCGCCGTGTCTGGCCAGGGTGCCTTTCATGGGGCGGACCGTGATCGGGCCATCGGCGGCGAGATCGAAAAACAGTTCAGGCGACAGGCTCAGCACCTGGCGGTCGCCCCCCATTTTCTCATCAAAAAAGTCGGCAAAGGCGCAATACGCGGCTGCGCTTTCGATCCGCAGACGCTCATAAAGGGCAAGCGGATCGCCCAGAAAGCGAAAATGGGCGCGGCAACTGAGATTGGCCTGATAAATGTCGCCGGCGGCGATGTAGTCCTTCACCTTGGCAAAGCGGCGGGCATAGGCGGTCTCGTCCCATTCCAGCGCTAGCGGGCCGGCATAGGCCCTGCCCGCAGGCTCCGGCGCCCGGCTTTCGGGCGGCTGAAACACGCCCAGCCGGAGCAAAGGCCCTGCCGGGGTCCGGCCCACCAACCGGGGCTCCAGGGCATAACCCAGTTCATAGCCCAGCCAGCCGGCGATGTGTTTGCCCTGCCTTAAAGCGGCCTCGACGGCTTTGAGGGCTGCGGGGACTTCTGCAGGGCTGTCTGCCTGGATGACACCCAGGGGGCGCTGAAACACCCGCCGCCCGCCCGCTCCGTCCCAGATCACCCGCATGGGCGGCCTTTTGCCTGCCGGGGCGGCCGGGTTCAAGCCGCTGGAACCCAAGGATTGTGCCGGGGCCCCAACATCTTGAATAGGGGTTTCGGCACCCCATCTTTGTTCTACCGGCCGCCGCAATTGGGACCGGACAGCCGCTCAAAGGAGGGCTGGACATGAACAGGCATACGATCTTTGGAAGTCCCTATCTTTTGGGCTTCGAGCATCTGGAACGGCTCCTGGAACGCACCGCGCAAAAGAGCGGTGAATCCTATCCGCCCTACAATATCGAGGCGCCGGAAGAAGGGCGCATCCGTATCACGCTGGCAGTCGCAGGCTTTGCAAAAGAAGAGCTTAGCGTCGCCGAAGAGGATCACCAGCTGGTGGTCCGGGGCGTCAAGACGGAAGAAAACGGTAAAACGTTCCTTCACCGCGGCATTGCGGCGCGACAATTTTTGCGCAGCTTCGTCCTGGCGGATGGCATCGAAGTTTCATCTGCCGCGTTGGAAAACGGATTGCTGAAGATTGATTTGGCCCGCAAGCAGGTCCAGCCCAGCCGGCGGGAGATAGAAATCGGGACTGGAGGTTTGAAATGACGGACAGATTTGAACGCGATGACCTGGAAGAGGGCCAATTTGTGGCCGGCCGCATCGCTTACATCAAGCCCACGGGCAGCGACGAGGCGCACCGCCTTGGCCTGCTCCCGGCAAACATCGATCTGCCCGACGGCATGAAGCTCTATGTCCTTCACGCCGAAGATGGCAGTGTGCTGGGCTTCACCGATGGCTATGCCTCCGCATATGGCGCGGCGGTGCAGAACGAACTCACCCCGGTCAGCGTCCATTAGGATGCTGACCCATTGAAAAAGGTCAGCGTCCACTAAGGCGGGACGACAGAAATACAGAAAGCCGCGAGGGCGTTCCTCGCGGCTTTTTTGTTTTGGGGCGCTTGGCTATGCTCTGGCGAAATTCATGGCAAAATTCAGGGGCCAAGATTCATGCGCAATCTCATCGTCGGTCTTGTTCTACTCGCGGCCCTGCCCGCTTTCGCGCAAGAGCCCGCACAGCAACCGGCCCCGGCCGATCAGCAGCCTGCCGCTGCCCCGCCTCCAGCTGAACCTGCGCCGGCGCCGCAGGCCGTCACGCCGGCGCCCACCAATCCACCGATGACGGGGCCGAGGGTTCTGATTTCCACCTCCATGGGCGACATCACCATCCAGCTCGATTCCGTGCGCGCGCCCAAGAGCGTGGCCAATCTGCTGCGCTATGTGCGTGAGAAGCATTATGACAACACCGCCTTCTATCGGGTCGCCAAGGGCTTCGTGATCCAGATGGGCAGCTTTGACGCCAACGGCAAAGGGCGCGGCATCCATCCCGGCGGATTGCCGCTGGAAGCCAATAACGGGCTTTCCAATCTGCGCGGCGCCGTGGCCATGGGCCGGGCCGAAGCGCCCGACAGCGCCACCGCGGAATTCTACATCAACCTTGCCGACAACACCCCGCTGGATCACAAGGCGGACGATCCGGGCAACACCACCGGTTATGCGGTGTTCGGCCAGGTGATCTCCAGCATGGATGTGGTGGATGCGATCGGCAATGTGCCGACCGGCGACAATGGCCCGATGCCGGGTCAGGCTCCGGTTACGCCAATCATTGTGAAGAAGGTGACGCTACTGAAGTAGCATCAAGCAGCAGAAGCCGCGCCACTCGTGTCAGCGGTAAGAATGGCGTACAGCGCTTCGGCCGACTTGGCGGTGCGCAGCTTTTCGCACACCGATTTGTCGCGCAGCAGACGCGAGACCCGCGCCAGCGCCTTGAGATGGTCGGCGCCGGCATTTTCCGGGGCCAGCAGCATGAACACCAGATCCACCGGCTGGCTGTCCACGGCTTCATAGTCTATGGCGTGTTCGAGTCGCGTGAAAATACCGGTGATGGTCTTGGCTTCGGTCATGCGACCATGGGGAATGGCGATCCCGGCCCCCACGCCGGTGGTTCCCAACCGTTCCCGTTCCACCAAGGTTTCGAAAATGCGACGCTCGGACAGGCGCGTCAGGCCATGGGCGCGGGCCGCGAGTTCCTGGAGCAACTGCTTTTTGGACTGCGCCTTGAGGGCCGGCAAAACGGCATCGGGCGCGAGCAGGTCGGCAATGTTCATCAAAAATCCCGATGAAGAATGGCGTGACGTTGACGGAAAGCTTTTGCCCCGATCCGGGGGCCCTCGCCCAAAAGCGGCGGGTTCATAGGCCCCCCTCCCCCCAATGTCAATCTTGACTTGGCTGCCTGATTAACGGGCGAAATTAACGGGCCAAAGCCTCGCCCGCCTTCAAGCGGCGGCGCTCAACCGAGGACGGAATCCGCAGCGCCTCGCGGTACTTGGCGACGGTGCGGCGCGCGATATTCACGCCGTCGGCAGTCAGAAGCGCGACAATGCGGTCGTCGGAAAGAATCTCGCGCGGTTCCTCATTCTCGATCATCTCGCGGATCCGGTCGCGCACGGCCTCGGCCGAATGCGATTCGGTTCCATTCACCGACTGGATCGAGGCGGTGAAGAAATATTTGAGCTCGAACAGCCCGCGCGGGGTGGCGATATATTTGTTGGAGGTGACACGGCTGACCGTCGACTCATGCATGGAAATCGCCTCGGCGATGATGCGCAGGTTGAGCGGCCGCAAATGACGCACGCCGTGGGTGAGAAACGCATCCTGGTGACGCACGATCTCGCTCGCCACTTTCAGGATGGTCCTGGCGCGCTGGTCCAGGCTCTTCACCAGCCAGTTGGCGTTGTTGAGACAATCCGCCAGATAGTTTTTGCTTTCCTTGTCGCGCGCCGTCCTGGAGACGGTGCCGTAATACTGGTTGTTGACCAGAAGACGGGGAAGCGTCTCCGAATTGAGTTCGATCTGCCAGTTGCCGTCCGGACCTTCCTTGACGAAGACGTCGGGCACCACCGGCGTCACCGGCTCAGCTCCGAAGGCCAGGCCCGGCTTGGGATTGAGCTGGCGGATTTCCGAAATCATGTCGGCGATATCTTCGGCATCCACGCCGCACAGGGCGCAAAGCTGGGACATGTCGCGCCGCGCCACCAGATCGAGCCGCGTCAGCAGCGCCTGCATGGCCGGATCGAGCCGGTCGAGGGCCTTGAGTTGCAGGGAGAGGCACTCGGCCAGATCGCGCGCGCCCACGCCCACCGGATCAAAACCGTGCAGCACGCCCAGCACGGCTTCGACATCTTCCCGCTCGCAGCCGAGGCGGTGGGCTATGTCCATCGGGTCGGCGCGCAGATAGCCGGTTTCATCCACCGCATCGATCAGCGCCAAGAGGATCATGCGGTCTTCCGGCAGCAGCGCGGCGATGGAGAGCTGGCTTTCCAGATGATCCTTCAACGACGTCGCGGCCGCGACCGAGGATTCGATGCCATCCTCGCCCTCAAAGGCGTTGCCCGAGCCCACCTTCGTCCAGTCGGTCAGCGAGCCTTGCGGAGCTTCCGCAACCCGGGCCGGCGCCGGCGCCTCGCCGCCATCATACATGTTCTCATGGGCGGCCTGGTCGAGGTCGGAGGCCTTGGAGAAGTCTTCGCGCGACAAAGCTTCATCGGCGCGTTCGCCGGGGGTGCTTTCCGCGGCGGCGTCCGCAGCTTCACCCGCAGGTCCGGCATCGCGATCGTCGCGCTCCAGAAGCGGGTTGCGCTCCAGCTCCTGCTCGCAATATTCGGCCAGTTCGAGATTCGACAGCTGCAGCAGCTTGATCGCCTGCTGCAATTGCGGGGTCATGACCAGCGACTGGCCCTGACGAATTTCTAATCTTTGCCCAACCCCAGCCATGGCGCCCTATAGAGAGAACTTCTCCCCCAGATAGACACGCCGCACATCACGGTCGTTGACGATCTCCGCCGGCGTGCCCTCCTTCAGCACCCGGCCATCGTGAAGGATATAGGCGCGATCGATCACATCCAGCGCGTCGCGCACATTGTGATCGGTGATCAGGACGCCGATGCCGCGGTCCTTGAGATGCTTGACCAGATCGCGGATTTCGCCCACCGCGATGGGATCGATGCCGGCGAAGGGCTCGTCCAGCAGGATATAGGATGGATGGGTGGCGAGGCAGCGGGCGATTTCCACCCGGCGGCGCTCACCGCCCGACAGCGCCACCGACGGCGTGTTGCGGATATGGGTGATGCCGAACTCGGCCAGCAGCGCCTCGACCATGGCCTCCAGGCGCGCGCCGTCGGGCTCCAGCAGTTCGGCGGTGGCGCGGATATTCTGTTCGGCGGTCAGGCCGCGGAAGATCGAGGCTTCCTGGGGCAGATAGCCGATGCCCAGCCGCGCGCGGCGGTACATGGGTAGCCGCGTCACGTCATGGCCGTCGACCTCGATCGAGCCGGTGTCGGCCGGGATCAGGCCGGTGATCATGTAGAAGCAGGTGGTCTTGCCGGCACCGTTGGGACCCAAGAGGCCCACGGCCTCGCCGCGCTTGAGCGACAGGCTGACCGAACGAACCACCGGGCGTTTGTTGTAACTCTTGCCGATGCGGGTGACCACAAGGCCTCGGCCGCCTTCGACGACGCGCAGGCCCTCCTCGGCCATCTGGCCGTCATCATCCGAGGTTTCGTGGCTTCTGTCCGTCATGTCCCTGCGAGGCTCGTTTCTCTGGCAAAAACCATGCCTGTTTGTGCTTAAGGAAGGATGAAAATCAGTTGGAGTTGGAGTTCGGGTTGATGACGGCCTGCACACGGCCGCCCGGCGTGCTTGGCGTCTTGGGGCCACCGGCGCCGAGCGTTGCCTGACCGGTGTTGAGATTGACCGTAAGCTGTGTGCCGCGCATCACGTCCTTGCCTTTCTTCAGCACAACATTGCCCGTCATCAGCACGGTGCGCGGAACGACCGAATAGATTCCTTTGTCACCCGTGGCCGTGCCGCTGGTGGGCGAATCCACCACGACATTGCCGGTCGCCGTGATCTTGTCGGCTTTGCCATTGACGGTATCGACATGCACCAGATTGGCGCGCAGCTTGGTATCGCCCTGCACCACCACGACATTGCCGGTATAGGTCAGGCTCTTGGCATTGAGATCGGCCTGGAAAGCGTCCGAGGAGATGTTGATGGGCGCGCTATTGTCATGCTGGCCGGTGATGGGGGTCTTGGCGGCCTTGGGCGCCGGGGCGGCTTGCGCATTGGCCGCAAAAGCGGGGGCGGCAAACGCGGCGGCGGTAAAAACAGCGAGCGCGATTTTCATTTCTTCTTGGCTCCGAGCAGCGTCATCTGGACATGCCCGCTGAGGGTGAGAATGTTGGCGGTGCGGTCGGCGTGGAACTGGTCGGCCCGCAGGGTGCCGTCGGGCCCCTGACCCGTCACCGGTTCGTGGCCGTGGATCACGCTCTGCTTGAGATTGGCCGACGCGCTATGGCTGTGCAGTTCGTAGCCGGCATCGGTGAAGACATCGATGCCATCGGTCAGCTCCAGCTGGCCGGTGTTCATGTCCACCATCCCGGTTTTGGCGCGGGCGTTCAGCCAACGCTTCTTGTCCAGCGCCAAGTCGGCTTCCATGTTCTTGAGACTGGCCTTCTTGGGATCGTGCGCGTCCTGCACCGCCATGTCGGCGGTGATGACATAGGGATTGCCCTTGGTGTCGGCACCCGTCAGGCGCGGCTTCATCATGGCCAGATCGTTGTCCACCCGGCCCAGCCGCTCATAGGACATCTGCAACTGATGCGGCATGCGCTGGATGAAGAAAAAAGCCAGCACCGCGGCGATGATGAGAAACGCGCCCAGCGACAACAGCCGCTTCATCAGGGACACGAAGCGGGAATAGCGCAGGGCCTCGACCGCGGTGGTGCGGACGCGCGCGGACCAGTCATAAGTCACCGGTTCGTCCGCCATGCTCATGGCACCCACATCGGTTCAAAGCCGATCATGCCAACCCTGCCCGCAGGCAGTCATGGATGTGGAGCACACCCAGGGGCTTGCGCGATCCTTCCTCCAGCACGAAAAGCTGGGTGATCTTCTTTTCGGTCATCAGGGCGAGCGCTTCGGCCGCCAGTTGATCGGGATCGGCGACCTTGGGCCCGGCTGTCATGACTTCGCGGGCTTTGCGGGTCTCGATGCCATCCTCGACATGACGGCGAATATCGCCGTCGGTGACAATGCCCACCAGGGCGCCGTCGCCATCCACGATGCCGACACAGCCCAGACGCGCCGACGCCATGGTGAGAAGCAGATCCGGCATGGGCGTATCAGGCTTTGCCAGCGGCACCGCATCGCCGGAATGCATCAGATCGGCGACCCGGATCAGGGCGCGGCCCAGGCTGCCCCCGGGGTGGAAGTCGCGATACTGGTCGGGCGAAAAGCCCTTGCGCTCCATCAGCGCCACCGCCAGCGCATCGCCCAGGCTCAGCATCATGGTGGTGGAGGTGGTGGGGGCCATGCCCATCGGGCAGGCCTCCGGCGCATGGGGCAGCAGCAGCTTCACATCCGCCGCCTTGACCAGGGTGGACTCGGGATTGGCGCCGATGGCGACGATGGGAATGCGATGGCGCTTGGCATAGGTGATGAGATCGGAAAGCTCGGCGGTCTCACCGCCCCAGGACAGCAGCAGCAGCACGTCCTGCCGGGTGATCGCGCCCATGTCGCCATGGGAGGCCTCGGCCGGGTGGACAAAATAGGCCGGCGTGCCGGTGGAGGAGAAGGTGGCGGCGATCTTGCGGGCCACATGTCCGGATTTGCCCATGCCGCTGACGATGACACGGCCCTTCGCGGCCAGGATCATGCCCACCGCATGGCTGAAATCGCCGTCCAGCGCCTCCGCAAGGCCTGTCAGGGCCTGCGCGGCCGTAGTCAGCACCCGCCGGGCGGCCGCAAGATCGCTCGCGGCAGCTTCGCCGGACACGGCATGCAGAGGGGCCTTGGAGCGCGCCATACAACCCTTTGTTTCAACAAACGAATCTTGTCGCTCAGCTTACCCCATAACGGATTACGGCGGCGTTAAGCGAATTTCGTGCCAAGTTTCGCCCGAAACCGGACGAACCGCAAGGCGGAGGCGTTAGCGGGTGCAGCGGACCGCAACGGGGACCCGGCCCCACCCCGCGCTGGCGACTTTGCAACCTGGAAAGAGCCAGGGAAAACCGCCGATCAACACAAGGATGGTCAAGCAAGCGACCAAAAGGGTCACGAAGGGCCGACGCTCCAGTCCCCAACCCAGCGTCCTCAGGCTGTAGAAGATCAAGGCGACCCAGCCTGCCGTCAGCGCCAAGAGGATCGCGGCGAAAGTGAAAAAGTCGAGCAAGGCACCCCCGGGGACCTAATGCGCGAAGATGTCCACTTCTTCCCAGCCGGCCAGATCCAGCGCGGCGCGGGACGGCAGGAAATCGAAACAGGCCTGGGCCAGCTGCGTGCGGCCTTCGCGCGCCAGCATCGTGTCCAGGGCGGTTTTCAGTTGGTGCAGATAGGCCACGTCATTGGCGGCGTAAGCGAGCTGCTTTTCGGTCAGGTCCTTGGCGCCCCAGTCCGATGACTGCTGTTCTTTCGACAGGTCCACATTCAAGAGCTCGCGCACCAGGTCTTTCAGACCGTGCTTGTCGGTGTAAGTGCGCACCAGCTTGGAGGCGATCTTGGTGCAATAGACCGGCTTGGTGTCCACGCCCAAATACTGACGAAACATGGCGACGTCGAAGCGCGCGAAATGAAACAGCTTGGTCACGCCCGGATCGGCCAGCATCTTCTTCAGATTGGGCGCCGCATACTGTCCGGCCGCGAATTGCACGGCATGACAGACGCCGTCGCCGCTCGACAGTTGCGCCAGGCAGAGCCGGTCGCGGTGCGGGTTCAGGCCCAGGGTCTCGGTATCGATGGCCACCAGCGGCCCTAAGTCCAGGCCGTCCGGCAGATCGCCCTGATGGAGCTTGATCTTCATGAGGCTCCAATAGCGCAGCAACGGTTAAATTAATAGACTAAGACCATGCAGGTCTGGGCCGAAAAGCTGCGGAAGGATGGTGGACCCGGTGTCCTGCTGTCCGTCCTGCTGCATGGCCTGCTGCTCTTGGTAGCGCTCTGGTATGTGCAGCACCGGCCGGCCGTAACCGCGGAGCAGATTCGCGCCTTGCCGGTCGAACTGGTGATCGGCGGCAGCATGGGGCAGAACAGTTCCACCTCGCCGGCGACGCGTCTTCAGGTGGCGCCGCCGCATCCGGAAAGCGCGCCGCGGCCGGAAGGCGTCAGCCCCAAGGGCACACAGCAGCCGGAAGATGAGTTGACGGCGAAATTGCGCGCCCTGGCGCAACTGAAATCCGCCGACACGGCCCTGCCCAATGCCGATGTCAGCACCATGCCGGGCAGCGGGACCGGCGGTGACGGCGAAGGCAACTATGCGCTGAAGGATTTCATCCGAGCGCAGATCCTGCGGCGCTGGCTGCCGGATCTTTCCATTCCGGGCGCCCGCAACATGCCGGTGGCCGTTCGCATCCGGCTGCTGAAGACCGGCATCATCGACGATGTCACCATCCTGGATGAGGCACGGATGCATACGGACAAGGCCTTCCGCGATATGGCGCTGAGCGCGCGCGATGCTGCGTTGCTGGCGTCACCCATCCAGATTCCGGGAGTGCGGCTGGACAAAACCCAGACGCTGACCATCGTGCTGGAACCGAAAGCGGTGCTGCGCTGATCCTCACCCTTCGACAAGCTCAGGGTGAGGATAAAACCAAATCCTCATGCTGAGCCTGTCGAAGCATGAGGTTACGGCAAATCCCGCGCCACGCGAAAACCCGTCAAGGTGGAATAATCGTAATCCTGGTCGGCGCCGTCTTCCGACGCGCCCACCCGCGCCGCACTGCGGATGAAGATCGGCACATTGTTCCACGCGCCGCCGCGGATGGCGTGGCGGGTGCAGAAGCCGTCCGCCCAGGCCCGGCCGTCGGTGGGCGCGCCGACATAAGAGGGATGCCAGCAGTCGGCCGTCCATTCCCAGGCATTGCCCAGCATCCCGACCAGGCCGAACGCATTGGGCGCGAAGGCATCCACCGGTCCCAGCAGACGGTTGTCCCATTGGGTGCCGCAGCCATTGCAGTTGGCATGGCCCGAACCGATGTCCTGGCCCCACCAGCGGGCGGTGGTGGTGCCGGCGCGGGCGGCATACTCCCATTCCGCCTCACTGGGCAGGCGATAGGGGTTGCGGTTGCCGATCTCGGGATGGGCGATGCGCGCCTTCTGGTTGATCCAGGCGATGAAGGCTTCGGCGTCTTTCCAGTCCAGGCACACCGCCGGCCATTGCGGCGGCTCGACATCGGTGGGCGTGGCCGCCAGACCGCGCTTGTATTGCTTCCAGCCCAGCATCAGCAGCGGATTGCAGGGTTGCGGCTGGTAGCCGGTGGCGGAGAGAAAGGCGAGAAACTGCTCGCTGGTGACCGGATACTTGCTCAGGGCGAATGCCTTGATGGTCACGGCATGCTGCGGGCCTTCAGAGTCGAACCGGCCCGGCTCATGCGCCGGACTGCCCATCAGGAATTTGCCAGCAGGAATACCGACCATCTGCAGGCATTCCGGACATTCCTGGAATTCGCGGTCCGTCGATTTCTGGTTGCTGGGGGGCTGTTTGTCAGGAGCCGGATTGGTAGGAGCTTGGCCGCCGAGAAGGACGGTGAATGCCAGGGCGGCGGCAAGACGGAGCTTCATGGCGCCATCAAAGCAGGAACGGGCGCCAGCGCAAACCGTTTTGCCCTTAAGGAGAATGTCATGATCCGCAAGCTCGCCTCCGGCAAGTACCGGCTCTATTCCCGCAAGAAGAACCCCAAGACCGGCAAGCGCCGCAACCTGGGCACCTTCGACAGCCGGTCCGCAGCCGAAAAGCATGAACGCGCCGTGCAGTATTTCAAGCGCCACTGAACCGGGCCAGATCCTCATCTTCCGGCGCTGAAGGCGGTTTCGCCGGCTGATCCGGCCCTTTATAACCGGCGGCCATGAACATTCTGGTCGCCTGCGATTCCTTCAAGGACGCCCTGCCCGCCGACGCGGTCTGCCGCGCCATCACCAAGGGGCTGCGCCATAATTATCCCGACATGGATATCGTGGAGATGCCGCTGTCGGACGGGGGCGAAGGCCTGCTGGATGTGCTGGCGCCGGCGCTGAAGCTTTTCTTCATCGAGGATATGGTCGCCGATCCCCTGGGCCGTAGCGTCAAGGGCCGCTACGCCCTCTCGCCGGACGGGGTTGCTGTGGTGGAAATGGCCGATGCGGCCGGGCTGCAGCGGCTCACGCTTGACGAACGCGACCCGCGCAAGACTTCCACCTTCGGCACCGGCCAGCAACTCGCCGACGCCAAGGCCCGGGGCGCCCGGCGCGCCATTCTGGCCATCGGCGGCAGCGCCACCAATGACGCCGGCATTGGCGCCGCCGCGGCGCTGGGCTGGGAATTCCTGGATGCAGACGGCGAACCTGTGACGCTGGTTGGCGGGCGCTTGAAAGACATCGTCAGGCTGGGGCCCGCATTGCCGCCTTTCGAATCCGTCGAGGTCCTGTGCGACGTCACCAATCCTCTGTTCGGCCCCAAAGGCGCGGCCTGGACCTATGGGCGCCAGAAAGGCGGCAGTGATGCGGTGCTGGCCGAACTGGATGACGGGCTTCGCCATATTGCCGACGTCGTGAAAGCTCAGCTCGGCAAGGACGCCGCGGAGGTGCCTGGCGCCGGGGCAGCCGGCGGCCTGGGTTACGGCGCCATGGTTTTTCTGGATGCGCGCCTCAGGCGCGGCATCGAGGTGGTCATGGACCTGACGGGCTTCGACGCAGCCGCAGCCGAGGCAGATCTGATCATCACCGGTGAAGGCCATCTCGATGGCCAGAGCGCGCAGGGCAAGCTGATCCAGGGCCTGTGCGGCCGCGCCAAGGGAAAGCCGGTGATCGCGCTGGCGGGAAAATTGTCGGCCACGCCCGACCAGATCAAGGCGATCGGTCTGAAGGCCGCCTACAGCATCAACCGGCAAGAGCGGCCGCTGGCCGAGATGCTGGCCAATACTGCCATCAATCTGGAAAAGACCGCCGCGGCGCTGATCTTGTAGGCGTCAGTAGGTGCCGCCCAGCAGCACGATGTTTTCCATCGGCGAGCTCAGGAAGATCGGATCCACCGCCATGTCCAGCACCATGGGGTGATGGTCCGACGGTCCCTTATCCAGTACTTCGGACGCTGAACAGACCAGGCCCCGCGCGATGCAGCGGTCGAGCCGAAGCGCGATGATATTGCCGGCGCGATGGGTGCGCGTGCGCGGGCCGATGTCGGAAAAGCCCTGGAAGCCTACCGGGCCCACGGCATTGAAATCGCCGATGATGGCGGCCGGCCCCTGCACCCGCTCCATGATGTGGCGCAATTGGAAGCGGTTGAGAAACTGCCCATGACTGAGATGCACATTGACGATGGTGATGCCGCCGAACGAGATGATCTGGGCCAGCCGCGGCGGCACCCGCCCGGGCAGGATCGAGTAAGGCAGCCTGAGAGCCATGGACGGCGGAAAGGGATGCGGACTCCAGGCCGCAAGGCCATAGATGCGCGACTGCATGGGATGGCGGAAAAAATGTCCCCCGACCAGGGACGGCAAGCAGGCGATATCCTCGGTGCATTCCTGCAGCAGCAGCAGGTCGGGGCGATGGATCTGGACCAGCCTGGCGACATCCTCCGCGCCGGCGCCCACCCGCCGCAGGAGATTCCAGCTGATGACCCGCAGCCGGCCTTCATGACCATGACTCAATGACGGTGCCATATCGGTTAAACTGATAATCCGGGAACTGGTTTCAAGCCAAATCGTCTGTACAATAACCATTAGCCGCGAAAAAAGCGCCCCCTATCGCCCATGTTTCCCATCCACGTCGAATGGTCCTCGCCCGTGATCGAGACAGCGGCCGCCATCCTTTATGTGCTGCTGGCGCTGGTTGTCACCGTCGACGTACTGCTCAAAAAGAGCGATGTGCGCTCGGCGCTGGGCTGGATCGGCGCGGTCTGGCTGGCACCCATCTTCGGCTCGATCCTTTACTATCTTTTTGGCATCAACCGGGTGACCCGCCGGGCCCTGAAGATGAACCGGCTGGACAATGCGCAGGCCAGCCCCCCGATCAACATCGAGCCGGAGTGTTCCGCCAATATCGCGCTTCTCTCCGACGTGGTCGAGAAGATCACGCGTGGGCCGGTGACCGCCGGCAACGCGGTGGCGGTCCTTCGGGGCGGCGATGAGGCCTATCCCGCCATGCTGGCCGCCATCGCCGGCGCGCGGAACTGCATCGCCTTTGCCTCCTACATCTTTCGCGACGATGAGGCGGGTCGGCAATTCTCCGACGCCTTGATCGCGGCGGCCCAGCGCGGCGTCAAAGTGCGGGTGCTGCTGGATGGTGTCGGCGCCGGCTATTTTCATTCCCAGGAATTCTATCGCATGCGTCGCGCCGGCGTGACCGTGGCGAGCTTCCTGCACACCTGGGCGCCCTGGCGCATGCCCTTCCTGAACATGCGCAACCATAGAAAGCTGCTGGTGGTGGATGGCAGCACCGCCTTTCTGGGCGGCATCAATATCGGGGTGGAAAATTCCGCGCGGCTGTCCGGGCCGCACCGCATCGACGATGTGCATTTCAAGGTCGAGGGGCCGGTGGTGCGGGTGGTGATGGACGCCTATGCCCGCGACTGGACCTTCACCACCGAGGAAGTTCTGGACGATTATTTCTGGTGGCCCAGGCTGGAAGCGGCAGGCCATGTCTTTGCCCGCGGTGTGCGCTCCGG
>Ga0265338_10004339_pt1 | contig 19218 bp, 18 predicted proteins | sample 42126metaG_FD_193579 | JGI IMG/M metagenome (GOLD analysis project Ga0265338, IMG submission 193579) | Rhizosphere microbial communities from Carex aquatilis grown in University of Washington, Seatle, WA, United States - 4-21-26 metaG | ecosystem: Host-associated > Plants > Roots > Rhizosphere...
TTGACTCCCACCGGCTGCGATTCAAAGCCAAAAATACACCCAAAATGCAGGATGCAGCCAGAAAGGCCACAGAATCAGAGTCATCCAGCTAACAGGACACTTGACGCATAATCTAAGGCCTGCATCCGCTCGACCAGTTCCGAGCATTCAAGGCCTTGAGCGACGCCGGGCTGAGCGAGGAGGACATCGCCGCGCGTCACTTCGTGACGCCAGCGATTGTCAAGCAACGGCTGCGGTTGGCATCAGTGTCGCCGAAGCTGCACGAGGTCTATGCCGAAGACGGAATGGCCCTCGAACAGCTCATGGCATTTTCCGTGACTGCGGACCACGCCAGACAGGAGCAGGTCTGGGACAACGTGAGCCGTTCCGGTCACGACGAGCCCTATCAAATCCGCCGAATGCTCACCGAAAATACTGTCCGAGCCTCGGATCGGCGTGCCCGCTTCGTTGGCGTTGATGCCTACGAGCAGGCGGGCGGTGCGATCGAGCGTGACCTCTTTCAGCATGATGATGGCGGTTGGCTGCGGGACGTCGCCTTGCTCGATCGTCTCGCAACTGAAAAGCTCACGAGCGAGGCCGAGACGATCGCCAGGGAAGGCTGGAAATGGATCTCGGCCGCCGTGGAGTTTCCCTACGGCCACGCCACGGGCCTACGTGAGCTCGATGGCAAACCTGCCGATCTCACGACCGAGGAGCAGGCGACCATCCATGCGCTCAATGCTGAGCAGGCCAAGCTGGAGCTCGACTATCAGGACGCGGACGAGCTGCCTGACGACGTCGATCAGCGTCTTGGCGAAATCGAAGCAGCCCTGATAGCGTTCGAAGAGCGTTCAATCATCTATGATCCCGCCGACATCTCCCGCGCCGGCGTCTTCGTCAGCATTGATTCCGAAGGGCGCCTGTCGGTGGACCGGGGTTATGTTCGCCCCGAGGATGAAGCGCGGCAGGAAGATTCGGCCGTCGAGCAGGGCGACGATACGTCGTCCAGCGACAGCCGAGGGTCTGATGGTCCCCGCTGTGTGCAACTGACCGCGATCTCGGTTGCAGGGAGTGCCACTGATACCGAGGATGATGACGAGGATGCCGCGCGTCCGCTTCCGGACCGCCTCATCATCGAGCTGACGGCGCACCGGACGCTGGCATTGCGCGACGCGCTGGCAGAAAATCCCGCGATCGCGTTCCAGGCCGTGTTGCACAACTTCGTGCTGACGGCCTTTTATCGGTTCGCTAGCTCCGGCAGCTGTCTTGAGATCGGACTTCGTACACCCACATTTCCCGCTCAAGCTCCAGGGTTAAGGGAAAGCGCATCGGCGAAAGCCGTCGAGGTGCGGCATGAGTCCTGGAAAGCACGGTTGCCCAAGGACGAGAAGGACCTCTGGGATGCGCTCACTGCCCTCGACGGCACGGCTCAAGCGTCCCTGTTCGCCCACTGTGCGTCGTTTGCCGTCAACGCCGTCTATGAGCCCACGAACCGCTACAACACGGGACGGGTCTCAGCCCACGGCGTCCGCTCGCGTATTGACCAGGCCGACGTGCTGGCACGCGCCGTCGGGCTCGACATGGTTCGGGCCGGCTGGAAGCCCACGGTCGACAACTATCTCGGTCGTGTCACCAAGCCGCGCATTCTGGAAGCGGTTCGGGAGGCGAAGGGCGAGACGTCGGCTCAACTCATCGACCATCTGAAGAAGGGCGATATGGCCAAGGAGGCCGAGCGTCTTCTCGATGGCTCCGGCTGGCTGCCGGAGCCGCTGCGCCCGGTTGAAATCGCCTCGGAGCCGGCCGAGCAGGAGGGGGAAGCAGGACCGTTGCCCGAATTCCTCTCCGATGACGAGGAGCGCGAGCCCGCAGCCGACGAAGATCGGCCGGAACAACTTGACGCCGCCGAATAGCATCGTGCCGCGTGACGGCTCCAGCCGCCCGCGTTGATGACAGTGACATGGGGATCGGCGTACGGCGCCGGTCCCTATTTTTTTGGCGAGGACCCAAGAGGAAGAGCCGGGCCGGGAAGGGTTTGAGTCGCCGCGGTCTTGAGAGAGCGCCGGGCGGTTCAGCCCATTCCCGCTCTCCGAAAGAAATCCTCCCATGACCGAATCTCTCCTCGGCGGCGCCAGCGCCGCGCCGGCCTCCATGCGTGCCACCGCAGTCGTCGCTTCCGCGGTAGTCAGGGCTGCACGACAGCTCTGCACCGACCTCGAGCGCAGCCGCCGCATCGACGCCACCGCTCTACGCTCCGCCATGGAGGCAGCGTTTGGCGCCTCCGATAAGAGTGGTGCCTGGAATTGGAAGACCGCCTATGACGCCTGCGAGGCAGCGACCGTCCTGTTCTTGCGCCGGTATGGCGTCGCCATGTTGGCCAAGGCGAGGTCGCCCGCCGCGATGCTGCCGATGCTGGCGCGGATCACGAAGCTCCTTCCGACCCACACGCGCAGGTCCGAAGAGAGTGAATCGCTTCAGCAGTTCTCGACACCCATCGGGCTGGCATTCGTCACCAGCGTTGCTGCCGCAATCACTCCGGCGGACGTCGTGCTGGAACCATCGGCTGGCACGGGCCTTCTTGCCATCCCAGCTGAACTGGCCGGGGCATCCCTCGTTCTCAACGAGTTTGCCGACGGCCGCGCAGGTATTCTCGGCCAGCTCTTCCCCGGCGTTGCCACGACCCGGTTTGATGCTGCGTACATCAACGACCATCTCGACCCCGGCATAGTGCCGAGTGTTGTGCTGATGAACCCGCCATTCTCGGCCGCGGTTCATGTCGATCGAAAGATGGCGGATGCAGCGTTACGGCACGTCGCCTCGGCACTTGCACGTCTTCCCGAAGGCGGGCGGCTGGTCGCCATCACAGGCGCCAACTTGGCACCTGACGACCCAGTGTGGTCTGAGTCTTTCAAGCGGCTGCAGGAACAGGGCCGGGTCGTGTTCTCGGCGGCAATCGACGGCGCAGTCTACGCCAAGCACGGCACCACCGTCGACACCCGCCTGACCGTCATCGATAGAGTGCCGGCCGACGATGTTGCGTCATTACCGCCATTCCCCGGCGTTGCACCTGACCTGCCGACGCTGCTCGCCTGGGTCACACAGCACGTGCCAGCACGGCACCCACTTGTCGGCAAAGCGGCATCGATGGTGCCGGCAATTGCCAGCCCCTCTCGAACCGTGCGCGCCTACGCCGGCCAACGTCAGCCAGCGGCGGTGCCGGCAATCGAGCCCGTGGCGACGGAAGTCGCCTACGAGCCAGTCGATTGGGCGCCCACGGATGCCCGCCAGATCAGCGATGCGCTTTATGAGGCCTATGCGCTGCAGTCGATCCGCATACCCGGCGCACAGGCGCATCCGACCAAGCTTGTGCAGTCAGCGGCGATGGCTTCGGTCGCCCCGCCGAAACCATCCTACCGGCCGCACCTGCCAGCGAGCGTCGTCGCGAACGGGATCCTGTCGGATGCTCAACTCGAAAGCATCATCTACGCTGGCGAGGCGCACTCGGAGTTTCTTAGCGGTTCCTGGACGGTCGATGCCACCTTTGATGTCGTGGCGGCCGCGCGTGACGATGCGGAGAATGCTGTTCGGTTTCGTCGCGGCTGGTTCTTGGGGGATGGGACCGGGGCTGGCAAGGGTCGGCAGGTCGCTGGTATCCTGCTCGACAACTGGCTGAAGGGGCGCCGTCGTGCGGTCTGGATCAGCAAATCCGACAAGCTGATCGAGGATGCGCAGCGTGACTGGTCGGCGCTCGGCATGGAGCGCCTACTGGTCACGCCGCTTTCGCGTTTCCGGCAGGGCACGCCGATCCGGCTTGGGGAAGGCGTCCTATTTACCACCTACGCTACGCTGCGCACCGACGAGCGCGGAAAGAAGCTTTCGCGCGTTGCGCAGATCGTCGAATGGTTGGGCTCCGATTTCGACGGAGTCATCGTTTTCGACGAGAGCCACGCCATGCAAAACGCAGCGGGTGGGAAGGGCGAACGCGGTGATCAGGCCGCCTCTCAGCAGGGACGCGCGGGCCTACGGCTCCAGCATGCCCTGCCAAATGCCCGCGTTGTCTATGTCTCGGCGACCGGCGCTACCACGGTTCATAACCTCGCCTACGCCCAGCGCCTCGGATTGTGGGGCGGTGCCGATTTCCCGTTTGCCACCCGAGCTGAATTCGTCGAGGCGATCGAGGCGGGCGGTGTCGCCGCCATGGAGGTGCTGGCCCGGGACCTCAAGGCGCTCGGTCTCTATGCTGCGCGGTCCCTGTCCTACGAGGGCGTCGAATACGAGCTCGTCGAGCACCAGCTCACGCCTGAGCAGGTGCGCATCTACGACGCCTATGCAGATGCTTTCGGCATCATCCACAACAATCTCGACGCGGCGATGCGGGCCGCCAACATCACCGGCGCAACTGGGATCCTGAACGCCCAGGCGAAGTCGGCAGCACGCTCTGCCTTCGAGAGCGCCAAGCAGCGCTTCTTCGGGCACCTGCTGACCTCGATGAAGACACCTTCGCTGATCCGCTCGATCGAGCGCGATCTCGATGCCGGACATGCCGCCGTCATCCAGATCGTTTCGACCGGGGAAGCGCTGATGGAGCGGCGCCTCGCCGAGATCCCGACTGAGGAGTGGGGCGACGTCCAGGTCGACATCACGCCACGCGAATATGTACTCGACTATCTCGCCCATTCCTTCCCGGTCCAGCTCTACGAGCCTTTCTCCGACTCGGAGGGCAACCTCTGCTCCCGGCCCGTCTATCGCGACGGCCAGCCGGTGGAGAGCCGGGAGGCTGTCGCGCGACGCGATCGCCTCATCGAAAAGCTGGCATCGCTATCGCCGGTGCCCGGTGCACTCGATCAAATCGTCCAGCGGTTTGGGACGGACATGGTCGCCGAAGTCACCGGCCGCTCCCGCCGTGTCATCCGCAGGGGCAGTCGCCTTGTCGTCGAGAGCCGTGCCGCGTCGGCGAACCTCGCGGAGACCACGGCATTCATGGATGACGCCAAGCGCATCCTTGTATTCTCCGACGCCGGCGGCACCGGCAGGAGCTACCATGCCGAATTGTCGGCACGGAATCACCGCTTGCGGGTTCACTATCTGCTCGAGCCTGGGTGGAAAGCGGATGCTGCCATCCAGGGACTCGGCCGCACCAACCGGACCAACCAGGCGCAGCCGCCGCTGTTTCGACCAATTGCAACGAACGTGAAGGCGGAGAAGCGTTTTCTCTCCACCATCGCTCGCCGGCTCGACACGTTGGGTGCCATCACCCGTGGTCAACGCCAGACCGGAGGGCAGGGACTATTCCGTCCCGAGGACAACCTCGAAAGCCAATATGGCCGTGATGCGTTGCGCCAGCTCTACACGCTGCTTGCGCGGGGCAAGGTCGAGGGCTGCTCGCTCGAGGCGTTTGAAGACGCCACCGGGCTGAAGCTCGTGGACGCCAGTGGGCTGAAGGACGAGCTTCCGCCGATCACGACCTTCCTCAACAGGCTGCTTGCCCTCGCTATCGAGCTGCAGAACATTCTCTTCACGGCATTCGAGCAGCTATTGTCGGCCCGCATCGAGGGCGCCATTGCGTCCGGCACCTACGACGTCGGGTTGGAAACGCTTCGCGCCGAAAGCTTTGTGGTCACCGACCGCCGCGCGATTTACGTTCATCCAGCGACCGGTGCCGAGACCAGGCTGCTCACGATTACCCAGCGCGAGCGGAATCGCCCGGTCAGCCTGGATGAGGCCTTGAGCCGGCTGTCGGATCGACGTGCCGTCCTGCTGATCAACGAGCGCTCTAATCGAGCCGCCCTGCAGATCCCGGCGCCGAGCTTCATGCTCGATGACGGCGAGATCGAAAGCCGTGTCCGGCTGATCCGTCCGATGGAGCAGCACAGCGTTCCCTTGAAGATGATGGCGGAGAGCCATTGGGTCGAAGCCGACCGCGAACGCTTTTCCGCCGCTTGGCGGGCGGAGCTCGCGGATATCCCTGAATTCTCTGACAGCACGATCCATATCGTGGCGGGCTTGCTGCTGCCGATCTGGAAGCGGCTGCCGGACGAGTCGGCGCGGGTCTACCGCCTGCAGACCGATGCCGGAGAAAGAGTCATCGGTCGCAAGGTTTCAGCTACCTGGGTCGCGAGCGTCCTTGAGGGCGACGCGCCCAAGCTGGCATCGGACGCTGCCTTCGCCGCTCTGATCGAGGGCCGAACGGTCCTCGAGCTCGCCGAAGGCCTGCGGCTGCGCCGCGTTCGGATCATGGGCGCATACCGCATCGAGCTGTCGGGATTCACGGACGCGATGCGCGACCGATTGCGCAGCTATGGGCTCTTCGCCGAGATCATCTCGTGGAAGCTGCGCATGTTCGTGCCAACAGATGAAAGCGGCATCGAAATCCTGTCGAAAGTGCTCGATCACTATCCGGTCGCGCATCAGTGAGCGGGAGTCCGCATGATGCCCCGCGATGCGTCTGAATTGGCACACCGTCTCGCGCGAGAGGCCGAGGCCGTATGCCGTCACTATCTGTCCAATGGCAAGCGCCAGGGACGGTACTGGCTGGTTGGCGATGTCCAGAACACTCCGGGCCGCTCTCTGTTTGTGCGGCTCTACGAATCGCCAAAAGGCCCGGCAGGTAAATGGACTGACGCGGCGACGGGCGAGCACGGCGACTTGCTGGATATCATCCGTGAGCGCTGCGGTTTCGGCAATTTCCGCGAGGTTGCCGAGGAAGCGCGGCGATTTCTCAAATTGCCTCGTCCCAATCAGGACGTCACTCCCAAAGTCGCTCTCCCAGCGGTGCAGCGTGGATCGCGAGAGGCGGCAAGGCGGCTCTTTGCCATATCGCAACCGATCGAGAGTACTCTCGTGCAGCTATATCTGCGCCGTCGCGGCATTGATGATGTGCATCACGGCGGCAGTCTGCGTTATCAGCCGCGTTGCTACTATCATCCGCCCAACCAGGATGCGCCCGAGATCTGGCCGGCGATGATTGCTCGCGTGACGGATCTCGATGGGACGATCACGGGCGTACACCGTACCTGGCTCGATCCTGAGGGCTTCGAACCTCATCGGCTCGGCAAGGCGCCGATCGATACGCCCCGCCGCGCCATGGGTGATCTTCTCGGCAATGCGGTTCGTTTCGGCATGGCGGATGACGTGCTCGCAGCTGGCGAGGGTATCGAGACCATGCTGTCGCTACGTTGCGTGCTCCCAACCTTGCCGATGGCCGCTGCACTGTCGGCCAATCACCTCGCAGCCATGGCACAGCCGCCGAATTTGCGTCGGCTCTATATCGCGCGTGACGCCGATGCTGCTGGCGACATGGTGCAAGCGGTTCTGTCGCAACGCGCAGAAGTTGCCGGCATTGAGGCGATCCCGTTATCGCCCCGGCTGGGCGACTTCAACGAGGATCTGCACACCTTCGGACTCGACGCCCTTCGCGCATCGATCATGGGGCAAATCGTACCGGAGGACATCGTCCGCTTTTCTCGCGCCGGCTGATGCCGTCGGATAGGCGCGAGCGGCGTCTCTCGGCGTCGACGGCTCGGTCGCGGCGGCCCGATGCCGAAGTGGCACGCGACCACGGCCTTCTAGAGGGCGATCGGACGGCAGGCGGTTCGGGCCGGCAATGGCTGAGGGGCGGCTATTTTCCGCCGGCCCTTGCCACCCCACGCGACGAGTCGCGTGGGGACCCCGACTGCGGGCCTTTGCATCGCGAAGCAAAATAGCCGCCCCTCAGCCATCCTCCGCTGGCGCTGCGGCCCTCCGCGTTGCTCCGGGTGCAGGCCCGTTCCGCCCGCCGTCTGAGTGATCGCCACGAAGGCCGCGATGGGCGCGGCCGATCCGGCAAAGGGACACCTCCTCATGACCGATCGTGACGACATCGAACCGCCGCACGCTTCATCTGCGACCGACCTCGTTCTCAACGAACTGCAGCTCTTTGGCTACCGTCCATTCGACGACCAGCCCGATCCGAGACCGCTGCCCGAAGGTAAGACGATCGCTGGCGCCGTTGCCGACATTTTCGACGCCTTGGTCGCCACACTGAACGACACCCGGCTCGAGCCAGACCTTCCAGATCTGCTCTGGTCGGCAGTCAACCTCTTTCACCGCGCCGCAGACCGAACCAACCGTCAGCTCGACGATAACGAACAGGCGCAACGCAAGAGCCAGCGCGAGCAAGACGGCTCGGAAGTGCGATCCGTCGAACTGGAGCGCTTGACGGCCGAAGGCATCACACTGATCGAACGGCGCAATTGCCTGGAACTCTTCCGCGACCAGGCAATCGAACGCTTTGAGCTCCACACCGGCTCCACTTGGCGTCCTCGATCGGGATCACTCGTCAACCATCGCACGCTCACCGCAGCAATGATCGACTCGCGGGACTTCATCGCCGCCAAACGCCGGGCCGAGACCGAGGTCATGTTGCCAGCAGGACCGAAGATCGCACTGACCGGCGGCCTCGACTTCAACGATCACCGCCTCATCTGGGATCGCCTTGACAAAGTTCACGCCAAACATCCTGACATGGTCCTCATCCATGGCGGCTCGCCAAAAGGCGCGGAGCTGATCGCCTCCAAATGGGCGACCACCCGGAAGGTGCCACAGGTCGCGTTCAAGCCGGACTGGACCCAGCACGCCAAGGCAGCACCATTCAAGCGCAACGACGCGATGCTCGAACTGCTGCCGATCGGCGTCATGCATTTCCCGGGCACTGGAATCCAGGACAATCTCGCTGACAAGGCGAAGCGGCTCGGCATCCCTGTTTGGACATTCGGTGGCGCGTGAGCGCCACCCTGACACGCTTCGGATCCTACCACCCAGGTGGAGTTGCAGCGCCGCAACTCCGCCTCGTTTCGCTCATATGTCAAACCTGCGCCGCGGTGGTGGTGGAAGGCGCGACCATGACATCTATTGCACATGGAGCCACCACCATGCTCGCCCTTGGACTTCTTCTCAATATCGTTGGCATCGGCTTGTTCTGCTGGCTGACCTTCACGCTGGCGGTATACGCTCTGCCATTTTTTGTAGCCATGAATGCCGGCATGTTAGTTCTACAGAGTGGTGCCGGCGTTCCCGGCGCGTTGATTGTTGCCGTCGCCGTCGGCGTCATGACGCTGGCGATCGCTCGAATCGCGTTCGCCACGACCCAGTCGTTGATTTTGCGTGCGGTCATAGCATCGGTGTTTGCTTTGCCGGCGTCATTTGCTGGCTATCACGTCACTCTCGCGATGGCACAAATCGGAGCACCTTCGCTTGTCTGGCGGGAGCTTTTCGCTTGCTTTGGGGCGATCTTCATCGGCGGCACGGCTTGGACGCGTTTAACTGTCTTTACAGAGCCCGGCCCGCTTGAGCCGGGCAGGGCGGTCAGCGACAGTCCTCGCCCAGTTCTCACGGCCGCCGCGCGCGAATGATGATCTGCTGACCCTCGTCGTCGAACAGGTTTGCGCAGATCAACGCGCGGGGTGTTCGGGAGCTGAGCGAAAGAATATCGGGTCTTTCCAGAGCACTTCGGGCCAGCTGGCGATTACTCCCGCTCCGTCCTCGAAGTGGAAGGGCCTCTCTCTGGAGGTCTCTCTCGGCGCCGATGCCGCTATTTCCCGCATTCTGTTTCTTTCTCTACGCCCAACCGTTTCGACCTCTTGTACGGCAGAACCGAGATTAGCCAACTCTTCTCCCGAGGTTATGTTTCAGCACGCGACGCACCGGGCCTCCGTGATGGCTCGATCTGGCCGAAGACCGGCTGCGCCTCGATCGTCTGAGCCGCAACGCTGTCGCAGTGACTTTCTTCCCCTGGGCTTCGCCCATTCCTCGCGCGAGCCAAGAAAGCATGCCCCCGCGAAGGCGGGGGTCGCTGCGACAGCATCCTCCGCTGCGCTCCGGCCCTTCGGGTGCGTCGCCGATCGTCCCCGGCCTCAAAGATCGCCATCGAGGCCGCGGTGGTCGCGGGCTTGAAACACAAACAGGAGAAGAGACATGGCTACCATCGGTTCGTTCAAGAAGGTCGGAAACGATTACCAGGGCGAAATCGCTACCCTCAGCCTGAAGGCCAAAGGCGTTCGCATCGTCGCGGAATCCAACCTCTCCAACGACAAGGCTCCGAGCCACCGTGTTTTCGTGGGCCGCGACGTCGAGATCGGCGCCGCCTGGTCGAAGCGCTCAGAGGAAGGTCGCGACTACCTCTCGCTCAAGCTGGACGATCCCTCCTTCACGGCGCCGATCTACGCTAACCTGTTCAACGACGAGGGTGGTGAAGGCTTCAACCTGCTGTGGTCGCGGCCGCGAAAGAACGGCGAGTAAGACCGGCTCTCAAAGCCCCGCCCGAGACAAGCGGGCGGGGCTTCTGCTTCACACAATACTCAGCAAACGGCCGCGCCGATTGAAGAACAAAGCACGTTGACCAGCGCCTACGACTTGGTCGCCCGCCCGGCGCGCCTAAGCAGGTCTCCCGGCTCGATTCCCAATGCGTCCGCAATTTGCCCGAGCACCGTGACGCTTGCCGACACGTCGCCGCGCTCGATCGCGCCGACATAATGGGCGCTTAGGCCCGCGTGCTCAGCCAGCTCCTCTTGCGTCATTTCCAGATCATGGCGCTTGCGACGCAGGTTCACTGCCATGATCTCCTTGAGATCCATGGCAGTATGTGAATCCGAGCCAGAACGATCGTTCCGGGAACGATCGTTCTATTCGTCGCAGAACATGTTATTCTACTTATTACGCGGTGATGGCCCGCCCTTATCAGTGTAAAAGGGCAACCAAAATGGTGCTGGCGGCGCTGGCCCGAATGAGGCTAAAGTAAGTCCTTGAGATCAGCGGGAATTAGAATCATTCGCTTTATGAAGCGCTCATGAAAAAGCCACCGGCAGATCCGGACGTTGCCGACCTTGCGCCAACGGATCCTGTGCTCACGGTCTACGACGAAGAGCATATCGTTACTTATTTGCGCATGCTCGATGCAGACGCGGAGGGAGCCGACTGGTGCGAGGTGGCGCAAATCGTTCTCCACATCGATCCAGAGCTCGAGCACGACCGCGCTAGACGTGCGTTCGATAGTCACCTGACCCGCGCAAAGTGGATGACGGAGCATGGTTATCGCCATCTGCTCCGAGGTGGTGCTTCAAACCCAAACCTTTGAAGTCTTGCGTAGAACAATTTGCTATCTGGCCGCTGGGTTCGATCTATTGTATCACGCGATGCACGATCGGGGGCTAGCTACAACTCCTGCTCGTCACGATTATTGCGCCGCAATCGAGCTGTGTAGTGGGACGCGTACATGTCGAAAATCAACTGGAGATCGTCTGCAGAATTTTACGGTCGTGTTGAGGGAGCGGAAATGACCGGCTTGGCCTGGGAGTGCTTGCGCCGCAATCCTGCTTTCCAGCGGGCGGCCCCGCCGCCTGGTGTCAGCGCGAGTATCGAGTTTCGACAGCAATGGGGGTTGGTTTTTCGCAGCTGATCCCGGTCAGTCCTATCTTGAGCAGACGATCTTCTGGGCGCCAGAAGTGCTGGCGACGGTCATACCCGTACGTCCCGCGCTGATCGCCGGCCCGTATTCGCCCGTCCGCCTGGACCTCAGCAACCTGGACGATGGTCAGTTGCGGCAGGGCCCTGACGGCTGGCACGCGGTCATGCACCTGCGCGGCGTAGAGCACCGCATCTGGTGCAAAGAGGCGCCGCTCGTCTCGGCTGCCTACACTGTTGAATACCCGCTCGATCGTGACTTCGAATTCAGGGTCGATGCGGGCAGGCGCTTGTGGCGAGGCCTCAACGGCAGACCGCAGGGAGCGCCGCTCCATGCGCTCTCAGTCTACCGCCGCCGGCGGCTCGCGCTTGCCTTGCGCGCGCTCGACGCCCGGACGGACGGCGCCACTTATCGCGAGATCGCTGAAGTCCTGCTGCCCGCTCACCGCATTGGCAAGCGGGACTGGCGAACGCACGACTTGCGCAGCCAGATCGTCCGCCTGGTCAAGACAGGTTTCGCCTTGGCGCAAGATGGCTACCGCGCCCTGTTAAGACCACCCTCGCGAAGGAAGTAGCGCTGCCTTTGGGGGTATCGAAACTGCACCCCCTCATGTTCGGCATCCCCCTTCGAGGTTCTTCTCCGTCATTGTCCCCGTCAGCGCGCCACCAACCTCGTTGGCGCTCCACACGGCCACGGAGCCTTTCAGATGTCCGATCTGAACCTCGTTACATCGCCACGATATCTTCGAACGTCCGAAGCAGCGCGATACCTGAGCCTTTCACCCCGCACGCTCGAGAAACACCGTACGTACGGTACCGGTCCTGCTTACCGGAAAATCGGCGGTCGCGTCATCTATGCGGTTGCTGATCTCAAAGCCTGGGCAGACGTCGGCACCAGAAAGTCAACCAGCGATCCAGGTACAGGCACCGTACTGCCGGCCAAGCGGCACGCTCCCATCGCTTACGCAGGAAAAGAGCGGCGCTGACCCATGAAGAAACACGTTCATCATCCCGAGAGCAACTCAACGAAAGAGGTCAGAGTCGGCGACCTCACGACCGTTGAAATCCTGTGGCTCGAAAAACGCATCGAAAACCGCGTTCGGTTCGGTCGATCCGTTGTGGAGAAGATCATCGACCGCAATCGACGCGTGCTGTCATTCGCCCCTGGCAGCATCTTCGCGTTTGTGCGTTGGACGTCCAACGACTTTGGGACGATGCTGTCCCGCATCGATATCCTGCGCGCAGCGACGCCTGGACAGCGCTATTCCACCGTGCCCTGGATCACGCCGGGCGGTGAGAGCCTGTTGCGACTTTCCGGTTGGCCGAAGGTCGAACGGGTGCTGCAGATGATCGATATCGTCGAGGCGCTCGACGTCGATCCTGCCGACGCAGCACCTGAGTATTGGCACCACGTTCATAACCGAGTGTCGGTCAACGAAGCACCCCGGCCATACACCCGGTCGCGTCATCAGGCCTGGCTCCATCGGCGGCGGGTGATGCCATGAACGCGCGGTGTGCGACGATTTTCACGACAATTGCGACAACAGGCCTTCTCCTCGCGACGCTCGGCGGAGCACCGCCGCACTTCATATGGAACGCATCAAACAGCGTTCCGATCGGCCTTTATCGCGTTCAACCTGCGACACAGATAGCCGTTACTGACCTCGTTGCAGTACAGCCGCCTGAGCTTCTTGCCGCATTCCTTGACCTCAATGGCTATCTCCCGACCGGGGTCCCCATGCTCAAGCGCGTGTTGGCGCTTCCTGGACAAACCGTCTGCAGAATAGGCCTGACGGTCACTGTCGATGGCGTCGATGTGGGGCAGGCACACGAGCGCGACAGACGCGGCCGTCCGCTTCCCGCCTGGCATGGATGCCGCGCGATCGCTGATGGCGATATCTTTGTCATGAACTGGCAGTCCGCAGACTCGCTAGATGGTCGATACTTTGGACCGATCCCCGCATCCTCAGTCATCGGCAGGGCGGTACCGTTGTGGACCGAGGAGGAGTGACCGTGCGGGGCGGCATCACCCTTTCGACTGGTTTGGGTTCGTCCGAACCCGCTCGAATCCTTCCTTACCGGAGCAGTCTCGATGATGAAAAACCGGCGCTCGCCTCGCAACGGAAGAGCCATTCCCGTGCGTTGACGGGCGCGATTGGGCTGCTCCGCTCGCGCCGGTCAATGGCGCACGTCATCGTCGCCATCGCGCCATTTGTGTGCCATGTGGCCGTCGCGGTGGCCTTCGGCGTGACCGTACACGCGCAAACCGCGCCGCGTCCGGGCGGCATCGATCGGTTCGCCGGATGCATCGCGGAAGCATCCGTTCGCTTCGCCGTGCCGGTAAGCTGGATCCGCGCTGTGATGCAGGTGGAGAGCTCAGGCGACCAACGTGCGACGTCGTCTCGGGGGGCGATGGGCCTGATGCAGCTGATGCCAGGAACTTGGGCTGAGCTCAGCGCCCGCTATCGCTTGGGCCTCGATCCATTCGATCCCCGTGACAACATCTTAGCAGGCACCGCGTACCTCAAAGAGTTGCACGATCGCTTCGGGCAAGCGGGTTTTCTTGCAGCCTATCATGCCGGTCCGACGCGATATGAGCAGCATCTCGTAACGGGAAAGCCGCTTCCACCCAAAACTACGGCCTACGTCGCGGCGGTCACACCATTGCCGGACAACGAGCAACGTGAACATACCGCAGCTGACGGCAGGCATGCACTTCCTTGGCGGCAGGCGCCCTTGTTTGTTGAGCGGGGGGCGCACCGTGACGGACGTTCGGTTTGCATTCGAAACGCTGCACGGGCGATGCCTTTGGCCCGCGCTCTACTCGTCGCTTCGCTCCTCACCGAGCCACCCTACGGGTGTCTCGGCCCTTCGGGTAGCGATCGCTATCGCAAGCGCTCGCTTTGCTCGCAAACAGTGGGGCGCATCTCGCAAATCGCCGCCAGCATCGAGAGTCTGTTGGCTTGGAAGTTGGACGCTGGGAACGAGCGACCGAGGAGGGCAGGATAAAGCGCACAAGGTGCGCGCGGTCGGTTGGGATGGGGACTGCCTGAAAATTCCAGCGATCCGGCAAACATTGCGCAATATCAGGCACACCTTGCGACTTTCGGCAAAGCGTTATCGCCGCTCATCTATCCACACCCTATGAGCCCAAGATGACCAGAAGCGACGATTTTCGGATCCGTCCAGGTCGCATCCGCTCGACGCGCGCGGCGCGTACAAAACCGTTCCTGGCGCAGGCGCTCCAAGCCGCGCAGAAGGCTGGCGGACTCTCGCGGGCCGGCCAGAGACGCGGCAGTACGTTTGGGCGTGGCCGCGCCGCGAGCCTTGCCGCGTCAAGACTCCTAGGCAGCCGTGCTCGCGGCGCTGTCATCAAGGCGCAAGTGGTCCGGCGGATGCGATCGCCGGGTGCGCTGCGCGCCCATATCGGATATCTCCAGCGCGACGGGGTGACCCGCGATGGGGCGCCCGGCAAATTGTTCGATGCCGCCGGAGACGAGGCCGACGGCCGAGCCTTCACTGAGCGTTGCAAGGACGACCGGCATCATTTCCGGTTCATCGTCTCGCCCGATGATGCCGGCGAGCTCTCGAGCTTGCGGACCTTCACCCGCGAGCTCATGGACCAGGCCTCGCGCGACCTCGGCACGCGGCTCGATTGGGTCGCCATCGACCATTGGAACACCGAGCACCCACACGTCCATATCCTCGTGAGAGGCCGCGCCGATGACGGCCAAGACCTCGTCATCAGCCGCGACTATATTTCGACGGGCTTGCGTGCCCGCGCTGGCGATCTCGTTACTCGCGAGCTCGGTCCGCGATCGGAGCTTGAGGTCCGTCGTGGTCTTGAGAATGAGACGACGGCCGAACGCTGGACACGGATCGATCGGGTGCTTGCCCGGGAAGCGGGGGCGGCGGATGGGGTCATTGATGTCAGGCCGAGCCGGGATGTCGCGGCCGATCCGCTGCGGGAGCTTAGAATTGGTCGGATGCGGACCCTGGAGCGGCTGGGTCTGGCTGAACCTGCGGGGCCAGCACGCTGGGTGCTCGCGCCTGACGCAGAACTCCGCTTGCGGGAGCTAGGCGAGCGCGGCGATATCATCAAGCGGCTGCACAAGAGCCTGACGAAGGATGGTGCCACACGCGCCCCGTCATCCTGGGCGCTCGAAGGCGAACGCCATGGCGAGCCCGTGATCGGCCGCCTCATCGCCCGCGGGCTGGATGACGAGTTGAGGGGCTCAGCATTCGCCGTCGTCGACGGCATCGACGGGCGCGTTCATCATCTCAAGCTCCCCGATATTGAAGCGGCTGGGGATGGTCCAATCGGCGGGATCGTGGAGCTCCGCCATTTCGATGATGCAAGGGGCCGTCAGCGGATCGCACTCGCGGTCCGCTCGGATCTCAGTCTCGACCAGCAGGTGGTAGCGGAGGGGGCGACCTGGCTCGACCGCCGGCTGGTGGCCCGAGAAGGTGCAGAGCTTTCGCGGGCCGGTTTCGGCGCCGAGGTTCGTGCTGCGCTCGATCGGCGGATCGATATTTTGGCAGAGCAGGGCCTTGTCCGCCGCGACGGAGACAAGGTCACAATCGGGCGCAACCTTGTCGCTACGCTGCGCAGCCGCGAGCTCGACGTGATCGGACGGCGTCTCGCTTCGGAAACGGGACTGTCGCATTTGCCCGCCGAGGCAGGGGAGACAGTCACAGGAGTTTATCGCCAACGGCTATCCCTTGCTTCCGGCCGCTTCGCAATGATCGACAATGGTTTGGGATTTCAGCTTGTACCCTGGACACCTTCCCTGGAACGCGAGCTTGGCCGGCACGTCAACGGCATCGCCGGTCCCGGTGGCGTTGAATGGAGTCTCGGACGCAAGCGGGACCTCGCGGTCTGACCATCCGGTTTCTACGCCACGGCGCGCGTGATCACGACAGCGACTGGATCGCTGTTGAATGTCAGCCGGACTTGCGCATCCCTCTGTGCATGTCCGCAACCAAAATCCTCTGGGGCCAGCTTTTCTTTGCGTCGCTGCTCGTGCTTGCCTTTCTCTGGACAGCCACCGAGTGGACCGCTTGGCGGCTCGGCTTTCAGCCGCAACTCGGGCCGGCCTGGTTCATGATCGGGCCCTGGCCCATGTATCAACCATTGGCCCTCTTCATCTGGTGGTTCAAATTCGACGCTTATGCGCCAACGATTTTCCTTCAGGGTGGGTGCATCGCCGCAAGCGGCGGGATCGCAGCCATGGCCGTTACCATGATCCTCTCGGTCTGGCGTGCAAAGGAAGCTCAGCACGTTACGACTTATGGTTCGGCGCAGTGGGCCGATGCGCGGGAGGTGCGCCGTGCCGGCCTTCTTGGGCCCGATGGCGTCGTGCTCGGTCGTCTGGGCGATCGCTACCTGCGGCACAACGGTCCCGAACACGTGCTGTGTTTTGCGCCGACGAGGTCGGGAAAGGGCGTTGGTCTCGTCATCCCGACCCTTCTGACGTGGCCGTATTCCACTGTTGTCCACGACATCAAGGGCGAAAACCTCCAATTGACCTCCGGCTTTCGAGCCCAGCTCGGGTCGGTGCTACTGTTTGATCCGACTAATCCCGCGAGCGCTGCTTACAATCCATTGCTCGAGATCCGTAAAGGAGACAATGAGGTACGCGACGCGCAGAATATCGCCGACATTCTCGTTGACCCCGAAGGAGCGCTCGAGCGGCGCAATCATTGGGAGAAAACCAGCCATTCTCTGCTGGTCGGTGCCATCCTGCACGTCCTCTACGCCGAGGCCGACAAGACGCTGGCGGGGGTCGCCAACTTCCTGTCGGATCCGTTACGCCCAATCGAAGCAACCCTGAACGCCATGTTGGCGACACCGCACCTCGGCGAGCGCGTCCATCCGGTGGTGGCCTCGGCGGCACGCGAGCTCCTCAACAAGAGTGAGAACGAGCGATCGGGCGTGTTGTCGACGACCATGAGCTTCCTGGGACTTTACCGCGACCCTGTGGTTGCCAAGGTGACGGGCCGAAGCGACTGGCGCATCCGTGATCTGGTTGATGGGGATCAACCGATATCTCTGTATCTTGTGATACCACCCTCCGACATCGCCCGCACAAAGCCGCTGATGCGCCTCATCCTCAATCAGATTGGACGGCGGCTGACCGAAAGCTTGGATACCGACCGACGGCGGCAAAAGCTGCTCCTGATGCTCGATGAGTTCGCAGCCCTCGGCCGGCTAGACTTTTTTGAAAGTCAGCTAACCTTCATGGCAGGTTACGGGATCCGAAGCTTCCTGATCACCCAGAGCTTAAATCAGCTTGAACGCGCCTATGGCCCGAACCACGCGATTCTGGACAATTGCCACATCCGGATCGCGTTCTCCACCAATGACGAGCGCACCGCCAAGCGCGTATCGGACGCGCTCGGGACCGCAACCGAGATGCGCGCGATGAAGAACTATGCCGGTCATCGCCTCTCGCCGTGGCTCGGCCATTTGATGGTGAGCCGCCAGGAGACGTCGCGTCCGTTGCTAACGCCTGGAGAGATTATGCAACTCTCCCCCAACGAGGCAATTGTGATGGTCTCCGGGCTGCATCCGATCCGCGCCACCAAGGTCCGCTACTATGAAGATCCTCAATTCCAACGCCGGATCTTGAAGCCATCGGACGCGATGCCGATCGACCGGGCCGCGCGATCGGACGAGTGGTCAGGACGTGGGCCAATTCCTCCATCGGTCAAATTGCTGACCGCTCTCAAGAACAAGGCGCGCGATCAGAATGGCGGCATTCGCCGCGAACCGGAGCTGCCGCAGCAAGAAGAGGTCATCGTGAAGGCGCCACTCGCCGAGAACGAGTTTGATGCTGCGCCCGATGAGGGTGACGCTGAAGCCGTGCAGGCATCAGCGTTAAATCGATCAATGCAGGGCCTGGCACGCGCTGTCAGCCTCGATCCTGACGACAAGATGGGCCTGTAAGCAGGCAAGATGAAAAAGACCCAGCTCAGCATTTACCTCGATCCAGAGATATTCGCGAGCCTGGACGCCTACGCCAAGCATCAGGGCAAGCCGAAGTCGCTGGTGGCCGAGGCCGCGATCGGGTCGTTTCTTTCCCCTGACGATTCCGATCGGCGCGAGGCTGTGATCGCCAAGCGCCTGGACAGGATCGTGCGGGTGCTGGAGCGGCTCGAACGCAATGATGGCATCACGCTCGAGACCATAGCCCTGTTCATTCGCTTCTGGCTGACGTCAACGCCGGCTCTCCCAGAGCAGTCGAGCCAAGCAGCGCGTGCCAAAGGCGCCGAACGCTACGATCGCTTTGTCGAAGCACTCGGCCGGCGTCTCTCCAGTGGATCGACGGTTCTCAACGAAGTCAGTATCGAATCTCCTGAACTCGGAAGCGCGGCGCAAGTCAAAGATTAGGCCCGTTCTCCCTAAGGATGATACGATTTCGCCCTGAAGAAGAGCCGCGGGCCCAGACAGCCTCATTCGCGAAAGCCGTTGCAACTATTTTGAGAAGCGATCGCCGCCGGTTCTGGTGATCGCTCAGACCGCAATGCGCCAAACAGATCATCCCTCCGCTGATACTCCGTTGCCGATCAACGCGACTCCGCATCTCCTTTCTTTTCTTACGCCAGAGCATGATCGGCAGTTCTGCTCTGTTGAGCCCAGGCTCAGCCTGCCTTTTCTGTCGTTCCCGTCAGATTGGTGCGTGTTCCAGCCGATCGTGATCACGGATTCCAGACCATCGTGATCACACATTCCAGAGCATCGTGATCACCGTTTCCAGCGGATCGTGATCGCTATTTCCAGCGATTGCGATCGGGGTAACCAGG
>Ga0265338_10004340_pt1 | contig 19212 bp, 13 predicted proteins | sample 42126metaG_FD_193579 | JGI IMG/M metagenome (GOLD analysis project Ga0265338, IMG submission 193579) | Rhizosphere microbial communities from Carex aquatilis grown in University of Washington, Seatle, WA, United States - 4-21-26 metaG | ecosystem: Host-associated > Plants > Roots > Rhizosphere...
CTACGCCCTGATCCCAATCATACCGATTGATACCAACAAATTTCCCAAAACCGTCATCCTTTCATTGGTGTCATCCACCAACACGCCTCCGGATTATGTCATCGGATTCCCCGCCAAAGCGGCTGCCCTCATCCTTCATGCCTGGCCGCGACCGTTGCCGTTTGTATTGCCCGACGGCTGTTTTCATTTGAATGCCGCCGGTCCTGACGGTGCGTGGTTCGGTGTTCAATATTCGACCGACCTGCTGAACTGGTCATTCATCTCCACCAATGAAATTCTCCAGGGCTCCATCGATTTTGTAGACCCGGATGCGCCGGAAAGCCCGGCGCGATACTATCGTGCCGTGCCCCAGGCCGGTCCGCCGTTGCAGTAGTGCGAAAAGCCACCCCGGGCTCTTGGCGTGGCATCGGGCCGGAGATTTCCTAACCATGTGTCCGCCTCCGCCGGGCCACCCCGGTCTTGATCGCAGCGGTGGTGACGGCAGCCGCGACGCGCTGCACCACCTCCCGGTTGAAGACGCTGGGCACGATGTATTCCGGGCTCAATTCCCGCCGCGAAATGCAGCCGGCGATGGCGTGCGCGGCAGCCAGCTTCATCGCTTCATTGATTCGTCGGGCGCGCACGTCCAGGGCGCCGCGGAAGATCCCCGGAAATGCGAGCACATTGTTGATCTGGTTGGGATAGTCGCTCCGGCCGGTCGCCACAATCCACGCCTTCGTCGCCGCTTCCTCCGGCATGATTTCCGGGATGGGATTGGCCAGCGCAAAAACAATCGGCCGGGCCGCCATGAGCCGGAGTGACTTCGCTGCAATCAACCCCGGTCCGGAGACGCCGATCAAAACATCCGCTTTCCACAAGGCGTCATCGACCGCCCCGCTCAGGTGACGGGGATTGGTGGCGGCCGCAAGTTGCATTTTGGCATCATTCAAATCGGTTCGCGTGCGGCGGTTGAGGATTCCCTTCCGGTCGCAAACGACGATGTCTTTCACCCCCGCTGATTGCAGCATGGTGGCGATGGCGGTTCCCGCAGCGCCCGCGCCGAGAATCACGATCCGCAGGCCGGCGAGTTTGCGGCCCGACAATCGCGTGGCGTTCAACAGCGCCGCCAGCACCACCACGGCCGTGCCGTGCTGGTCATCGTGAAAGACGGGAATATCCAGCCGTTCCTGGAGGCGGCGTTCGATTTCAAAACAGCGCGGCGCGGAGATGTCTTCGAGGTTGATGCCGCCGAAGCCCACCGAGAGGTTGGCGACGGTGTTGATGATTTCCTCGGTCTCCTGGGTTCGCAGGCAGATCGGGTAGGCATCAATGCCGGCAAATTCCTTGAACAGCATGGCCTTGCCCTCCATGACCGGCATCGCAGCTTCCGGGCCGATGTTGCCCAGGCCGAGCACCGCCGAGCCGTCGCTGACCACGGCGACGGAATTGCCCTTGATCGTCAGTTGCCAGGCCTTGGCGCGCTGCTCCGCAATGGCGGAACACACGCGCGCCACGCCGGGGGTGTAAGCCATCGAAAGCGTGTCCCGCGTCGTCAGCGGCACCTTGTTCTGGACTGAAATTTTCCCGCCGAGATGCAGGAGAAAAACCTGGTCCGAGACATTGGCCACGGTGACATCCTTCAACTTGCGGATGGCTTGTACGATGGCCTCCATGTGTTCATGGTCGCGCGCCCGCACCGTGACATCGCGCGTCATGCGTTTCGCGTCCGGATTGACAATATCCACCGCGCCGAGGTCGCCGCCCTGCCGGCCGATGGCATGGGTAAGTCTGGCAAACATGCCGATATGGTTGGGATAGGTCAGCCGCATGACGAAGCTGTAACTGACGGAAGGTCGTGTTTTGGAGGCCATGGATGTTAACGTGTCTCTGGTTTCAGGAACGCAAAGCTTTATTACGTGACGAACTCGCTCAAAATACTTCAGACTTCAGGCCGCTCACTTTCTGGACGGTGTGGGCAATTTGCGAAAGCGACCGCAAAGGAAGATGGCCGCAAACGGGGTTGAACCTGGGGCGGGTGGCCGAATAAATCTGCACGAGCGGGATTTGCGCCCCGGCCGCTTTCAACTCGTTGAGGCGTAACGCATATTGCTGGATTTCATCCTCGGGTGGCTCCTGGCCGTTGAGGGAAAGAAACAGGCTTTGAATCACCACCGGCCGTTGGCGGGCCAGGGTCAGGATGTTCTGCAGGATTTTTTCGATGGGCACATCAGGACGATTCACCTGTTGCAGATAGGCGGATGTGCCTCCATCCAGTTTGGCCCAGATTTCATCCTCTCGCGTCAGGCATCTCAACCCCTGCTGTACCAGTGGCTGGTCCAACCCCGTCGCGTTGGTGACGAGCACCAGCTTGAAGTGAGGAAATCCCCCCACGGCCCGGATGTGGACTGCGGTCTCAACAATCTCAACAAAATTCGGGGCCAACGTCGGTTCGCCATCACCACTCAAAGTCACGTGGCGCAATTGCAGCAATTCCGCCGGCAAAGCGCGATAAGCCGGATGGCCGCGCAATCCATCCTGATGCACAATCGCCAGCGTTTTTTTGAGTTCGCCGGCCATGACCGCCACGTCCAGATGCGATTCCCGGGCCGGCTCGGACCGGTCGACTTCGCAATAGACACAGTCAAAATTGCATTTCTTGTCCGGGTTCATATTGATCCCGATGGACAATCCGCCGGCGCGCGGGGAAATCAACACATAGACAAACCGGTTCCGCAGGAAATCCCGTGGACAACCAAAGGCCGCCTCCGGGACGGCCGAAGGAGACGTCCCTGCCGCCGCCTCGCCATTGGAAGCGTTTTGCTTTGCCGGGTATTGATCCCTGTTTCTTGCCATTTCTGAAACAATAGAAGCAGCGGATGGGAACAACTAAACGTCCCTTGTCCAAAACATAACTTGTTTTGTTATGAAGAAAACTTAATAGCTGGTGGGAACGGATAAGCCGCCTCCGCCGGCTCGATTTTGTCATGGTCCGCTCGCGCCGATGGGAGATCGGTCTGTGTCCATGTCGCTGCCCCGGCACGTCGGAGGATCGTCCGGTCAGGAATTATACTGAAACTGGCCTGCCGGTGGATTAGTACGGTGGATTGACGGCATTTAAAATGCTGCAATGTATCCAAATGCAACTAGTTGGCACGCATGATCTCCCCGGCAAGTCGGAATGTTCTTCGTCGTGTCCGCATTAAACCAAAAGGAAACTGCTTGAAAGCGAAAATCCAAATCCTGTTCCTTGCGCTGTCATGTCTGGCCGGTTCCGCCCGTGCCGCTGTCACGCTCACCATCACCCCGTCTGCCATCAGCAACAACTATGGCGGGGTCATCACCCTGGACATTACCGGCCTCGCCAGTGGCGAGCAGGTGTCCGTCCAGAAATATTTTGATTTCAATGGCAACGGGATGATGGATCCCGGCGAGCCGATGGTTGACGCTTTCAAGATCAAGGACGGCGGAGCCAATGTTATCGGCGGCGTTACCAACATCAATGTCCCGTTCGACAGCAATTCCGGCACCGGCGCGATTACGACCACGCTCGATTTCGCGCCGCCGCGCGTTTTGGCGAACACCGTGGGCCAATACGTCATCCGGGTGTCCAGTCCCTCCAATAATTTCTCCCCGGTCACCGCTCCGTTCACCGTCACAAATGCCGCGCTGGCGCAATCCTTGAGCGGCATCATTTACAGTAACGGCGTGACCCCGCTGCCGAATGCCGTGGTGGTGGCTTTGGAGCCATCCGGCTCGGGCAATGGCAATGGCAGCTATGCCGCGGCCGCGATGACTGACAGCGCTGGCCGCTACCAGTTGAATCTCCCCCCGGGCTCCTATGCGATCATGCCGGTGGCGCCGGGATATTACACCGATCAGTCCCTCGCTCCGCTCGCGGTCTTGGGGAGCGGGATGGCGGTGACCAATGATCTCTATTTGACCAATGGTGCCGTTACGGTCTCGGGCTCGGTTTACGACGCCACCAATCTCACTGCCCTCGGCGGCGTCATGGTAAACTTGGATTCAGACAACTATTTTGCCGCCGCTTTCACCGACACGAACGGTAGCTATTCCGCCGTCGTCGCTCCTGGTCCCTGGAAGGTCAAGGTTGAGAGCGATCAAATTGCCCGGCGCGCCTACGTGGTGTCGCAGAACCGGATCCAGGTCGATACGACGACCGGCAGCGTGGCCAATGTCAACCTCGCCTTGCCCAAGGCGACCGCGATGTTCTTTGGACGGATCGCCGACACCAATAGCGCGCCGTTTCCCAACATCAGATTCAGCGCTTCGGACGAGGCCGGCCAATTTGAAGCCAGCGGGTTCAGTGCCGGCAGCGGCAAGTATTGTGTGGCGGTTCTCGGCGGAACAAATATATGGCGTTGTTATCCCGATACCAGTTCACAGCCGCTGTCGTCCTGCATCCTCAGCAGTGTTTCGGATACGAACATCCTGCCTGGACAAGCCCTGCCGCTGAATTTCACGGCCATCCCGGTGAGCGCGCAGATTTCCGGACATTTGCAGGATAATCTCGGCCACGCACTGGCTAATGTCGGCATCAATGCCGGCGCCACCATCGGCGGCATTCAGTTTGGTGGTTATGCTGATACCGATGCCGACGGCAATTATTCCTTGCTGGCGGTGGCGGGCGTCTGGAACGTGAACGTCAATTGCTGCGGCAATGACGGGCTAAGCAATTACGGTTTGGTGGACACGAATTCCCATGTGGTGGCCATCCCGCCCACCAATGCCGTTCTCAACATCACCGTTGCTCCGCCAGGCCCGTTGAGCTTCAGCGGAGGAGCGTTGGCGGGTGGCTATGAAAATGACAGCTACGTTTTTTCGCTGAGTCCCTCGGGCGGTTCGCCGCCCTACAGCTTTTCGTTCGCGCCGGCTTCGGGACCTTTGCCGCCGGGCCTGTCGCTCAACTCAAACGGCTTCATTTCCGGCACCCCGACGACCAACGGGACTTTTGATTTCAGCATCCGCGTCACCGACCAGACAACCCAGGTTGACGCAGCGTGTTCGATTACCATCCTTCCCCGGTTGCAAGTGCTGACCACGTCGCTCACCAACGGCGCGGTCGGGGTCAGTTATTCCGTGCAACTCGAAGCCGCCGGCGGCAACTTTCCTTATCACTGGTACCTGACCACCAATTCGAGCAGCCTGCCGCCGGGGCTTATGCTAACCACGAACGGCCTGCTTTCCGGCATCCCGGGCGTTGCCGGCACTTACAATCTGGTGGTGCAAGTGTATGACAGCTCGTATCACACCCTGACCCAGGCGCTTCCGTTCGTGATTACCACGACCAATCAACCGCCCCCAGGAATGCTGCTGAGCGCGCCCGCACAAAACCCCGATGGTTCGTTTCAATTCGGTTTCATGTCGGCGCCCGGTACCCACTACACCATCCAATACTCCTCGAACCTTTACACCTGGACATCCGTCCTGACGTTCCAAAGCCCCGGCGGCTCGTTGCTCGTCGTGGATCCCAACGCCGTCGGCAACAGCCAGCGCTTTTACCGGGTGAAAATCGGCCCGTAAATCAGTCGGGTCCCCGCCAGCGCATTGACAAAAATCATGTAGCGATCTGGAGCGAGGTTTTAGCGGGCCTTAAGTGCGGGATCATGCTTGCAGGGGCCGAATGCGCATCCTGTAGGATTCTCGGAAATGCTCTAAGGTCTGCCTTCAAAATCGGCCCGCCGTGTCAGCCCGGGAGGCGCGCAAGACAGTAGCCCATGGTGAAACCGTGGGTTTGGACGTCAAAATAAATCAAGCCCCGGCAGGGGCGGCTGAAAACCCATGTTCACATGAAGGAAGCGAGATCAGGCGGGACCTGCCGCTGTTCTTCCTGCGTGTGAACGGAGCGGGCATTTCTTCGCAACCGTTTCCGCCACAGGACGCGGAGACGTTTCCGGCAAAAGAGATTCAGGCGACAGCCGGCAAGGAGGCCGGGATGAGGAATCCCATTGAAGAACCGACTGTCCGCCCGAATTCAAATTTGATGCCTGCACCACTCTCGACCGCGTCTTCAGCCCGGCTTTGCCCGGCGGCCGGTTCAGGATGCAGTTGGTTTGAATGACCGGCTGCGGCACTTCTGCCGTCCCATAATGGAATCCGGTTTCATCTTCATAACCGACCGGCACCCGGGAAGCGATTGTCTCCCAGATCTTCGCGACGATGCGGACCAGAAAATTCGCCGGGAGCTTGCCGGCGTCACTTTTGGTGGCTGGACGTGGCGTTTCGATCAGCGGCAGTTGGTACAAGGCTGGAGATGGAATTGCCATGGTCTTCATTGCACGCCTTCCTTTTGTAGCACCTCGCGGATCCGGGCAATGAACCGCTCCGCCTCGACCGACCGTTGGTTGGAACTGCCATTCTTCGTGAAAGTGCCGGGTTCGGCATCTAAATCCACCGACTCCACACCGGGCAGTCGGGACGCGGTGGCCAGCGCATGCCGCACGAGGACATGCCGCTGCGCCATCGGCTCGCCAAACTCGACTTGAATTCTTGTGCTCGAAATCATGGAAGCAGAATACAACCGGGAAGAATTCTTTACTATTGGCACGAACGACACGCGTACATAAGGCAGGAGGGTCTCACGCAATAAGCCCGGGCGACCTTGGCGCATAAGCATTTTCCTTATTGCACCGCCTGGAGGCGCTGGCAATGGATGCCGAATCGAATCTTTGGGAAGAGGCTCGCCGCCGATCACCGGGACTCGCTGGCTGATGGAATGGTTCGGATGGCTTGTTGAGGAACGCTCCGAACTGCCGCATACAGGTCCGTGAGGCCGCGCTCCCGGCTGGCTTCATGAGACCAGCTGGAGCAGGGGACTATCGGCGGGGGCCAGCCGCTGAATGGTGCTGACGAAATCCGAGCGCTGGTCTTTTCATGGGCGCCAATGAAAGAACACGGGTCATTCAAGGACGGACCTGCAGGCGGATTTGTTTTTGCGGGAACTTTTTCGGCTGACGATCCTCTCACCCTTGTATGAAAAGGCGGTTGTGTCTGTTTGAAATCTGTGGGGTGTTCACCCCATGGATGTCAGTGTCAATATAGATTATAGCTGGCCAGTCTGGTTCAAATAAAAATTAACAGGGAGCATAATTTATGAAAAAATCACAACTCAAAGGGTCGGCCAGGTCTTCTTTCTGTGCCGCCATCACCGCTATCAGTGTATTGGCCATGGTCGGCAGCGTTTCGGCCTGGGGCTCAAGCGTCAACCGTGGGTTCAACCGGTCTGGAAATCTGCTGATTTCCGACCAGTTCAACAATCGTGTCATCGAGACGGACAAGAAAGGCAATATCATCTGGTCATTTGGACTGGGGCCGAACGATTTTTCGGCCAATTCCATCATCGGGGTCAACGACGCCCAACGCGTCGGGAATCTGACCCTGATGGCCGGCACCGGCACGCCAGCGGGGGTGATTCCCGAGGCCCCGGACGGCGTTCCGGACGACCGCATCCTGTTGGTGGACCGCGCAGGCAGAATCGTCTGGCAATATGGCCAGTTTGGGATAGCCGGTTCAGGTCCCAATGAGCTGGATACGCCGGTGCAGTGCACATGGCTTCCGACTTCCCATGTCCTGATCACCGACCAGGCCAACAACCGGATCATCGAGGTGAATCTCGCCAAGAATATCGTCTGGCAGTATCCGGGTTCGAACACCAACGACTCGGACCAGCTCAGCGGCCCGAACTCCGCCGAACTGCTTGAAAACGACAACATCCTGATTGCCGACCAGGGCAACAACCGGGCAATTGAAGTCACGCGCGACGATGTGATCGTCCGGACATTCACTGCCGGCGATACGGTCAATACAGTCGCGTTTGCCAGCCGCCTTAAAAATGGCGATACGCTCCTGACCGATGCCGGTAACTCCCGCGCCGTTGAAGTTGATACCAACGATGCCGTGGTTTGGCAATACGTCACGAACACTGATACGAACAGCGTTGCGGCACCCCTGCCGACCCGGGCGATACGGCTTAAAAACGGAGATACGTTGATCAGCGACCAGTTCAACAACCGCGTGATCCGGGTCAATATGGCCGGGTCGATTTTGGCCAGGTATGGACTGCCGCTTGCGGGCGGGGATATAATCGGGAACAACGTCGGTTACGGTACCGAAACCACCCAGGACGGGCTGTATTCGCCCTACGATGCGAAGGTGCTTGGGGACTACACCGGGCTGACGCCGCCGTTTAATCGACCATGACAGCGACGACCAGTAGGATGTTTGTGGATGAAAATCCACGACTAGCGCAAATAATTGAGAAAAGATTGGGGCGGCGCGAGCCGTCCCAATCTCACATGTGGCCGGCGCAATCCAAACCAAACCGGTAAAGTATTGGAATCCTCTCGTCATTACGAAACGCTCATGCCGCTTAACAGGCTGCTGAAAAAGCCAAGTTCTGAAAGATTCACCGTCGATTTTGTTGGGGTTTTCGCATCTTTTTCTGGTCGAAAACGAGTTTTTCAGCATCCTGCTAATGCCCAGAGCTCACGTACGGCCGCCGAGCCTGGTAATGCGCCGAATGCGGGATTGAATGCAAAATGCCAAACAAGTCTCATGTAATCAATCGCCACTGGCAGGGGCAGCGGCTGGGGCCTACAGCGAACTGTCAGGCTTTCCTGGCAGCTGCATCAGAACCGTCTCCACTTTGACATGGTTCTTTTCAACAAAGCTTCGGCGAACCATCGTGCATCCCATCTTCAGGTAGAATGGAAGCGCAGTGATGGTCCCCTCGAATGGGACCGGAATAGTGCCGCTGGCGCGAATTAACGCCAATGCGTGCTCGAATAAGGCTCTACCAACGCCTCTTCTCGTATGGTCTGGATCAACAAACAGCGCTACGATGCAGATCGGGACGACGTGGCTAAAACCACGAATGGCACCATTCTCTTCGAAGACATACATCTCCTTCTTCGCGATTCCCTTATATCCGTCAGGCGATCGGCCTAAGAGCCAGCCTTCGATCACCTCTTTAGGATAGTCACGCGTGCATAACCCACGCACTGAGCGGGTGTGAAGGTTGTGAATCGCGAGAGCGTCGTCTGGCAATGCGATGCGTATCATATTAAAACTAACGTCCAGATCTCAGGCACAGCTGCCGAGTCCCGCAATGCGGGATTGAATGCAAAATTCGAATTAAATCTTATAAAATCAATCGCCACTGGCAGGGGCAGCGGCTGGGGCCTGGAGCGACCTGTTAGGCAGAATCATCCGAATGCAAAACATTAAAATACAGATGCCGAACAAACTATAAATGCTTGGTTCAGGCACGGGGATTATCGAGTTGTATCTTATGCTCCCTTCATTACAGAGATCGGCAACTCCAACATCGTACTGGACAAAATCAGCGGCAAAGGAAATGAGTGTGTGGTTGGCATCATAACTAATATCCAACACATTAAAATAACCTGTGAGCGTGTTATCCCCGCGACCAGAAGTGGAAAAGTCTAATCCTGGACCGGTATTGCCACCAAGTCGCTCTGCGTTTGCATAAAGGCCAACGGCTAAATCTTCCGGCGGGCAATCCAACTCGATCCACCACCATGTATCACTGGGGTTGGTGGGTTTGATTACAAATCCGACCTCATGCGAATTAATGCCAGTTTCAGGCAAGATGCTAAAACCGTTTGTCGGAGTTGCAAAAACTGTTTGCCCGTGTCCTATCCAGCTCCTCGGGGAGCTGGTAAAGTAAAACAATGTTGATTGGGAATTGCCCCGGATCGATAGGAAGCAAAGTGCAATTATGGGGATCAATTTGCCGCCAATGTGTCTAGTATTCATATGTCCTTCAGTGACTGCCAGCGCTTATCGCTTAACGTTTGAGCTCAGCCACGACCGTGGCTGGCGCGGAGTGTGCGTCTGCACAATCCGTGACAGACACGGTCGTTGCGCTGTAGCGGCTGGTTCGCCGGATTCATTTCGATAACCGATCACGACGCTCAGCAATGGCCGTTTTCAGCAAGGCCCTGACTGCCCTGCTTTCCGCAACATCCAGCGAGCGAATCTTAAGGTGCCTCAATTTCTTGCCTGTGCCTTCGAGTAGCCCATCGGCATCTGGCAATATCGCGCCATAGTAAAATCCAAGATTAACGTGCGACTTCTGAACGCCGATATAAGCGTAGTGCTCCGTCATCTTCTTCGGTCCGACGCCGTAACTCGCGATCCTGTGCTTTGGCCAAACAATTTCGCATGCGTCTTTGTGCAACGACACGATCAACGCACGAAGCCGAAGACAAATCGGCCGCATGGTGTAATCCGCCATCGCCACTATGTCATCAAAACTTCCGTGTGTAGCTTCGTCTTTCATTTTTTGCCGAACGTCCAGAGAAGGCACAGACGCCGAGTCCCGCAATGCGGGATTGAATGCAAAGTGACAAATAAACTTCAAAAAATCAATCGCAACCGGCAGGGGCAGCGGCTGTTGCCTGCAGCGCCCTTGTTTGGCATCGTTCTATTTGACTAGCGAACTGGACTAATAACTGGACTCTTCGCCGTGAAATCAGGCTTGCCAGAATGCTGGCGCATATCCAAGGGATGAGGCTGTGCCTGCAAACGCCAGTAATTCAAGGTAAGCTGCCAGGATGTGTCGGTCTGTTGAACCGACAATCCAAACGTCGCGGTGCCGTGTGCGGGAATCGAAACAACTCCTTTCGACAAATCAGGTATGGAAATGTTCGGCTCGGCTTGAGCCGTGCACACGACAAATGACCAGCTTGGATTCGAGGCCGTGAACCAGGCTCGAACAATTCCGTCGCCGCCGACCTCATATCGGAGGAAGCTAACAGCGGGAGCGCGGTGGAGGAAGAATAACCACATAACGGCAACTGCCATCCCGCAGATGATTGTAATGATGTACTTTTTCATTGGGCGGACTGACGATGCCTAACAGCCCGTTCAAAAAGTCATTTTCCAGTAGGAGCCGAGGTGACGAGATTTAAATTTCTTTGGAAATTGGCACCAATTCAAGCCTCCTGACGTCGGCTCCTACTTTTTGAACGGGCTGCCAGGCTGGATCGCATCAGTGACAGGGTTCAGCTATAGCGAAATCAACATCATCGCCTATTGCAATATTCTCCCATTCATTTACGCCGCCCTGATCGACCGCATCTTGCACAAGCACATATTGAAGATCGTTTACGTTCTCGCATGGATTGGCATTTTGTGTTTCGTCAGAGACTTTGCTGCCTTTTCCAAATCACTATTCGCGAGCTCAGTTGATTTCCTATTGAACTTTTCCCCCGTCGGTTTGGATTACGTGTCGGCATCGGTCGTGATTTGCGTGATCTTGCCCGGAATAGCTTTCGTACTGCTCATGCAGTTGGATTTCCTCCTGATAAGCCAGCATCGCCAGACTTCATTACCTGATTCAAGCCATTTGAACCCTTCCGCCTAGGTACGTTTCCGGTCAGGGACATGAATTGATCGGCGCCGCGTTGGTGGCCAGACCCACGAGCTGGCGGAGCCGCAGCGGGAGCGGGGCTTGCGTGCGGGGGATCAAAGCCTGGCGATCAAAAATGAGGATGGAACGGCCGATCAAATTGTTGGGCTCGTATTGATAATAGAACCGGTAGAAATCCGGGTCCGGAAAATCGATGCCTTGATATTCATAAGCGCTGAGAGCGACGAAACGGGCCGGCGATTCGCCTTCGCGCGCGGGCGGTGAAGGCCGCAAGGCGCTGTTGGCCGAGGGGAGATATTCATATTGGATGCCGTAATGGGCGGGATCAGCCGTTCCGAAGTAGCTCAACTGGACGCGGTCGATGCCGTGCCGGACCATGAAACGATTCAATCCCTTCAAGTCCTGTCCCCAGTCCACATTCGAGTCACCCAGCCAATGGTATCCGTTTCGGGCCCCGCCGATGAACTCGTTGAAATAGGCGAGGTAATTGGGCCAGGCCAGCAGCGTGCCGGCAATGGTCCAGGCGCCCAGAAGCCCGATGGCGACCCGCAAACTGGCGCTCCGTCGCCAAGCGGCTCCATAGTTGCCGAGCCAGATCAGCAACAGGGGATAAACAGGCAGGAGATAGCGAAACCCGTTTTGAATGGTGTTGAAAAAGGAAAGATAGATGAAGACCAGGACAAATGGCATGACCAGGTATAATTCATCCGGATGTAAGGCCATTCCCAGCCGGCGCCGGGCGATCACGAGCCCCGTGAGCAGGACGATGACGGCGGCGGGAATTTTGATGAGGCAAACGACCACGAAATAATACCACCAGCCCGAGCTGGAGTGCATGCCCATGAGGAAGAAAGAATGCGACGACTTGGATTGCAGGTATTGGAAGACCGCGCCTTGAAAGTAGGGGGCGGCTGGCAGGGTGAGCCAGGTGCCCGACGGCAGCGCGAATCCGCCAAGCCGGAATCCGTAGGCGGCCCAGATAAGGAAAAAGCCCATGACCAGGAGCACTGGCCAGTGGCGCAATCCCTGCCACAGGCTTTGCGAAGACCGCCAGTTGAACTGGCCGGCGGCGGCGCGATACGAAAAGTCGGTCATAAAAAAGAATGGAATCAGCAGCAGGGCGGTGTATTTGCTCAGCAACATCAGCCCCAGTGCCGCGCCGGCACACAATAAATTGGCGGTGCCGGGAACCTTGGCCAGGCTCCACAACCGCCAGGCGGTCAGCACGGCAAAGCAGCTCAACGTCACGTCCGGCGTCATCAGCGGTGCATGCGCCAGAAGGTTTGGACAAAAACAAAAAAACACGAGCGACACCATGCCGCCGGCGTCGCCGTGGAGTTTCCGCGACCACAGGAAGACGACGAGGCCGAGCGCGATCGCAAACGGCAGCCCCATGAGCCGGCAGGCATTCAACAGCGTGTCATCCGGTCTCAAGGCCATGATTTTTTGGCCGCGGAGGGTCCCGTCCCGCTCGGCCCAGACAGCCTGGGGGGCGGTTATCGCCAGGAGCGGAAGGTCGTGCCACACGGTCCAGAAGACCGGATGCAGCAGGCTGTCGGAAAGATCCCACCGGTGGGTTTTCAGGAGATAATTGCCGGCGCCAAGATAATGGGTTTCATCGCAGGTGGCGGATTTTCGCCGGGCGCTGGTGAGGCACAGGGTGACAAAGACCAGCAACAGGACAAGGACCGGCAGCCAAATCCAGTTTTTCCTGGCGGGAGCTGCGGCCGGTGTTGGCGGCAATGATGTTCGAGTTTCCACGGTCGGTCGTTCAACGCCCTGCATGTCACAACGGTGCCGCGTTTTTTAACCTGCCGACGGTTCAAACGCGAGGTTTAATGCTCCCTTCGAGAAACGTTTCTGCAGCCGTAAGTGACCGGGCGAAGATCGTGCAGAAAAACAAACTGCCGCCGGGCGGGTTTCAAGGTCGTCTTTCCGCCCCGGCCTGAAGTCACGGCGCGGTTCCCAGATTCTGTTGCATATGCAACAAAAGGTTGCAGCGGCAATATTACAAAGTTTTGCATCTTGCTTCTCAGCTGGTTGGCGAGCGGGTAGAGTTCCGGCCCTGTGGCGGCAAACCTTTACGACCTGATCCCGCGGGAGGAGAAACCCGGCAACGATTTGTTGCTGGGGCGCTTTCTGGAATATGCCGATGGCCGGCGGCTCCAGCTTTATCCCGCGCAGGAATCGGCCGTCCTGGAGCTGTTCGAGGAGAAAAACGTCATCTTGAACACGCCCACCGGGTCGGGCAAATCGCTCGTGGCCGCCGCGCTGCACTTCAAGGCCGTGGCCCAGGGCCGGCGCTCCATTTACACCTGCCCGATCAAGGCGCTGGTGAATGAGAAGTTCATGTCCCTGTGCCGCGAGTTTGGCCCGGATAACGTCGGCCTCAGCACCGGGGATGCCTCGGTGAACCGCGACGCGCCCATCCTGTGCTGCACCGCCGAAATCCTCGCCAATATCGCGCTGCGCGAAGGTGCGCAGGCCGGCGTCCAGGAGGTCATCATGGACGAGTTCCATTATTACGCCGACCGCGAGCGCGGGGTGGCGTGGCAGGTACCGCTGTTGACACTGCCGCAGGCGCGGTTCCTGTTGATGTCCGCCACGCTCGGCGACACGGCGTTCTTCGAGGAGGAACTCACCCGGCTTAATGGCCGACCAACCGTCACCATCGCCTCCACCGACCGGCCCGTGCCGCTGGAGTTTGCCTATTCGGAATTGCCGCTGGCCAAGACGCTGGAAAGCCTGGCGGCGGAGGGCAAGGCGCCGGTCTATGTCGTCCATTTCACGCAGCTGGAGGCGGCGCAGAGCGCGCAGGATTTCACCAGCATCAACGTCTGCACGCGCGATGAGAAAAATATCATTGCGAATGCGCTCGCGGGTGTCCGGTTCACCAGCCCCTACGGCCCGGAAATCAAGAAGTGGCTGAAGCATGGCATCGGCCTGCATCACGCCGGGCTGCTGCCAAAATACCGCGTGCTGGTGGAGCAGCTGGCGCAGCAGGGCCTGCTCAAAATCATCTGCGGCACTGACACGCTGGGCGTGGGCATCAATGTGCCCATCCGCACCGTGCTGTTCACCCGATTGTGCAAATTCGATGGGCAGAAGACCGGCATCCTGACCGCGCGCGATTTTCACCAGATCGGCGGCCGGGCGGGACGCAAAGGGTTTGACGATCGCGGCTGGGTGGTGGCGCAGGCGCCGGAACACGTCATCGAAAACCTCAAGCTGGCGGAAAAATCGGCGCGGGACGGCAAGAAAACCGTGAAGCGCCAGCCGCCGGAGAAGAATTTCGTCAACTGGGACAAAAACACCTTCATCCGCCTGATGGCGGCGCAGCCGGAGCGGCTGACCTCCCGGTTCGCGGTTTCGCACGGGATGCTGTTGAATGTGCTGAGCCGGAAAGGCGACGGCTGTGCCGCGATGCAGCAATTGATCTCGCGTTGCCATGAATCGCCCCGGCAGAAACAGGCGCACATCCGGCGCGCGTGGCAGCTGTTCCGCTCGCTCCTCGACCGGAAGATTGTCGAGTTCATTCCGCCGGGAACTCCGAACTCCGAAACCAATCCGCCTCCTCACGTCGGCGCCTACGAACGCAAGCTCCGCGTGAACATCGATCTGCAGGACGATTTCTCCATGGACCAGGCGTTGTCCCTGTATTTGCTCGACACGATCCCGCTCGTGGACCCGCAGCAGGCGGATTATGCGCTGGTCCTGTTGACGTTGGTGGAATCCATCGTGGAAGATCCGGACATCGTCCTGCGCAAACAGCTTGACCGGGTGAAGGACCGGAAGATGGCGGAAATGAAAATGGAGGGGATTGAATACGACCAGCGCATGGAGGAGCTGGAGAAACTCGAATACCCCAAGCCCAACGGCGAGTTCGTCTATTCCACCTTCAACGCCTTTGCCGACAAACATCCGTGGGTGGGGCAGGAGAACATCCGCCCGAAGTCCATCGCGCGGGAGATGTTCGAGTCCTTCCGGTCGTTTTCGGATTATATTCGCGATTACGAGCTGCAGCGGGCCGAGGGCGTTTTGCTGCGCTACCTGTCCCGCGTCCACAAGGTGCTGACCCAGACCGTCCCGGACGCGGCCAAGAACGACACGGTTCGCGAGATGGAACTCTACCTGGGCACACTGATCCGCCAGATCGATTCCAGTCTGCTCGATGAATGGGAAAAGATGCGCGACCCGAATTATCAGCGCGTGGAGACGAAGGAAGTCCGCCCGCCCGGCGCCGAGACGGCGGACCTGGATGTCACCCGCAACACCAAGGCGTTCACCGCGGCGATCCGTAATCGCATTTTCACCTTCCTGCGCGGACTGGTCGTCGGCGATTTTGAATCAGCGCTCGGTTTGCTATCCGAGTGTCTTCCGGAGGGGCGAGTTCCACGAGTCCCTGAAATCAGTTCGACCGCAGAAAATCAGGGACTCGCAGAGCTCGCCCCTCCGAAAGATGCGGATGGTCAGCCCTGGACGCCGGAACGGCTGAAGCAGGTGTTGGAGACGTATCACGCCGACCACGAGCGGATCTGCCTAGAGCCGAATGCGCGCAATGCCCGTCACACCTACGTCCTCCCTGCGGAAGACAAAAAGACCTGGCGAGTGCAGCAAATGCTGGTGGACCCGGAAGAGCACAACGACTGGGTGGCCGAATTCGAGGTGGACCTGGGCGAGTCACGTAAGCGAGGCGAACCGGTCCTGCGCCTGCGTCGGATGGGCGGTCTGACGTGAAGAATTTACAGGCTTAGGAAAAAGCTTTTCGGTGGTTTGTTTGGACTCTAGAACAACAGAACTCGGCGCACCAACCATAGCACGCAAGTTGACAAAGCATTTGGCAGTGTCCTAATTTAAGGAGCGCGGCATTTATGCCGCTTCATCGTCCCTTGCCATTGCTGCAGTGAAGCGGGCTGAAGCCCGCGTTCCAAAGCCAAATCAGGACACTACCAAGCATTTTTGAAAAGCACGCCAACTTCATGCCAGCTGGAAATAAGCCGGCATAGAATTACAGGAAAATTTCACGCCGATCCGGCTTCTCGGAGTTCAACGCCTTGCCTCATTGGCGGCGGGGGGGCCCCACCTATATTCATTCCGAACGTCTCAACACAATGGCACCAAGGCAATGTCGTCAGAAGGGGATTCCTGGTATTAATCTCCTTGGTGGCCTTGTGCAGCCAATCCCTGTCATCGGCCAAACGGATCATCTCGAACACCACAAATCACTTGGACGCATTCGGGGGCGGACCGCCCGGCGGTGTTCGCCGGAGTGGTGTTGTTAAATCGTCGTTCCAGGATATGGGGTAAACACCCCATATGCTTTTACCAACCAGCTGATACGATCTATTGGTTCGTTCCGCCAAATTCGGGTGCTGCCGTATTAACAATGTAGCTCTGACCAAAGCGCGAGAGGTCAGAAAGGCCAACCTTTATGACTGATAGACCGATAGACGGGTGGTTTTTATCAGGTGCCGCAAAGGCGCCGAGCTTAGGCGGTACGCTTTTTCTCCCTTAAGGCCGCCCGTCCCGTTGCGTTGCCATATGAGCCGGGCCTCTCCATCAATGCGGAATTTAGCCCGGTGTCTCATTGCTTATGAGGCGCCCGAAATTAGATCGTTCGAGACCGAAATCCCGGCGGGCTTTCCCGTTTGCGAGAAGCTGCGCCTGCATCTGGCGACCTTCATGGGGAAAACCGGTTTTCACACGCTCCTGGCGCGCTCGCTCGTGCTGTCCATCGAAGAAGTTCCCTGGCTGGGCGCGGCCCGTGCCCGGGCAGATGATTCTTTGGAAGGGTTGGAGGAACTTCGCGCGCAAATCGACCCGGAGGAATTTTCCGAGGGCGAACTGGTTGTGGCGGCCCAGTTGCTCGGATTGCTCGTGGCTTTCATCGGCGAAAAACTGACGCTGCGCCTGGTGCGCGAGGTCTGGCCCGAAGTTCCGCTCGACGATTGGAATTCCAATGAAGGACGTAACAATGAAAAAACGAATTAGCTCGACCAAACTCCGATTGCCGGCAAGAGCCGTGAGCCTGCCAGCCAGAGTCATGATCCATGAGATTCCGACCGGCGTGCGCGGGCTCGACGACATCCTAGGCGGCGGCATACCGGAATTTTCCTTCAATATCATCGGTGGCGCGCCCGGCTGCGGCAAAACCACCATGGCGCACCAAATCATTTTTGCCAACGCCACGCCGAAGAAACCCGCGCTGTACTTCACCGTCATCGGTGAACCCGTCCTGAAAATGCTGCGTTATCAACAACAGTATTCCTTCTTCGACGAGTCCCGGCTGGGCAAAGACATACGGTTTGTCAGCCTGTCCGACGTGGTGCTGGAGAAGGATTTGAACGCGGTGCTGGAGGAGATCATGAAGCAGGTCGCGGACGTCAACCCGGGCATCGTGGTGGTGGATTCCTTCCGCACCATCGTGCGCAAAGCGTCGGCCACGATTGGCGAAGCGGAGATGCAATCCTTCATCCACCGCCTGGCCGTGTTTCTGACCGGTTGGGAAGCCACGACGTTCCTGGTTGGCGAGTATGCCGTGGAGGAGATCCGCAACAATTCGCTGTTTACCATGGTGGATGGCATCTTCTGGCTCTCGCAGGTGACCGAGCGGAATTCCGTGGTGCGGAAACTGCAAATCATGAAACTGCGCGGGCAGGCATCGGCGCCGGGATTGCATACCGTCCGCATCAGCAACAGCGGATTGCAGGCCTTCTCGCGCACGCTGGGGCTGGGTGGCGGCAAAACGAAATCGTTGCGTCGTCGTCGGCTTTCCACCGGCATTCCCGAGCTGGACAAGATGCTGGGCGGGGGCATTCTCGAGGGCGACAGTCTCCTGGTGGCCGGGCCTTCCGGCACGGGCAAATCGGCTTTGGCGACGCAATTTATCGCCGAAGGAATTCGTCAGGGGCAACCGGGCATCATGGCGATCTTCGAGGAACGCCCGGACGGCTACACGAAGCGGGCAGGCACTTTTGGCCTGGATTTAAACGCGGCGATCCAAAAGGGAACCCTCGAAGCCCTTTACCTGCGTCCGCTCGACCTTTCGGTGGATGAAACGATGCAGGAGATTCTGGATGCCATCAAACGGATCGGCGCCAAACGGCTGGTGATCGATTCGCTGGTCGGATTTGAGATGGCGCTGGCGCCCGGTTTCCGCGCGGACTTTCGCGAGTCGCTCTACCGGATGATCGGGGCGTTGACCGCGGCCGGGATCACGATTCTCAGCACGGTCGAGGTGGAGGATAACTTTACCGAACTGGCGTTCAGTCACTACGCCATTTCGTTCCTCACCGATGACATCATCCGGCTGCGCTATGTTGAAATTGACGGCCAGCTGCGGAAGGTGATGGCGGTCATCAAAATGCGCGGCGGCAATCACAGCAAAGACATCCGCGAGTATGTCATCACGAACCAGGGGGTGGTGGTGATCCATCCGCGGCGCACTGACTATGAGGGGTTGATTACCGGAATTCCCCGGCGGAGCGGCCCGCGCCTGGCGCAGCAAAACGAAGCCGCGCCGGAACCGAAGGCGTCGAAGTAGCGGAAAATTTATGGGGGCGAAAACTGCATCGAGCACCGGAGATGACCGGCGCTGGGCGCAGTTTCGTTCGCAGGCCATTCATGCCGAACACGCCAGGGTGCAGCTTGACACTGTCCTTGACAGGTAGGGCCGCTGCGCTGCGGCGGCCCCGCCCGCGTCCAGCGGGCGGAACGGAATGGCGTATGACTACCTCACGATTGGCGCCGCTCAACGCGGCGCGGACGGCGCAGCGCGCCGTCCCTACCAAGGACAATCCCAAGATGCACCCGCCACGCCA
>Ga0265338_10004341_pt1 | contig 19212 bp, 16 predicted proteins | sample 42126metaG_FD_193579 | JGI IMG/M metagenome (GOLD analysis project Ga0265338, IMG submission 193579) | Rhizosphere microbial communities from Carex aquatilis grown in University of Washington, Seatle, WA, United States - 4-21-26 metaG | ecosystem: Host-associated > Plants > Roots > Rhizosphere...
TTGCCGGTGTGCTGATAACCTGCCTTCATGAAGCGGCCATGCGCACCCTCATGAACAGGAGCCAAGCGATGAGGCTCCTTCACTCCAGCCTGAATCTGTCTGCCTGCGCTGCGCAGTCGAATTGCTGACGTCAAGTCCATCAGGCTACCTCACTTCTGCTCATTCGCATTACACTTCAACGTCCAGATCACCGGAATTCCACCAAGCTCTTCAGACGCTATCTGCTCAACCGTCCACAAGCAGCTGTACCCGACAAGTCCCACAAACTGTGGAGACAACCATAACTTATCGGGTGTGCTCAGGCCAAGAGCCGACTGCTGGGCATTTACAAACGTCGCAGAGATAATAAACTCTCTGGCTCCAAATCGTAGCTTACCACCAGACATCCCGATGTTGTGCTGAGAAATCAACCTCGTCTCGGGAGGCGGCAGAATGGCCACGTCGGTAGTTCCGGTCGGACCTGATGCAGGAGTGATCGTAAACCCCAGCTGCCCGAACAGTTGATTCTGCGGCGGCGTGAAATTGCGGTACCGCACATAGATATCAGTCCGCGAATTCCTGACGAATCGCTGCTGCGAGTCGATCAGTCTTTGTATGCCGCCCCCGATATTGAGTCCGCCGTATCCCACAATTCTCCTATAACGTCAATATCTTGCAATCTGCCGGAACCGGATCTCCTAGAGACAGACGCCAAGCCAGAATTGTACGCAGATCAATGCCGTGAATCTCCGGCTTTTCTTTCGCCAGTTCTTCTTCTGATTTACCTGTCATGAGCGCATAGTCGATCACTTCTAAACGGCTCGCAGGCACACCCAGCATCACCAATACCTTGTAAGCCATCGAGGGTGTAATGGTTACCCCCTGCATGTCATAGACTGCACGGACAACCGCAACTCTCTCGTCATCACTCAATACTTCCGGCATCTTCACACGTGGTAACGCCATATCACAACTCTCCTCAATAAGCCCTGATTGAGCGGTAAGGTGTAAGTAGTCCGTCAACTGTAGGATCGATCAGAGATCCGGGCATGAATCCGAAGTTGGCTCCGCTTCGACTCAGACTCATACTGGTGAGCGCAGTTGTCCCGTCACCCTTAGCCATCGCGTTCTTGACCAGACAAGCGCACGCCATCTTTACACCAGGCGGCATGTTGTTAGGATCGTACCCCGAGTTGTAAGTGATGATGATCTCGGAATATCGCTGCAACTGCAGACCAGCAGGAACCCACACCTCACCTGTCTTAGGATCATAGTCTGTCATCGTCACATCAATCGGAACCCACGGAGCAGGACCGCCGAACATCGTCACCAGATTAAGCGGGTTGATGAACGCGAAAAGATCGGGATACGCAAGCGACATGTCCTGCCGCGTGTAGCCGTAACGGCCGCTGGCCCCGACAATACCCGACAAGACACCCATCGGATTGTTTAACGTATTCGCCTGCAGGCATCCCGTCAGATATGCGTTGAACTGTGCGCCGCTGGCTTGTGCTGTCAACGCAGCAACCACAGCCGGAGTCAACCCGACAATAGGCTTGATCGGCAGCAGCGCCAGGTTACGGTTCCTCGTCTGCATCAAGATACGCTGCGTGTAGGTGGTAAACACGAGAGATCCGTTACCGTCGCCGTCGATTCTGCCGCAAGCCTCGTCGATGATCGATGACGCCAGCTGCACCAGATTCAAGATGTCCGGCTGCGCCGTCGTCGACGGAAGCCCATAAGCCTGCAGCTCATTCGGAAAGATAAACGTCGGCTGAAATGGGCCGATAGACATTAAGCTACCTCCGCGTGTATCTTCCCCGGTCGCTTGCTTCCCTTGGTCGCCAGAACCTTGCGAATGAACTCGTGCATCGGGATCACACTCATAGAGTAGAACAGATCGACGTTGTTGTACGCCGATCGGTAAGCTTTCTCTGCGCGTGCAGCAGAAGAAAATCCCAAAAGTACCTTGTCCTCGTCATATCCGCTCTTGTCGAACTTGGTCTGATGAACGACATAAGCAAACTTTGCGTCCTTCACCGGGCCGATGAAACAGTCGACCGGTTGACCGTCTGCTCCTACGGTTCCCTTGATGTAGCCGTAGTCGAACGGCATCACCACAGACCATGCACTTCCATCCTGCTGCGTACCGCTTCGCGTGCTACCCTTCTTGTTCTCGATGCTGATCGGTAGACCCTGAAACGAGGTGTAACCGGCCAGCTTGTATGCCTTCGACTCGACGCCCAGCGCGCGCTCAGCGATAGCACTACGCATGATCGCGAGCGTACCAGGACCGATATTGTCCGCCGCATTATCCACGTCGTCCTCCACAGCCGCAGCCGTCACGCCTTTGCTGCGCAACTGGCGTAACCAGTCCTTGCCTTCGCGCGGCGGGATGATGGTAATGTTTTTGCCGTCGACCGTGTAGTTCCATCCCCACTTCTTAAGCTCAGCCAGTGCATTAAAGAATATCTTGTCATGTACGGAAGTAGCTGCGCCCTTGACTTGGATCTTGTCGCCCGCAAACGAGCTGATCGGCATCTTCGAATCAGGAAACGCCAGCGCCCACTCCTGCTCGCTCGAATAACCGGCCCACATCTCCGGATTTGCGCCATTGCCGGTCATGACATACTTCGGATCGACGTTCGCCTTCATGACCATCGCGCCGTAGCTGGAACTGGAGAAATTGGCACCTACGGATTCGGACGTCGAAAATCCTTCGGCTCCGTAGGTCTTGATCGAAACGTGGTATTGATCCGGCGAATTCTTCGCTACCAGATTCAGCATCGTCACCTGAGACTGCATGCCTGACTCGCTGCCCTCCTGTCCCTCATATCCGCGATAGAACGTACCGCCGTTGGGCATGCCGTTCTGCTTGAGATACTCCTGCGTGTGCGCATACTCAAGCATCATCCCAGGATGTGCGTTCTCACTGCCGTTGACGATCTGCTGCGACCACACGCCCAGCGGATTACCGTCATTGGCTGTCTTGCCGCCTTGCCAAGAATGGATCTTGGTCTTGACCTCGAGTACCTTGTTCCACGGAATGCCCATCTCCTTCGCGGCCATCGGATAGAGAGTGTCGGGCTTGCTGCTGTACTGATTGCTGCTCGTCTTATTCCACAGACCTGAAACAGTCGCCTGCAGTTTATCCCGCCAAGCTGCATCGGTCTTGATCCCGTAGTCAGGCGGCGATGACGGCTTCGGACTCGATACAGGCGACACCGTCTGCGAGTTAGGCGTGACGCCAGCCTTCGACATCGCCTCATTCAAATCATTTGTGTATTTTCCGACGCCGGTCGTAAAGCCTTTGGCGTCCTTGACCTCAAACATGCTCTTCTGATCACCGATGTCGGTGATGGTCGCGGTACTGCCACTCGGATGCGTCCAGTTATCCTGCTTTTTGCCACTGCTGTCGAATCCGGTACTGGTCACCTTGTATCCGGCCTGCTGCAGAGCCGTGTTCTTGTTGCCCGCAGGAATAGACGGCTCGAGCGACTTCGTCGGCATAGGAGATACAGTAGTCGATGCCGGTTTTACCACAGAGTTGTAATTCATCCCTTTAGTAACGCTCTGAGTCAGACCAGTCGGATACTGCCCCTTGCCAATGCTCATGCCAGTGTTCGTCTGAACCCACCACATCGACTTGCCGCCAGTGGTCGAGTTGTACATCTTGACGGCCATCCCAGTCGTCGGATGAACCCACAACTCTGCAGGATTGCCACCAGGCGATTTAGTCGCGCCCATGTACTGGAATCCGCCGTTCTTCAATGCAGACATCTGGCCTGCTGTGCCGATTGTCGGCTTACCGTATCCCGTCGCCGGTTTATCTGGGACGGCAGCTGCAGGCTTCGCGCCGCCGTTTGCAATATAGTTCTTCAGCTCTGCTAAAGAAGATCCCGTTGTAACCTTCGTGCCATCGCTTAAATAATGGGACCAAGTACCTCCCGGCTCAAACGCAATAGCGTTTGATCCATTCGTCATGGTAATTACACCACCATAGGCGACTGAGCTTTTATAACCAAGTCCCTCCAGTTGAGTCTTCACGCCCACGAGCGTTGCCGTCTTATCTAATGCATTTCCTGTGGGCTTCCCTCCGAGCGCATCCTTTAGGGCACTGACGCCACTCGGGGTTTGTATATCCGCCGTCTTTCCATTGGCAATGGATGACTTGCTAGAATCCTCGAAATCATGCGGCCCCTGAAACACCGCATAACCGTCTTTTCCGACAATCACGGTCTGGCCACTCGGTGCGGTATAAATATCGTGACCGAAATTATTACTCCCCGTATAAGTAAACCCCTTCTCGACCATCGACATATGTCCGGCGGGAGTCATTGTATTCAAAACCGCTAGAGGCTTGTTCGCTACAGGAGTCTGTCCGGTCGCCTTCGCATGAGCATCCTGCACCTTGCTGAATTGGTGACCGGAAAAAACCTTATTGGTGTCACCCTTAAACACTTCGAACTTGCGCAGGTTCGGCTGATTCGGTGCGTTGTACTTCGACACAAGCACCTTCGTGCCTGCGGGATGAGTCCATACGTCCTTCTGCGCCTGTCCATTAGGATCATGGGTGTAGAGCGAATACCCCATCTTCTGCAGCGCTGCTCCCTTAGCCGACGGCGTGAGATGAGAAACGTGGCCGTTCTCTGCGGTCCAGCCGGAGCCTGGACCACCTGCCAACAGCTCCTCGGTCAACCTGAACACCATCGTGCGCAGACTCATCATGCCACACTCCGCTCTAATTTCGATGCTAATAGTGTACTCCGAAAAGCGACCATGTCCGCATCGTGCTCCAGCATCTCCCCGAGCAACTCATCAGCCGAAGCATGGATGCCAACGTAATCCGCGAGAGCTGCTGTACGGCTCGTCAGCATCCCCGAAATTTTCGATGTCTCGCTGGAACTGAGATAGGGCGCGTTATCGCTGAGATACTTGTCCCAACCGCCTGACGAATCACGCAGGCTTACGATTTTCTGTACCTGACTACGCAGACCGGGAATCTCTGCCGCCGAACTGTATCCGGCTTTCTTCGTCAGAATGGAATACTCGCGGTTCACGGCAGGATTGAAAAACCCCTTGATCTCAGTCGCCTGATTCAGGAGGGCCGCGGGCTTCGAACTGCCCTGCGCCCGATACAGAAACGACGCTCCGTTGTCAATACGATGAGCCTCGCCATCCTTCATCAGGATGTTGTCGTAAGTCAGTCCGACTGAATCCCAGTTGGCCGTAAGCACATCGGCTGCGAATCCCTTCAGCACCTCGCGTGCATTATCCTTGGTCAGTCCGGTGTCCTCAAGCGTCTTTCCGCCTTGGATTATGTCGGACGCGAAAGCCTCCTTACCATTCGGCAGATCGAATACGTGCGAGTTGGGCGCGTTCACCCCGAGGTCGCGGTAGATGTTGTTTGCAAGAGCCTCCTGATGCACCTGCTCAGGATTGTTGTAGAGCTTGACGTACCGATCCACGCCGTCAGTCCCGCGATACACACCTCCAGCATTGGTCCCCTGCGCGCCGCCCACCTTCTCGTGCATGATGTCCGCGTGTGTCAAAGCTGCGCCAGGTTCCGGTGGTGCGGGTACGGGCTTGTCGATTCCCAGATGATCACGGACCATCCCGAGGACATCCTTATCGGCGGTCTCGTGGCCGGTCACATCTGTCAGACGCTCATCGGTCTTGGCATCATTCAAATCCATCAGCTTCACGGCGTATGTTTCCGGTCCTGCCATCGCAGGAGATCCGCCTACACGCTCGCCGATATAGTACCGTGTGGCCGATGTAGAACGATTGACGTCGCCCAGTACGCCGGTGATCTTCGCCAGCAGACCGGTCTCCTCGTATATTTCTCTGACAGCCGCCTGCTGCAGAGACTCGTTGTACTCCTGTGTCCCCTTCGGGAATGTATTGCGATAGCTGCCGAAATACTTGTCCGGTGTCACCACCCAAACCTTATTATCCGGCTCAATCATCACTACGCCCGCGGCAGCATGCTGCCACGCCGCCACCTTCAGCGGTCCTTCTTTCAGGTCGGGATTCGTCAGCTTGTCGAAATCCGGATTGGCTACGTGCGTAAGCGAGACACCGTTGATCTTCTCCTCGGGATGGTAGTCGTCGAAGTGCCAGGTTGTGCGATCGGTGTTCGTGTCGCCTGCCGTCCAGCGGCCATGATCGTCACGAGCTTCGTCGTCCGAGTAAGCCTTCAGATCTTCGTCAGTTTCATCATCTGGCGCTGCATGCTCCCATGTCCGGCCGCACTTGGCACACTTCGCGGTCTCGAAATCTGTAGGCATCAATCCGAAATCCTCAGATCCGCAGAACGGACACTTCTCATCCGCTGCCAGCAGAACCGCTCGCTCGATCATCGCCTTGATCGCATCAGGATCGCTGAGAAGATTGCCGGTGTTCGGCTCTACTGCGACAGCACGGTCGTCGTACAGCTTGACCATACCGTGATCTTTCTCATTGGTGATCGGCAGCTTCTGGCCGATGTACTTCAGACACCACTTCTCGATGGCCTTCCTCGCCACTCCATCAGGATCGTCAGCTACCCGAGCGGTGAAGATTTTCACCGTATCTCCGTCGGCCAGATGCTGCTTCAGTATGGCTACGATCTTGGGTACAGGCTTGCCGATGTGCTCCGGTCCGCGCCACTTGTCGTACTTGGCAAGTGTGCTATCCAAATCAAAACCGATCCAAGGCTCCGCATCCGAGTAAGCTGCTACATCCTCTAGATCTAAATCTTCCTCGTCAAGGAACACGCCATTGTTGTCCCGCATCTCGTAAGCCTCGACGTCCTCCTCGGACCGCTCGTCGTCGGTCTCCTTGTTCAACTCGTTCAACGAGTCTGTCATTGCTTTATCAGCCGCAAGCTGAGCAGCAATCTGCTGCACCAAAGACAAGTCAACGAATCTGCCCTTCACCTTCTTGCCTGCAAGCATCGCCAGCGCACTGCGGTGGTTGCCGTTATGGACATAGAGGCCCATCTGGGTCTTCAGGATTATGACCGGCTCCGGATCCTTCGAGTGATGGACGAAATGAATCAAGTCGCCTGCGTGAACCACCGGCTGATTCGTCGCCAGGCTATGAGGATCGAACGACCGCACCGGCGCGTTGCAGACCAGCCTGTCACGAAGCTTGACCGGCAGATCCTTGAACGCCTCAGCGTCGACAGGCTTATGGAGGAGCCTCAACGGGGTACGCTTCCACTGCCCTACACCATAGTGCCGAGTCTTCTCTCTGTGCAGAGTCGCCCACTTGCCGGATGGAGGGGGAGCGGCAGGCAGAGCCTCGATTCTGGCGATTACGTCTGCCGCTGCCCGAACGGCGATGTGGACTGCTTCAGATACTATCTTTATGAATGGATCGCGTGACCCATTAAAAACAGTTCTGCGCGCTCCTTTTTCCAACCAATCTAATGCCTCTATCTTCGCAGTCGGCCCATCAAATCCAGCTGAAACACCGGGGGTACCATCTATCCCTATCGAGTGATCGATAGTTAACACAGATAAATCATCGGGAAGTCTTTCGACAATGGCTTGCAATCTTTCTCGTGATGCTGCCGTATTCGCTCCGCTCTCTAATGCCCAGTCATTAGTATCCCCTAAGCTCACGCGAACATGACCATTCTTATACGCCTCTGTGTAGGACTTCCCCAACCTATTTTTTACTGCTGTCCCCAAATGCAAGCTGCCGCTCTTCAACGGAATAAATTTACCCTGCTTAGTAACCCATCCATGAGTAAGAATAGAACTCCCAGCTCCTGTCGTCCACTTCCCATGATCGTCCCGAGCTTCATCATCGGAATAAGCAGCCAAAGATGCCCGTAAACGCCCAAACCAAGGCCGTAGGATCGCCTGTGTGCGACCGGCAGCCAACCCAGAGATGGATACCCCTCCCATGCGCCCGAACCCCTCCTACCGCCCTCCAACCCGATCTACATACTCACAGCAACCCGTTGGGGCTACCCGCACCAGGCCGCGGCCGTTCTTGGGCATCTTCGACACCCGCATCATGATCGGCTGAGAACAGAGTCCAGCGCTGAAGTAGCTGCAATTGGAACACTGGAATGGTCCCTTGTCCCCGGGCGCTTCATAACCCGTGCCCTTCTCACCTTTGACCGCAGACTGGTCGACTACAGGAACTCGAGCTGAAAGCATGTTAGACAGGTTCATTATCCCACTCCGGTATATCGACAGTCTGGCCCGCCATCGCATGAGTCGAATCTGCCACATAAGCAATCTTGCCGTCGGTGATTACCGAATGGCAGACCGGAACCGTAGGATTACTGCCGCCTACGTTTACCAAAAGCGAAGGGCGCGGATCCTTCTTGGTCCCCCTGAACGTAGGCGCATCCATGCTGCCGTTCCACGTCCAGCCAGCACGATCATCGCCCCCATCGTCGACTACAACACGGATCTGATGCGCATGGCCGCAGGCAGGACAGTGAAACGCATACCGGTCCCCTTCGATATGATGCAGCTTCGCCATCACAACTCCTAAAGAAAAGGCCCAGCATTCTCAGCTGGGCCTCTCCTTTGCACGGGATGATGACCCGTCAGGTTGCTTACCGGATCGTGATGAACACGCCGTGGGCGTATCCGGGACCCTCTACGTAAGGGGCTCCAAACTTGACCACGACATATTGGGAACTTAAGTTGCCCAAAAGTCCAAGTTGGAAAACCCGAGGCAGCGGATCGGTGAGGTACGCGTACTTGATCATGTCGACGTCCGACAGGATGAACCCGCTGTACTGAGTCTTCCCGCCAGCCGCAGCCACGTTCGACAGCGCCGAATCGCTCACCAGAGGCAGAATGCCAACTTGCGTCGGAATTCCGTTTACGACCACACCCGGCAGCACTTCCACTTGGTTGTAGAAGAGCTGGCGACCGGCGTCGTAAACTTCCTGGTCGAACAGGTTCAGCAGCGTGGGATTGCCATAGATCGCGGTCGGCCTGACTTCGAAGTCCTGCCGGTTCGCCATCGCTGCAACCTGCGTCTTCACACCATCGACCAGCGAGCCGGTGGCCGAGATGGTATTGATGCCCAAGCCCAGACTCGACACCGCACCGGCCATGATCTGGCCGCTGATGCCGTAGTACTGAGTGCTGGTCTGCAGGAACAGATCGGTGTCGTTGCCGGTCCAGAGCGTCTGGTCATGCAACTTCAGCACGCCATCCACGGTGTCCGTCAAATCCTTCGCCTCGAGGTAGGCGAACTGACCCTGCTGCTGGTTGATCTCCACGTCGAACAGGCCGTAATTGATCTGCGCGACGATGGCCTTCAGAGCCACCACACGCTCCTGCCGCGTGGGCTGCGATGCGGTCGCCACCAGAGCGCGCGGATTCGTGGCGTTCGCGGTCGGAATCCCGAGCTGCTCAAAGTAGCGGTGAGGCTGGCCGGTAGCCAGCGTCTGATTGATGCGTTGGCCCAGCGTAAAGCGCCTCCGCACCATATCCACGATCTCGGTCGCATACCGATTGATCTCGATAGCGCCGGGAGCCAGGTAGTCAGCAGCAGCAGACATCTCGCCGTTTCCGGCGGACCCTGCACTACGCGCACCAGAGATGCACTGCGCTAGTGCCTGATCCTCATACGGGTCAACGAAAGCCGCCTTTCTGATTTGCGCTCGTGACATTTCTTTTGTCTCCTCTCGACTGGTTTCGTTTCCCCGAACTTACCGGGCGTTCCGTGAAACTCGGCCCTCTTCCATCAAGCCCTCACGGTACATCGCGGACTTAATCGATGCACGATCCTGAACGCTCAGGTTCGCGCCGCTGGAAGCCAAGATGCCATCCACTTCGGCCACCGTCAGCTTCGTGTTGGTGCGGAACAGATCACTCGGGTCCACGTTCCCCTTTGCGAGCAATCCCGCAATCTCCGGTGACACCGAACGCCTGCTGGTCTGCTTCGCAGCCGCTTCCACCTGCTTCGACATCTTCTCGAGCCGCGTCTCCAGCTTGCCAATCCGCGTGTTCGAATCGGCCTGAACCTGCGTCAGCTGCTCGCGCAGCTTCCTGTTCGATGAACGCAGGGCGCGAACCTTGGCACTCTCGACGGTCTTGCCGACCGTCTTGTTGCCGGTGGTATCGCTGCCGTGGTTCTTGGCGTCCTCGTTGATATGGCCCGCCTTGTTCCCGATGTCGGTCTCCTCTTCCTCGAGGTCGCCTTCGTCCATCGCGCTCTCCATCTCTTCCTCTTCCTGAGATGAGCTGCTGGCAGACGAGCTGGACGCGCCGTCGTCGGCCTTCTTGCCCTTGGCCTTCACCTTGCGCGTTTCCATTTCCTCGTCGTCGACTTCGTCACCGGCGGCGTCGACCTGTTCCTGACTGGAAGCCGTGGCATCGATCTCGTCCTCATCATCGCCGTCTTCGGCAGCAATGGTGTGGGTTGAACCGCTCTCCAGAGCCGACACACGATCCGCCAGCTCCTCCTGAGACGCTGCGATGCCCGCCAGCACCTCCGTCTGCTCCTTGAAAGATGCCAGAAGCTCACGTGTGCCTTGCCTTACAGCACCCGCAGCCGCCTCGGCAGCAATCTGCGCCAACCGCTTCGCACTTGACGTCGACGCATGAGCCGCAACCTTCGTCTTCGCTGACTTTGACATGCTTCCTCTCCTTTGTTCGGCTCTCGCCGCAATTGCCTGCGTCCGGTAGTACGCAGCGGAATCCCGCCACAAGATGGTCGCACCGAGAAACTGAAAATCGTCTAACTTCCAGACATCTGCATGCGGGTTATCGACCCTGACATCGCCCAGCTCCATACTCATGCCCAGGCCGCTCTGCTTCAGATCCTTCTCGGCCTCTGGGAAGTCGTGCTTCCAGACATGCCCTTCGACCTTGAGATCCTTGCCGTCAATCCACGCCTTGTCGATCACTCCGACCTTGCGCCGCTGTGCATGACCATCCAGATCGGGCGCGTAATTCAATCCCATCCCGATCAAAGTCTTCAATCTACGCTTGGCGACTTCCGTCGATACCAAGATCTTGTGGCCTGCCGCGCCGTTCGGTGCCTTGGTACTCGGCTCGTCCAGCCTTACCAGAACCCCCCGAAACTTCATCCGATTAGGATGCTGAGTGTCGGCCTCGACGCGCTCGATCTGAACGCCACTCAGATGAAGTCCGTAGTTCATTAACCCTAGAGTGCCTCGCCGCCGTTCCTAATCACAACAGCCGACTGTTATCAAACATCACCTATGCAGGAAAAACGTAAACAAGAAAGTCGCCGCCGCCAGCACCACCGCAGTAAGTGCGCAACCAGCCATAACCATCGCTACCGCCTCAGACCGCGTAATGTACTTCGCCTGAGCGTCTGAAATGGTCCCGCGAAACTCATTCATTGTGCCCAGACGGGTCTCGCTGGTGGCCTTGTATTCCTGTACCGCGCGCTCCTGGCTCTCGAAACGCTGCTGGTAGCGTTTCTCCATCTCGGCCAGAACACGCTCGAAATAGTCGTGCAGAGACACACTCGCGTCAGCCATCTCTCAGCCTCCTACAGCGCCCTCGCCGCTGGTGGTGTTCCTGGCTTGCCCGGATTTTTCACTGCGCGGTAGACCTTAGCCTGCGGCTTGACAGGAGTCGCCAGCTTCCACTTCTGGTTGATTTCGGTCAGGTAGTCAGTCATGTTGTCCGACCGGCTGCTGTCCTTCTTCACCTTCTTGCGAAGCTCCTTCATCCACTTCTGCAGTGTGGCGTCGTCGATCTTTTCGTCGTCATCGTCGCCCTGCTCTTCCTTAAGCACATACTTGAAGTACGTCTTGACTTCTTCAGTCATCTGCTCAAGAACATTCGGCTCCTGATTCTGCATATCAACGAGCAGCTTCTTCGCAGGCGGCAACTGTCCACCATCGATCCTGTCGGCCAGGTCGTTAACTGGCATGCGCGCAATCTGGCGTGCGTTCCACTTGGAACCGGAGATCGGGAACTTCGGCAACGCAAGCGGCTTCGGCGACTCGATCTGACCGCCACGCGCAATCTCTCCCTGTGAAATAGGTTTGCCTCCACCACCGCCGGGAAATCCGCCGCCACCTCCCGGTTGGAATCCACCGGGAGCAAATCCCTGCTTCGCCATCTCCTTCTCGTGCTGCTGCTGTTGCGCAGTCTGCTGTTGCTGCGCCTGCTGCGTGCGATTGAAAGAGTTCTGCTGCTGCTGATCCTGCAACTGTGCCATCAGCTCCTGGTTGAGCATCATGGCTTCGAACTGCGTCAGATCGGCGAACGCGGAATCAAGCGGCTGCTTGCCTACGCTCTTGCGCCATTCATTCGGAGTCAACGCATTGGCTGAATACATCCGCGCATTCATGTCGGTCTTGGTTTCGATATCAGGATCGTCGAGCTGCAGGAACGCATACTCCAAGTCGTACCAGCCCAACTTGTCGTGGAGAATCTTTCTGGTGAAAGCCTCCTGAAGACGCTTCGCCATCGGTACCACAGCCGATCTGAAGTCCTGATCGTTCAGCACGCTGCCTACAGCCTTGTTCACGTCATGCTGGACGCCGAGACGCATAGGCGACATGTCAAACGCGTTCGCCACCATCCGGATCAGCATCTCCTGCCAGTTCAAAAGCAGGTCTGCTTCCTGTACAGGATTCACCTCCAACACATCCGGCTTCTTCATACCACCGATAATACTGACCTTGGCCTGACCCTCCAGCTCGTTCTGGATGTGACGGCGAACGATCTGGTAAGCCGCATCAGTCTGAGGCTGCTCCCACCATAACCACGTATTTCCTGACCAGAAAGCGTGTCCGTTTTCACGACAATAGAGAGTACCGTTAGGAACCATCGCGCAATAGACCATGTCATTGTAGGGAATGCGCTGCGGCTTCCTATCCTTGCCGCGCCCTCCTTCAGGAACAATACTGATCTCTGCACGAACCATCTCGTCTACGATGTAGATACGGTCGCGCTCCCTTGCATTCTGCTGGACAGCAGCATTAGTTCCGATCTGCTGGAACAGCTGCTGCATATCGTCGGCCATACGCTTGCTGGCCGTGTAATAACAACGTCTGCCGTTCTTCCTGCGAGAACCGTCGCCTAACATCGCCCAGTCAAAAAACACGCGGATGATTTCTACGGGCGCATCTTTGATCCATTGAGGCACAAATTTGTCGTAGCTGTCGCCGAACTGATAGAGATACTCCCACACAGCACGGTCACAGAATATAAAACGGTCTGCCTTCGCCTGGTACACAAAGCCCATCCGCTTCAGCAACCCGTCAATTTGCTTGTACTTGCGGCGGTTGGATTTACGCGACTGCGCAATCTGAACTCGATATTCTGGCAGCTTGGTCTTACGACGCAAGATCGATCCTTCTGCCATCCAAATACCGAGAAACGCCGCCCAATCTTTCCAATCGAAATAGCAATCACCAATGCGACACTTGGCGGCTCTGGTGGGGAGTACGCCATCTTCCCACGCAGACCGCATAGGAATGCGGAAGTCGTAAAGAGTCTTAGCCGGTTTGCCTCCCTTCTTCTGCCATCCTTTGCCGGGACGCTCCGTGACCGCGTTATACAAATCAACGGCTTGCGTAAAGCCCATCGGATCGTAGACGCGCCTGCCTCCCTTTTTGTATATCTTCTGCCCGTACATCCTGTGATTCGGCGTCACCGTAATATTCAATTCGCGGTTATTGAACCGAATCATATCGCCGCTGTGCCATTCGCGCACAAACCCGAGAGCATGCTGCCACTGCAGACGTCCGTCGGCACTGCGCGTAGCGAACTCCTCGTCATCTCGAACATCTGACCACGGAATCCATCCTCTCCTAGTCAACACTTCTGTGGTACCAGGAAAGCACTTGTGAACCTGATCTGCTCCAGCCATTCCGGCCATGCGCTGTACACCCAACAAGTCGTTCAGCTGCTGGAAGGCGACCTCGAGCTTGCCCAGACCGAATGGATTATCCGTGGCTGGGTTGTCCTTGATATACATCAGCTCGTCGTCGTAGAAGAGAATCGCTCCGCGCTCACCCTGCAAGCCGGTCATCTGTGCGTAGTGCGGCAGATCCGGCGTCGACTCGGACCATGAAACAAAAATTCTGATGGTGTTGCCAATCCAATAAGGACGGCCATCGCGGCGCATGTAAAGAACTTCATTCGGGACTGACGCACAATACACCATCCCATCCATCGGAACGCTGTCTGCGATTCTGGCTGCGCTCTTGTTGGAATGGCGATCCGGACACAAATGCATCGAATCGGCAGCTATCTCTGTCAGTACGTAATGAGGTGCCGATTTATAAGTTACGCCGCGTATAGTAGTCGTTCCGGCTGCGACGTCAGTCTCATTGGTAGCGCGCCCTACCTTAAGCCACAGCTCCGACATATCGTCTGCGAGCCTGCGACTGGCCGTAGTATACGACGCTATACCGTCGCGCACACTACCATCGCCCATTACAGCCCAGTCAATAAATGTCTTAATAACCTCTGAAGGCGCATTCTTTATATACTCTGGAACCTGTTTTGTGTACTTATTGCCGAGAACACGAAGCTCCTCCCAGAGCAAACGATCTGAGAGTATGAAAGATGATCCTTCGTACCGCCAAGAAAGCCCCATACGATCAAGCAAGCATTCAATCTGGCCGCACTTCTCGCGGTTGGCCGTCCAGCTTTGAGAAATCGTGATGTAATGCTGATTAATACGGGAAGCGTAAAGTACCTGCTCTGACAAAGCTGTCCCGTCATCTGCACACGATAAAGCAGCATCGCGTACAGAGATATTTTCCAACTTCGCTCGCTTCTTCGCAGCAGCTAAAGTACCTGTAACCGATCCCTCGGCTATCCAGATGCCTAAAAACGCCGCCCAGTCTTTCCAGTCAAAGGAATGCTGTCTTACGCGCACAACACGCTTACGGCCTTGCCCAGGAATATCCGCCCGCACCTCTTTTCGGGATGTCAACTCAAACCGCTCTGTAGAAAGTGCTCCATCCCAATTCGCAGTCAGAGGCACACAGAAATTAACTGCTTTCAATCCCCTCGCATTTCGTTGTGTTCCCGATGCAAGTCTTTTACATACATCGGCTGCCGACTCGAAACAAGGCGCGTCATAGGTATACAAAGCATCGCCGCGCTTGCGCCAAGATCGATAAGCGTAAGAGCCATACATCCGGTGGTTAGGTGTCACTAAGAAATCCGTAGAGTTGTTGGAAAACTTAACGAGATCGCCCTTAAAAGGCTTCCGAATCACCTCGTAAGCTCGCTGCCACTCAAACCGTTGTGTAAGAGGACTGCGAGTAGCAAAGACATCGTCATCCTTGACCGTATCCCACCTAATCCATCCGCGTTTTGTAAGAACCTCTGTGTCGCCTGGAACGCAGGAGGCGTCCATCGCCCACATCTTGATAGGCCGCTCAGGATCGATGGTCAAGCGCAGCTCTGATCCAAACGCGCCCATGATGCAGAGATCCTCGACACCCATCTCGAGCCAGGTCTGATGGCTGTCGACATTGTTCGGATGCTTAAATACTTTCTTGGCAATCTTGATCCGCTGCTGCTGCTCTTCGGGATCGTCGGTGGTGGTTCCATCGATCGGACGAATGTCCCAGGTCTGCGCAATGATGCTGTTCTTGATCAGGTTGAGAGCAGCGCGCGCCACAGGCGTTCTGGAAAAACGTCGTAAGTTGTAGGGCGTCTGGCCGCACCACGCTACCTTTCCGTTGCGTCGCACCAGCACAGTCCCATACTTCGGAACCGCAGGGCAGTAGATATATCCGTCGTATTCTACTTCTTTCGGCGTAGCCAAACCATTCCACTTCTGTGCTGCCGCCTGAATCGAATAGAAGGGCGCATCCAGATGCTTCGGTGGGCGTCCATCCGGTCGCTTGTTCGCAGGCTTCGGACGATACTCATACGAACCGATGCCGATCTTCTGAAGTACCTCAACCAAGTCATCCGCTAACTGCTTACTCACCGTCCCATAAGAAAACTTCGTCTGCAGCCCATCGACCTGCCGTGGGCGTGCAGGCTGATCCTTGCGAACGTGACCGTCACCCAACACCATCCAGTCGACAAGAATCCTCAGATACTCTGACGGCAGCTCCTTCACCCATCCAGGAATCCTCTTCGTGTATTTATTCCCTAGAGGCGCAAATGACTCCCACAAGGCACGGCTCGTGCAAACGTAAGCCGAACTGTGCCTGTGCCACCTGAACGGCATCCGCGCCAGCAGCTCTTCGATTCGTGCGCAACCAATCACCTTCGTCTGGCTAATTTGGATCTGGTGACCTTCGCCAAGTCGCGCAGTCCACTCCGTCTTTTTGCCAGATGCTTCTGCGGTAAGTGCCTGCTCATGCAAAGGTGTCGGGTCATCGTGGTCGACGCCGTACATCGAACCTGACGCTGTCCCTTCTGCCAGCCATATCCCAAGTAACGCTACGTAGTCATCAAGCCTGACAGCGTAGTCCTTCGCAGGCGCACCAAGACCGCCATCATCTTTAACTTTCAGATGGATGATACCGCCGCTATCGGGAAGCGTTCCCTTCCATCCCGACGCAGCAATAGGAATCTGAAAACCGTACGAATTGCTGCGCCGCTCAAACCACTTGATGTCACGAGCGTAAGTAAATCCAGTCGCCCCATATTGCGCTTTCGTAGTCAAACCTAAAGCTGAACGCGCACTCTTCACCGGCAATACCGGACGGCCATACATCCGGTGGTCTGGACTCACCAGAATATCGACACCCTTATTGTCGAAGTGAAGCATCGGACCCTGCCATCGCCGCTTGATGATCCGAATCGACTTCTCCCACGAGAAGTCTCCATCGGGCGAGATGCTGGCAAATAGATCGGTCTTCTTCATCTGAGTAACGGAGATCCATCCGCGCTTGGTCAGGATTTCTGTGTCGTCCGAGAAGCAGCTCTTCGCCACCGGCATCGACAGCCGCTGCACGCTGGACGGCAGATAGGGAAACGCCCAAGATTTTCTGTCTACGATTTGCAACTGACCAGCTTTGACCAGGCGGATCTCCTGCGCCTGTCTCGCCTTCATCATCGGCCAGTTTTGAATAGGAGTCTGCGTCAACTCCTGCGCGTGCATCACGCGGAAAGCCTTCACCACCTCGCGGCCGCGGAAGAAACGCAGCAGACGCGCTTTAACGCTCATGTGAAGAGTGCGCAGGAGATCGAACATACAGAAACGATAGTCCACTGCCTGAGCTAACCAGAACAGCCGACTGCCCCTATCTTCCGCACAAACAAAAACGCCGTGACCGAAGCCACGGCGTAATCCCCAGACTAACTCAAAACAGTTTAACTCGGTTTGCCACCGACCGCCGCACAGAGACACTCGAAGCAGATCGGCTCTTCTCCAATCCACACCACACCATCACGAATCACACGATGCCGCAGCCAGTTCTCTTCTGTTACATCATCACCGCAGTCCTGACAAACCAGTTTGCAACCATCGCTGCAGAGAATGACATCGTCGCCAGCACCCTCAACCACGATGAAGTCCTCGCCATCGTCCAGATCATGCTCTTGGTTACAGACAAAACAGTAACCGGGGTTTGTCGACTCGTACTCAGCTGGCTCCTCACGAGATCCGCGAAATGTGCATTGCATGCTCATAGTCCCCACCCGTAGTAGATCGATGCCCATGCCAACGTCATCCAGCACGCTGCAATCAGACATCCGACCAGAATGAAAGTGACCGTCCACTCAAACACCTTGCGCCACGGCGTCAACACCCACGCAAAGAACAACAGCACCAGAGGCAGCGCGTAGAGCGGCGGCGCGTAGCTGTCAGGATCATCAGGATAATCCCACACGGCAACCTGTCGCCGAACCCAGTGATATAAAAGCACAGATAGATTCTTCATCGCTCCCTCAACTGAACTCGACATCAAAGTCGCGGTCGTAGTCATAGACCATCTGCGCATTGCGGTAGAGGGCATCCTGCCTACGACTTTCGCCGTCAAAACGAACTCTCCGCTTCCTGTTGCGCACAGGCAAAACAGGCTTCGCAGGCTTCTCATGCTGTCCTGCTTCCCATTCCTTGCGCGCTTGCTTCGCATTCGTTGCCATACGTCCTCCAACAAATCTAGTATACACGATACGGAGAACGTGTCAAGTCATTATTTGCGTCATGTTTTCAGTGGTTTACAGCGCCTCGATTATGCGCCGTAACCCGGCCAGAAGCACCGGAACCCCGAGCTGGCTCCGAGTAAAGAGAACGCGACCGAGCGTATAGGGCGCGGTAGGAAACCCGAACCACCGCTCGTTCGGAATGTCGTCAGGCTGCATGATGGCGATCTTCTTGTCCCAGGCTGATGCTATCCAAGTCCACTCGTTGGGTACGCCGATCACCAGACGGGCTGACGCCAGAGCCGCCATCTTCTCCTCGATAGGCAGACTGGACAAGATCTGGCCCTCGGTGAACGTGGCGTAGTCTGTGCGCTGGCCAGGCCGTCCCAGGAGTGCAACCGACAGCCCGTAGGTCCGTGCGTGGCGTATAAGCTCCTTCCAAACCTGCCAGGGGAGCCTGAAGGCGTCGTTGATCTCGAAGGGACAGACCACAATGCCACCCGAGAGCGACGGCTCGATCTTGGCATTGGGGAACTTGGGAGGCCGTATGATGCCCGGTGTTAGGCCGCTAGTCCGCCCCAGAACCGCCGGATAGGGTTCACTGGAGGAATTCACCGCCCGGTAAGCCTTGGCCGTTTCCAGAGGCACCGCAAGCCCATCCTCGTCCGACATACCCATCAATCCGGCCAGATCGAACATCCCCAACGCATCCTGGCTGCCGTTGTACCGTGCCGCATACTCTGTTATCCCCATCGACTGGCAGAGCTGGATCGCCGCTACGATCTCCCACAACTCCGCGTCACTTGGTATCCCGATGGTCATCACTTCCCCTTGCACACCGGACGATGTAGTCGTATTTCGTGAGCGTTGAACGGACCTTCATCGCATCCGCCGCACAGGTACAATCTGGCGTTCGGCGGATAGTGTCCGACCAGCGGTAACGCCTTCAACTTGGCGCGGACCGATGCCAGCTGCTTCTGCAGCTTGAGATACAGAACCACCAGGTCTGTCCGCCGGTCTACCGCCTTCATCATTTCCTTTGTCATTACCGAGTCTCCTCTTCCACATCCATCGACGGCAGATGCGAGATGTGTGCCGGATCGATTGCTTGATCAACCTCGCGCAGCAGACCAGTCAAAATCTTGGCCCACCGCTGCTCTGTCGTCGACGCAATCAATGAACTGTCCTTGCCATCGCCCAGCACTTCAATACC
>Ga0265338_10004342_pt1 | contig 19211 bp, 22 predicted proteins | sample 42126metaG_FD_193579 | JGI IMG/M metagenome (GOLD analysis project Ga0265338, IMG submission 193579) | Rhizosphere microbial communities from Carex aquatilis grown in University of Washington, Seatle, WA, United States - 4-21-26 metaG | ecosystem: Host-associated > Plants > Roots > Rhizosphere...
GCGGCGGTCCACCCGCCGCGCGACCCAGGCGACGACCCCGAACGCGATCACGAACGCGAAGCGCACGGCCGGCGTTCCCATGTCAGCTCCGACGGACATCTGAACCTAAAGACGCTAGAGCCGGCGCCGGACTGCGTCAGGCCAGGCTTGGCCGCTGCGAGACGCCCTGTGCCAGAACCTGGGCGGCGATCCGCTGAGCGGCATCGAGCAGCGCGTCGTACTCGTCGTCGGCGATGCACGCCACCCGTGTGCTGACGACCAGCGTCCCCATCCAGTACTCGACCACCGGGGCTCCGTCGCCGAGGTCGGTGAACCAGACGATCAGCTCGGGGGTGAACAGCCGCATCAGAGCCTCGCGGTCGCCGTCGCTGCCGGCCAGCAGCCGGAACCGCTTCCCGAACTCGACCGACTCCAGGTGCACCTCCTGCTCGTCCGCCTCGCCGTTGGGGGCAACGAAGCCGTGGCTGTGCACCACGCGGAAGTGCGGGAAGCCGGCTGCGAGGGTGGCCTGCACCATCGTGACTTCGTTCATCTCCAGGCCGCCTGGAATGTCGAACATCTGCGCCTCTGCCGAGCGGTTGTCGGCAATCACCCACGACCAGGTGAACAGCGTTCCGGTGACGGCGCCGAGGGGTATCTCGCAGCACTCGGTGGCTGTGCCCTCCGGGAGCTCGAGCATCGGCGTCGAGCCGCCGGCGGGCGCCTCGGCAGGCGGGAATCCGCGCCGCGCCGCCCACAGCTCCGACGCCTCAGAGGCCGCTCCCTGGTTCCCGAAGTAGCGGTAGCCGCCGAATGCGACGGCCACGAACGGCATCAGGACGTAGAGCAGCGAGAAGGAGCTCATCCCTCGATGTATCGGCGGTCGCGAATGACCGCTCAAGCGCAGTTGCATACACTCCGCGCCTGATGTCGTTCAACGACCTGCGCGACTGGCTTGACCACCTTCGGCAGGAGGGCGAGCTCCACGAGATCACGGCCGAGGTCGACCCGTACCTCGAGATCACCGAGATCACCGACCGGGTGACGGCGGCAGGCGGTCCCGCCCTGCTGTTCACCAACGTCAAGGGTTCGGAGCTGCCGCTGCTGATCAACCAGTATGGCACCGAGCGGCGCACGTGCATGGCGTTCGGAGTCGACCGTCTGAGCGACCTCTCCGAGCGGGTGGCGGAGGTGCTGGAGATGGCGCCGCCGGAGGGCCTGATGGACAAGATCCGGGCGCTGGGCAAGCTGAAGTCGCTGGCCGACTCGCGCCCCAAGGTTGTCCGCAGCGGGCCGTGCCAGGAGGTCGTGCTCGACCCGCCGACCCTGGACGCGCTGCCGATCATGACCTGCTGGCCCCAGGACGGCGGCCCGTTCATCACCCTGCCGGCCGTGATCACGAAGGACCCGCGCACGGGCAACCGCAACGTCGGCATGTACCGGATGCAGAAGCTCGGCCCGGTGACCACGGCGATGCACTGGCAGATCCACAAGGACGCGGCGGCCGACTGGCGCGGGATGGGCGAGACGATGGACGTGGCTGTCGCCCTCGGGCTCGACCCGATCACGGCCTACACCGCCTCGGCGCCGCTGCCCAAGCACATCGACGAGTTCATGCTCGCGGGCTTCCTGCGCGGGAGCCCGGTGGAGATGGTCAAGGCGCGGACGGTCGACCTCGAGGTGCCGGCGCATGCGGAGATCGTGATCGAGGGCCAGATCCGCCGCGGCGAGCTGGTGGACGAGGGGCCGTTCGGCGACCACACCGGCTACTACACGCCGGTCGAGCCGTTCCCCGCGTTCCACGTCACGGCGATCACCATGCGACGCGACGCCGTCTACCCGTCGATCATCGTCGGCGTCCCGCCTCAGGAGGACGTCTGGCTGGGCAAGGTGACCGAGCGGCTGTTCCTTCCGGCGGTGCAGGTGACAATGCCCGAGGTGGTCGACTACGACCTGCCCTTCGCGGGCGCCTTCCACAACCTGGCGATCGTCTCGATCCGCAAGGCGTTCCCCGGCCATGCCCAGAAGGTGATGCACGCGATCTGGGGCACCGGCCTGCTGTCGCTGACCAAGGGCGTGGTGGTGGTGGACGAGTGGGTGGACGTCCACGACTACAGCCAGGTGATGTGGCAGGTCGGCGCCAACGTCGACCCGGAGCGGGACGTGATGCTCTCGCGGGGGCCGCTCGACCATCTCGACCACGCGCCGACGCGCCAGTTCGTGGGCGGCAAGATCGGCATCGATGCCACAGCCAAGGGGCCGGCGGAGGGCTACGATCGGGGTTGGCCAGAGGTCATCCGGATGAGTCCCGAGATCTGCAACAAGGTGACCGAGCGGGCAGCCGAGTTTGGCATTCCCATTACGAGCACACACCGCCGTGGTGCGGGGTAGTATGGCCCCGCTGCACTGATTGGAGGACGACGTGGCGGATCCCGCCGCCGGTTCGCAAGCACACGCCTACACCGCCCCGCAAACCCCCACTTCAGCCACCACGCGAGGTCAGTTCCTGACCCTCTCCTCGGTCGGCCTGGGCGCGATGATCGGTGCGGTTATCGGTGTGCCTGCGACCGCGTACCTCCTGGCTCCGGTCACCCAGGAGACGACGTTCCAGCCGGTCTACCTGGGCGTGGTGTCGACGTTCACGGGGGAGAAAGCCTTCGACCCGACCGCGGCGACCTACATCGAGGATCCCAAGAGCCCCGCGACCAGCGCGGGCCTTGCCTGGGTTCATTACACAGGTAAGAACGGCACCGACTGGCTCGATAGCCAGAACGCGATGTTCGTGGTGTTCTCGAACCGCTGCATGCACCTCGGCTGCCCCGTGGCGGCCGGGCCGACGGGCTTCGCGTGCCCCTGCCACGGGGGGGTCTACGACCAGCAGGGAATCCGTATCGGGGGCCCGCCGATCCGCCCGCTCGACCGCTTCCAGTGGGAGATCAAGAAGGGTGCACAGGGCGACGAGCTGTGGATCACCCAGCGCTGGAGCGTCTACTTCCTGAACGGCAAGCTGACCTACTACCCGGTCAAGATGCCGGGCCAGCCGGTGCACGTGCCCGGCGGGGAGTGGGTCAACTCGTGGGTGCCCGATGTGCTGTACCCGAACGTCACGTACACCCACGGCCCGGTTCCGAAGGCCTTCTAGCCGATGCCCGTCCCGATCCCCGCACCGCCGAAGCCTGACCCCAAGGCCGCCGTGCTGGCCACCGAGGACTGGATCGAGTACCGCACCGGCTACCCCACGCTGGTCCGCAAGTTCCTGTTCCGCAAGGTGCCCCCGACCGGGTGGTTCCACACGCTGGGCAGCTCGCTGCTGACCGTGTTCATCCTGCAGGCCGTCACCGGCACGCTGCTGGCGATGACGTACGACCCCTCGCCGAACGGGGCCTATCAGTCGATCCGCTACATCACCGACGACCAGACGCTGGGCTGGCTGATCCGCGGCATGCACAAGTGGGGCGCCAGCGTGATGGTGATCCTGCTCTTCCTGCACATGGGGCGCACCTTCTTCTACGGCGCGTACAAGTACCCGCGCGAGATGACGTGGCTGACCGGCTCGCTGATCTTCCTGTCGACCATGGCGATGGGCCTCACCGGCTACCTGCTGGTCTGGGACGAGCGGGCCTACTGGGCGTCGGTGGTGGCGATCAACATCAACGGCACGGCGCCGGTGCTGGGGCCGTATATCTCGAAGTTCCTGTTAGCCGGGCCCGTCTTCGGGCCGCAGACCATCTCCCGGTTCTACGCCCTCCACATGCTTGCCATACCCGGCGCCATCATTGCGCTGATCTTCGTCCACATGTGGCTGGTCGTAAAGCTGGGCGTGACGCCGTGGCCGACCCGTCCCCCCGTGGAAGGTGACGGGGACTGATGGCGACCCCTCGCAAGGTCATCAACCGCCGCGTGCGCTACGAGGCGGAGTACGGAGAGAGCAAGAAGCACGGGCACGCGTTCTTCCCCTACGCGATGTTCCACGACGTGGTCGTCAACCTGCTGATCGTGCTGCTGATCGTCGGGATGGCGATCGTCTGGCACGTCACCGCAGGCCCGATCAACGCGTCGCATCCGAACGGCACCAACGGCTGGCTGGGAGCGCTCTACGAGCATGTCGCCAATCCGGCGGTGCAGGCCACGGAGCCCCGGCCGGAGTGGTACTTCCTGTTCCTGTTCGAGCTGCTGCGGATCTTCAAGCAGCCGTGGGAGCTCCTGTTCGCCACGATCATCATCCCCACGATCATGATGATCCTGCTGATCATGTGGCCGTTCATCGACCGCGGCCGCGACCGCCGCCTCTCACGACGCCCCGGCGGCGTCGCGATGGGTTTGTCCGTCCCTGCGGTGCTGATCGCGCTGACGATCTCGGGCGGCAACGCGCCAGTACTGATCAGCGGATCGGACATCAGCACCAATCCCCAGATCAACGCGCTGCCCGGCGCTGCCCTGATCGGCAAGAACCAGTGTGCCAGCTGCCACGCGTTCCCGACTGGAGGAGCGGCCGGGCCGGGCTCGAGCCTGGCGCACGGGTCGGCGCGGTTCAAGACCGATCAGGCTGCTATCAAGGCCTGGGTTGGAGGCGGCGCTGCCAAGGCGGGCACCGGCATGCCCGACTTCAGCCAGGGCAACTCGCAGCAGCAGCTCGCCCAGATCGCCCAGGTGATCGCATCGCTGTACACGAATAGCGTCCAGCCGCTCGGCGGCCACTAGCTCCGACAGGGATCCACTAGGCTGCGCGGGCCAATGCGTGTGATGCTGGGTATGACCGGAGCATCCGGGGCGCCATACGCGGCCCGGATCCTGCGCGGGCTGGTCGACGCCGGTGCTGACGTGGGCGTCTGCGCGTCGGGCGCCGGCGCTCAGGTGATCGCGCTGGAGCTGTACGGCGACCGCGCGATGGATCCCCACGGGGCCGTCGAGCGGCTGGTTAGCGATCACGCAGACGGCAACGTGCGCATCTGGGAGCAGGGCGATTACTCGGCCCCCTACGCCTCGGGCAGCTCGCGGACGGACGCGGTGGTGATCTGCCCCTGCTCGATGGCAACGGTGGGGACGATCGCCGGCGGGGCCGAGGCGAACCTGATCCACCGGGCGGCGGCGGTGCAGCTCAAGGAGGGACGCAAGCTGGTGCTGGTGCCCCGCGAGACGCCGCTGTCGGACATCCACCTCGAGAACCTGCTCCGCGTTCGCCGGGCAGGTGCGATGGTGCTGCCCGCGATGCCCGGCTTCTACCACCTACCCCGCACCATCGATGACCTGGTCGACTTCGTCGCCGGGCGCGTGCTCGACGCGATCGGGGTCGACCAGACGTTGGCCGAGCGCTGGGGCGCCTCGGCCGGCGCGCTGCCGGGGATCGACGGATGACCGTCCGGCCCGAAGAGGTGCGCCAGATGTTCGACCGGATCTCGCCCGGCTACGACCTCATGAACCGGCTGATGACCGCCGGGCTGGACGGGCGCTGGCGGGAGTTGGCGGTCAATGCCGCTCGCGTGGGCGCCGGCGACTCGGCGCTCGACGCCTGCTGCGGCACGGGTGACCTGGCGATCGCGCTGCGCCGCCGGGTGGGCCCATCGGGCCGCGTCGTCGGCCTCGACTTCTCGGAATCGATGCTCGAGATCGCCCGGCGCAAGTCGGCAGGAGTGGACTGGCGCCAGGGGGATGCTCTCGCGCTGCCCTTCGCCGACGGTGAGTTCGCCGCCGCGACGGTCGGCTGGGGCATCCGCAACCTGTCCGATCGGGAGCGTGGGTTTGCGGAGCTGGCCCGCGTTGTCCGTCCGGGCGGCCGCGTTGTCTGCCTGGAGATGAGCACGCCGGCGGGATGGGCGGCGCGTCCGGCGGCGGTGTGGACCGATCACGCGGTGCCGGTCATCGGGAGGCTGGTGACCGGCGACTCGGACGCCTACAGGTACCTGCCGGACTCGGCCCGCCGCTTCCCGGGGGCGCCGGAGCTGGCCGGGATCATGCGCGACGCCGGGCTCCGGGACATCGGCTTCCGGCGGCTGATGCTGGGAGTGGTGGCGATCCACGTCGGGACGGTGGCGTGAGCCTGCTCGCCAGCGTCGACAGCGGGTACGTCGAGAACGTCGAGCAGCGGCTGGAGGAGGTCGTGGCGATCGGCGGCGGCCTCGTGTCAGACGCCGGCGCACAGACCCTGCGGGCCGGAGGCAAGCGGCTGCGGCCGTTGCTCGTGCACCTGTGCGCCCCGATCCCCGGCCGCACCAGGGAGGAGCTGGTGTCGGCCGGCTGCGCCGTCGAACTGGTGCACATGGCGAGCCTGGTGCACGACGACCAGGTCGACGCTGCCCCGTTACGGCGAGGGCAGCCGACCGTGTGGCGCACGCACGGCACGACTGCCGCGACCGCCACCGGGGACTACCTGTTTGCACGCGCGTTCGCCGAGCTGGTGACGACGGGCGACGTTGGCGCCGTGACCTTGCTCGCCTCCGCCTGCCTCGACCTGGCGCGCGGCGAGATGCTGCAGCGGGAGCAGGCCGGTGACCCGTCGATCACGCCCGAGCAGTACCTCGAGCGCTGCCGGCTGAAGACCGGGCGGCTGTTCGCCGGCGCGGCCATGCTGGGCGGGCGGCTGGGCGGACTCGACTCCGAGTCGGTCGAGGTGCTGGGAGCATTCGGCGAGGCGCTCGGCCTCGCCTTCCAGGTGGCCGACGACATCCTCGACTGCGACGGGAACCCCGACACCACCGGCAAGCCGCTGGGCACCGACCTGCTGGACGGGACGGTCACCCTGCCCCTGTTGCTCGCCGCCGGCCGGGCCCCGGCGGTGGCGGCGGTGATCCGGCGCGGCGCGCGCCCGGAGGACGTGCTTCCCACGCTGGCGGTCGTGTCGCGCAGCGGCGCGGTGACCGACGCTCGCGCGGAGGCGGACCTGCAGGGCCGGCGGGCGCTGGAGCTGCTCGGCCTGCTGCCGCCGACCCTGGACACCTCCGCGCTGCGCGCGATCGTCCACGCGGCGGTCGACCGCCGCAGCTAGGGCGAAAACCGGCGGTACAGCGGGCAGCCCGACATCACGGCGCGCTGCGGGTGGCCGTCGATCTCGGTATCGAAGGTGAGGAGTTCCGGCGACCAGTCCTCGCCGTACCCGAAGCTGCCGTCTGCGAGCTCGGTGAGCGGGTAACGCTCGGAGTAGCCGCCGTCCCAGGCGAGCACCAGACGGCCGCCGCGGGCGGCGACTCGGATGCAGGTCTGCCACGGGTTGTGCGAGCGATACACGCCGCAGAGCCGGGCCAGCCGCTCCTCGGCCGAGCCGTCGTCGACCAGGGGCGGTTCCCGCGCCGGAGCGGCGTAGGGCTCGACCTCCTCGCCACGGGCGATGGCCAGCGCCGCATCCGCCAGCGCCGCCGAGCCGTCCAGTCCGTTGACCCCGGTCACGACGGCGAGCCCCGAGTCCCGCTCAACCCACAGCTTCGTGTGCATCCCGATAACGCCGCCGCCGTGGCCGTAGCGGGTGTCGGTGAGGGCCAGCCCGTAGCCGTAGTCCTCGTCGTCCTCGTGGTCGTGCGAGTAGGCCGTGGTCATCAGGGTGAACGAGTCGGGATCGAGCACGCCCTCGCCACTGCGGAGCAGCATCCGCGCGTAGGTGGCGAAGTCCTCGAGCGACATCGAGATGCAGCCGTCCGCCTCGGCGCTCTCGATCCACGCGGCTGGGGCGAGCCCATGCTCCCGCCGCCACGGGCGATCGTCGTAGAACGCGTCGTGCCCGAGAACCATCTCGCGGCGGATGTCGTTCGTGATCGCCGCTTGGGAGTGAGCCAAGCCCAACGGTTGGAAGATCCGCTCGGCGATCAGCTCCGGGTAGGGCTGCCCTGCGATATGGCTGATTGCCACTCCCAGGGCGCGGTAGCCGACGTTGGAGTACCAGAAGGTCTTGCCGATCGGGCCGTTGGGAAGGTCGGCGAGCGCGATCACGTCGTAGTTCGAGGCGCTGCCGATCTCGGGGCCCATCACCAGGCCGGCGGTGTGCGTGAGCAGGTGGTGGGGCGTGATTGCCCCGTGATCGGTCTTCACCCGGAACCAGGGCAGCACGTCGGTCACCGGTGCGTGCAGGTCGAAGCGCCCCTCGGCGGCGAGCTGCAGCGCGACGATGGCTGTGAACGACTTGCCGATCGACCCCAGGTTCCAGAGACCGTCGGCTGCGGCGGGGCCGTACGTGCGGGCGTAGATCGGGCCGTCACGGTCGGTCAGCGCAACGGCCGCGGACGGGGTCACCCCGGTGGCCAGCAGCGAGGCGGCGAAGTCGTCGAGCGCGCCGGGGGTCTGCACCGCACCAGCCTACCGGGGGCGGGCGGTAGACTCTGCCAGATGGCGACTCTTGCCCGGATCGACACCCTCGCACCGATCCGCGAGAAGGTGCTTGCCGGAGAGCGGCTCGACTTCGACGACGGCGTCGCGCTGCTGGAGTCGGACGACCTGACCGCCCTGGGCGCGCTTGCGGATACCGCCCGCAGGCTGCGCGGCGGCACGGACGAGGTCTTCTTCGTCAACAACCTGTACCTGAGCCACACGAACGTGTGCCGGGTCAAGTGCAAGTTCTGCGCGTTCGCCAAGACGAGCAAGCAGGACGGGGCGTACACCCGCGACATCGACGAGCTGGTGGCCCACGCCGTCGACGTCCACGGCCGGCACAGCTACACCGAGATCCACATGGTGGGCGGCGAGAGCCCTCACCTCGACTACCAGTACTACATCGACCTCACCTCCTCGCTCCACGAGGCGCTGCCCGACGTGCACCTGAAGCTGTTCACGGCCTCCGAGGTGCACCACATGCACACGCTGTCGGGGAAGCCGAAGGACGAGATTCTGGCCGACCTGCGCGAGGCCGGGCTGGGGTCGCTGCCCGGCGGCGGCGCCGAGGTCTTCGGCGATCGCGTGCGGCGGCTGATCGCCCCCGGCAAGGAGCCGGCCAGCGAGTGGCTGGCCACCCACCGGGCGGCACACGCCATGGGCATTCCGACCCACTGCACGATGCTCTATGGCCACGTCGAGAACTACGAGGAGCGGGTCGACCACTGGCTGCGCCTGCGTGACCTGCAGGACGACACCGGCGGGTTCCTGGCCTTCATCCCGCTGCCGTTCCACCCCGAGAACACCGTCTTCGAGCGGCGCGGCTGGCGTTTCTCGACCGGCTACGACGACCTCAAGATGATCGCCGTGTCGCGGCTGATGATGGACAACATCCCCAACATCAAGGCGTACTGGATCATGATCTCGACGCCGCTCGCCCAGGTCGCCCTGCACTACGGCGCCAACGACATTCAGGGCACGGTGATGGAGGAGAAGATCGCCCACGCCGCCGGGGCCGTGACGCCGCAGGAGGAGAAGATCCAGGATCTGGTGGCGCTGATCCGCGACGCCGGGCGCATCCCTATCCAACGCGACACGCTCTACAACGTGGTGCGGACGTTCTGATGGGCCTCCGGCTGGGCCGCATCTCCTATGCGAACATGGCTCCGGTCTTCTACGACCTGGAGCTGGGCGGCCTCGAGCAGGTGGCGGGCGTGCCCACCGAGCTGAACGCGATGCTGATGCGCGGGGAGCTCGACGTGGCCCCGATCTCGTCGATCGAGTACGCACGCAACGCCGACCGGCTACGGCTGCTGCCGCGCCTGTGCGTCTCTACGGAGGGCGCCGTCGATTCGATCCAGCTGATCACGCGCAAGCCATTGGAGCAGGTGCGCAGCGTTGCGGTGACGCCGGAGAGCGCGACTTCGGTAGTGCTGACCCGCGTGCTTCTGGGCGACGTCGAGCTGGTCTCACTCGACCAGCCCGCCGACGCGCGGATGCTGATCGGCGACGCCGCGCTGCACAGCGCGTTCGACGACCCGACGCCGCACCACGATCTGGGGCGGCTCTGGCAGGAGCGCACCGGCCTGCCGATGGTGTACGCCGTCTGGGCCTGCCGCGAGGGCGTCGAGGAGGGACTCGAGGAGCTGGAGCGCGCGCACCTGCGGGCGCTGGCGGTCGCCCGGTCGGAGCCAGAGGCGCTCGCCCGCCGGGCATCTGAGATCTACGGCTGGCCGCCCGGCTTCCTCGCCCGCTACTTCGAGAAGCTGCGCTACCACTTCGGCCCCCGCGAGCAGCAGGGCGTGCTGCGCTTCTTCGAGCTGGCGCACCTGGCCGGCGAGCTGGACGAGGTGCCCGAGCTTCACTTCGTCGAGTTCCAGAAGGCGGTAACGTAGATGGCCGTCGACGTCCAGACCTCTGCGCCTGCGGTCACCGACGTGCTCGACCGGGCGCTTGCGGGCGAGCGGATCACCGACGCCGACGCAGCCACGCTCCTCGAGTCTCGCGAGCTGGTGCGGATCGGCCGCGTGGCGCACGAGCTCCGAAACCGCCGGAATCCGGCCGACCAGGTCACGTTCGTGATCGACCGCAACCTGAACTACACGAACGTCTGTTACACCGACTGCAACTTCTGCGCGTTCTACCGGCGGCCGGGCGATGTCCGCGAGGGCTACACGCTGCCCAGGCCGGTGATCTACAAGAAGATCGAGGAGACGCTGGCGCTGGGCGGCACCGCTCTGCTGATGCAGGGCGGCCACAACCCGGAGCTCGGGCTCGACTGGTACGAGGACCTGTTCCGCTCGATCAAGGCCCGCTACCCGATCCACCTGCACGCGCTTTCGCCGAGTGAGGTGCAGCACATCTCCCGCAAGGCGAAGCTGCCGACCTCCGAGACGCTGTCCCGGCTGCGCGACGCCGGGCTCGACTCGCTGCCGGGCGGCGGCGCGGAGATCCTCTCCGACCGCGTCCGCCACATCATCTCGCCCAAGAAGACGACGTCGGGCGAGTGGCTGGGCGTGATGCGCGCCGCCCACCGGCTGGGCATGAGCACGACGGCGACCATGATGTGGGGCCACGTCGAGACGCTCGACGAGCGGATCGGCCATCTCCGCCAGCTCCGTGAGCTGCAGGACGAGATGCACGGCTTCCGGGCCTTCATCTCGTGGACCTTCCAGCCTGACAACACCGAGCTCGCCGCGCAGGTGACGTGGTTTCCGACGAGCTTCGACTACCTGCTGATGCAGGCCGTCAGCCGCATCTACCTGGACAACGTCGACCACATCCAGAGCTCATGGGTCACCCAGGGCATGAAGATTGGCCAGGTGGCGCTGTTCTACGGGGCGGACGATCTGGGCTCGATCATGATCGAGGAGAACGTCGTTTCCGCAGCGGGAACCACGCACCGCGCCGGTGTCGACGACTTCCTGCACACGATCCGCAACGCCGGCTTCCGCCCCAGCCAGCGGGACACGCTGTACCGCACTGTTCGCGAATTCGACCGCGTGGCCTGATGCGGGTAGCCGTTACGCGCCGCTGTGCGGCGCCTCCAGAGGTGATCTGGCCCTGGCTGTCCGACCCGCACAAGCACGTGCAGATGCTGCCTCATACGGTGTCGCAGGTGGAGGTGCGTGAGAACGGCGACATCGCCTGTGTCGTGACGGCCTTCGGCCACCATGAGCCGATGGTGGTGCGGATGGTCGAGCGGCAGGAGCCGACCAGGCTAGTTGAGGAGCGCGTCGACGGGAAACGCGCGGGCAGGTCGGTGTTCGACGTCGAACGCGACGGCGACGGCAGCACGGTGACACTGACGAGTGATGTGGATCTGCCGTTCCTGGTGGCGGGCGTCGCCAGGAAGCCGGTGGAACACAGCCTCACCCAGCAGCTCGAGAACCTCGACCGCCTCAGTGCGGGCGAGGGCGCCAACTAACCAATGCTGACCTCGCTGGCGCACTGGGTGCAGGACACCGTGGCAGCGCACGGCCTGACGGCGGTGTTCGTGCTGATGATGCTCGAGGCGGCGTGCATCCCGATCCCCAGCGAGGTCACCATGATCTACGCCGGGTACCTGGTCAGCCAGCACACCCTCGTGTTCTGGCAGGCAGTGGCGGCAGGCGTGGCGGGAGAGCTGGTCGGGTCGTTGATCGCCTGGACGGTCGGCGCATACGGTGTGGACGCCTACCTCCTCCGCTCTGCCCGCTCGCGCCACCACCTCGAGCTGGCACACCGCTGGTTCGACCGCTACGGCACGCCGGCGGTGTTCTTCTCCCGGCTGTTACCCGTGCTGCGGACGTTCATCTCCCTGCCGGCAGGTATCGCGCGCATGCCGCTCGCCCGATTCATCCCGCTGACCGTCCTGGGCAGCCTGATCTGGTGCACCGGGCTGGTGTTCGTCGGCTACGAGGCCGGCGCCAACTGGCAGCACTATCAGAACCAGTTCCACTACCTCGACTACGTCGTGGCCCTGGCCGTGGTCGGTGTGGTGGGCTTCTGGCTACTGCGCCGAAGGCGGCGGGCCCTCCGTTAGACTCGTCGCCCGTGTCGGTTCCACTGATGGATATTCGGGGGCAGTACGAGGACTTGCTGCCTGACATCAAGCAGGCCGTCTGCGACGTGATCGATTCGGGCCGGTTCATCCTCGGACCCAACGTGCGGTCGCTCGAAGAGGAGTTTGCTGCCAGCGTCGGCCACGGCCACGCGGTGTCAGTTGCCAACGGTACGGACGCGCTGGAGCTCGCGCTGAACGCGCTGAGCATCGGCCCCGGCGACGAGGTCGTGACCACGGCCTACACGTTCTATGCGACGGCCGAGGCGATCGCGCGCACCGGTGCGACCCCGGTCTTCGCCGACATCGATCCGGTGACGCTCTGCCTCGACCCGGCGGCCGCCGAGGCGGCCGTGACCGAGCGCACACGGGCGATCGTGCTGGTGCACATCTTCGGGCAGCCCGGCGACTGCGGGGCGTTCCGGGAGCTGGCCGACCGGCATGGGATCGCGCTGATCGAGGATGCCGCCCAGGCGTTCGGCGCCAGCTTCGAGGGGCACAGGGCGGGTAGCTGGGGCGATGTCTCGACGTTCTCGTTCTTCCCCACCAAGAACCTCCCCGCAATGGGCGACGGGGGCATGACCGTGGCCGCGTCCGCCGAGGTCGCCGACCGGATCCGGATGCTCCGCTTCCACGGCTCGCGTGACAAGCGGACGTTCGAGTACGTGGGCGTCAACTCGCGGCTGGACGAGATGCAGGCGGCGATCGTTCGTCTGCTGATGCCTCACGTCGACGGCTGGAACGACGCCCGCCGGGCGGCCGCGGCCCGCTATGCGGAGCTCGGCCTCGGCGAGCGTGTGTCGCTTCCCGCCGAACCGCCCGACCGCCGCCACGTCTACCACCTCTACATCGTCCGCACCGGCCGGCGCGAGCTGCTGCAGCGCTCGCTGAAGGAGGCGGGGGTGGCCAGCGCGGTGTACTACGGCGAGCCGCTGCACCTGCAGCCGGTGTTCGCGCACCTCGGCTACCGCCCGGGCAGCCTGCCCGAGACCGAGCGCGCTGCGGCCGAGGGCCTGGCGCTGCCGATGTTCCCCACGCTGTCCGAGGTGGCGCAGCGCGAGGTGGTCACCGCCGTGCGGGCAGCGGCTCCGCAGGCCGCGTAAAGAGGATCGGTCGACATCTCCCGCGGGCCTGGCCGCTGCGGGAGGCTGTGGTTGGACGCGGTCGGGGTGGCTGCGCCTGTGAACCTGCACCTCGCGGTGCCCGCGTGTCGCGTCAATACGATCCGGTATTGACGCGCCCCGCGTTCAGCGTGAGCCACGGGTTCTCGCCGCCGAGGACACCACGCGAGATGTCGACCAATCCTCTAGTGTCCGGCGCTCGATGCGCGTCTGGGTCGACCTCACCAACTCGCCGCACGTCCCGATCTTCGCCCCGCTGATCCGGCGGATGCACGCGCGTGGGTGGGACGTGGAGGTGACGGCGCGAGCGTTCGCCCAGACGATCCAGCTGCTCGAGCTGCACGGCATCGAGCACACCGTGGTGGGCCACCACGGCGGCGGCGGCAGGCTCGGCAAGGGGCGCGCGGCAGCCGATCGGGTGCACGCAATGCTCCGGTTCGGCCGCAGGTTCACGTTCGATGCCGCGATCGCCCACGGATCGACCGACCTGCCCATGGCCTGCAGAATGCTGGGGATCCCGAACACGACGATGTTCGACTACGAGTTCGCCCGGCTCCAGCACAGCCTCAACTGCCGGCTCGCGAACCGCGTCCTGATCCCTGCGGCGATCCCGGCCGAGCGCGTCGCCGGCTACGGAGCCCGGCCGCCGAAGCTGGTGCGCTACCCGGGGCTGAAGGAGGAGTACTACCTGGCCGACTTCGAGCCCGACCCGGCGGTGCCGGCGTCACTGGGGCTGGACGGCAGCCGGGTGGGGGTGGTGCTGCGTCCGCCGGCCGACGTCGCGCTCTACCACCGGTTCGAGAATCCGCTCTTCGACGAGCTGCTGGGCGACCTCGGGCTCCGCGATGACGTCAGCGCGGTGGTGCTGCCGCGTACACCCGAACAGGCCGAGCGGATCCGTGCCCTCGCGCTGCCCTCGGTGGTCGTGCCCGAGGCGGCGGTCGACGGGCAGAGCCTGGTTGCCGGGGCGGATCTCGTCGTCAGCGCGGGCGGGACGATGAACCGCGAGGCCGTCGTCCTCGGCACTCCGGTCTACACGACGTTTGCCGGCCGCCTCGGCGGTGTGGACGAGCGGCTGATCGCCGACGGCCGGCTGCGGCCGCTGGAGCGCGTCGAGGATCTGGTCCTGGAGCGGCGGCCGGCCGGGGTCTCGACCAGGTTGCGGCGCGATCCGGAGGTGCTGATCGACCTCGCGGTGAACGGCCTCGGTTCAGCCTGAGCTGGGGACGATCCTGATCCCGTAGCTGACGTCGCCGTGCGACCCGTGTGCGTCGACCGACAGGATGCCGCGGCCCGGCACGGTCAGGGTCGGCCGGGGGCTGGCAGCGATGTAGGTCGAATGGCCGCCGTAGTCGACCTCGATTGGCCGGTCGGGCCTGAACCCGAAGCTCACCGTCACGCGATCGCCGGAGTTGGCCCCGAACCTCGGGAGGGCCGGGTACTGCTCCCACCCCACCGAATCCGAGCAGGCGGTACTGCCGCTGGTCCCGTGCATCACCGTCCAGCAGGACGACCCGGTGGCCATCTTGGCTCGCACGCCGCCGGCGGTCAGATACGCGTCCGGAGGCTGCGCCGTCTGTGTCGTGTGATGCGTGGGGTGAGCCGCCGTGTGGCCCGCCGCGTGGCCACAGGCGGTGGCCAGGGCGGTGATGCCGGCGAGTGCCAGGAGCGTTCCCCTCACGTTTGGTTGGACGCTGATGACCCTGCCGAAGTTCCATAAGCTCTGCCTATGCCCGACCTCCGCCACCTGCGCACCTTCGCGGCCGTCGCCGAGCGTGGATCGTTCTCGGCCGCAGCGCAGGCGCTGGGCATCACCCAGCCCGCCGTCAGCCAGCAGATCCAGGCTCTGGAGCGCGAGATCGGCGAACCGCTCATCGACCGCTCGCGCCGCCGCGTCCGGCTGACCGAGCGGGGCGAGGCCGTGCACCGGCACGCCGCGCGGATGCTGGCGCTGGACGAGGAGTTCGCCCGCGAGTTGCGCTCGGAGGACGGAGAGCTCACGGGCTCGCTGGTTGTCGGGTCGAGCACCGGCCTCGGAGAGCATCTGCTGCCGCTGCTGCTGGGCGGGTTCAGGCGGGAACATCGGCAGGTGGCCGTCAGCCTCCGGGTCGAGGCTACGGCAACCGTCATCCAGCGGGTCGCCGACCGCGAGCTGGAGCTGGGCGTGGTCGGCGCGGAGCTGCCGCATCGCTCGCTCGTCTACGAGCCGTTCCTGACCGATCGGATCGTGCTGGCCGTCCCGCCCGGTCATCGGTTCGCCGGGCGCAGCGTCTCGCTGGAGGAGTTGTGCGCCGAGCCGCTGATCGTGATGCAGCAGGGCGCCGGCGTGCGCACCGTGATCGAGGAGGAGCTGCGACGGGCGGGCATCCGGCCGCGCGACCTTCGCGTGGAGATGGAGCTCGGCCTGCAGGAGTCGGCCAAGGCGGCCGTCGAGGCGGGCTACGGCGTGTCGTTCGTCTCCCAGCTCGCTGTCCGCCGCGAGCTCGAGCTGGGGACGCTGGCGACGGCCGAGGTGGCCGGAATCGACCCGGTCCGCGACTTCTCAACGGTTCGGCCCGCCGGACGGCCGCCGGACCGGCTCGCCGAGGCCTTCGTCGCCTGGTGCCGGCCACGACTGGGCACCGGGTGAAAGGTCACCAGAGGCGCCGGTAGGGCTTCTGCGAGGGGGGCAGCCTGACGGCCGCCCCCCTCGACCCACTCCCGGGCGAGATCAGGCCGCGTCGCGGACGTCGCGCGTGCCGTCTTGCCGGGTGGGATCCTCGGTGGCGTAGTACCACGCCAGGAGGCGCTGGATCTCCAGCGGTGAGTGCTCACCAGCGTCGCGGTCGTCTGCGTCCACGGCAAGCGGAGTGGATGGATCGGTACGTTCCATGTGCGGTGACCCCCTTTGGGACTCACCTACTGGATCGGCGATCGGCGTCGTGCGGAAGATCCCTCTTTGCGGTCCCCGGAACACCGAAACCGGTGAAATCCGGGCACCCCAATGGCACGACGCTCAGGTACTCGCGGAGCCGGTCCAGTCTTTCAGATCCGTCCAGTAGCTGGCCGCCAGCGCGTCGGCCAGGCGGGGGTCGGTGTGGTCGCGGTTGAACACGTTGCGCGTCACGTCCGCGCACACCTCGACCTCCGACAGCCTGACCTGCCCGAGATGCACGATCACGTCGTGGGAGAGCTGGAGCTCGTCAGCCGTGTAGTGCTTGAAATTCAGGTCAGGGGCCCGATCCATAAGCTCGGGCCAGTCGGGACAGGATCGGGTCGCCACCGCCGTATCCTATGCCGCTGCTGGCTGCGGGCGGTTCCCACGGTTCCGGCCGCGGATGGCGTCCCAGACCAGCGCCAGGATGACGCCGATGATCAGCCCGGCAAACACCGCGATGATGAACGAGCTCGACTTCTTGGTCGGCGAGACAACGGAGCCGGTCGGGTGCTGGATGAACGCGGCCGACTCGACGTCCGTCGACGTGACCGCGAGCACCTGGTTCTCGGTGAGATCGGTGTTGAGCGCGCCGATCTCGGTGGCCGCCGACGAGATCGCCGACAGCAGGGGGCCGGACGCTGTCGCCTTGTCGAGCGCCGACATCGACGAGCTGTTGATGCGGTCGAGGTTGGCCTGCGCCTCTCGCTGCGCCTTCTCGAGCGCGGCGATCTGCGTCTTGTCAGAGGCGATCTGCGCCTGTAGCAGCTGGGTCTTCTTGGCCTGATACGTGTTGGCGAAGTCGATCAGCGACTGCGCGAGCGAGCCGGCGGCCAGCGTGACCGAGGTGTGGTTGAAGGGGGGGTTGCCCGACCCCCGCACGGTGATGGTCACGTTCGGGGAGCCGGCGGCGCGGACCGCCGTCGCGGCCTGCTGGATGACGACGACGCTGGTGTGGTTGCGCAGCACGTTCGAGGGGATCTTGCTGATCCCGGCCGCCTTGTCGATCGCGGCGTCGGACTTGGTGAAGGTGGTCACCGTCGAGGGGTTGGTGACCACCGTGTTGTTGAGGACTGCGCCGCCTGTGGGCGCCAGCGGCTGTCCCAGGTACACCGTTGCCTGGCCCTGCCACAGGTTGCCCTTCGCCCCGACCGTGTGCAGCGCCACGAGCAGCACTGCGACGACCACACAGGCAACGACTATGTACCATCGGCGGGCGACCTGGGCGGCGTAGCGGGACACGCTCACCTCGCCGCTCTGGGAGCCATCTGGCTGAGACACGGTCGCCAAGCATAGCGATACGCTCCGCGCGATCATGCCGATCAGCATCCGCGCCCGTGCGCCGCTCCGGATCAGTTTCGCCGGGGGTGGTACCGATGTTCCACCATTCCCTGAGCGGGAGGGCGGTCTGGTCCTGAACGCCACCATCGACCGCTACGCCTACGGGCTGCTGCGCCCCCGCCGCGATCGCCGGATCCGCATCGAGTCGGCGGACTTCGGAGTGTCGCTGGACTACTCGGTCGACGAGTCGCCGATGTTCGACGGCAAGCTCGACCTGGTCAAGGCCGCGATCCGCAAGCTGGGCGACCGCTCGTCGCCCGGGTACGACCTGTTCCTTCACTCAAACGCGCCGCCCGGCTCCGGCCTGGGCTCGTCGTCCACGGTTATGGTGACGCTGGTCGGGCTGCTCAAGGAGCATCACGGGCTCGCGCTGACCGAGTACGAGATCGCGCAGCTCTCGCACACGATCGAGCGCACCGACCTCGGTCTGCTGGGCGGGATGCAGGATCAGTACGCGGCGACGTTCGGCGGCTTCAACTTCATCGAGTTCGGGGCCGACCGCGTGATCGTCAACCCGCTGCGGGTGAACGAGGACGTGATCAACGAGCTCGAGCACAACATGCTGCTCTGCTACACCGGAGCGACCCGCCGCTCGGACGGGATCATCGAGGACCAGACGGCCCGGCTGGAGCAGGGGGAGACCGAGACCCTGGAGGGGCTGCGGATGCAGAAGGAGCTCGCCGTCGAGATGAAGAACGCCCTGCTCCGCCGGCAGCTGAACCAGTTCGGCGACCTGCTCGACCACGCCTGGCGCGAGAAGAAGCGGATGTCGCCGAAGATCGCCACCGGCTTCATCGACGAGGCCTACGCCGAGGCCCGCAAGAACGGAGCGCTGGGCGGCAAGGTGACCGGGGCCGGTGGCGGCGGCTACATGCTCTTCTACTGCGCCTTCCAGAAGAAGCACCGGGTCGCCGAGGCGCTGGTGCGGATGGGCGGGAAGGTGACCGAGTTCGCCTTCGAGCAGAAGGGCCTAACCACGTGGAGCATGGACGATGCGTGACCGGGCCGGCCGTCGGCTGTCCGAGCACGCGCGGGTGGCGCAGGCCATGCTCGAGCCCGCCTACGCCGAGGCTGCCGAGCGCTTCGCGCGGGCGATGGTCGGCTGCTTCCAGACCGGCGGCAAGCTGCTGCTGTTCGGTAATGGAGGTAGCGCCGCCGACGCGCAGCACGTGGCCGGCGAGCTGTCCGGTCGCTACCTGTTCGACCGCCACGCGCTGCCCGCGATGGCCCTGGCCGACTCGATCGCCGCCGTCACCGCGATCGGCAACGACTACGGGTTCGACCACGTCTTCGAGCGCCAGCTCCGCGCCTTTGGGCGCAGCGGCGACGTCGCCGTCGGCCTGTCGACCAGCGGCCGCTCGCCCAACGTCCTGGCCGGAGTGCGGGCGGCGCGCGAGCTGGGCATGCTGACGCTTGCGGTGAGCGGCGAGGACGGCGGCCCCCTGGCAGAGCTGGCCGACGACTGCGTGCGCATCCCTGCCGCCGAGACGCCGCAGATTCAGGAGGGCACGATGGTGTTCCT